>Ga0209017_10000285_pt1 | contig 51843 bp, 34 predicted proteins | sample YNPBryunderm2012_FD_185812 | JGI IMG/M metagenome (GOLD analysis project Ga0209017, IMG submission 185812) | Anoxygenic and chlorotrophic microbial mat microbial communities from Yellowstone National Park, USA - YNP Bryant MS undermat 2012... ... | reverse complement strand
CCGTGACCGATCCCTCGTCGAAGTTATTTCGTTCCGTGGCGCTGACATACCCCCAGCCGCCGACTTCCACCTCTTTCCCCTCCGGTTTGCGATGCTTCTTACTGGTTTGAGCCTTACAAGTGAAGTCCACAGCTTTTTTGATGGCCCGCTCGAGTCGTGCGCGTTGTTCCGGATCTTCCTCTTCGCCGTATAAACAGGCCAGAAACATCAAGGCATAACCATGACCGTGCATGTAACTGCCGAAGTTTCCACCGGCAGCGTCGCCGATCAGACCATTGGCCTGCAACCGGGCGGGGGCCAGGAACCAATTCATCGCCTTTTGCAGTTGGTCGGAATATTTCCCTTCCTTGAGGTTGCTCCCTTCCATCAGGAAGGCCATACCCGCCAGGGCTGTCATGGCGACACGATACTGGCCTCCTTGTGCGGACCAGGAACCATCGCGGGCCTGATTGCGCTTGAGCCATTCCAGACCCCGTTCCACCGCGGCTTCCACACGTTTATCCAGGTCTGCGTCCTTATCCTTGGCCGCCGCCGGCGGTTGAGCGGCTACCGAGGCCAGACTCACACCGATCCCTCCCACCAGAGCGACTATGCCCAGACTTATGCTACCCCTGTTCATTGTGCTGATCCTCAACGGAAGCCCCATGTGCCTCTGTTCTCCCTGGTAAGTATCAAACATTCCCGAGTATCGGTCGGCGTGGATCTCACGATACCGGGCCGGTCGAGCCGATCCGAGGGACCGATGGTACCCACCCGCCTGAGGTCCTCACACCAATTATTTAACGAAGCACCTGAGGTTGCTATAACAACCTGTATCAATAAAAGAAGGTTGTCTATCGCCGGGGAATGGGAGAAGGTGCATCGTTGGGGAGCGTTCCTCGTGAAGAATTGGTACCTCCCCCGGGTACAAGGCACCTGAACCATTGGGAAGCTAGGTTCGCGTGCAGGTTCAGCCCAACAATCGGAGACGAGTTTGTCTCAACACAGGGAAACAGTGAATTGGTGTCAGGAGTCGAGCATATGACAGAACCCAATTCTCCCCCGCTGGAATGGACCGAGCCTGATCAGGCAGCTGAGGTCCCATCTTCGGTGAAATCCGCGGCTCATCCGCCCTCAGCTTCCCCTTCCGCGTCCCGAGCGGATCAACAGACCGCAGAAGCCCCTTCCCCTGGGACCACCGATACAGCCACGACAGAAACCTCCACTGCGCCATCTTCTTCGTCCGTTTCGCCATCTACCTCGTGGGAACCTCTCACACCTCTGGAACGACGCATTCTCGGCGTCCTGATCGAAAAACAAAAAACGCTCGCCTACACTTATCCCCTGTCCTTGCACGCGTTGGTGATCGGTTGTAATCAGAAAGACAATCGGGAGCCGGTGATGAATGTGACCGAAGAGGAGGTGGAAGAGACGTTGGAAGTGCTCATCAGCAAGGGATTGGTCGAGCCGGTCTATGGCGGACGGGTCACTCACTACCGTCATAAACTTTACGAGAAGTGGACCTCGGATGGCAAGGAACTGGCGGTGCTGGCGGAATTGTTGTTGCGTGGGGCACAGAACCGGGGTTCACTGCGTGCCCGTGCTTCCCGCATGGACAAAATCGCCGATGTGGCAGAGTTGGATCAACTCCTCCAACGACTCGCTCAACGACGCCTGGTGGTGTTCCTGACCCCGCCCCAACGTCGGGGTGCCGTGGTCACCCATGGCTTTCACACCCCCCAGGAGTTGACACAACTGCTCCAGACGGTAGCTGCCGAAGAGGGTGAACCGGAAGGTCGTTCGCCGGCCCGTACAGACACTTCTTCGGCTTCTGCTGAGCTTGCGGGGTCCGTCGGCAAAACACGCCTGACGCTTCAGGAACAACTGGAAACTTTGACGAAAACAGTCGGCGAACTGCAACGGCGGATCGAGCGCCTCGAAGCCTTCTTGAATCTCAGTGGCAGTGGGACCGGTCCTGATACCGCATCCCACCCTGGCCCCTCTGCCTGAACCACCGGGACGGATGCCCCAGCGTCGCCTCATCGATACGTCTCACGAAAGGCCGGGAAGATAAGCGGGTCGCTCGCTCAGCCGGACATTTCCAAGATGAGGACATTTCCAAGATGGATGGACACCGGACCAGCGGGAGTTGCTAGGGCGCAATTCCATAGCATTATCCGGGTCGAGCCGTTCCCTCAAGTTCGGGGCCGCGAGGCTCAGTCATGTCCGAATCTTCCCAAGTGTTGAACCGGATTGTCAGGGGTAGCAGGGGACGGTAGCTGGTCATCTCCACGGACAACGGACATTGCCCTTATTCAGATGTTGGTTGTAATGGGGAGTTGATGAAGCGTTCTAACCACACTAAAACAGGTATCGGAGCGTAGACGCAATCTTCGGTGTGGGGACAACGCTGGGGATGCGGGACGATGAATAGCCAACGGTGGCATCAGACGACAGACCCTTATGAATTACTGGAGTACCTCTTTCCGATGCGGGGTATGGACAGTACGGAGCCACAGCCCCGTTCCTCCCGTCTGTACTACCTGGCTTGTGGTCGCCGCGCCTGGTATCATCTCCCCAGCGTTTGTCAGGCGATCCTGGTGCTTGGGGAGCGGCTCTTTTTCCCTTGGAGTATCAATACGACCCTGCGTGATCGGCTGTATCCCCTAGCGGAGGAGTTGATCCACGCCCATGGCGAGGTGGAACGTGTCAACCGATTGGCCCAAAAGCTGGTTGTGGAAGGGTGGGGTCAGGCAGAACATCTATTTCTGGCTCAAGATATTCCTCCCCAGCAATGGCAGATTTATGCAGAATTGACGTTTGCTCCACACAATATACGGACCCCTCCCTTCCGACGCATCCCCCCCGAATATCACTCCGTCGAGTTGCTTCGCGACATTTTCGCACCTCCGGAAATCGCAGCGCGGCGGCGGGCCTCTGCTCCTTGGCGGACGGAGATCATTCAACGCCTGGCCCAGAAAGCGTACGAGTCCTGCGACCGCGTTGACTTTTTGATTCTGGCCGATGCTTTGGAAGAAGCTGGTTGTACCTGCACCGTCACCCTTGAGCACCTTCGCCAGCAGGGACCCCATGTTCGCGGATGCTGGGTGCTGGAATGGCTCCTGGCACCGGACACTCGCAACAAGTCTTCACAGACGCGCTTCTGAAAGCAGAAACCACGTTGTTCCACGCAAACGGGTTGACGCAGACACCCGCCTGAAAGCAGGAACCACGTTACTGAAGGGTTGATCAGATTGCTACCTTTCATTTCCCGTCCATCAAATGAATGGTCCGCATCCTCCACCCCTTTAGCCAGAAGGTCGAGCGTTTCGATTTCATCTCCGGTTGATCTTGCCGTATATCGAGCAGGAGAATGTCTATCGTCAAATGAACCTGCAATTCCGTTACAACGAAGGACCAAATGCCCTGCTGGCGGCCAGTGGTCAAGGACCGGGGGCGGTGATCAAGACCTACCTCTGCCCTAGCCAGGGTTTGCGTGCGAATGATCGCGACCCGGAAGGGTACGCCCCCTCGGACTATGCCATCCTTCCCTATGTGGAGATCAGTACAGCGGCCTCGGCTCTGACTGGCTTGCCGGCGGGTCGTTTCAATTCGGCTATGTCATCTTCCGCTTATCCGGCCAATTTCTACCAGTTCTACACCGCTGCGGCCGGGGATGTAGCTCCTTCCAAGACCTTGCAATTGCTTCCCTCCACTGCCTTGGCCAGCATGGGTTTTGATCTGTTCCGCGGGGGCGCCACCCTCAATATGTGCAGCGATGGAACCAGCAATTCGATCCTCGTTTACGAAGACGCCGGTCGGAATGAAACCATGCACCCGGACTACAACCCGAGTTGGTACACGATAGCCGGCAGCTTCCCGCCCAATTCCTACCTGGACCCGGTGGACGGCCACGGGCGTCGCCATTGGCGGTGGGCCGAACCGGACAACACCTCCGGTTGCTCCAAAATCATCAACAACAATCCTTCTCCTCGTGGTGGGCCACCCACTTGCCCCTGGATTTACCATGACTGCGGGCCCAATAACGAGTGGTTCAGCTTCCACCCCGGCGGGGCCAATGCCTGCATGGCCGATGGCAGCGTCCGCTTCTTCCGGGACACTATCTCGTTGCGGACAGTCTATGCCCTGGGGACGCGCGATGGCGGTGAGATCATCAACGAGGATTGAGGCGCTGAGCGCCACTTGAGGCGCTGAGCGCTGCCTTTGTTCCACACCGTGCGTTTCTACTGGCCCAATACAGCGAGTTTCTATTGAGGAGACACAAGACCAACATGACACCCTGTTTGCCCTTGTCTCAGCGAATGTCCCGGCTTGCAGCCCTAGGGTTTCTGAGCGTTCTGCTGGGAGTCCTTGGCTGTAGCAGTGAGCGAAAACCGATCGTACCCGTGCAGGGTAGCATCCGCTTCTCTGACGGTCAGCCGTTGCCCGCCGGTACCACGTTGAAGTTCGAACCAGCCGAGGGACGCACCGGTACCGCCACCGCCAAGGTTGAAGCAGACGGCCGGTTCCAAGCTGTCCATGCCTCCGGTCGCTCCGGCATCGAGGTGGGCAAATACATCGTGCAAGTCTTCCCACCCAGCGAGGTGGAAAAAGAGTTCTACAAATATACCAGCCGGGAGGTCGCGGAAGGAAGCCTCACCGCCGAAATCCGAGAGGGGATGGGAGAGTTGGTATTAACCCTGCCCAAACAGGGCCGAGGAGCACGGTAGCCTGCTTCCACACGGTAGCTGCTTCCAAGAGGTCGTCCTGGGCCATGGACCAGCGGCCGGCCCGGTTTCGCCCAAACCGAGGGGCAGGTCCATCTTCTACCCTCCCAGAACGCGGTTCTAAGAACTCATTTCACGGGTGTGGCCCGTTCCTTATTCGCCTTGAGAAAGGCTACTGCCCGAGCCGGTTCCGCCAATTCCGGGGGCAGTTCCGGGCGGCCGGTCCGTCGGGGGACGAGTTCCTCCGGCGGTTGGCTGTTTTTGTGGAACTGCTTCATGCGACGGATTTTGTCTTGCACCCGCATCAGCCCTTCGAGCAAGGCTTCCGGTCGGGGCGGACAACCCGGAACATAGACATCCACCGGCACAACCAGATCGACTCCTTTGACCACATTGTAGCCGTATTTGTAGTAGGGTCCGCCGCCACAGGTGCAGGCACCCATGGCGATGACGAATTTGGGATCAGGCATCTGGTCGTAGAGCCGCCGGACGCGTTCGGCCATCTTCATGTTTACGGTCCCGGCGACGATCATCAAGTCAGCTTGCCGAGGGGTGGCTCGAAAGGCCCCGGCACCGAAACGGTCGATGTCATATCGGGAGGCCCCTGTCGCCATCATCTCGATCGCACAGCAGGCCAGGCCAAAGGTAAGTGGCCATAGACTCGATTCCCGCGCCCAATTGATGGCGAATTCCAGACTGGTGACCACTAACCCATCTTCCAGACGTCCTTCCAGCAAACCCATACTGATAGACTCCGCTCATTGGATTGGGACACTGCGGTCCAGCCAAGAGGCAGACCTTGCTTCCCCACCTCTGGGGATTCAGGAGGGTGGCCCTACTACTACGAATTGTAGGTTATCGTAGGGTTGAAGTTGCATGGACGGTTCCTCAGGCAGCCGTGCTTTCTTCAGGAGCAACGACGGCAGGACCACTCAACGCAGTGGCAGTTTTCTCGGGAAGGGCGGGCTCGGCTTGGTGCTGAGCGGCGGTGCTGCGAACCCAGTACAAATCCCCGCGTTGCCAGAGGTAGGCGTACCCAACCAGGAGTACACCAAAGAAGATGGCCAGATCGATCAGGGCCAGCGTGGCGAAGCGCTGCAGGGCCTCAGCTGTGGGAAGAACGGCATCGGGTGCAGGAGGGTGCAGTTGCAGTTGGGTGGCAGCCGCCTGACGTTCGGTCAGAGCTAAAGCGGGGTCCGCCGCCCGCTGAGCGCTGCCGAAAACCACCGCCCAGGGGAAGAAGAAGGCAATTTCCACATCGAAGACAACAAATAATAACGCCACCACGTAAAAACGCAGGTCGAATTGCACCCAGGCACTGCCCACCGGTTGTTCGCCACATTCATACACCTGGGCTTTCTGGGGGTTGGGTCGCTCCGGGCGGATCAAGCTTCCCAGCAGCAGGTTGAGGCCGAGCAATGTTGCCCCCACCCCTGCGAAAATCAGAATGACCAGGACCAATTCCGGCATGATGAGGCCTCCTCACCCCCCTGACCCTGAAACGGAAGAAGGTGCCGCCGTTGCCGACCCTGCAGCCGTAGAAGGCGCCGCCGCTTCCGTCGGGGCTGCCGGAACCTTGGTCCACACCGGCAGGGTGATCCGTTTCGATTCCAGCACCGCCGTGGGATTGAGTGTATCCTGACCCCAGGCCACTTCCAGCGGCAGCTTGGCAAAGTCTACGATGCATCCATCGCGGCTGTATGTGCTCAAGTCGTAGGTCGAACTCATGAAGAGACAATCGACCGGGCAAGGATCGACGCACAATGCACAGAACATGCATTTGGTGTAGTCGATCTTGAAGCCGGTGATCACAAAGCCTTTCAGCGGCGGCGGGGCTTTTTCTTTTTCAATGTAGATGCAATCGACAGGGCAGGCGCGGGCGCACTTGTCGCAGCCGATGCAGGTGGTCAAGTCGAAACGATGGAAACCGCGATAACGAGGCCGGATCGGTGCGGGACGTTCCGGATATTGGAAATAAGCTGTGAAAGGGCGGCGGATGTACGATTGCACAAAAGTGTGCAATGTCACGTACATGCTTCGGGCTATGGTGCTCACCGCTGTCGTGACATTGCGCAACCAGATACGCATAATCACATCTCCCACAGGGGATGCTGGCTGAAGACGGTAGCTACGGTATGGTTCACCGCATCCGATGACAGATGCTGGCTTCCCTTTCGCTGCTTTCTCGGTAGAACCACCGAGTCCACGGCACAACCGTTGAGTCCACAGCGAGAACGCGGCAGAACGGTGTGCCAGTGCATCGTTCGCTGCTACCCTTCAACATCATCATAGTCGTCTCCGGCAGCTTTGTCGTGGGAACGTGAGTGACCCTGTCCCACCCCGGGGGAAGGCCGACGTTGATTCCGGGAAGAGCCAAAGGTCAGCCCCCGTGGCCAACCCTAGAGTGGGTGTAGTGTTTGCTAGGCCTTCAAGGTGACACAGCAGCGACAGCCAGTTCCTGAAGCGTGTGCCGCATGGGTGAAGCATCCGCGTTGGGTAAGCCGGTCCGTTGGATGAGCAGGATCATGAACAGGTCCCGCTTGGGGTCGATCCACCCCTGCGTGCCGAAGGCTCCGCCATGGCCGTAGCTGCCCGGTGAGAGCATGGCCGTCACGCCCTGGGGTTGTCGGACCACCGCCCAGCCGTAACCGAAGCCCATCCCTTCGACAAAGCCAGTCGGCAGGTCTCCGGTTTGCAGGCGCGTCATTTCGTCCACAGATTTACTGCTGAGGATACGAACACCGTCCAGTTCCCCTTTGCGGAGCATCATACGGTAGAAACGGGCCAGGTCATGTCCACTGGAAACCAACCCGCCGGCCGGCACCGGATGGCGCGGCTGTGGTACCAGGGCGATCAAGGTATTGGGATTGGGAACGAGTTGGCCTTGCTTGTCCTTTCCGTAGGTCACCGCCAGCCGACGCATCTGTTCGGCCGTTGGAGCAAAGGTTGTGTCGTACATTCCGAGCGGTAGAAAGATCCGCTGACGGAGGAAATCTTCGTACCGCTGGCCGCTGACCACTTCGATGAGCCGCCCGAGGGTATCGATGCCGGGATTGGAGTAACTCCAGCGGGTACCCGGATCGAACTGCAACGGTGAAAGGGCGGCTGCCAGGGTGGTTTCTGCCAAGGTACGGTGACGTCGCACATAGACGTCGTTCACGCCCGGCGGATAGGGAGCCAACCCTGCCGTGTGCGTCAGCAAATCACGGATCTTGATAGCCCGTTTGGCAGGCCGTAACACCAATCGCTCCGCCGCCCGTTCCGCGACCACCAAAGGCCGGCTGAATTCTGGTAAATACTTGGCCAGCTCGTCCTCCGGGTCCAGTTTCCCCTCATCGACTAGCATCATCACCCCGACGGCGGTGATCGGCTTGGTCATGGACGCTATGCGGAACAAAGTGTCCTTGGTCATCGGTGCCCGGGCTTCCCGGTCCCGCCAGCCGACGGCTTCATGGTGTACCACGCCGCTGGATCGCCCCACCACGGTGACCGCCCCGGCAATCTCCCCTTGCTGCACAAACTGCTGCATGGCCGCGGTGATCGCCGCCAGCTTCTCCGACTGCGCCAGTCGGGGACGCTCCTGTCCCGCAACTGTTGCCGCCATCATCACACCGACAATAACAGCCACACCCACCGATGGCTTGATGGCGATACGCAGGATGGCGTTCATGACCTGCTCCCTCGAAGACCGTGCATACAAAGACATAATGATGCCTGCTGCCGATTCTTCAATACCGTCGTCTTTTTTCCTCCCTAACATTCAGTGTGGTGTTCCGTCATTCGGTGTGGGGATCCCACCAGCTGGGTAGGAATCGGTGACATCAACAATTCAGGGAAGGCGGGGGTTGGTGATATCGAGCGGAGCTGGAATAGCCGGGGCCCTGATCACATCAACAAGCTCTCGCGGAGCAGGCGGAGGCGTTCACGCTGAAGCTGGGTGCGCTCTTCGTCCTTGAGGGTCTGGAAGATTTCCACCAGTCGGACCGACGCCTTGTGGACTTCATATTTATCCACATTGTAAACCGTTTCGACCCACAGGTAGGCCCACATGGCATCGCGGAGTCGCGAGGGGTCCTGCTGGTAGATTTCGCCCAGGATGCTGAACGCTGTCGCACGCACAAGGGGGTCGGTGAGCTTGTCCAACTGCTTTTCGATATCCTGGGCCAGGTTGCTGATGGTCGCGGGAGATAACCCCTCGCGGGCTTTCTCGACTGCCAGTTTGTACAGTTCCAGGCGGTCGCGGGCATTTCCCGGCTTGACCTGTTTGAGAGCCGTAGTGAGGACGTTGGCCGCGGCCGCGTAATCTTTGCGGCGGAACAGGGCATCCACTTGCTGAAGAACGGCCTCGAGTTGCAAATCCGCGGGCAGATCGGGGAGTTTGGAGAGGCCCGCCCACAGGCGAGCCGCCGCATCATAGCGCCCCACCTCGACGTACAGGCGACTGGCCGTTCGGGCGGCTAGCCAGATTTCCCAACCGCTCGTGTGGGTGGCCAGGAAACTCTCCCACTCCTTGAGGGCCGCTTCGACTAGTTCCTTCCACTTGGGGCCGTCCGCCTCCAGATCAGCCAGGCGAGTGGAAATGAGCGCGAGGCGGTATTCCAGATGACGCCGGGCCGCCGGATCTTTCGCTTTTTTGAGCAGATCACTATAGATCGAGCGTGCTGACTCCAAATCCTTAGTGGTTTTTTTCTCTTCGGCATTGAAAGCCGCCTTGAAGGAGATTCGGTCCACATCAGGTAACTCTCCGGGTTCGATACGAAGAATGTCTTCATAATTGAGAAGGGTAGCTTTTTTGTCGCTCGCCACGAGTTGCAGGCCGCTTTTGTTCAGGGTCAGCTTGCCGTTGAGGACTTTGGTGCTTCCGTCTTTTTTGTCTCGGACTTCGACCCGGTCGAGAGTTGGACCTTGGGCGAGCAATACCGAGGTGGACAGCACCAGGGAGCCAGCGCCGCATGCCAGGATCAGGCGTAGAAGCTGTGGGGAATATCGCATTGCAGGTTCTCCGAGGATTAGGGCTAGTTCCAGCACAGTTCTAATCTAAACCTGTGTGTGGGCTGGATGATGGGTTTTTGGTCTGGCCTTCCGTTTGATAACTCGGTCGCGGGGGATTAGGAGCCTGGGGTTTTCGCTTACTGGGGAGGCGGCTTCAGAAACAGTTGCCCCTCCTTTTCCCGCTTGGCGTCCTTGAACACTTGCTCGTAGGCTTGCTTGACCACGGGTTCGCTGGCCAGCAATTCGTAGTAACGATTCCAGGTTTCGGGGAGGATGATACTGGTGCCGTTGGCTTCGTGCTCAGCGATTTTGTTCGTAATTTCCATTTCGGCGATCCGCCGTCCCACCGTTTCCAGACTACGGTTGAGTGCTTGCGGGTTATTCTTCTGAAGCTGTTTGTTGGCGGTGATGAGAACGCGTTGCACCTCGTAGAAGGCGTCGAAGAAAGCGCTTTTGATGCGGCGGACTTGTTCCGCGGGAGCGTCGTCCTTGAGGCGTTGGACTTCCGCGCGAGCGTATTGGAAGAGGGTGGTCCATTCGTTGAGGGCGTTGCGCCAGGCGAGGTTCGCCTCCTTAGGATTGTCCGTGTTGGCGGCCTGGGCTTCGTAGGTGTAGGCCAGTTCCCGTCGCAGATCGAGGCTGGTGAATCCCCATCTGCGGTTCTTCTGGTCCCCAATCGCTTGGGTCAGGATTTGTTCCGCCTCCTTGAGTTTGCTCAGATGCCGCAGACAGCGAGCTTTGATCAAGATAGCGACACGATAGTCACGGCAGGCGTCCTGGAAGCGAGTTCGGACCTGGTTATCCGCGATTTTTGCGACGTCGACTTGCCACCATGGGGTGTTGCTTTCAATATCTGGCAGGTCAGGCACTTTTGGTTCTTCATTGGCGATTTTTTCAACTTCCTGCAAGGCGTTTTCGTAGTCGCCAATGGTGGCCAGGGTCTGGGCGATGAACAGGATGGTGCGTGGGGAAAGATTCTGACTGCTGCGCAGTTCCTGGAGGATCAGTTGAATGCCCTTGGAAAGGGCTTCCGCCTCGGTCTCCCGTTTCTGATTTTGCAATCGGGAGAGACGCAATGCCAGTTGTCGAGCCAGTTGTTCATACATGTCCTGACTGGTCTGAATGGTCAGGCCGAATTTCTTAAGGGCATCGAGGCGGCGTTGGGCCTCATCAATATTCCCCTGTTGGACCGCGAGACGGAAGCCGAGCAAGCCGACCTCCCGTCGAGTCCGGTCGCAAGTAGCGGCCAGGTTGGCGATCTGGGCTTTTTGCCGTTTGACCGCCTCGTCATCGCCGGCATCGCCTTCGCCGGTGCTCCATTGCTTGAGCTGATCGGTCAGTAACGGTCCCTTACGGCGCAGGTCGTCCACAATGGGACGAAGGGTTTTGTCAGCCTCGTCCAATTCAGGAGGCTCGCGATCCAGCAGGCGGGCAATCCGGACGAAACTGGCTCGCAGATGGAGGTCCCGGGCCAGGAATTGCGCTTCCAACCCATCCAGATTCAGGGTGCTTGATCCTTTCTTGTCCGGGGGGCTTTGTTGGAGTCCGGGGAATGAAGACAAGTCCTTGAGGAGCTTGTCGGCCAGAGCCAGGGCACGTTCGTAACCGGGTTGCTTTTTCTCGGCCTGGGGTTCGAAGCGCTCCTGGAGCAGATAGAGTTGTCCCAGTCGGGCTTGCACCTGGTAATATTCGCGCACCTCTTCACCACTCGCCGCGGCCACGGGACTGGGAAGCTGGCTCAGGTCCCCCGCGGTACGCCGGTAAATTTCCAGCTTGTCTTTTTCCGAAAGGGGGGAATGTTCGTTCGTGAGGAGATTGACAGCCAGAAAGGCTTGGATGAGTCGAGCCTGGGTAATCTGGGAGAAACCCGGCCGGACCCGGATGATGAGCTTGTAGGCGTCACGTTCCTGCCGATCGTCGATCAGCAGCAGAGCCAGACGCAGACGAATGGCATCGGTGATCGGTTCATCGGGAAAGCGTTGATCGAGATACTGGGCCAGGCGCAAGGCGTGGCTGCGATCTATTTGTCGCAACTTTTGAAGCTGTTCCTGAACTTGTTGCGCAGCGGTGGGGTCGGACAGGTCCGGCTTGAGGTGAGCTGTGGCGGTCAGGTAGCCATTGATGGCGAGCAAGCCGGCCGCCGCCAGTTTATGGCTTGGTGCTCGTAAATGACGGGCGATATGTTCCCCCAGGACCGCTGCCCGATGGGGTTCACCGCTAGAAAGGTAGAAAAAGACCAGCCGCAGGAGATTGTCCATCACGTCATTGGGGTTATCCTGGGGTGTGGCCAGTTGGTGGGCGCGTTCCAGAAGGCCGACCACGACACGTCGTTGAGCAGGTAACCGTAGGGCGGCGGAACGGCGCTGGAGTTCCGCACCGAGACAGGCCCAGGCCCGGCCTTGATCCTTCAATTCCCGGATCCGTTCTTCCCAGCGGGATTGAGAACCCCCGCTCGATTCCTCCAATTCCCGCAGGCGTGCCAGTTGCACGATGGCAGCAATATGAGCTTCCTCGAAGGTCCGGTATTGCTGGATTGGCCGGACGGTATCGCCGATCAAGCGCCGCAGAACGTAGAGGCGATTGCGTTCAGCCCGACCCTGATAATCGTTGGGTTGCTGGCTGAGCAGACGATACTGCTGTTCTGCCTGCTCGTAAAGGAGTCGGGCGCGATTCGGCAGTTCGGGGATAGTGCCCTTCCCCTTGGGGGGAGGCGGCAGAAGCAGGTCCGCCCGGACTTGCAAGGTGAATGCAAGGTAATAGCGTACAGCCCATTGCTCGTCCTGTGAGGAGATCCGGCGCTGCCGACCGTAGCGCTCCAACCACTGCCGCAGGCGGGTGGCGACCGTGTCCAGTTGGGTGGGATTACGCTCACGCAGGGCATTCAGATACTCCCGGCGGAGTTGAAAGAACTCGGCCAGGCGTTTCCCCTCCCACGCTTCTGCCAGGTTGGTCTTAAGGATGGCCGTAAACTCGGCTTCCGCATCCTTGGGCTTGCCCATTTCCGTAAGGGTTTCTGCTTTCCATGCCCGTGCGATCCAGACACTCCGACTACTTGGAGGTCCTTTGGCGAGTTGCTCGAATTTCTGCAGAGCTTTTTCGCGGTATTCACTCCGTTTCTTGACATCTTGGGGGGAGTCACCCAGGACAGTTTCAGCTATGCGGGAGAGATTGATAGCGGCACGCAACTCAGTATCAAAAATCTCCTGATTCAAACGGCGTTTCTCGCCCGGAGATATCGTGCTCGACTCGATCCGTGCTTTGAGGATCTTAGCTGCTTCGTCATAACGTTTGGCGGCGTCCAGGAAGAGAGGGGCGGCCTTTTCCGCCTCCTTGCGTCGCTGTTGCAGGGCCCGTTCACGCTCTTGCGCGATGCGATCGTAATCCGGCGATCCTTCCGGTGGAAGTGAGGGAATGTCAATCCGCAAGCCGAGACTCAGCTGCGCTTGGGCTTGCACGGCCAGTACATCGGCAAGAGCCAGGTTGGCTTCGACAGCACGGGGATGCTGGCTCTGGCTATTCAAGAATTGATTCAGGTGCAGGCGGGCTTCTCCCAACAAACTGTCGCGCTTACCTTCCTCGGCTTGCTCGCGTGCTTCAGCTAGCAGACATAGGGCCCGTTCCAAGGGTAGAGCCTGACGCTCCTGAGGAGACAGCCGCTTTTCCACTTCTTGCAGATACTCCAAGGCCAGGTCTGCCCGTCCGCTCTGGCGCAAACCTTGGGTCAACTCGAAGGGGGAGGGCGGCTCAGCCCGGCTCATACCCACCAGGGTCACGAAGAGCAATAATCCCCATCCCAGACGATGCCGACTGCCCCTGGGGGTGGCCGTTTTTGTGTGCCGTTGCTCTGGCCTGTACACTTGCCCTTGCCTGTAAACTTGCCATTCCCCTGAGATTTGCCCTGGCCTTGAAGTGCAAACAGGTCTTCCCCGACGCAGGAATCCGCCGTTTGAGTCAGACCACATGCCCAACTCTCCCCTCTCTCTTATTACCCTCAGAACGGGTAAAGATTTGGATTACCAAAAGACAGGAAAGTTCCCTCCATATACCCATTGTGGGACACACTGTTCCCTAGGTCAACCACTCTGGTTGACCCATCAGTTGACCCGCTCCAGGAGACCTGGCACACGAAAGGGAAGGACGGTTGTCTGAACACCCCGCCCGGTGGAATGAAGATCGGGACGCAAGTGGTGGCAGATTCCTCTGGCGGAACCGGCGGATTTTGACTATGGAAATGCGCGGCTTGCGACCAACGCTTTCGACGCAGGCGACAGAGGTAAGCCAACGGTGCGAGCGATTGCCGTCGGGCAGCCTGGCCGCCTGCCGGGAGGAACCGCTGCGTTCTGCGGATTCCGCAAGGCACGGTTGGGGGCCGCGAGTAACAAACCGGCAGCAGCAGATGGCGAGTAAACGACCCTGGAAAGCACTCCCACGAGGGAAGAGGGGCAACGGATGGAACAGAGTGGATGTCATTTTGTACCCGTTGGGATGATTGGGAGAGGGGACAGACCAGTGCGAGGTGTGATACGGAATTTAGCTGGTATGTTGTCCAGAGGTTGGATCTGTTGGATGGCACTGCTTGTGATCCTCGGTTGGGCACTGCTTGTGATCCTCGGTTGGGGGACGGTCAGTCTGGGAGCAAGCGGGGGTCTGCCGCAGGGGCCTCCGGTGTATTACGAAGACGCCACTCTTTACGGAATCTATTTCGTGGATGCCGATGAAGGATGGGCGGTGGGTGATGAGGGAGTGATCTGGCATTCGCTCGATGGCGGGAAGAGTTGGGAGCGACAGAAATCGGGAACACGGGCCAGCTTACGGGGCGTGCACTTCCTGACCCCTTACACCGGCTGGGTGGTGGGTCGGCGCGAGGAATTGGGCGTCGGACCAGTCGGAATCGTATTGCACACCCGCGATGGAGGGTGGCATTGGGAAGAGATTTCCTGGCAGCAATTACCACCGTTACAGGGGGTGCGTTTTTTCGACGAACGGCGTGGTGTCGTCTGGGGTGATGGCAGTCCAGCATTTCCTAGCGGTGTGTTCATCACCCATGATGGAGGCAAGACCTGGCAGGCGGCCTCCGACCTCCCCCTCCCCCTTTGCCGGGCAGCCGCCTTTCGACCTGATGGGACAAAGATGTTGGTGGTTGGTCTGGGAGGACGCTGGGGGCACATTGAGTTGAAGAGCAGGCAAGGTCTGAACGGAGAGCGGGATGTCTTGCTGTCTCGGAACTGGTATGGCGCGGCGGATGATGGTCGGATGCCCGGACCAGGAACCTGGTATATGGTCGGAGATGGAGGAGCCATACGCCAGAGCCGTGATGGTGGGCAGAATTGGCAGAATCTGGTACCAGACCTGCCGCGGGAAGTGTTAGCGGTCTGTGATTTTCGAGCCTGTGCAGCCTTTGGCAAGCATGTGTGGGTGGCGGGGCGTGCCGGGCGACTGGTGCTCCACAGCAGCGACCAGGGTCAAAGCTGGGAACGTCAACGACTGGAAGTACCCCAGACCATCCACGGCATGTTCTTCCTGACCGATCAGATCGGCTGGCTGGTCGGAGAAATGGGAGTCATCCATGGCACGACGGACGGGGGAAGGACTTGGAAGGTCCAGCGATTGGGGGGAACACGAGCGGCTGCTTTGAGCGTGCACGCCCAAGCCCGACAGTTGCCGTTGGAACACGTAGCCGTGTGGGGCCAAGGCCACGGGTATCGGTGTGCGGCCGTGGTGGTCACCAGTGCGGCAGAACGCACAGCGGGACGTTGGCACGGAGCCGAAGAAGAACGCTGGCGGCAAGCCTGGCGGGACAGCGGGGGCGTGACGCTCCACCGCGAATGGGCTTTTCCCTTACCCCTGCAGGCTCAGGACCTGACCCCCCGGCAACTCCTCGCCTTCTGGGACCGTTATCAGGGCGCAGATGCTCGGGACTATCTGCTCCGCCGCCTGGTCTTCGCCATTCGTCAATGGCAGCCGGAAATGGTTCTGACCGATCCGGTGGATCCCCGTGGGCCTGCCGAGGATCGCTTGATTATCCAAGCGGTGCATGAGGCTTTTCGTCGGGCTGCTGATCCCGAGTCATTTCCAGAGCAGTGCCAGATTCTCGGAGTGGAGCCATGGGCGGCCCGGCGATTGTATGCCTTGAACCCCCTGACCGATGATGCCACAGACTCATCACTTAGACCGCCGACTCGCTTGTTCAGTCATGTGCAGGCTCCAGTGGTGCATCCGCATTTGGGTGATGCGCCGGCGGACCGGATCGCCGAGTCAGTCCGACTGATCGGCCGTTTTCCCTGGTCGCAACGCGGGTGGCTGCTAGTGGCCCATCGACGCTCCGAGCAGATCCCAAATGCCGCAGAGGAGGACAGAACAGAACTGCCAGCATCAGGGATATCCACAGCGGATATATGGCAAGGGGTTGAGTTGACTGCGGGAGGAGCGGCCCGACGCCTGCCGATTATTCCTCCGACTCCACGGGATAACAGCTCCGAGGAGCAACAGCGGATTGTCACCGCACGCCGGCGGCTAGAACGATTGTGTTCGGCCGACCAGGAAGCGGGGACCGACATCACACCCTGGCTGGCGGAATGCCAGCGTCAGCTGCAGCAGATGCCGCAGATGGAAGCGCCGCGGTGGGCCATCCTGATGGCACAGCGGTGCCACCAAAGGGGTGCATGGCGAAAGGCGCAGGCGTTATGCCATTGGGTGGTGGAACAATGGCCCGCGCATCCTGCAGCCTTGGCTGCCGAACGCTGGTTGCTGCGTTATGAAGTGGGGATGGAAACCCGGCAACGCCTCGGGTCCCATCGCGAGATTATACCGGCAGCAGGCTCAGGTGAGTCCACCGGCATCCATGGAACCGTGGTTCGACCGGGGAACCGTCATGACGTGAACCTGGCTCTGGTCGATTGGGAGGAACGTTCGCCTCTGTTCCGGCTGCGTCGCCATCTGGACCATGAGGTGCGTTGGGCGGCGTGGGGACCATTGTACGCCGAGGACCCCGCTATCCGCTTGAGTTTGCTCGCGGCGCGACGGCAGCTCGGTCGCACCGATCAGGCACTCCAGATGGCTCGCCGTTGGCTACCCATTGACCCCGAGCAGGCCTCGGCGTGGGCGGCACTCGACCCAATGCGTGCTCTCCTCGCCGCGGAAGTTTGGCTGATCGAACCGCGACGATTTCTGACTCCGCCCCTCCCGATCGTGACCGCACGCCGAACGGAAACTCGCCCACTCCTGGATGGCCAACTCAAGGATGCATGCTGGCAACAGACCGAGGCTATCTCCCTTCGCTCCCATGACACGGATGGGACTCACTCCCAACGTGACTGGCACACCATGGCCCACTTTTGCTGGGATGATCAGTATCTCTACATTGCAGTCCGATGCGCCCATCCGGCAGGACACCGTCAAGAACCCATTCGGCCACGTCCCCGAGATGGGGACTTGCGGGGCCGCGATCGGGTGGAAATCCTGCTCGACCTGGACCGGGACGGGCAGACCTTCTTCCGCTTCTGTGTCGATCAGCGCGGTGCTCCCGCGGAAGATTGCACCGGTGATCCCCACTGGAATCCCCAATATTACCTGGCCAGCGACGCCCAGGAACATGCCTGGATCGCCGAATGGGCCATTCCGTGGAAGGAACTGGGTTTGGAACGTCCCCCACGCGGTGGGGTGTGGGCCATCCAAGTGCTCCGGATTATTCCGGGACATGCCGTTTTGCAGCTGGCTCCATCCTCCGAAGCGGATATTTCCCAAACGCCTGCCGCATTGCTCCGCTTCATCACAGAGTAGGCCGTGCTCAGCAGGTCGTCCCCGGGGTTGTCCCGGATAACAGACCGCTCATCCGCCCTGGCATCCGCGCTCATGACCCACCGCTGTTACCACACTTTCCGGTTATGGTGCAGGTACCAAAATGTCGGACGGCGATCGTGATTCGCTGATGCGGGGCAGGAGTGACAGTCAAGAGGGAACAGGGCGAGGACACCCAGTAATGTATCACCCCCTGGCCTGATCCTCATGTGTCGTTGGCTGACCGCTGATGTCTCATTGGTCTGTCGTTGGCTGACCGCTGATGGGTGATTTGTCTTGCTGGATGACGAGTGGCCAACGGGAGTTAGATCGGATGGGTGTAAGACCAACAGTCGGATGGTTATAAGGTCTCATTAGTTAAATAAATACTAAGGCTTAGGAGTCGGATAGGTATAAGGCTTGGAGAATCGGTTGGGGAGATAGGGTAACGATTGTTCGCGGGGTCCGGATGAGGAGTACGATGGAAGCAGATGATGGAATACGATGGATGCAGAGAGTGCGATGACGGCCGGGTCATTGCGGGGTGGTGAGGATGAATGTATCGGTTTCTGAGGGGTTGCAGTCCAACCGACGTGTGGCGGTATTTACGGGCAGTTTTGATCCACCGACGAATTACCACCGGGAAGTGGTGCGTCGATTACGGGAGCAAGGTTTTGCGGAGGTGATTGTGCGTCCGGTGGTGCCGCGAGCGGAGACGCCGGACGGGGAGCATGCTGAGCCATTGCATCGGGCGGTGATGGCGGACTTGGCCTTCCGAGACCTGCCGGGAGTCGTCGTGGACCTGACGGAGTTGGAGCAGGGGCAGCATCTTCCCGATCATCTCCTAGGGGCGGCTTATGCCCAACGGGGGGAAGTGTGGCAGGTGGTGTCGGCCGACTTCGTGCGGGGTGGTCAGCAAGGAACCTCGTTGATTCAGAGCCGTTGGCAGCAGGGAGCGACCTGGTGGGAGCAGGGTCGCTTCATCGTCCTGCATCCTTGTTCCGCTCCGCCTCCCCGGGATGATCTACCCCCGCATGCCCTAGTGCTTAGCGTAGACGACCATGTCCCCACTGCCGAGATTCGGCGTCGGGTGTTTGAAGGCAAGGATATTCGCCCCTATGTGCCCGAGGCGGTGTATGCTTACATCCGACGTTATCGCCTCTTCACGGGTGTGCCGGCGCCTCGGGAGACCCGCATCATTCTGGACCCTGTTCGGTTGCACCTCATCTGGGATGAAGCCAATCCGATGGCGTCGCAACTGGCAGAACGATTCCAACGCTGGCAAGGGGACCCGCCGACCGCCATCCTGGTCCTCGGGGGTGACGGCACGATGCTCTCCGCTATCCGCAGTTACTGGCGGGAACGTCTGCCGTTTTTGGGCCTCAATGCGGGCACGTTGGGCTTTTTGATGAACGAGGAATTGCCTCGGGAGATGGATCATTTGGAGTTGGTTGTTTACCGGATGCCGATGTTGCGGGTCGAAACCACGACTCCGGATGGTCAGCTCCAGCAGGGGTTGGCCTACTGCGACGCCTGGATGGAGCGGGATAGTGGTCAGGCAGCCTGGCTTCGCCTGGAAGTGGACGGGCGCATTCAAATTCCCAAGTTGGTAGGTGACGGCCTGCTGGTGGCTACCCCCGCAGGTTCCTCCGGCTATGCCCGCGCCATGGGCGCTACTCCTGTGCCCTTGTCCGCTCCGGTTCTTACGCTTGCCGGTTCCAATGTCTTCCAGCCGTACTTCTGGAAGCCGGTGACGTTGCCGGAGACGGCGCATGTTCGCATCTGCAATCTGGACGAGCGCGGCAAACGGCCGGTCCGAGGCTTTCTCGATGGCCATCCCCTCGGGCCAGTCAGCACGATGGATATCCGCCTGAGCGCTGTGGCTGCGGCGGAACTGGCTTTCACGCCTCAGTATGATCTGTCCGAGCGTCTGCTCCGCTCCCTTTTTCCGGCGAAGGAGTCACCGGAGAGGCAGGGGTAAGCAGCGGGGCGGGAAGCAAAGCCGTCCCCCTGTCGCTGCCGGGGGGTACTCCGTCCCGTTCCACGCTCGAGAGCAGGAGTGCGTTTTGGGCGGAATTTGGCTCACTCCTGTAGCCGGTATTTGGGGAATGCTCTGGTTCCGGGGGTGGGAGCAGCTCCTGGGAGGTTTCATGGTGACTACGGCGAGTCACTTTCTCGACGGCGCTTTCCAGGGCCTGGGTAATGACTTCCGCAGGGCGGGCGATCAGCGTGGGAACCTCTGCAGGGTCCCCCACCACCACCCGCCGGCTGAACAGATATTTGTGGATCAGGACCCCCGCTATCCCCGACAGGACGGCGACGATGACCAGCGGCCGATACTCCTCCTGCACCTTCTGAATCTGGCGGAACACTACCAGCACCTGATCTGTCAGCACATAGGAGAGCCAGAATAAAAGATTGACCAGGGGGATGGCATAGATGCCATCGGCGATGAGGAAGCGGATCAGCGGCACACGGAGGACGCCGGCCATCAGAAAGATGGGAGTGCGGATACCGGGTAATAAACGGGCACCCAGCAGCACCAAGATCCCACGGGCTGCAAAGTTCCGCTCGATTTGCTCCCGTTTTTCCGGCGGAAGCAACCGGCGCTGCACCCAACCGATCTCCAACAAGCGCCGGCCCCAGAGCCGACCCACGCCATAAAGCAGACCGTCCGCCGTCACAACACCGGCAATCACCACCGGCAGCATGATGTACCACCGCAAATTCGTGTCCCCATGACCGACCAGGATCCCTGCGGTGATCACGGGCAACTCTTCCGGAATCGGGAAGCCGAAACCCGCTGCCAGTAAAGCGATAAAGATGCCGACATATCCGTATTTATCGAAGTTCTCCAGCATGGCTTGTCTCCACGGGTTGACGCCCGCTTTGTGAGGATCGTGATGGGTTCCCCTGCTCCTGGGCTTCCTCCTGGTCAACTCAGGCAGGTGCCTGTTGGGTGCTGGCCTCCTGTAACAATGAAAATGGGAAGAGATGAGCGAACACCTCCCAGGATGAGGGCAGGGGAGCGGTGAAGGTCCAGAGCTGACCGAAGTCCCCCTGGAACGGATGGCGTAGGGTCAACCGGCGGGCATGCAAGGCGATGCAGTTTCCCTCCTGACTCTCCCGGCCGAAGGTGTGTTCGCTGCCATAGAGGATGTCCCCCAGGATGGGGTGACCACGTCCTGCCGTCTGGACGCGCAGTTGATGCATCCGCCCCGTATGGGGATACAGGGCCAGCCAGGTCATCTCCTCCGCCCACGCCAGGACGCGGTAACTGGTCTCGGCCCACCGGGCTCCGGTTTCATCAGTCGGGGTCCGTTCGACCCGTGCTTGACCGGGTACTTTGCGGAGCCAGTCTTGCCAGGTGCCTGCCGCAGGTTCCACTCGGCCGCTTACCACAGCCCAGTACTCCTTCTCCACCGTTCGCTGCTGAAACTGTTCGTGGAGCCGTCGTGCTGCCTTTGTCTGACGGGCCAGGACCAGCACGCCGCTCACCGGCCGATCCAGACGGTGCGGAACTCCCAGATACACGTTCCCCGGCTTGTTATACTTCTGCCGTAGGTATTCCTTCACGGATCCCTCGACGTTGGGTATCCCCGCCGGAGCTTGGGTCGCCAGTCCTGCGGGCTTGTTCACCACCACTATGTGCCGGTCCTCGTGCAAGATCCACTGCGCCGCTGTCTCCATGGCTCAGCTGCTTCCTTCCCCAGGCTTGGACTTTGGTCTCATTTTATCCCTGCTCAGTCTCCGTATTCTTATCCTACGCCCTCGCGGACCTCTTCTTTGGTTTTCTCCGGCGTCAGAATGGTCTTGTGCTTCCTCATGAGGGGTCCATTCCGGTCAGAATGGTCTTGTGCTTCCTCGTGGCGAGTTCATTTCCGATTACCTTCTGGAGATCCCTTACCCGTTCTTTGCAGCTGAACATTCACTCCACTCATTAGGGGAGTATCATGACACGAGGAGACACGAAAATCTCTCTATGAAAACCTCCGGGGATTACCGGTAGGGTGATCGGTGTGGAGAAGGCGAAAGTACAACCCGGGGTGAGATCCCCCCGATCCTTGACCAGCAGCCTGAGGAGGCGCCGGGAGCTTTGGGAGGCTGGCGCGAGGGTGCCGGGGCGTGTCAACTATGTCAGGCCGTGTCAACTGTGTCAGGTCGTGTAAAAGAAGGAATTGAGGGAGTGATCCTCGGAATGATCTTCTGAATAATGATCCTCTGAATAAAGGAGGGTACCATGAGCAGGAGTATCGGGTGGGGTGTGGTGTCGGTCGGCCTGGTGGGGATGGCAGCCTGGTTGGGTCAGGGCGGAGTGGCGAGTACTGCGGGTCAGATGGAAGTAGCGGCCCGTGCGTGGCTCGAGTTGCTCAGTCCGGAGCAGAAACAACGTGCGGTCTTCGGCTTCGACGATCCCCACCGTTTGCGTTGGTTCTTTACACCGCAGCAGGACAAACAGCGGCGTTATACTCGCAAGGGCTTACCATTGGAGGAGATGACGGCAGAACAAAAGGCGGCTGCTTTGCGTTTGCTCCAGGCCGGGCTGTCGGAACGGGGCTACCGGCAGGCCCTGGACATCGTGCAGCGGGAGAGCTTACTGGCTGAGCTGGAAGGCCCCCAAGGGGCGATGGTCCGTAATCCGGGATGGTATTTCCTGAGTATCTTTGGGGAACCGTCGGGGAGTGGCCGCTGGGGGTGGCGCTTCGAGGGGCACCACTTGTCCGTCAACTATACGTTCGATCGGGGAGAGGTCGTCTCGGCCACGCCGTTGCTGTTCGGTGCTAATCCAGCGGAGATCAAAACGGGCAAGCAGAAAGGGCATCGACTTCTGCCCGAGGTGGAGGATCACGCCCGGGCATTGATCCGTTCGCTCAACGCCGAACAGCTGAAGAAGGCCCGGCAGGAGAAGCATTTTCCGGAGATTGCCGAGGGTCGGGCCCAAGCGGACGTGGGTCAACCGGTGGGTCTGCGTGCCAGCGAACTGACGGCTGAGCAGCAGCGGATCCTGGCCGATCTGTTAGAGGCTTACGCGGGCCGCCTGCCCCCGGACGTAGCCCGTCAGGAACAGAAACGCTGGCGTAGTGCCGGCTGGGACCATATCACCTTTGCCTACTCGGGCAGTGCCGAGGTGGGCCAACCCTACACTTATCGAGTGCAAGGCCCGGATTTCGTCGTGGAGTTTCTCAATGTCCAGCCCGACAGCGCCCGGAACCCTGCCAATCACATTCACAGTGCCTGGCGGCATTTGCCGGCAGACTTCGGATTGAACAGGTAGTGGGTATCAGGGACGGAGCCTGTGGGGCTGCCAGGGGTACAGATGGATGCGGCCATCCCCACCGGCCGCGGCCAGCATCGGTTCCGCTCCCCCCGTGAAGCCCAAAGTGTAAAGCACATCCTTGCTCTCCGCCACAACCCCGAGACATTGCCGCCGATCCCAGTCATAGACCCGCACCTTACGATCCTCCCCTGCCGCCACCAGATGCCGGCCATCCGGACTGAACACCACCGCGAAGAGGGGACCTTTGGCCTCAGTAAATGTCGCCACGCACTCCCCGGACTCTACGTTCCACAAACGCAAGCTTCGGTCGTGACAGGCCGTTGCCAGAATCGGTCGACGGGGCGCGAAGCGGCAGCGGTACACATAATTGTCGTGCTTGAGCACTCCCTGCAGTTGGCCCGTGCCCGGATTCCAGATGTGGACCGTGCGGTCGGCAGAAGCGGAAGCTAGCCAGCGTCCATCATCAGAAAAGGCCAGGCCGTAAAGAGCATCCCTGTGTCCCTCCAGGGTTCGCAAGCAGGGTCCCCCGGAGAGGGGCCAGAGACGACAGACCGGGTCGTGTCCGCCTCCTCCGGCAGCCAGAAGTTGCCCATCACCGGATACAGCCAATGCGTAGATCGGATCATCATGGCTTTTCCAGCGGCGCACCGTGCGTCCGGTGATCGGGTCGAAGCGATGCAGCTGTCCACCGCCATCGCAAACGAGCAGATGCCCGTCGGTCGGGTGGACGACGGCGTCGTAAAAAGCATCTTCACCCCGCACACGGTGATGCAACTTCCCCTCGGGCCAATCCCAGATGCGAACCGTGGCATCCTCGGAGACGCTCGCCAGCCACCGCCCTCGGGGCTCACTCACCAGGGCATAGACGTTGTCGCTGTGTCCGTCCAAACGTTGGGGAGTTGCTTGAGCATCTTGGACTGTTCCCCAGAGCGAGGGTGTTATCAGGCATAATCCGCCGCTCACCAGCCCTGATAAACAGTCTCGTCGGCTCGGCCCGACTTCCCGACCGCCCCAGGCCCACTCGGATCGACTCACGGGTAGTAACTCCTGTGTGGAAAGGACAGCATTCCGGTCGAACCAGTGTCACTCCCGTGTCAGGAGCGGACGCAGGCGGACATACACCTGCGTGCCCGCCGGAGGAGCACGGGAGAGATCGAACTTTACCAGAGGCTTGGGATCGTAAATCGGATAACGATTGTCCGCGATGATACCACCGGCGCAATCGCAGGGGCAGGCAATGCAGCCCGTACCCGATTTGTGAATCGCCCCGCTGCCGTGAAACACAAAATGAGGCGTCCACGGTTTCTCCGTGGGCTTACCGTCCACAACCACTCGTTCCACCACGAAATCCTGATACGGTCGCTCGACCCACTTGCCGTTGTGCTGCCAGAAGATCGAAATATGGATGGGATCCCCCTGGAGATAGTCCTCCGGTTTGGTTTCCGGTCGCAGTCCGCTGCGGCGTCGCCCCTCCTGGATGCTGTAATGAACCCGCGGCTTGCATCCCAACTCCAAGAGAGCCTTATGCACTTCTTCCGTCGGTACATCTACCAGAAACACGAAATACGACGCCATCTTGGCATCACCACCCGCCGCTTTGGCACAACCCACAAACGCCTGCACCCGTTCCCCAAACTCATCGATACACGGCAAACCTTTCGGATGTTGTACCTTCGCCGATAAAATGACCTCCCCCCGCACCTTATCCACAACCACCTTTCCCGGTTCCGGTAGCTTCGGAACCTGGTCTTCCGCACCACTCAAACTGCTGCACAAGAGGAGCACACTCAACCCCAGGATGCAAACCGTCATGTTCAGCTTCCTCATCATCGTTCCCTCGCAACGGACCCGAGTTTGTTTCTACTCCCATTGCCGTTGGGACCCATCCTTATTGGACGTCCCTTCGAGCGCATCTATTCACTCGAGCACGCCTATTCACTCGAACACGTCTGTTCATCAGCCAGTTGCCGGACGGCGTTGGCGCTGCGGCTCTTTGCTATCTCAGAGACCTGGGATTGCATGGACAGTTCCCATGGTACGCTTCCGGTTCCTCTGGGTGCACCTTCACCGCCGGACATCGCTGTTGACCTTCAGTACCCTTGGCTATGCCTTCAGCTCTTCCGGGTGTGCTTTCACCGCCGAACATCCCTGAGCATAATGCTCGAAAAGCGCCTCGAACAGCAGCGTGAGCGGGACGCGGCGCTCCAGGTGATTGTAGGCGTGCAGGGTGCGTTCCAACCCATCCAACAAAGATTCTGTGCCCCGTTGATCCCAAGCCGGCTCGTGTGGTTCCCTGGTAGAAGCAACCCCAGGGCTACCGCAGATGATGGATTGTCGCAGCCCTTCCCGCAGCCCTTCCAGCAGCATGTCCAGGATCAGTTCGGCGCGTTCCCGTTGGGCCGCGGATTCCTTGCCGGCTGCTTCGGCGTATTCCACGCACCGCTTCGTCCACCCTTCGACATCGACCTGACCCACCGCCAGGCGACCGACTAACTCCTGACGCAGTTCCCACAGCCCACCCTGAGCGATGGCGAGCGCCCGTGAGGCACTTCCTCGACACCACCGCAACGCTACCTCCCGAACCCCTGGGTCCTCGATCCCATGCTCGGTCAAGATCGCTGCTATGTCTTCACGACTCAGCGGCCGCAAAATGATGTGCTGGCACCGCGAACGAATGGTCGGCAACAACTGCTCCCAAGTGGAAGATATCAAGAGGATTACCACCCCTTCCGGGGGTTCCTCCAACGTCTTCAAAAAGGCGTTGGCGGACTCGGCGTTGAAGTCATCGGCATTCTCCACAATTCCTACGACCCACCCCCCGCGCAAGGGCTTGCGCCAGAGCTGGGCGCAAAACTCCCGCATCAGTTCGACGGGCAGCAGGTGCTTTCCTTCCGGTGTTCGCACGATGTGCACATCGGGATGAGTCTCGGCTTCCACCTGCTTGCAGCTGGGACAGTGGTCGCATGCTATCAGCTCTTGCTTATTCCCCGTTTCACAGACAAGCGCTTTGGCCACTTCCCGAGCGAAGAGTCGCTTGCCAACACCCGCAGGGCCGGTCAAGGCGTAGGCATGCCCCCAACGGCCGCTCCGCCAGGCCTGCACCAGCTGCCTGCGTGCCGACTCCTGTCCGCGAATGTTTGCCCAGCTCATTTCTTGGACCTCCCACTCGAACCAGATTCCAGATGCCCCTCGGACCTCTGCCTAGGATGTCCCTTTTGCCTCCCAGAACGGGTCTCACCGGAAGCCATCGAGAAAGCTTCTCGGTGGGCGGATCCAGTGAGGAGTGGCTCGTTGTGTCCCGTCGGATGGTGTAATCCTCGCTGCCACCGCCTTTCTTAGCATCGGGGATTGGCTTATTAGCCGTTGTGTCCCGTCGGATGGTGTAATCCTCGCTGCCACCGCCTTTCTTAGCATCGGGGATTGGCTTGTTATAGCGACTGGCTTGTCACAGCCACGTGTCAAACCCAAGGGAGTCATCTTCGCTGCCGTTGTGTTTCCAGACAGCGGCGATTGGCTTGTTACAAGTGTTCGGCCAGACGCTGAATGTAGGTAACGGATGCCGTGGCGATGATCCCAGTTGGCATCCCAGTTGTTGAGAGCCGTGAGGGAATGCTCGTGAAACCCGCGAATTTGGTGCCTCATGGTGTTGTCCTCCGGTCCAATAAGGTTCCAGTCACCGCCGGGACGGCGATGCTGATCTGGTGGGAAGGCGATGCCGACCCGCCGTATCTGATTTTATGTACTAGTGTAAATATGAATCATAAAAGTGGAAAAGTCAAATCGCCTGAGCTATTTTTTGGTAAAATTCCTGGCGGAGATTATTGCAAGGCTTTGTCCTGTAAGTTGTTGGAGCGGAAAAAGCAGGGGGAGATTTTGGACCATTTTCCCCTGGGGCAGGCCGGTGATGGCAGTGCGTGGATAGTCCGGCTGACCGCTGCGGTGGAGGGGATGTCCGGAGTGATGAGGTGGTGCGGCACGTTTGGTATTGACAGGGTACCAGCAGCGGGTATCAATCGGGGATCAGGCGTTAGTCCGTGGGGGTTGGGATGGGTGTGGGTTGTTTAGGGGGCATCGATGGGATGGGGGACGCTGTGGCGAGGGTGTTTGACGGTGGCGCTGGTGTTATTGGTGCTGGCGCCGGCACCCCTGTGGTACCGTTACCGCTATGTCGAGGCGAAGCGTTTGCGTGTGGTGGCCGATGGGGTCCTGTATCGGGCGGGGCAGATGACGGCGGCGGGTTTGCGGGAGGCCATCGGGCGGTACGAGATCCGCACAGTCATCAACCTTCAGCATGAATCCCCGGACCCGTTGCTGCCGGAGCACTGGTTGGGGCGGGGTTCGATTCGCGAAAGCCAGTTGTGTGCCCAACTGGGGGTGCGTTATGTCGTTTTGACTCCGGATTTATTGCCGCCGGACAATCGGTTGGATCAGATTCCTCCCGCGGTGGAGCAGTTTCTGGAAATCATGGACGATGCCCGGAATTATCCAGTGCTACTCCATTGTCGAGCGGGGTTGCACCGTACCGGTCGATTGACGGCGATCTATCGCATGGAATATGAGGGCTGGTCTGTGGGTGAGGCGTTGCGTGAGTTGCGGGCCAATGGCTACGGTTTTCTGGCAGCCAGTGAGGGGGACGATTTTGTTGTGCAATTCATCCAGAACTATCGGCGGCGGATGGATCGGAACCCCCCGGTGGCCCCGTATCCCCGCAAGGTGTCTGAGTTATGGTAACGACCCTGGATCGGATGTTGTTCTGGGCCTTTTTGCGGTCCTACATTTTTGTCGGGGTCAGCTTCATCAGCTTATTCGTGGTGATCGATCTGTTCACGCATCTGGATGCATATGTGAACCGTCCGGGGGGGTGGTGGGCGATCCTTCAGCATATCGCTCAGTATTATCTGGTCCGCCTGCCCCAGATGTTCGATTTCCTGGCGGAAGCGATTACGCTGATGGCAGCGACCTTTACCGTGGCCTGGATGCTGCGGAATAACGAACTGCTGCCGCAACTGTCGGCGGGGATTCCGACGCGACGGGTGATACGCCCTGTGCTGGTAGGTTCTGTGATCACCTTGCTGTTACCGCCGCTCAATCAGGAGTTTGTCATTCCGGAGCTGGCCGATCAGCTGATGATGTCCCGGGATGATCCGGAGGGAGCCAAGGCGCAGGTGTTGCTCGGGGCCTTTGACAGTTCGGGCATTCACCTGGAAGGTCAGGCGGGGTATCGCAAGGACAAGCGGATCGAGTGGTTGTACGTCACCTTTCCCGAGCATTCTCCCGGAGGCATGATCCATCTGGTGGCAGCCGAGGCTTTTTACATTCCACCCGGTGACGGTCCGTTGACAGGTGGCTGGCTGCTGATCAAGGCCACGCCCGACAGTTTTACGGGTCCGACACCGATGCATCTGACCGTTCTGGGACCGGGACGTTTCTTTTTGAAAGTAGAAACGGCTAATTTCGATGCGGTCAATCGTGGGAACACCTGGTATGTCCACGCGGCCACATCCCGGCTTTATGAATTGTTGAACCAGTCGGAAGGTCGCAGGCAGGAAAAGATGGCGGTGCTGTTTCACACCCGCTTGACCCGGCCGATCGTTGGAGCTTTGCTCGTGTTGTTGGGGGTGTCGGTCATTTTGTGGAATCCCCAGCGGCATGTCGTCCTCAGCGCCGGCTTATGTGTGGTTATTGGGGCCGGTTTTTATGTCTGCTTGCTGGGATGTAAAGCGCTGGGGGAGGCAGATTATATCACGGCGCCGCTGGCCGCCTGGCTACCCGTATTGCTCTACGGCCCTATGGCTGTGGTCGCTTATGATGCGATCCATACCTAAGCGGAGCGTGCGGCCCAGTCTGGGTGTCGTTTGCGCTACTGTTATGGCTGGTGGAGCTGAGAGAAACCGTGCTTCACTCCTCTCACCTACCCTTGCAATTCCCATTCTCGTGCCTTATAGCCGCTTCCCCTGCGTTTTCCGGAAGTACTTCAGAATTCCGGGAGTTCTGAGAACAAGACGTGGGCACGGTGTGGTCGGATGCGGGCAGTCCCCGTAAGGAACGGCGTATGGGGAAGTGGCAGATAGGCAGTCGAGCCAACCGGCTATGGGCCATATCGTTCCTCTTCGGTATAGTTTCGGGATTCGGAACGCCTCGAGGACCGCTAGCAGCGGAAGAACTGTTGCCCCTTCGCTCGGGGAACACCTCAGTCAGGCCGGTGTCGGGGGAACAACCTAGGGATCGTCTCGTCGGGGAAGGGGTAAGGGAACCGCGACCGGAAGACCGGCTGGCAGAAGGGATGGGGGGACTGCGACCGGAAGACCGGCTGGCAGAAGGGATGAGGGAGCGGCGACCGGAAGACCGGCTGGCAGAATTGGAGCGCCGCTTGGGTCAACTGGAGGAGCAACTCCGACGGGAGCGACAAAACTCCACCCACCGCCCGACCGCGCAGATCACGGGCATGATCCATCTCGATCGTTACTGGACCGGAGAAGATACGGAGTTCCGAAATGCCTATGGCGCACTGCCGGATGGCACGGTGTTCCGCCGTGTGCGGATCGCCATCCAAGGAACTTACGGTCCGTGGGAATATCGCATCATCCCGGATTTTGCGATGCTTGGTCGGCCGTCGCTATTGGATGTGTATCTGGGTCTGAATGATATTCCTTATCTGGGTCACTTGCGGGTGGGGTTTTTTGCGGAGCCGTTCGGTCTGGAGCAAACCAGCAGCATCCGTGGGATCAACACATTGGAGCGGTCGCAGCTCACGGAGGTGTACGGCCGGCGACGGCGCGTGGGGATCATGATATTCGACACTTGGGATGAGCAGCGGGGAACCTGGGCGATCGGCCTGTTTCGCAGTTTCAATGACTTCTTCGGGGATGACATCGGGCCGCGGGAGTTCCGCTCGGCTCTGACCGGACGCTGGACCCGATTACTCTGGTACGAAGAGCAGGAGCAGACGCTGGACCTCTTCCATGTTGGGGTGGGCTACTCGGCCCGGGTGCCGCAGAATCGTCAGGTGCAGTTTCGCGCACTGCCGGAGGATCGTTTCGGGGCCGCAAGTATCAATCTGCCTGTGCTGATTGATACCGGACCGATTCCAGCCCGCTTTTCTCAGTTGCTGGTAGGCGAAGCCTTGTGGATTCGCGGGCCATTTTCCCTCCAAGGCGAATATCTGCTGGTGCCGGTGAGCACACGCAGCCAGGGAGCGGTGTACTTCTATGCCTGGTATGTTCAGGCTAGCGTTGTTCTGACGGGGGAACACCGTCAGTATCGCCGAGATACGGCGGTTTTGGATGCGGTCATCCCTCGGCGGGATTTCGTGCGGCGCGAAGAGGGTCAGTGGTTCGTTGGACCTGGTGCCTGGGAAGTCATCGTGCGACTCTCGCAGGCAGACTTGAACGATGGCGGAATTGTCGGCGGTCGATCCACCAATCTCACCTTCGGCCTGGCCTGGTATCTCAACCCGTATCTGCGGATCATCGCCAACTATATCCAAGCCCATCCGACACCGGCCAAAGGACCTTCGGCCATCGGGCATATCATCGGTCTGCGCATGGCCTTGGAATTCTGAGGTTTTCTCAGCGGATGACCGCTACGAGAGTCAGGGGGAGGTGCAGGAGTAGAAATGCGTCCGTTTTAAAAAGGAATGGAAAGATGGGAGGACTGCCGTGGCGACGCGGCAGCAGCACGCTCGGGCAATGCGGTAGCGGCACAGTCGAACAATGAGGCACGACCATCCAGCAATGAGGCACGACGCACTCGGGCAATACGACACGGCACGCTCGGGCAATCCGGCTGAAGCGAAGTGGTAGGGCTCAAGGGCGTCGGGGGAAGTTCATCTCGAGGAAACGGAGGGAAGTCACACGCCGGTTGGTCACGGTGAAGGTGACCAGTTGATCGGTGAAGAAGCCATCGTTGATGCGGAAGGTGTCGGCCGCGAACGGCTCGAGAGGGGAATCGAAGGAACTGAAGCGCAAGCGGAGTCTGGGGCTGGGATCATGGGTGTGCTCAAGGGTGACATGAATCGGGCCATAGGCAGGGTGATCGTATGCACCGCTGTAGCATTCCAGGGGGAGGGAAGGAGGGCGGTGGGGGTCACGGTGCTGGAGGAGAGCGGTCCGTCGCCGGGCTTGTTCCCGTTCGTCTTCCTCATCCAGGCGGCGGTAGTAGGTGATCCAGTCTTTCGGGGGCAAGCCGAGGTAGAGATCGATCAGGGCATTGGTGAGAGCCAAAGGTAGGCGGCAGTCCTGGAGATTGCATAGGACGGCACAGGCCAGGTCCGCTTCCGGGAGCAGGGTCAATTGGAGGCGGAAGCCGTCGATGAGGCCACCGTGGGCCAGGACACGTTGACCGCGGTAGTCATAGCTGAGCCAGCCGAGGGCGTAGCAGAGTTGGATCGTCTCGGGGTTCTGTCGGCGGGCCGCTTCGCTCATCGGAAGCAGGTTGTGGGGGCGGTGGGTTTCCCGCAGCTGAGCGACCGAGACTAAGCGCCGGCCATTGGGTGCACGACCTTCGTTGAGTTGGAATTGCAGCCACAGAGCTAAGTCCCGTGGGGTGGTTTGCAGGGAACCAGCCGGATTGGCTTCGGGCATCGGATACGCAGAGGCGACTCGAAGGGGACCGCTCGGCACCTCCCGACGATAACCCACCGCGCGGACCACACCGGGAGGAAGCGGATCGCCCGAATGAAAGAGCACCGCGGTCATGCCCATCGGCTCGCACAGACGTTCCCGGAGCAGGTCCTCCCAGCGCCGGCCGGTACGCTTCTCCAGAACCTTGCCAGCGGCGATGAAGGGAATGCTGGAATAAGCAAATCCACCACGGAACGGATAGTCCAGTGACAGATGTTGAGAGCGGCGGAGCACCTCATCGAGCTTCCAGGGGGCACGGTACCAGAGCAGATCGTGCCCGCCGAGTCCACAGCGGTGACAGAGCAGGTCCCGCAGGGTCAACAAGGCATCCGCATGGCGATCCGACAGATGAAAGTCCGGCAGGTATTTGCTGGGTGGATCGTCCCAGTGCAATTGTTGCTCATCCACCAGTTGGGCTATCAAAGTGGTCGTGAAGGCTTTGGTACAAGAGGCGAGCGGAAAGAGGGTATCCACGGTGAGGGGTTGCTGCGGTTGGAGCTGTCGCAGACCGTGGGCCTGCAGATAAAGGACCTTTTCCCGGCGGACGATCACCACCGCCACTCCCGGAGCCGACCAGGCCTTGCGGGCGGTTCCGATGAGGCGGTCCACCTGTGTGGGTGTCGGCAGGGGAGCCAGGCGCAGGATACTTTCCAGCAGGAGGGCAACAGATACGTGGATCATGGCAATCCGTTCCGTAGGGGATCAATCTTCAACATTGCCTGTTGAAGAAGTGGTTCTTGCACCTTTCGACCATCCTGTGCTGTTGGGCCGGGAAAACTCGGCAGTCTAGACAGAGCAGGGTTTGTGCACCAGGCGGCTCAGGATGATCCAATCAAAGGGTGCAGTCTCCGGCGATTCTCCAAAGGCTGACTACTCCCTGGTCATCCTAATTGTTGGGGCAGGTGCAGTTTGATCAATTTCCGCAGCAGTGAGGAAAATCTTGAGAAAAAAGCCATTTTTATGGCAAATGTCTCTTGACCTTAGCAGAAGGATCGTTATGGTCCTCGCGACTTTCTGGCTCACCGTGTCTGAGCGGTGGGGCTGTTTGTGAGGGGAAGACACCACGGTGCTACGGTGTCGGGTCCGCGGTCGGGTTTGGGGAACTCACCGCCGACTGATCGTCCACGCAGTGAAGGGGGATGCGGGATATGAGGTATCGCTTCTTCGGGGGAGTCCTGGTGGCGATGGGGGCCGTACTTGGGGTGCCTGCCCAGAGCCTGGCCCAGCACGTCGTCGGCACGCCGGCATTGACCGATGGCTCCGATGGCGGTTTCCAAGTACCACTCAATACCGATCCGATCTATCGGTTGCCGACCGGACGCGCAGGAGACTCCGGCTTTTACACGGCCGCCGAGTTCGTCATGTTGACCCAGACCCGGGACTTCGGCTCGCAAACGATTGCGGTCCGTGGTTTCTTCGATTCCTTCGGGGCTTTGACCGGTGTACCGGGATTGTTCGTGGGTAGCGGTACGGAAGCCCTCAACACGCGAGACCTCAGTCGCCAGACGTATCAACCGGGTTTCAATGTCGAGATCGGCTATCGCTTCGACAACGGCATGCGACTGTTCTTCAACTACATGCAACTGGTCGAAGCCCATGCCTCGCTGGGTGCCACCTTGGTTCCACCGCTCTTTGGCGGACCGCCCGGTTTGGCCGACACCTTCCTCAGCGCACCGGTCTTCAACTTCCCGCCGAACTTCGCCGGACCCGCCCGTAAAGTCCAGGGCTTCGAGGATTATCAAATCTACGGCATCTGGAACGCCGCCTCCACGATGGATATTCGCGTGGTCCAACGTTACCAGGAAATGAACGCCGGCTACCGCATCCCGATGCTGGAGACGGATTACAGCCGCCTCTACGGTTCGGCCGGTGGTCGCTTCGCCTGGATCTTTGAACGCTTCCAATGGTGGACCTTCAGCTACGACATCGACGGCAATGTCCGACCGCAAGACACCGCTCGCTACACCAACACCCTCTCCCAACGAATGTACGGTCCATTCCTCGGCGTGGGTCATGAGATCTTCATTCTCAATCAGTTCTCGCTGAGCACCGACCTGACGGCGGCCATGCTTTTCGAGGTGGCCAAGATTCGGGCCAAATACCAGCTCGGCGAAAATGTCCCTGCTGACATCTCGACCCAGTCCAAGTTCGGACGCGAAGAGTTCCGGGTGGTGCCGAATCTCAATGCCGCTGTCAACTTCTGGTGGTATCCGGTCGAAGGGGTCCAGATTCGTGTGGGCTACCAGGCTCTGATGTTCTTCAACACACTGCATATGAATGAACCAGTGGGCTTCAACTACGGTAACATCGACCCAAGCATCAAGGTCAAGGAGTTCCGGTTGATTCACGGGTTCAACGTGGGCATCGGCTTCTTCTTCTGATCCTTCCTGGTTTGCCTCATACCGCATCGCCGGATTTCCCGCCGACGCGACCCCACGCGTCGGTTCTTCTGGGTTTCATGCCCTGGTTTTTCTGGGTTTGATGCCCTGCTTCCTGTCCGGCTGGCCGGGGCAGCAATCATGCCGTTCCTGTCTGGAGAGAAGCTACGACATTTCGAAGTGGAGACAGGGGTCGTGCCGCTTCGACAGTTGTCGTACCGCTCCCGGTTAGGGAGAAGCAACGGCATTTCGGGGCAGCGGCTAGATTTTCCGGGAGGCGAAGGGGTTGAAGCCAACCAGCACCTCGTGAAGCTACGGATACCTCTTGGTGATGACACGGTGAATTCATAAGCTAAGCGGGGTTTGTGCCAGGGAGTTCTCTGCCGTTGGTGGAGCGCACCTGGCGGGATGTGAGGCGTTTTTTGTCAGCAATGCCGAAACGTACCGATCTGCGCAAAATCCTGGTTATTGGTTCGGGGCCGATTGTTATTGGTCAGGCGTGCGAGTTTGACTATTCCGGCACCCAGGCCTGCAAGGCTCTCCGCGAGGAAGGCTACACCGTCGTGTTGGTCAATTCCAATCCGGCGACCATCATGACGGACCCTGAGACGGCGGACCGCACGTACATTGAGCCGATCCAGTGGCCGATTGTAGAGAAGATTATTGCCGCGGAGCGGCCGGATGCGTTGCTCCCCACGCTGGGCGGCCAGACCGGCTTGAATACCGCCATGGACCTGGTGCGTCACGGGGTTCTGGAGCGTTACGGCGTGGAGATGATCGGTGCCCGGGCGGAGGTGATCGCCAAGGCGGAGGACCGCCAGAAATTCAAGGAAGCCATGCTCAAACTGGGTCTCGATGTTCCGCGGAGCGATGTCGTCCGTTCCCTGGCGGAAGCGATCGAGATTCTGGATGTCATCGGTTTACCCTGTGTCCTGCGTCCTAGTTTCACTCTGGGCGGCACCGGCGGCGGAATTGCCTACAACCGTGACGAGTTCGTCGAATTGATCAACCGCGGGCTGCAACTTTCCCCCGTCGGCGAGGTGCTGGTCGAGGAATCCGTTATCGGTTGGAAGGAATTTGAGCTGGAGGTGATGCGGGACCGTGCTGACAATGTTGTGATCATCTGCTCCATCGAGAATCTGGACCCGATGGGGGTCCATACCGGTGACAGCATCACGGTCGCCCCCGCCCAGACGCTCACGGACAAAGAGTATCAACGCATGCGGGATGCCGCCATTGCCATCATCCGTGAGATCGGCGTTGAAACCGGTGGCTCCAACATCCAGTTTGCGGTCAACCCGAAAGATGGCCGGATGGTGGCGATCGAGATGAACCCGCGGGTCAGCCGTTCCAGCGCCTTGGCCTCCAAAGCGACCGGCTTCCCCATCGCCAAGATTGCCGCCAAACTGGCTGTTGGCTACACCCTCGATGAACTCCGCAACGACATCACACGGGAAACCCCCGCCTCTTTCGAGCCGACCATCGACTACGTGGTGACCAAAGTGCCCCGCTTCGCTTTTGAGAAGTTCCCGGAAGCCGATCCGACTCTCACCACCCAGATGAAATCCGTGGGCGAAACCATGGCCATTGGCCGCAATTTCCCCGAATCCCTGCAGAAAGCCTTACGAGGTCTGGAAGTGGGACGCTTCGGTCTGGGATGCGACCGCAAAGATCGATGGGGAACAGACTCCCAACCCTCCCGCGAAGATATCATCCGCAAACTCGCCCGGCCCAATGCCGAACGCATCTGGTACATCCGCTATGCCTTGCTGGATGGCCTCTCCGTCGAGGATATCCACCACCTCACCCACATCGATCCGTGGTTCCTGCGGCAGATTCAACGACTGGTGGAAGTGGAACAACGCCTGCGGCAATGTCCGTCCCTGGAACAGGTGACTCCACAAATGCTACTTGAAGCCAAACAACACGGCTTCGTCGATCGCCAATTGGCTCACCTCTGGGACTGCTCGGAACACGACATCCGCACGCTGCGGCAACGCTACGGTATCCTGCCGGTGTTCAAGTCGGTGGACACCTGCGCCGCGGAGTTTGAAGCCTATACCCCCTACTACTACTCCACCTACGAAGCCCCAATCCGCAGCGCCGACAACACAGCCTTCTGCGAAGATGAAGTTCGGCCACCGCGAGGCAAGCCACGGATCATGATCCTCGGTGGTGGCCCCAATCGTATCGGCCAAGGCATCGAGTTCGACTATTGCTGTGTGCAGGCGGCCTATGCCCTCCGTGAGGCCGGCTATGAAGTCATCATGGTCAATTCCAACCCCGAAACAGTCAGCACCGATTACGACACCTCCGACCTGCTCTTCTTTGAACCGCTCACCGTGGAAGACGTTCTCAACGTGTACGAGCGGACGCAACCGCAAGGTGTTATCGTCCAATTCGGAGGGCAGACTCCCCTCAACCTGGCCAAAACGCTGGAGCTTCACGGTCTGCCCATCATCGGCACCAGCGTGGATAGCATCGACATTGCAGAAAACCGCGAGCGCTTCGCCCGCCTGATCCACGATCTGGGATTGCAGCAACCGGCCAATGGTACCGCGATCGATGCCGCCCAGGCTTTGCGTGTTGCCCGCAAAATCGGCTTTCCGGTGTTGGTTCGCCCCAGTTTCGTCCTGGGCGGACGCGATATGCGCATCGTCTATGATGAACAGGAATTGCTCCAGTACATGACCCGGGTTGAACCCGATCTATCCCCGGAACGACCCGTACTCATCGATCAATTCCTGCTCAACGCCGTAGAAGTGGATGTGGACTGTCTCGCGGATGGCCAACGCACTTTTATCGCCGGGGTCATGCAACACATTGAAGAAGCCGGTATTCACTCCGGCGACTCTGCCTGCGTCCTCCCGCCGCACAGCTTGCCCTCGGAGATCGTGGCCGAAATCGAACGGCAAACCCGCTTGCTGGCTCAAGCCCTGCGTGTCCGCGGCCTGATGAATATCCAGTTCGCCGTAGCCGGGCTGCGCAATGGCTCCCACGCCGCCGTGGCCCCCCAAGTTTATGTCCTCGAAGCCAACCCCCGCGCCAGTCGCACCGTCCCCTTCGTCTCCAAAGCCATCGGCATTCCCCTGGCCCGCATGGCCGCCCTGATCATGGTGGGCAAAACACTCGACGAACTCGGACTCCACCAGGAAATCATCCCCTCCCATTACTCCATCAAGGAAAGTGTCTTCCCGTTCAACAAGTTCCCAGGGGTCGATATCATCCTCGGTCCGGAAATGAAATCGACGGGGGAAGTCATGGGGATCGACGCACAGTTTCCCCTGGCCTTTGCCAAATCCCAGCTAGCCGCCAATTCTCCCTTGCCCAAGTCCGGGACCATTTTCATCTCCGTCGCCGACCGGCACAAAGCCGATGTCGTCCCGATTGCTCAACAATTCGCCCAGATGGGTTACAAACTCATCGCGACACGTGGCACAGCCCGCCACCTCGCCGCCCATGGAATCACCGTGGAGGAAATCCCGAAAATCGCTGAAGGACGCCCCAATCTGCTCGACCTGATGAAAAACGGTCAGGTGGCTCTGATCATCAATACCCCCAGCGGGCATGGCCGTGCTACCGATGAAGGCAAAATCCGGGCCACTGCCGTCACTTTGGGGGTCACCTGTATTACCACCCTGGCCGCTGCTCAAGCCGCCGCCGATGCTTGCCGGGCCTTGCAACACTCCGAACTGACGGTCACCGCCTTGCAGGACCGCTTTCCCGGCAAACGGCACTAACACTTTTTCCTCTGTCTTCCTGAACCCTTGCTTTCTTGCTTTCCTGTGGCCGTGGCAGTTGTCGGAGCACGGCTTCCTGCGAGCGGACCCGCTCCTGCACACGCTTTTAGTCTCGCAAAGGCTTTGGTTCCCGGTGAGGTGGGGAAAAAGCGGTGAGCAATGGTTGGGGAAAAAGCCGAGAGGGAAGCAAAATAAAAAATGGTTGGGAAAAGTAGCGGGGAGAAGCAATAAGAAATCGGGCCGGCAGGCACAAAGCTACCGGCCCGCAGGGCAACGACCGGATCAGAGGCAAGCAGGTCGTGTCCTGTCGTCAGGAGTTACTTTTTCGCCAGGGCTTGTTCCGCCGCTTTGGCGATGTCTGCCGCTTTGGCTGCCGCGCTCTTGGTATCCCGGAAGGCGAAATTTTTGAAAATGTTTCCGCCCCGTGTGTAGATGAGCACGGTAACCGCAGCTTCTTTGTTGAGATTGTACCGTTTGGGACCGTCTTTTTCGACAGACACGGTCAGGGGTGTCGTCAGTTTGTGGGTGGCTTGCAGTTTTTCGAAGTCGCTGGGTTCGACTCCGCTGACGCCCACGACCACCGTGCCGAGATCGGCGTGCGTTTTCTGAACCGCATCCACAGCCTTGACCAAACTGGCCAAGTCGTCATCGGCCTTTTGGGTGAAGATCATCACCACGGCAGGCCGACCCTCGCCGTTGTACTTTCATACATAGCACATGGTACGGCCTTTGTTCTCGCCGGTGACCACCTTGACGTCGAAGGCGCCACCGATGCGTTTGTCCGGTCCGGATTTGATCTCATCGGCGCCGGACGCGACGGGCAGAGCCAGCGTGGCCAAGGCCAGCCCCACCCCGAAGGCGACACGCATGTCAAACCTCCTTTCCTGATACAGACCCATCGACACGATGCCGGAACCGTTCCGACATCTCCATCAATATTCTGCAGGACCACCGAAGAATTGCAAAGAGAGCGTCGAGAACATTTCCCCGGGAGAAGCCGCTGGAATGGGGAAAAGGGATGCGCAACGAGGGGACAGCGGTTTTTTCCTCCCGTCAATAGCCGGTCTGGAACGGGGGGAAGTGCTCCCAGCCACGAAAACCGTGGGCAATCCAGATCGTCCAACTCTGCAGGGGAATTCCGTGTTCGCAGTGGGTGAACCGTAACGGTGGTTCGACAGACTCAAAGGCGGGGAGAAGGTGGGGACCGATATCCCCTACGATCAGGAAGGTCCGTCCCCGGAACAAATCCGGATCCGAAACGGGGTTGGGCCTCCAGAAGTCGTACTGACTGTGACGATCCGAGCGGTTGGGGATGCCGATGGTGTAGGTTTCCGGATGACCTTGGCAGTAGAAGCGGAGTATGCCCGGTTGGTTCCAGTAAGTGCCGCAGAGGATCGGCGCTTGCCCATTCCGTTGCGTGATCTGTTCGCGTAAGTGATCGAGGTAAGCGGCAAGATTCCTCCAGCCGGCCAGTCGCGCTGTGGGATCGAGTTTGCGGATAGGAGTGGGTTGCTCGGGAGACGGTGGGGGCAGCCAGCGGGCCAGAATCGCACGATAAGTGCTCGGAAAATGCAGCATCAGCACGACGGCCAATCCGACCGTGAGGTTACCGGCCGCCAGAGTGGCCAGCAGGCGGGGGAATGGACCCCGAGTCAATTGATCGTAAAACCAGGCGAGAGTCAGAATGAAACCAGCGATGTACGTCGGTGCCGGCCAGTTGGGTTGCCCCGGCTTGATCAGAGAGGCAGCCGCAAAAAACAGCCATAATGGTACAGACGTCCACCAGAGAAGTTGGACTCGATAGTCCGGACAACGCCAGGGCCGAAAGGACCAGGCGGCGGCCAGGAAAGCCAATAACCACAAACCGAAGAGTGTACCCAGTTGCCCCACGAGAAACAGCGGTAAGCCGATGATTTTCCCTCGGATCGACGCTATTTGCCCCGCTACACCTACCTGGCCCAGAACGTGGCGGAATGTCACCCAATCATGTTGGGCGTTCCAATAAAGGATGGGCAAGGCTCCCACGAACACACCCAAATAAAGGATGGCCAGGCCGCACCAGGCTGCGGAATTACGCCGGTGGCAAAGCACATACAGCGTGACCGCTGTCGGAAACAGCAGCATGGTGTACTTGGCGAGAATACCCAAAGCGACACAGCCGGCAGCCCCCCACCAGGCCCATCGGCGACCTTCCAGAGCATCGAGCACCAGCACCAAAGCCCAACACCAGCAGACCAAAAACGGCGGATCGATCGTCATCAGCAAGGCACCGATGCGGACCAGGGGGATCATCGAACTCAACAAAACGACCCAAAGAGCCAGTCGCGAGGAATGGAACACCCGGCGTGTGAGGATATAACATCCGGCCAGCACAGCAGCGTGGCAGAGGGCGGCCGGAAAGCGGATGGCAGCCGCCCGATCTCCCGTCCAGGCCACGCTCCAGTCTCCCAAGGCTAGATCAGCCGCCCAGATCAACCAGGCCACTAGCGGTCCTTTGCTGTAATAACTCCAATCCAGGTGCCGGGACCAATCCCAATAATGGGCCTCATCGGGAGACACATCATGAGCGGGAATGCACCATTGGTACAACACAGTCAGTAAAGTGGACAGGAGAATCACACTGGCGGCCAAGGTGGCCGTCCGTTGGGGGGGTGAAGGATCGAGACTTTCGCCCTGGGATCCTGCAGGATCTGCACACGTCATGCCTGCGGAAAGAACGCGGAGTTGCGATAATGTCACAGGAACTGTCTCCCTCTTCCGATCACACCGTAGTGTGGCTCCGCATCAGCCTAGGCGGTTGCCCGGTGAACGATCCCGTTCCCATCTCAGGTATCCGATTGCCACGGTCAAAGCCTGGACCCAACGCTGGTGCTACGCGTATCCAATTGCCATGGTCAAACCCTGGACCCCGTCACGGTGCCACGAGCTTTACATGCCGCAAAATTACATGCCGCAAAATGACCCGTTGGGTCAACCCCGATATGCCCAACAGCCCAAAGCCACAAGCCGGCTGGTCTTGTCTGCCCGAATGTGAAGTGACCAGGCTACCGAACAAGTGTTTTTCATTTTCGTGGTTTTTGTCGGAACACTGAGTCAGGAACCGCAGTTCGACGAGAAGTTGCTCGATAGTCGCTCCAGTTGGGGAAGGGGGGTGTAACCGCCGGTCTGAGCGACATTCGATTGCCCCGCAGGAGGGGATGGAACGGGCCACTCGGCTTCATATCTGGAACCGCAGGCTGCCTCAGATTGGGGAAAAGTCTAGCAGTTGTGCCTAGACTCTGGGCGAGCAGCACCTCGCTTCACCCTGGTGTTGATCAGCCGAAGATTTCTCACTTGTCCCTGAGATTGCTTGCAAAAAAAGCCCTTTTCTCAACGATACAAGTGGGTCAAGGGCGAAACCCAAGCTCTGGCACCGGTGTTGCACTTCTCCAGAGGCGGGGAGTTCGCATTCCGGAACCAGCGGACTACCCCGGACGGGTCCGAGCATTGGCTCAGACCTGTGGCCTGTTCGATTCCTGGGGAACACCTCAGGGAGAGAACCAGAGGTGCCCACCTAACGCGGAACGGCGGTGCAGCCTGATGAGGTAAGCACCCGTTCTCCTGCCTGTTCCTCGCAGTCTTCCAGCACGGGAGGCTGCGGTGGTCCCGACCCTTGGTTCCGGCCTGGAGAAACGACCGTGTTCCACAGATTCCATCCAGCCCGCCTGCTGGGGGGCATGGCTTTTCTCGGCTTGGTGACCTTGTTTCGCCCCGCGGCGGGGGATTGGTTCTTCACCGACCTGATCCACTGGCCCAGGGCCTACCAGCTACTCCAGACCGAACAGCAACGCACGGAAACGCTGGATGAGATCAATCTGCGTCTGCGACAACGTATGCGTCATAAGGAACATCTCATCACCCTCCTCATCGAAGGGGAATGTTCCTTGGCGCAGGTCACCGAAGAGTTCTGGCAAACCATCCAGTCGAATCCGGGGTATCTCACAGTCTTGCGGCATCACTTTCCCGGCAGTACGGATTACGAAAAAACCCTCGCCAATGTCTTGTACCATGCACAGTTTCAGATACGTCATCTGCCTCCCGCCCAACAAGCCCAGGTCTGGCAGCGCTTGGAAGCCCAGCGTCGGCAACTGGCTCGAGGAGAACATGCCTGGCACCATAGAGGTACCAGATACTGCCACGCCGTCACGAAAGGGGAAAGGCGTTACTCCCGGCGTCGATCCGCGGAGTTACGACAGCAACAACCCAACGGTATTCCACCATTCGACTTTCTGACACTCTCCCCGTCCGGTTTTCCGGAACTCTCCCAGTTTTCTCACGTGAGGGGCAGTTTTCCTCTCCGACGACAACCTCTCCCGTAGCCGCAGAAAAGCCTCTCCAAACTCTTACGCCACCTTCATCAGCAGGCTGTAACCTTTCCCCGGGGATGACCCGAAAAGGCGGATATTCCCCTGGGAGAAGACCGTTGCCCAACAGGAGGATTTGCCCTTGCGAGGATTCCTGATGCCAGGTTTACCCATCGGAATGGCCCTTGGGATGTTCCTGCTCCGGTTCCTGTGGCTCGGGTCACTGGAATTCTCGGAAGCGGGATCAGACCGGTGGACGACGTTCTCTTCCCCAAGTGCAGCGCACGTGAATGTGGATTGGAATCAGATCCACGAAGAACGACACAAACTGGAGCAGGCCAAGGTCGAGCTGCGTCTGAGTTGTCAGGCCCTGGATCATATCACCGTGCGCCTGGTGGTGGCCGACATCACCCTGGCGCAAGCCGTGGAACTGGCCGAGCCGCTCTTGCGTCGCCGGGCGGGCTTCCCGGGTTACCTGACGACCTACTGGAGTGGCCTGTCCTATCGCCAGGCAATTGCCCGTTTTCTGATTCAGCGAGCCGAGAATATGTATGCCGACACCGACCCCAGTTTCTGGCACCCTACACTCCATCGGCTTGAGCGGGAATACGCTACTTGGGAGTGAATGCCCCCTCTCAGGAAGACAATCGGGAGAAATAGCCTGCGTTCCTCTTCTAGACGATCAATTCCGTTCCCCTGTGCTCTCCCCCCTTCTGAGGGGTAAGCTTCGTTCCCCTATACTCCTTCCTCCTGGGCTTAGAGCTTCGCCCCCCTTTGCTTCTCCACATGGACGAAAAGCATCGTCACCACTGCAGAGTATCCGGTGCTCCGCTTCTGGGACGAAAAGCATCGTCACCACTTCAGAGTATCTGGCCCTTCACTACGGCTTATTCAGAAGCAGGAAATGGCACAGATCGTCTGTCGGAAGGTGGGGGGAAGTGTCTATCATTGTGTTGAGTTCTGGGTGGGATGAGTCCCCGGTTGCACACGGTGGAATTACGGGGGGATGATGGAGGCACCGCAGTTGCAGGAATTGCTCCGGAAATTTATGGGGTGATGTTGAGAGGTTGAGGTGCCAAAAACGGCATCAGATCGGGGAAGGAAATTTTTTGACCTGCTGACCTTCTCAAACGGCGGGGCTTGAGGGTAGACTTCTTTACACACAACAGGGAAAGGGACCAAAGATCGGCTCACGATGGGCATCCTGTATTCCGGGTGTGATTTGGAGTGCTGCACGACTCTCAAGGGGAACAAATCATGGCAGAGAAGGACAAACTGCTGGAGAACAAGGATCTGAAGAACGCACTGGCTGCGATCGAGAAGGAGTTCGGCAAAGGGTCGATCATGTCGCTGGGAGACATGACCGCCCAGGATGTCGAGGGGATTTCGACCGGCTCGCTGTCGCTGGACATCGCTTTGGGTGGGAAAGGCCTGCCCCGTGGCCGGGTGGTAGAGATTTTCGGTGCGGAATCAAGCGGTAAGACGACGATCGCACTGCACGCGGTGGCCAATGCCCAGAAGCAAGGCGGCGTGGCGGCCTACATCGACGCGGAGCATGCCCTCGATCCCAGCTGGGCCAAGCGGATCGGTGTGGACCTGGATGCTCTCTTGGTGTCGCAGCCCAGCTATGGCGAAGAGGCGTTACGGATTGCGGAGATGCTGATCCGCTCCAATGCCGTGGATATCATCGTGGTGGATTCGGTGGCTGCGTTAGTGCCGAAAAGCGAAATTCAGGATGGCGAAATCGGCGATGCCAAGGTGGGTTTGCAGGCCCGGTTGATGAGCCAGGCGATGCGGATGCTCACACCCATCATCAACAAGAGCCGCACGTGTCTGGTCTTCATCAACCAGATCCGCCAGAAGATCGGCATCACCTATGGTGATCCGAATACGACGCCCGGTGGTCTGGCTCTCAAGTTTTATGCCAGCGTCCGTATGGAAGTCAAACGTGTGACCACGCTCCGTCAGGATGAAGAGGCGATCGGAGCCGAAACCCGTGTCCGTGTGGTGAAGAACAAGGTGGCACCCCCGTTCCGGACCGCCGAATTCGAGATTCTCTTCGACCGCGGCATCGATTGGCTGGGCGACCTGTTCCGCCTGGCAGTGGACGAACAGATCATCGCTAAAAGCGGGGCCCACTTCAGTTACAAGGGAGAACGTTTGGGCCACGGGAAGGAGGCGGCCTTGCAATTCTTGCGGGAGCGCGAAGAACTCTGCGAGGAGATTCGTCAGGCGGTCCTGAGTAAGCATAAGCCGAAGAGCACTGCGGATGCCGAAGCAGCGCTGGAAGCGGAACGGGAAGAGGCCGAGGCCAAGGCCGCTCTGGAAGCCCTGGAACAACAGGCCGAGGAGCCCAAGCGTAAAGCCCGCTCCCGCTCAACAGTGGAAAACTGAATCACTGGGGGCCTGATCTGTTGCCTGATACAGTTCTGTTGCCTGACGGGTCTGCTACCTGACAGGTCTGCCGCTGGACACGGCTTTGCTGCCTGAGAGGTTTGCTGTCTGACACGGATTTGTTATCGGGTACCGTTTTGCCACCGGATGTTTCCTGCCTGGGGACGGATCACGCAGGTCCCCTCGGACAGACAGACCGCCCAAGGAAGGGCTACCAACATGGCGGAGCCGCAAAACAACCTTCTTTCTCCCTCCCACGGTCGCAGTATTGCTTGGGGTGCCCTCACCAACTGGCTGGCCTTTGTTGCCACGCTGGTGGTGGCGTTTTTCCTGGCTCCCTATCTTCTCCGTCGCTTGGGGGAAGCACGCTACGGCCTCTGGTGCATGGTGGAAGCGCTCCTGGCCTACTTCACCCTGTTGGACCTGGGCATCGCTGCCTGTCTGGTCCGCTCTGTCGCCCGTTGCCGGGCCTTAGCCCATCAACAGGATTTGAACCGATACACTGCCGCAGCGTTTTGGCTCTATAGCGCTGGGGCTGGCGTAGTGCTGCTGGTGAGTCTGCCTCTGGCCCTGGGGTTGGCCCCTCTTCTCGAAAGACGCATGGACCAGTCCGATCCCGTAAAGCCATTCCTGCTGTTGATGCTCATCCAGTTTGCTATCACCTTGCCGTTGAGTGTCTTCCCCACTCTGCTGGACGGATTGCAACGGTTTGGGCGGAAAAGTGTGGTCCGCCTGGCCGCCCTGGCTTTGAGAATTGGTGGGATGGTTCTGGTGATGGAAACCGCGCCCGGCCTGACCGGCCTGGCTGTGGTCATAAGCGTCAGCCAGATTGTCGAACACGGCGTAATGTGGTGGGTGGTGCGGCGTGATCTGCCGGGTCTGTCGCTCTCCTGGCGTTGGGTGGACCGGGCGACTTTGGGGGAGGTGCGAAGATACAGCCAGGACGCATTTCTGGCGATGGTCGCTGGTCGATTGAGCGGGCAGAGCGGTCCGATTGTGTCGGGCCTGTTGCTTTCGGCCACAGCTGCCGCATATTACACGCTGGCCTATCGGCTGATCGACATGGGGAAGAATCTGTTACGGGCGGCTACGACTACTTTGACGCCTGCGATCAGCCAGCGAGAAGCTGTCAACGACCGCGAGGGCCTGCGCAGCCTCTTCCTCGATGCCACGCGGGCTGTGCTATATGTGGCCCTGCCGGTCCACTGCGGCTTGTTGTTCTTCGGCCATGCATTTTTGAGCCGCTGGCTCGGCTCCTCGACCGTCGCCGATGCGAGTTACCCTGTGGTGGTCATTCTGTCGCTGACTTTGACCTTGGGCGTAGCCCAATCGGTGGCAGCTCGTGTCCTTTACGGTCTCGGCCAGTTGCGTAGCTTTGCCCGTCTGGCACTCCTGGAAGGTGTAGGAGTCGTTTTCCTGGGCGTGTTGATGACCCCTCGGTGGCACCTGAGCGGTCTGGCTATCGCTGGGGCGGTCCCTAATGTCCTTTTCTGCCTCTGGACTATTGCCGCGGCCTGCCGTTACACCCAGACCACCCCTTGGGAATACTGGCGGCGTAGTTGCGGGCGACCCCTGGCCAGCGTGGTCATACCAGCAACCATCTGGTGGGTCGTCGGTCCGATCCCCGCGAGCTGGTACGATCTCTTCACCACCGTGGCCATCGGCCTGATTCCTTACGCGTTGGGCGTGGGGCTTTGGGAAGGCAGTCACTCGCTTTCCCGCTCGATCCGACGGGCAGGATGCAACCTTCTGGGAAACATTTCCGCTCGGTTCCGCAGCCGCTCGTGATCGAACCACACGGGAAGCACCTTACGCCATCTTGGGTGAGCCACTCCGTTGGGTGAAATAACTCAGGGAAGGGAACCGACCGCTCGGGGGTTGAATGGGCCCACGGGGTGATTTTGGAGTCGGTGTGCTCTTTATGTGCCCGAACAGTTTACGAACCGGGTGGGCTTCCGGTGCCGGAAGGCGTTACGTGCTGGATGGGAACGATTTCGTAGTTTACGATGGGTGGTCCTGGGCGCTGAGTCGCTGCCGAAGTTGAGTTTCGGTTACTCCACGGAGCAGCACCGTTTTGTGCCGATGGGTTTGTCCTCGGAGCAGAACGACCTGGGAACGGCGTAGATGGAGCCATTCGGCCAGGTAGGCGATCAAAGCCTCATTGGCACGTCCCTGGTGAGGGGGGGCAGTCAGGGCGATCCGGCATTTGCCGTCGTGGATCCCTAAAAAGGCATTGCGGCTGGCACGCGGTTGGACCCACAGCTCGATGATAACTCCCTCAGGGTGATTCTGGATGGTTGGCATGGTCATCGATAGGCTTGGCATGGTCATCGATAGGCTTATCGTTTTCGGTTTGTCGCTCCGCAGGAAACGGAGCCGGCAGATGAGGTTCCCCGTCGCTTTTGGGTAGCGGTGGATCAAGCTGGGACGGCCAGGGTACCCACAACGATTCCCGACACCGTTTGCAGATCAAGGGCAGACCGGCCATCGCCTCCAACACCTCGTAAAGATGCCCGCATTTGGGACAGCGGAAACGAATGACACCCACACCCATGACCACCTACCCGTGCCATCCACCCGGAGCCCTCTGTTCTCCTCCATGCTTATAGTTTACCAGGCGGCTGCCCACATCTGCGACCACAACTCACTCTCATGCCCCTGCTCATGCCTGGTCGAAAAGGGGTCTTCCCCCATGGATTGTGGCATTCCCAAGCACCGGCCCAGAGTCGGGACGAGAGGGAACGCTGTTCCACAGCCGGCTTACCCCACCCTCCTTGGGACAGACAGGGTTCGGCCCGGCGTCAGGAATTTCAGAAAAAACGTCGCGATTGCTTGACAAAAGCCCAATCGTGATGTATACATTAGTACAAGTAATCATCATTGCAAGGAGAGACGACCATGACCCTGGCCCCACCCTCCGTGGAAATCCGTTATCTGCCCCTGCATAAACTGAAGGAGGCACCTTACAACCCGCGGCGGGTGCTGCCGGAAACATCGCCGGTTTACCAACGGTTGCGTCAGAGTCTGCTCCGCTTTGGATTGGTCGAACCTCTGATCTGGAACGAAACGACAGGGCATATTGTAGGAGGGCACTTCCGCCTGCGGATCTTGCGGGAGTTAGGCGTCGATGTGGTCCCGGTATCCGTCGTGCGGCTAACCCCCGAACAGGAAAAGGCCCTCAACATCGTTTTGAACAATCCCCAGGTGCAAAGCCGCTTTGACCCCAAACGGTTGGTAGCTGTGCTCCGGGAATTGGCACCTTTGCCGGAACTGGAGTGGACCGGTTTTACCGCCGCGACGTTACGAGAGTTGGACTGGCAGCCCCAACCCCTGGCCGTTGAGTCGACCGCGGATGACGATCAGAACGAAATCGAAGTGACCCTCCAGATACCCTGTTCCCACTGGCATCAGGTCGAATCGGAGCTGGATGCCCTGATCCGCCGGTACGATTTGCGCTGTCACGTCCTTCCTGCCGGGGTTCGGTCAGGCTCGTCGGCAGTTGATGAGGGCCGCAAGCAAACCGCGCCGGCGCCTGCTCCTGCAGAATCGGGATGACGGAAGCTGTGAGGGGCTTAGGGGTGGCGGGGCGGGCGGCTGCGAGGATTGCCCGAGGTTGTAAGTGACCGCGGGAGTTGTGAGTGACTGCGGGAAATGTGATTGACTGCGGGAAATATGAGTGACACGGGAGTTGTGATTGACTGCGGGAAATATGAGTGACACGGGAGTTGTGATTGACTGCGGGAAGAGGCAACAGGGATGATGAGCATACGGTGGGCGGTGACGCTGATGATCCAGGTTCGGCACGGCGATGTCGGCATGTCCGGGCCATGGCCGGGATCTGCTCGGGGAAAGGGCGGAAGACATCGTCCCGCAGATGGCAGCAGCGGCAGTTGCGGGAGTGGAGGGGAAAATTTCCAGATTCAGGGAGGCAAGTCATGGGTGGCGGGCGAAGAAGGTCAAGCCTTGGCGGGGTGTCGGTCCCAGATGTGCCAGCAGATTACATCCGTACGCCTGGAGGATAGCGATGATGGTTCGTCCTTCGGCCGGATCGCGGCAATCACACAAGTGACGAGTCTGGTCCGCTACAAAACATCGGGGACCGCTGGTGACGACACGCAGGGTGTGGGGGTCGAAGACGCGCACCTGGGTATGCAAGGGTAGGCGTTGGGCGATCTGATCCTGGCGGAAGAGCAACGTGATCGGGCCGTAACGAGCCACCGCAGTGAATGATCCGTCACGGAGCACACGGAGGGCTTCGAGAGCATGGCTTTCCGCCGGACCGAACTGGCCGAGCACATAATCGTCGGGGGTTACGATCTGCCATTGTCCATCACGCTTCCTTATGCTCAAGGTGCGGGGATCGAAGCGATGGAGCAGGCCTGCATAACCCAGCCCAGGAACAGCCAGACCGACCGGATTGAGGGCCTCACTTTGGAGTTGCAGGTGCTGCCGGCGTATCGGTTCCGGCAGAACGGGATTCCCCTTGTCGGTGCCCGAGAACAGGCAGCGAAATACCGGCCGGTGTCGGCCCACAAGACCAAGGCGATTGAGGCCATGGCGACGGATGGCAGCCACTGCTTGTTCACCTGCGGCACGTTGATCCGCGAAATTGATCAGCAGGTTGTGATCATCCCTCAACACCCACACTCCCTGGATTTGTTCCAGACGGATCGTGCGGAGGTCCATGGGCTGAATAGCATGCAATCCGACGCCACTCATTATGGGTCGGTGGGGTGAGGGAAGTCGGGAAGGGGAGGACCCCGCAGGGTGCGGTTCGTTCCCAGCTTGGCTCTCCCGCATCGGTAGGAGCTGTGGACTGTCCCACATCAGCGGCGGCTGACCGTTGACCAGACCATATTCGACAAGCGGATAAGGCAAACCGATGATGAACCACTCATCAGGACGTTGATCGCGGAGAGTGGTCAACACGGCACGGGCACTTTCTTCATCGTCGGCAAAGTCCCGAAACAAACGGTTGCCGGCCCAGATTTGCCAACTGGCGGAATTGGCCCCGTTGATCACGCGTTTCAAGGTCAAATCTGCGGCTTTCAGGGTCAGTCGCTGACTGCCGATCGTCTCGGCACCCCCCGCAGGAGAAGACGACAGCTGGCTGGGAGGGGGGGAAGGAAGCTTGCCGAGGGTGTTCAGGAGACTGGCGGAACGCCCCCCAGGAGCGGAAGGGGCCGTCGGGACTGAGGATGGTACGGACACAGGCGGTGCCGGGGATGGGGGTGACACCGCCGGCGGTTGGGCGATTGTCAAGGTTCCCATCAACAACCCTGTTCCCGCCGCGAACGCCCAGGGCCAACGTACCATGCTTTGCCCTCCCCTTATCATCAAGTGGTTTACGGGGAGGAGGTGCATAGCAAGGTTGGCGCTGGGTGTCACTAGCACCTGGATGCGGAGGATCCTTTATTGCGGATTCGACTGTTTCTGCGCCGGCAGCTGGGTTGGATAGACCTCCAAGCGAATATCTTTGAAGCGGATTTCCATAGGTCCGCCGCTATGGATTTGCAAGCCGATGACGCCGCGGCGGGCCAGCTTCTCATCGGTGTAGTCGGTGCACAGGTGGCCATTGATCCAGATGCGCACGCGAGGCCCGATGGCTTCAATGACGTAGTCATTCCAGTCATCGGGCTTGACGTATTTTTCGCCTCCTTCCTTGGCGAGCAGGCCACGCCCGCTTTCTTCATACAGTTTGCCCCACCAACCCGCGCCAATGTCCGCCTGGGGACCACGCATCTCCCCATCGGGCAACGGCACGCTGCGGAACTGAATCCCGCTGTTTTCCTTGTTGGGCACGAGTTTGACTTTGAGGGAAAGTTTGAAGTCCTCCACGGCCATTTGCGACACGAGGAAGTTGTTCCGCTTCAGACCTGTTTTCGTCCGTCCGACGATGGCGCCATCTTCCACACTCCAGAGGGTGCGGTCGCCATCCCAACCGGTCAGGTCCTTGCCGTTGAAGAAATCTTTGGCATTGTCCGGGGTGGCCAGCAAAGGCACCTGTTGGGTCGTTTGGAGGTAGGCAATGAGACAGCGGAACTCCCAGTCGCTGAGTTGCCGCAGGATGTCGTCCGGCATCATGGACTGGTCCGAGGGCTTACGTTCCACAATGTCAGCCACCGGGAGGGTGAGCAACTCCCGCTCGGTTTGGATGGTCAGAACGCCGTTATTTTCCGATTTGACAATGCCGATGATCGTTCGGTCATCGCTGGTGACAATCCGGGTCGCGGCGTATTCCTTGGGGATTACGGCACTGGGGTCGAGAATATTTTCCAGCAGGTAATCCAGGTTGGAGCGGTTCGCTCCTGTGATTTCTGGCCCGACCTGACCGCCCACTCCGTAGAGGACATGACACTGCTGGCAGGTTCTGGCGTAAATGGTCCGTCCCAGAATAGGGTCGCCCGGTGGAGAAGCGTTGAGGCGTGCACGCCATTGTGCGATGAGTGCTTTGCGTTCCGCTGGGGAATCCCGGACGATGCCCCACAGTTCGGCGATTTGACGGTCCAGGGAGGCGTCTTTGTAGCTGCGGAGCTGACGGATGATTTCCGCCGGGACGTCGCTGGCGGGAATCTTGCGTGCGGCGATCGCCGCCATCAATTCTTTGGCGTAATTGAGGCGGGAGGCTAAGGTGGCCAGGGCTTCACGCTTTTCCGCCAAGGTCAAGCGGGGATAGTGGAGCAGCAGGACAGCAGGAGTCTGGGGATGGTCCCAGACGGCCAGAGCCCGAATGGCCCGGGCCCGCAAGGATGGCTCCGCCACGGCAGCATGCAATAACGGAATAGCCTCGGCATCTTTGGCATCGACCAGAGCGGTCAGCGCCGACAGGCGTGCCTCAGGGTCCGCCTGGGGGTCGGCCAGTACTTTTCGGAGCAGGGACAGGGCGGATTTGTCCCCAAATAGGGCGGCCAAAGCCAGGGCTTGCTGTCGTAAGGCAGCATCCCGGGCACGCAGAAGCCGCTCCAGGGCGTGAGGCCATCCTTCCGGCATCGGGAGGCGTCGCTTACCCCGTGCCGCTTCTTGCAAGCCACGAAGGTAGGCCCACTGCTGTTCCTCTCCCGCTGCTTGTATCAGGTGCTGGACGAGCAGGCGTAATGCGTCCGGCGTCCCCAGGGCGCCAACACGTCGGGCGGCACACTCCAGCACGAAGGGGATTTTGCCTTCGGCGGCCAGACGCAACCCTTCAGCAGGTTGGTGGGCCAGATATGGCTCCAGGGCGTACCAGTACAGGTAAGGCAGATTGGGATCGCCAACGTCTTCCGCGTGTGCCAACCAGCGTGACATCAGGCGAGGTAGGGATGTCAGATGTCGGTCAGGGTCCCGCAGTACAACCGAGGCCAAGGCGCGTCGGACAACCGGTGAGGTTTCCTGAGGTCCGTACAGATCGGACAGGTTTCCGCTTGTCAGCCAGGTGGGCAGGCCGTTTTCGCAGGCCAGCAGGATGGCCCAGGCTCGTATGTGGGGATCGGCGTCCTGAAGCGCTTGTTTGAGAAGGGGACATCCTTCCGGGTGTACCTGATGCAGCGTCCACCAGGCTCGCAAACGGATAGTCGGCTCCGGATGTCGGGTGGCCAGACCCACCAGATGGCGGTAAGCAGGCTCCTCTAGCAAGCTC
>Ga0209017_10000284_pt1 | contig 52051 bp, 46 predicted proteins | sample YNPBryunderm2012_FD_185812 | JGI IMG/M metagenome (GOLD analysis project Ga0209017, IMG submission 185812) | Anoxygenic and chlorotrophic microbial mat microbial communities from Yellowstone National Park, USA - YNP Bryant MS undermat 2012... ... | reverse complement strand
ATTTCAGATTCAGTTTTTTGTTTCATTTTATCTATTTCAGATTCGATTTCTATTTGTTTTTGTTTAACTATTTCTCTTTTTTTATTAATTTCTTGTTCAAGTTGTTGTAAATTTTGTTGTTTAGAAGTAATACTTTTATTAATTTGTTCAATTTGTTCTGTTTTAGAATCTGTAGTGTTTTGTACAACATCTGTAGAACTAATTACTTCTGAAGTAGATATTATTACATTATTTGTAGATGTTATTTGAACAAGTTGTGTATTAAGCTGTTCTATTTCAGTATTTATACTAATTTTTTGTTTTATTAAATCTTCTATTTCTTTTTCTATAGAAACAATTTCAGCCATTTTATTTTGTCTTAACACATCTATATCTTGTTGTAATTTTTGTGTTAACGGATATTCATTTAAAATTTTGTCCATATCTATGATACCTATACGAATTACAGTAATATCTTTTGTAGGTATTTCTATACTTAGTAATGATTGAGATAAAACTGATAAAAAAACTGTAAGGAGTATATATAAACAAAAATTTTTGTTATTCATAAATTTTTACCTCAATTTAATTTAATTGGAGAGCACTGAAATCCCTCTTTTTTCGTTATTGTGATCCCACAAGTAGCGGGACCTCAAATTGCGGGACTTCTTGTCCCGCCGAAAGCGGTAACATCTTAGCGGCATGAGTGGTCTTTTTTCAAAATTCTCTAATTTATGAGATGACAACCAAAATTGATATTATAACTCAACCACTAAAGTGTATGTCTACCACTTCTCTGAACTTATAACTCATAACTCTGAATTCTTTCTCACTTTTTACCTTCAAAACATTTGTCCTAATGTGAACCAGAAACGTAATGGATCATCACCTTTTCTTGGGTTCAACGCCCATGCCCAATCAAGCCGTATTGGGAACACTGGCGTTGTGAATCTTATCCCAAAACCTATTGAATGTTTAAGTTTATTATCCCAAAGATCGTATTCGGTCCATTTTTCAGTTGCACCTATTGTAAAATCAATTTCATTAAATTCGTTCCATGAACCACCTATATCATAAAAAATAGCTCCTTGTAGTATAGTTCTTTTATTTTCTTGTACGATAGGAAATTTATATTCTGTATTAAACACAAACATTATTCTTCCACCATTTTCTGGAGCTAACATTCTATAAGCATATCCTCGGACAGTTTCCGCACCACCAACATAAAATTTTTCATATTTTGCATTTTCTAAATCAAAACCTTCTATTTCTTCAATATACCCTAAAGTTGTATTAAAAGACAAGACAAATTTCCAAAAAGTAGGTATAAAAACAGATGAACGTATAGTTGGTTTATAATACTTCACATCTCCACCTAAAATTCCTAAACCAGCAACTTGGATAGACAAAGATTGTCGTGTTCCTCTTGATGCATCAAATATATTATCTCTTGTATCATATGCAATTTGTGATATAACAGATGAAGTAAGTTTTTCTCCATTAGGAACATCTTCTGGAAATTTTGTATCAAATATGATAACATTTTCGTATGAATACGAAAATAATAAACTGAAAACATCAGATATTCTTGGTCCTAATCGTAGTTCAAGCCCTTGTCGTTCTTCATTATAAGCATTAGGGTTAGTAGAGTATTCTCTGATTCTGGTTAAATCATACAATGAGACACCTAAAGAAACAGGTTTTTGTAAAAACCAAGGTTCTGTCCATGAGATCTCATAATTTTTTCTTCTTTGACCAAACTCCCACAATAGATTTAACCTTTGTGCTCTACCAAAAAGGTTCAAATAAGATACTTGTAAGTTTCCAACAAGTTGGTCTACAGTAGAATACCCTGCTCCAGCAGACAACATCCCAGCTCTGCCTTCTTTTATGTTAAACACAAGGTCCACTGAAGTTGCTGTACTACCAGGTTGGAAATCAACATTAACTTCGTCAATAAAACCTAAATTATAAATTTTTTCAATACTTCTTCTAAGTTTTTTACTATTTACAACCTCACCTTCTTTTAAAACAACTTCTCTTTTTATTACAAACTCTTTAGTACTTTGTAAACCTTCAATATAAATATTATCAACATATATTTGTTCCCCTTCTTCAATTTTAAACATTACAGATATAGTATTTGAATCAATATCTTTTTTAATATCAGGTTCAATTTTTGCTTGAAGATATCCTTTCTCAGCATAAAGTTCAGCAATTGATTGTATTGATGATTCAAGATCTGATTGTTTAAAAGTTTTACCTTTTTTTAGAATGATTACTTTAGATATTTCTTTTTCTGAATAAACATTATTACCAGTAAATCCATAATCTCTAATTTTGTATTTTATACCTTCTTTTATATTGAGTACAATTTTAACTTTTTCTTGGTCAATTTGTTCAACCTGTGGTGTTGAAACTTCAACATCGTAAAACCCATTATTTTTATAATACTCAACAATTTTTTGTATATCAGAGTTAAGTTTTGTTTCTCGGAATGGTTTTTTCTTTTTTGTTTCCATTAAAGAAAGAATTTTTCTTTTAGAAAAATTTTTATTTCCTTGTATTTCAATTTTATCTACAACAATTTTCTTACCTTCATTTATAAGGAATATTATATTGATTAAATTTTTTTCAGAATTTAAAATTTCTTCAGTATCTATAGTAGTATATACATACCCTTTTTCATCATATAAATCATAAATTTTTGTTTTACTTTCTTCTAATTTTGTTTTTGTAAAAAATTCTTTTTCTTTTAATGTAATTTCATCTTTAATTTTTCCAGTAGAAACTTTTTTATTACCACGAACTTCAATTTTTTTAACTAATGGCCGTTCATAAAATTTAAAAACAAGTTTTTTTGTTGCAGTATCAAACTCTACTTCAACATTATCAAAGTATTCTGTAGACAAAAGTTCTTGTATATCATCACTCAAGTTTGCAGAAACAAAATAATCACCTTTCTTAGTTTTTATTTTATTTTTTATTTCTGAAGGTTTCACATTTATCAAACCATTAAACACAATTTCTGATATACGTTGAGCAAAAACTGATGCTTGTTCTAATACAATACATAATAAAATTATAATTATTAAGTTTAATTTTTTCATAATTTTTAATTTTTACAAAAATTTGATTTAAAAAACAAGGTAAGATACTAAAATAAAATTTTTAGTTTAAAATATAGTTTTTTAAATAATTTTTAGGTTGTGATAAGATTTTTAAAATTTTACTCCTAAAGATATAAAATGTAAATTGTTCAAATTAAACTGATCAGTTGAAAATGCGTATATAATACTAAGTTTAGTTATATTTACACCAATACCAAACGAAAATTCTTTGTTGTTAACACCACAACCTAAATATAAAAATTTACCAATTGTATATTGAAGTCCGAGGTTTAGATTAAAATCTTCTGATTCTAAATTATATATTATATCAGTAAGTATATTTATAGGTTCTATAACTTTATAACTCCCAGCTATACACAACCTTATTGGTAAAACATCGTTCCCTATAACACCTACTAAATTTTGAATTTTAGCACCTACAGATAAGTTTTCTTTTATATTAGATATTACACCAATATCAGTAGCAAATCCATTTCTTGAATAATTGTTCATATTATCAATTAAAACTTTTAAATTAAGACCAAAATTTACATTTTGTATTTCTTTACCAAAAGATAAAAATATACTATTTACTTGATAGCTGAATTCATCTCCTTTATTCATTTCTGAATCATACTGATTAATTTTCCCTACTCCTGAGTTTAACACACCTAACCCTATTGTTATAAATTTTATCGGCACAGCAATACCTATAGAATTAAGAATTCTATCAAGTGAAAGTAATCCTACTGTAGTTGTTAATTCTAACTTTTCTAAATTTGCAAGTCCAGCAGGGTTGTAAAAAACACTGTTAATATAACCACTTACTGAATTATATGCTCCACCACAGCTTATAGGTTTTGCTCCTACTGGCAATTTAAAAACTGATAACGCATCGGTTGTTTCTGCACAATAACCAATGTTTGATACTAAAAGTAAAAGCATTATAAATGTTGATAGTAATACTACATTTTTTTGTTTCATTTTAATAAAATCCTCCCTTTTTAAACAAAATTTTTATTCTCTTTAATTTTCATTTTTTCACTTCTTTTGCGCACCCTAAATCCCGCTATGGCGGGATAAAGGGTGCGACTACTACTTTTTTCTTATTTGATAAAAGAAAAATTTATTCTTTAGATGTAATAGCAATTTTTATAAACTTGCGGACAGATTGAGTCCCATCAGTAGCATAAATTTCTGCAAAATATACACCATCAGCAAGATATTTCTTTGATTTATCTTCAGTACCGTTCCATTCAAACGTGTTTGTAGGACCAGAACCAGACGAATAAACCATTTTTGGACCCAAAGTTGCTACTTTGTCACCAGCAAAATCGTAAATGCTAATAGTTACTTGAGCGTCTTTAGCAAGATTTGGCACAATTGTAGTATATCCTTTTCTTGGATTAAACGGATTAGGATAACTAAATGGTTCTTCATCAAACACAAGTTGTGTTGCAGCATTAAACTTTATAGTTTTTATAGTTCTTTGTCCTTGTTGATTTCTTGCAGAAACAGTAAGTGTATGTTCACCTTGTTTAAGATTAATTGGTAATCTTGCGACAAGCCGTGCTGAAGTTGGTGTTAAAGTATTGAATGCTTGTTCATCATCAGTATTATCATCATCACGGCCACCTTTTTCATCAACACGTCCATCAAAATTGTTGTCAATACCATCAGATGCAGCAATGTTTGTTATCATATTTGTATAATCGACACCATTAATATCAATTTTTATTTCAGCGATACCGCTAAACTTGTCATTTGCTTTCACAGATATCAAAGGATTCACAGATGAAGAACTGTTTTCTTTTGGTGATTCAATTTCTATCTCAGGAACAGAATCTATCTCCATTATAGCAAACGCTGATAAATGGTTTGTTACAAAACTTATTTGGTTTGCAGAAGTGTTCAAAGAAACATTTGTAATTCCTTCAGAAGACCATATTTGTTTTTATTCATCCCAGTATGCAATACCAAGTTTGTCTTCGTTAAGATTAGCAACATCAATATCAGAATAGTTCATATTGATATTTATATATGTCCATTGTGGCAAAGTTTTTATGTTATTACTTAATTTAATTTCATAACAAAGTCCAGTTGATTTTAACAACGATGATTGTGATTGAGGTATATTTGGCTGAATTTTTTTGAAACAAGTAACGATGCTGAAATTGCCAATGATGTGCCACTATATGATATTGATGTAACATAGTCATGATTATAAAGATATGGATAATTTGATGGTTGTGAAATTGATACTGGCACAACTTCTGATATAGATGTTCCAGAAACAGTTTCTGCTTCTGCTGAAACCCAGATTTTGCATGGATTAGATGTAACTCCTAAATAGTTTTCTATTTTTACATTACCAGTATAAGTATTTCCACTTCCTTATGTTGAAACAACTTTTGTTATATAATTTTGTCCATCATAAACTAAGAACCTCAATTTTGGTGGTGAAGCCAACTCTTCTTTTGCAACAACTTCATATGTAAGTGTAACATCGTTGTTATCAAACATCGCATCTTTTAAACCTAATGATATGCTATCAGATTTTTTTGAATAATATGTTTTATATCCTGTATCACTTACTTTGATAACCACAGTTATAACAGGCGCTTTTGTTTCATCTACATTGTTGAACATATCTGTTGCAATAGCACGAAGTTGGTATATCCCAGCGGGAAGCACAGATAAATCTGTTGGTGAAAACCATATTTTCCCTATATTACCATAAGTAGCTGATGCAGATGTTTGAACAGGTAAGTTTATCCACGGGTTAGTATCGCTTGCAACACGATATTGAAACAATACATTTTTAATATTAGCATAAATAGTTTGTGCCCATACATTTGTGTCGTTTAGATTATATACCACAGCGATTGGTACTGAAGTATCGTTAAAAGAAATATCAATTTGTTTTGAATACTCAGGTTGGTATGAATAATTACCAGCTAAATCTGTTGGTACTACACGGAACTTAAGTGTAGTAGGTTGGACAAGACCATGTGCAATACAATCCCATCTTGTTTCTTGTAATCCGACAGTGTTTGGAGTAAGAGTAGATTTTATCAAAGCAACAAGTCGTCCATTTGTTGTTTCACTTACACTGACCCAGTTATTATTTGACGGGTCAAGATATTGTAATTCCATAGATTTTACATCAGTATCATAAGTTTTTGCATAGATAGTGAATAGTTGTGAACAATCTATAGTTCCTGTTGGTGAGACAGAAATCTCTGATATTTTAGGTATAGTAGAATCAATTACTATAGGTAATATCTGAGGATTTGTATCAATATTACCATCATCATCAATTGCTACTGCTCGGAGATAGTATATCCCTTCAGCAATAGTTGGTGACCAGAAGAAATTTATAGTTGATGCAGAATTTTGTTCTGATATAGTATTCCACACACCAGCTGTTGAAGTAGAGTATTGTAGTTTTACTGTTCCACCATCTAAGTTTGATACATTTACTTCAAACTGTGTAGTCCCTATACCAATATAATTGAACAATGCAGTATTTGGGTATGACCAATCTGTTGTTTTAGTGTTCCTATATCTGTTTATAACAGCAACTGATGGTGTCTCATCTTTTACTGAAACAGATATTGTTTATGAAACAGAATTTCCAGCTGTATCATATAATATCACTTTTATATTACCCGTTGTGTTATCAGTATTAGTAGGTTTGAATGAACACAGATAATAATATGGTTCTGTTTCAGTCCCTTTACCACCAGAAACAGTAAATACAACACCGTTATTTGGTGAAAGTTCACCTGAGATACCTGATAAAGTAAATGCAGCAGTAGAAACGTCTGTATCTAAAGTTTCAACTTTTAATATATATGTTTTACCAGAATCAAGCGATGTAACAGTAGTTGTCCCGTCAAATACAGAGAAAGATTTTATTTGTGGTGCAGTAGCATCAACTACAACTTTTACCACATCTGATGGTTCAGAACAATCAGGTGGTGTAGTGAACGATATTGTCCTGAAATAATACATTTTTTCTGCAAGTGTCTGTGGTATAACAAAATTAAAACTCCATCCGTCAGATTTTGATGTATCTATTGAATGATTTATCCAGTTTTGTCCATCTTCAGAGTATTGTAGAATGACTGAAGAAACATAAGTATCATTAGCAACAGATTTTATCTGTAATGTACTATCTGGTTTTACTTTTTGTCCATCAGTAGGTTGTGTTATAACAGGTTTGTTAGGTTTTGCGTTTATATAAGATATTGATATAGTTTCAGGTGTATCATCTTCTTGACCAAACTTATCAACAGCAACTGTTCGTATTTGGTAGTTGCCATATTGTAACCCAGCCAAATCCCATTCATATGCAAACTTAGACACAGGTATATAGTTTAATGAATAATTTAAATATCTTCTTGGGTCATAATATTGTAAAGTTTTATTACCCTGTGGTGTTGCGAAAACAAACTGGTATGTATAAGTCCCGATATCCACAAAATATACTTTAGCAGTCCAAACATCACCTTCTTTTCTCATATAAGTATCATATTTGTCATAATTATTACCCCAAGTGAAATCTAATTTTATTTCAGTAAATCTGCTGAATGAAACACCGTTCATAATTTGTAAATATGGCAATTCTTGTTCTTTTAATATAAACGTAACAGTAGTTCCTGTTGCTATATCATTTTCACCAATATTTTGCCATTGTGTTTCAGTAGATTTTTTATACTGAAACTTTACTTTGTTCACATCACGTTTGTTACCAGAGATTATTGCATTTAACAAAAGTTTTGTTTGTGAAACAACACTTGCATCTTTTAAATATAACTGGTTAGCAGTATCAATTTTTGTTTTTGGTTTTAATGGTGATGATAAATATATTCTTGCATAACCATCATCAGTAATATCAGCAGGTGTGTAAGTATTACCATTAGTATCAGTTGCAACAATTCTTATATCATAATATGTATTTGTTAGTAAATCTACTGCATTAAATACTACTTCCCATACAGGATTTGATCCAACGGTCTGTTGTGTTTTAACACAAGGAATAGAAGTCCATTTTGTTGAAGTTGACATTTTATATTCAAAACTTACAGGAACTGCTTCATCAGGGACTGTTGTGCGAATGATATTAAAATCATATTCATTAGTCGGAGCTTGATAAACAACAGGTGTTTGTGTTTTTATCCCTAAATTACCACTACCAGTTGAAGTATATGTAGTAGTTAACCCTACAACTACATAATTTTGTAAAGTTTTAATCTGATATATAGTAGTTTTAGGCGGTGTTTGGTCAGTTACATTTAAAGGTAAAGCATATAGTTCTGAAATATCAGCGTTTAATGGATAAACTTTTATATTCTCAGCTTTATCTTTTGCAACAAAGCCATAATGAATAGTTCCTTTAACACCGCTAAAAGTTAAAGTTTTGTTATAAATGTTAACAGATTCTGCTGACATATTGTATTCATACTCTTCTCCGTCAATCCATACAACAAGTTTTACTGCATCAATAGATTTTTTCACGCCTATATTGTCAACAACAGAAATTTTGAACAAAGTTGGTGTCTCAGAACCTGTTTGAGTAGGAACTGTTATTGTTGATATTGTAGGCGATGTTGTGTCATAATAAAAACTTCTTGTTATCCAATCTGAGACATTCCCAGCGTTATCTTTAACTTTGTATTTCACTTGTATCTCTCCATCGTCAGAACCGTTTGTAGCAAACACTCTTGCAAGTTGGACACATATTGTAGCGGAAGAAGTGCCGACCCGACTTCTTTGTGGTAAATACACCCAATTTTCTTGTGTCCCTTTAGTAACATGAGTTATAACAATTTTATCTGCTGACGATGTTGTATAACTTACATCAAGACCACTGCTGTAATTATTAACTTTAATGTCGTCTAACCTTAAAGTAATAGTTCCGCCTTTAGAACTGAAATAATTTGCATTAAGCACAATATTTTGTAATGGCCAGAAATCTTTTGGTTTAGAAGGATAAGAATAAGGATCTTGTGGGTTTGTCCCAGCAAGTTGTTCATCAATATCAGAATATCCGTCGTTGTCTGAATCTTCTGATACAGGTTTTGTTGTATCAACATAAAAACTCCAGTTATAAGTTAAGTTATTACCAGCATTGTCATACAATTCTAACTTTACAGAGTATTGTCCATCAGAAAGAGAAGATTTAGGTAGATATTTTATAGTAGTTGTAGAAGCATTAACTTGTATAGTTGAGTAGACAACTTCAGAATTGTTAACATAAAGTTTTGTTTTTGTAAAATCAATCCCAGAAAGTATCTCTTTATCAAATGTGTCATCAACATCTATACTTATAGTAGGTGTAGAGTAAGAAAGAATAACATTGTTTTTTGGTAACGCGTTATAATAATGAGGGTCTTTATCATCAAACTTAAATACTTGTGGTTGAGAAAAAGATATGTTGCCAGCTTTATCTTCAGCGGCAACTGCCCAATAATACTGTTGTATCCCAGCTTGTGGATAATTATTGGACTATGAGTCACTACTATACCCCCATACTGTAATAATGGTATTAGAAACCCATCTATATCCTAGGTCAGAGTTTGTAAGAAAATCTTCAACTATATTACAAGTAGAAAAAATAAGATAATATGCTGATATATTTGGTTCATTTACTTCACTCCATGAAAGTTGTGGAGAAATAGGACCGATCCAACTTCCAGCAGATGGTGATAAAATCACAGGTGTAGAAGGTTTTGTCCTGTCAATGAAACAACGGAACGAACCGTCAAATTCTGTTTCATTCCCAGCAGCATCACGAACTTTTATTTTTAATGGTATAGCAGTTGTAGGCGAGTTAACTGTTGTTTGTATTATAGTATAATTAATACTGAACTCGTTTGGACCTAATGAACCTAAATAAAAAACAGATTTTATATTAGACGGGTTACCTCCATCAATACCTGCAGTGTCTAAAATAATTAAATTGTTGAGAGGTACAATACCATTGTTTGTCATTGTAGAAGTACTTTCAGCAAGTCTAATTTTTATATTTATATCATTGTTAGCATACGGATTATTAGCATCAGTTGTAGTGGTATAAATATTGTAAGTATCATAATTATAAACAGTAAGTGTAGTCCCGTTTTCAGGATTTAGCGAATATGCAGCAACAAGTTGTGGTGGAAAAGTATCAGCAGCAAGTTTAGTAAATGTAGGCAATGCTGGTGTTTCAGTATTACCATTAATATCTAAAACTAAATCTCCTGGTAATGTTCTTAAAGAAAATTGGTCGTTGTTAGTAATCTGTCCCGATGTTTTTATACAAAAATATAATGTATACCATACATTAGGAGAAGAACCAACATTTTTTCTGTTACCTCCAGTAAACTCAAAATATATTTTCCAGTATGGAGTACTGGCCTGTACTCCTGAAGAAATAAGTACTGGTGCTACATCAACTAAATTTTCTTTATAACTACCATACCAAGTTTTAGTAGACGCAGTAGTATAATTCCCACTTTGGTCATCATAGAACAATCTTATACTTGATATATCTTCAAAAAAATCAAAGTTTGATAGATCTCTTATAGTAATTGTTGCTGCAGTTAATACATAATTCTCATTACCTGTATCTGTAGATATATCAATTTTACACAAAGGTACCCAATCACTATTGGCTTTAACAACTGAAGGTAAAGGAACTGTAGTATGTGCATAACTTGTTGTTTTACCAACCATGTCACGGACATATATTTCAAAACTGAACATATATGATGATGTTGTTAAAACAAACATAAGTACTACTACTACTTTTTTTAATAATTTCATTAGGTTTATACTCCTACTTATTTTTTAATTTTTAAATTATGTTCAAATTTGTTAAAAAAAAACATAAAAGTTTTATCAAAAAAAAATAATAAAAATTCATTATTCTTTGTCAACTCAATGTGAGATAAATCACATTCATTAATTTTTAAATTAATATAATTAAAACTAAAAATTTACTTAATATATAAACAAATGCTTAGTCTCTATAAGATAAGACATAAGGGAAGAGAAAAATGTTCCCTGTATGAAGAATATAAAAACTAAAATTAGATTGGGCGCGGAGGGATTCGAACCCCCGACCAACGGATTATGAGTCCGCCGCTCTGCCAGCTGAGCTACGCGCCCGTATCAGTTAATAGTTGATAGTTAATAGTAAAAAAACAGAACATCAAATACAAGATTTAATTTTCAGTTTCAATAGTTCGTACAGTTTTTTTCCACTCAATTTTATTTTTAAACATAGATGTTATAAATCCGTATGTATATGGTAAAACACCAAAAGTTGCTGCTACTGGTGTTAACAGAAATGTGAAATACTCTTTTATTTTTTGTAGTTTATTATTACCATTATTATTTTTTGATATAAGATAAATTTTTTTAATAGCATGATTGTAATAAACAACAAGGAATAAAATATATCCTATATTCATAAAAGCTAAAATTATGTTTATATTTGATGGCAGGATTATATGTGATATACCAAATAATGAAATAAAAATAAAACTTATCCCGCTTACTATACAAATCTGTCCAATAAACCATGGTAGAATGCCATAGAATAGTAATAAACAAGATAATAGAAATCGTTTTTTTAGAAATCCTTCTTCTGTTAATAAATTTTTTAATACTTGGACATAACCTGAAGCCCATCGTGTCCTTTGAACAAAATAAGATTTGTAATTAGGAGGTGTTTGTTCTGTAGCAATATATGGCATAAATTCTGGCCACACATTTGTTTTAATATATAATCTACAACCTAACTCTAAATCTTCAGAAAGAGCGTCTTTGTTAAATCCAGAAACTTTATGAATAAGTTGTGGTTCTATAAAAAAATTTGTCCCACCGATAAAAGGTAAATGTGCTAAAAGTGTTGGTAGGTACCATTCATGAGTTATCGCCTGTGCAATAGCATAAATTTTGTTAAACGGTTTTAAATGAAAATAGTTTCTAACTTGAACAACAGGTCCTTGGAGTAATAAAAACTCGTCTTTCTGTTTTGTTAGAAATCTGTATGCAACATATAGTAAAGTTTCAGGGTCAGGATGTGAATCTGAATCGTAGAACCCAAGTATTTCTGTTTGTTGAGGGACAAAATTTAATGACCAGTTTAATGCACGAGGTTTTGTAGAATTCACAGGTGTGTTTAATATAATTCCGTTATAGTTGCCATCAAACTTTGATGGTACAGAAGTTAATTTTATAATTTCTGTATTATAAACTTTATTATAATACTGTAGTTTTTTTTCAACTTTATACTGAGTAGTTTCTTCATACGGTTTTGTTAACAATTCTTTTTCATCGCATACAATTAATATACAAAATCTATCTTTTGGATAATCAAAAGATATAAATCTGTCAATAGTTGCTCCTATTACGGCTCCTTCATCTTTTGCTGGGATTACAATTGTTATGTATGGGATGTTAGTATTCTTTAATTTAGCAAGTTGTGTTATAGAACTAACTGAAAGATGTAATTCTTTTTTCTTGCGAAAAAAATAACTATATGATAACAATCCATAAAGTAAAAACTGTAAGAAAAAAAATATGATTAACCCATTGGTAATAACTAGTATTTTAATTAATAAAGTCATATAAGTTAAATAAAAAAACTAAATGGAGGTGGCGGGAATTGAACCCGCGTCCAGAAAGTAAACAACTTCTGTTCTACAAGCTTAGCCTCACATAACGCAGTGAGACACGCGGATGTAGGTATTAATTTCGGTGTTAGTTAGGCCCTACCTCAGCCACTAACACCTACACCTTGTCCCGCAATCTGCGGGATTTCTCCTGTAGAATCCAAAGGCAAACTCTACAGGAACAGCCTGTTTTCTTTCATCCTGATGATACAGGCATCTCATCAGGATATAGCTGCGTTAATTAAGCAGCATATGCATAAGTGTTTGCACTTATGTATTAGCCGATTTTTATAGTGGCCCTTCGGCTAACCACTGCTTGCACAGAAAGTTGTTTCACCTTTCTGTCGAGCCCGTATCACCCCCGAAATTAGTTATTAGTTCAGAGTTTAGAGTTATTAGTTAATAAAATATTACTTACTACGTAATCTTTTAAAAAATTTTTTTAGCAACTTTTCTGCTTCTTTTTTACAAACACCTGAGACAACTTCAATTCTATGGTTTAGTTTTTTATTATTTACAATATTTAAAACACTTTTGCAACAGCCAGATTTAGGATCTTCAGCTGCATAAACAAGACGTTTTATTCTTGCATAGACCATTGCACCAGCGCACATTGGACACGGTTCTAATGTTGTATATAGTTCACAATCAGGTAATCTGTAGTTTCTTAATACTTTAGAGGCTTTTCTTAAAGCTAAAATTTCAGCATGTGCAGTAGGATCGTTTGTAGTTATGTTAAGATTATGAGCTTTTGCAATAATTTTATCGTTATAAACAACAACAGCACCAACAGGTACTTCATTTTTTTTATATGCTTTTTTTGCTTCTTTTAATGTTTCTTGCATAAAAAATTTGTCTTTGTTGAACTTCTTCATTCTTACTAATTTATTTTTATATCACAATCTCGCCATTTTTCAACTGAACAATTTTATCTCCAAATTTTGTAAGTTGTATATTATGCGTTGCTACTACAAAAGATGTTCCGTATTTATCAATAAAATTACGCATTAAAGAAACAATATTTAATGCATTGTCTTGGTCAAGATTCCCAGTAGGTTCATCTGCAATAACAACTTTAGGTTTGTTAACCAACGCACGTGCTAACGATACACGTTGTTGTTCACCACCTGATAGTTCATATGGATACCTGTTTAATAGATGTTTTATACCTAAAAATTCTATATATTCTTCAATATATTTGTCTGTATTATTAGAAAAATTTTTTTTATCTTTTACCCATTTTGGTAAAAGAATATTTTCTTTAACATTAAGATGTTCAAGTAAATAATGAAACTGAAAAACAAATCCTATATTATTTAATCTTAATTCTGAAAGATTATTTTTATTAAAATCAACTTTTTTGTTTAAAAACCATACTTCTCCTTGTGTAGGTTTATCCATTAGCCCAAGTATATGTAACAATGTTGATTTTCCAACACCAGAAGGACCACAAATAAAGATAAATTTTTTTTCTTCAACAACAAAATTTATGTTATTTAACACCCAAGTTGTTGTTTCTTTATATTTTTTATATATATTTTTTAACAAAATAATTTCTTGCATAAACTAATAACTCATCCGTACCTAATTATTTCAACAGGGTCAAATTGTGAAATTTTGTATGCAGGATAAATTGATGCGATTATACCTACAACAAATGTTATTGTTAAAGTTATAATTATATCTGGAAATGAAAAATATACTGGTATTTTATCTATAAAATACACACCTTTGGGTAAAGTTATAAATTGATATTGTTTAATTAAAAAACCAAGAGTAAATCCTAAAACACAACCTGATAAAATACCGAATAATGTTATAGTAATCCCTTGTAAGAAAAAAATTTTTCTTACATCTTTTTTACTAACACCTATCGACATAAGTATACCAATATCTTTACTCTTTTGTAATCCTTTAAGTAATAAGTTAGAAATTATCATAAAACATGCTACAATAATTATCAAACTAACAACAATTATCATCATAATTTTTTCCAACTTTAATGCAGTAAAAAAATTGTAGTTGAGTTCAATCCAAGTAAGAATTTTTGTTAGTGGAGACAAGTTTGTCTTCAGATATACAACTACATCGTTTAAAAACTTTTCATTAATAACTTTTACTCCCCAACATTTTACTGCATTAAGTTGTTTTGCTGTATTGTCATAAAAAATTTTTGTTGCAATACTATAATCAATAAAACATAAGTTACTATCATATTCATAAATACCTGAAGAAAGAATACCTTTGACTAAAAATTTTTCTGTCAAAGGTAAGCTACCAAATGGTGTTTGAACCTGTGTAGGTAGTATCATGACAACTTCGTCGTTGAAAGACACACCTAAACTTTTGGCTAATTCTTTACCTAAAATAATAGAATTTTTATCAAGTTTGTTGACATCAGACCATTTTATAAGTTTATCTATTTTAACCACATTTTTTTCTGTATCATAATTTATACCTTTTACTACAGAAGTGTATACTTTATCGTTAAATTTTATTATTACTTGGCTGTACAAAAATGGTGAATATGAATATATTTGTTTATTATTTTTTAATACTTCTTCAGAAATATCATAACGAGATGTAATTATTATATCAGGGTATAACATTGAAATCCTACTTTTTATTTCTTTCTGGAACCCTGTCATTATACCAAGTGTAACAATTAATGTAGCAACACCTATTGCTATACCAGTTACTGATATTCCTAAAGATAAATATGAAAAAAATTTATCTTTTTGTGGTTTTAAGTATTTGAGAGACAAATATAAAATATAGTTCATAATAATAGTTGATAGTTTATATATAAAAAATTTATTTAATAGGTTTCATCAAAGGAAAGAATATAACATCGCGTATAGAATCATTGTTTGTGAGAATCATACATAACCTATCAATACCAATACCTAACCCGCCAGCTGGTGGCATACCATGTTCAAGAGATGTAACAAATTCTAAATTCAAAGACATTTTTTCTTCATCATCAGTTTGTTTAACAAACCTGTTATATTGTTCAATAGGATCGTTTAACTCGCTATACGCGTTTGCTATTTCTTTTGTTGCAATATAGAATTCAAATCGTTCAGTAATTTTTTTGTTATCAAGTTTATATTTTGCTAATGGTGATAATTCTTCAGGATAATCAATAACAAAAGTTGGTTGTATAAGATGTGGTTGTATATATTTTTCAAAGACATTATCAATTAATGTTTTTATAGATTTTTTAGTTTTTATTCCGTTTTCTTTGATTTCGTACACTTCTATACCAAGTTCCTGGTATTTTGTATCATTGATTTCATTATTTAAAAATTTTTCTAATGGTATATTAACATATTTCATAAAAAGTTCATGAAACGAGATTTTATTAAATTCGTTTATATGTATTTCATATGTTTGTTCATTAGTATTAAATAAAATTTTATCTTTATATCCAACAACATTACAACAATTGATAAACAATTCTTTCATAAGTTCTATCATATCATTATAATCAGCATATGCTTGATATATTTCAACCATAGTAAACTCAGGATTGTGGTATCTATCAATACCTTCGTTACGAAAAGATTTACCAAGTTCGTAAATTTTTTCAAACCCTCCTACTAACAACATTTTTAAATATAATTCTGGCGCTATCCGTAAATAAAACTCTTCAGATAAAGCATTGTGAAATGTTTTAAACGGTCTAGCTACTGCACCACCAGGTAATGGTTGTATAACTGGTGTTTCAACTTCAATAAACCCTTTTTCATCTAAAGTTTTCCTTATTGTAGATATAATTTTACTACGTTTTATAAAAGTTTCTTTTACTTCAGTGTTAGAGATTAAATCAAGATATCGTTGTCTGTATCTAATTTCTACATCTTTAAGACCATGCCATTTTTCTGGTAATGGTCGTAATGACTTGCTTAATAACACAAAGTTTCTTGTGTTAATAGTCAACTCACCTGTTTTTGTTTTAAAAACATCACCTTCTACACCTAAAATATCACCTATGTCAACAAATTCATTAAAAAATTTAAATTTTTCTTCTCCAATGATATCTTTTTTAATATATATTTGTATTTTTCCAGTAAAATCTTGAATATGAGAAAACACAGTTTTACCCATTTCTCTACGAGACATTATTCTTCCTTTTATTGAAACTAGTTTATTTTCTGCAACTTCGCCTATTTGTAAATACGAAAATTCGTGTATGACTTTGTCAATGTCGTAAGTATATCTGTAAAAATTTGGATAAGGATTTATCCCTTGTTGCAAAATTTTGTTAACTTTTTCTTTTCTTATATTTATTATTTGTTGTAAAGGTGTTTCTTCCATTTTATATACTTTAACTCCTTTCAAAAATTTTAATTTTGAACTCTATATTTTTTCACTACTAATTAGGAGACTGCTGAAAAAGAGAAATAAGTCGAGGTTGGAAAACCTCTCCTACAACACTGCAACGGTGCAACTCAATAAACCTGATGACTATTTTGTCGGATACATGCCTGAGGCAGTCCCTTGCTCAACTCTGGCAAAAATCTGAGCACTACGAATAAACATGAAAGTGTAGATGTGTTAATGAGACACTGTGTAAATGTGTCAATTAAAACTACCTAACACCTTACTACTTTCTACTTCCTACTACTATTTTACTTCGCACCATTCAACCAAAGGTTGATCCCTGCCCGCCGCTTAGCTTCCGCTGAAGGCGGATCTATCCCGCAAATTGCGGGATCTACCTCTGGTAGATTGGCAGGCCCACCTGAGGCGGGCAGGCTGGCACCTCTGGCGGAAAAGAGAGCGGCTACCATTATTACTTCCTAACTATCAACTATCCCGCATATTGCGGGGACAGGTCCCGCATATTGCGGGATAACTCTGAACTTTTTCTCACTATTAACTAACTATGTCCCCATCTCCCATGAAGACAAATATATTTTTTGTTCTTTTGTTAAACTATCAATTTTTATACCCATAGATGCAAGTTTAAGAATTGCCACTTGAGAATCAATTTGTTCTGGTACAGGATAAACTTTATTCTCAAGTTTTTCATTTTTGTAATATAGTTTTACAAGATGTTCTACACTTAACGCTTGGTTTGAGAAAGACATATCCATTACCATTGATGGATGACCTTCAGCTGCGGCAAGGTTTACTAACCGTCCTTCAGCTAATACATAGATTCTTCTCCCATTTTTTAGTTTATATTCTTCAACAAAAGGACGTATCATACGAACTGATACAGAACTTTTTTTCAATCCTTCAAGATTTATTTCTACATTAAAATGTCCAGAGTTCGCTACAATTGAACCATCTTTCATTTTAACAAAATGTGCAACATCTATAACATTTACATCACCAGTAACTGTTACAAAAATATCACCTATTTTAGCTGCTTCGTTTAAACTCATAACTCTGTATCCGTCCATAACAGCTTCTAACGCTTTCACTGGGTCAACTTCACATATAATAACTTCCGCACCCATACCTTTTGCACGTAATGCTACACCTTTACCACAATAACCATAACCACATACAACAAATTTTTTCCCTGCTAACAACACATTTGTTGCACGTAAAATACCATCAATAGTTGACTGACCAGTACCATATCTGTTATCAAACATATGTTTTGTTTTAGCATCGTTTACTGCTATAATAGGATATTTTAACACACCATGGTCAGCCATAGATTTCAGTCGGATAACACCAGTAGTTGTTTCTTCAGTCCCACCGATAACTTTTGTAATAACATCTTTATATCTTTTTTCTTTATGCAAACTTGAAACAAGGTCTGCACCATCATCCATTGTTACACTTGGTGAAATAGATAATACACTGTGAATATGAGAATAATAAGTTTTTTTATCTTCTCCTTTTATAGCAAAAACTGGAATGTTATAATATTTTACTAATGCAGCAGCAACATCATCTTGTGTAGAGAGCGGATTTGAAGCACATAATGAAACAATAGCACCTGCAGATTTTAATGTTATCATTAAATTAGCGGTCTCTGATGTTACATGTAGACAACATCCAATTTTTATTCCTGTTAACGGTTTTTGTTTTTGGAATCGTTGTTTTATAATGTTTAATACAGGCATTTCACGACCAGACCATTCTATTTTGAACAACCCATCTTTTGCTAAATTTATATCTTTTATATGATAATTCATTCTGTTCTCCTTTTTTTAAATTTTGATAATTATTTCCCTAAAAACAAAAAAAAACAAATTTTTGCACACAAATATATTTCAATTTATAAAACTTAATTTACTACAAAATTTTATATTTTTTTAACAACATTTAATAGTTCGTCAACTGCGTCTAATTTTTCCCAAGTAAAATCTGCATCTTCTCTACCAAAATGGCCATATACAGCAGTTTTTTTATAAATTGGTCGTAAAAGTTTAAGATGGTCAATTATACCTTTTGGTGATAATGGGAACACTTTTTTTACTAACTTTCCAAGTTTTTCATCTGAAATTTTCCCTGTACCATAAGTGTGGACCATTACAGAAACAGGTTCTGTAAGTCCTATACAATATGCAAGTTGTACTGAACATTCTTCAGCAAGGTTCGCTGCAACAATGTTTTTTGCAATATATCTTGCCATATACGATGCTGACCGGTCAACTTTTGTCGGATCTTTACCAGAGAACGCACCACCGCCATGGAATCCCCAACCACCATATGTGTCAACAATAATTTTTCTTCCAGTCATACCAGTATCAGATTGTGGTCCACCAATAACAAACTTACCTGTACCATTGATTGTAATTTTTGTATTTTTATCCATCAAATCTCCAAGAACTGGTTTAACTACTTTTTCAACTATTTCTTCTTTTGCATCGTCTCTCATATATTTCCCATCTTTTGTAACAACTTCTTCAGTATGTTGTGCTGCTATAACAACATAATCTACACGGGCAGGTCTCCCATCACGATATTCTACAGTAACCTGTGATTTACCATCAGGACCTAAATAAGGGATAATTTTTTTCTTTCTTACTTCAGCAAGACGTTTCACAAGTTTGTGTGCTAACATTATTGGCAACGGCATTAACTCTTTTGTTTGTTTACAAGCATAACCAAACATTACACCTTGATCACCCGCACCTATTTCTTTACCACGATTCACTCCTTGTGCAATATCTGGCGATTGTGAATGTATAGCATTTAATATCGCTATAGTTTCATAATCAAATCCGTATTTTGGCGATGTATAACCTATATCATATACTAAACTGCGAACAAGTTGGTGTATATCTACATATACTTTAGTTGTTATCTCACCACCTACTATTACTAACCCCATTGAAACAAAAGTTTCACAAGCAACATGTGCATCTTTATCTTGTTCTAAACATTTATCTAATACAGCATCTGAAATTTGGTCACATACCTTATCTGGATGACCTTCAGCTACTGATTCTGAAGTAAAAACCATATTTTTTGGATGCATAATTTTCCTTCCTCCTCATAGAATAAAATTTTTGAATTTAATTGACCTACCTATGAACTTAATTATTCAATATTTAATATAGTTCCTTCAAACATTGTTATGTCTTCTGTTACAACAGCATCGTTACCTATTATACAGGAATTTAGTTTCACATTAGATTTTACTACAACATTGTCCCAAATAATAGAATCGTGAATTTTAACATTGTTGCCAATTATACAATTATTACCTATTACAGAGTATTTTCCAATAACACAGTTTTTACCTATCTTTACATTATCACCTATAACACATGGTGGTTCACATTTTGTTTTTTTTGGTATAAAAGTATTCTTCCCTATCCAAATACCTTTTTTGATTTGTTTACCTTGCATTTGAACTTCAATTTTTTTATCTAAACAATCATAATGTGCTCGTTTGTATTCATTAAGATTACCTACATCACACCAATATTCATCCATTATATATCCATATACAGGCAAAGAAAGTTTTACAAGTTTTGGTAACAACTGACTACCAAAATCATAAAATTTATTCTTAGGTATATACTTAAAAATTTCTGGTTCAAACACATAGATACCTGTGTTAACAAGATTACTAAAAATTTTGTTTAACGAAGGTTTCTCAAAAAAATTTGTGATTTTGTTTCTGTTATCAACACAAACAACTCCATAGTCAAGTTTCATATCAACAGGTTTTAACGCTATTGTTGCAACAGATTTTTTTTCTTTATGATATTCAACAAGTTTATTAAAATTTATATTACTTAACCCATCACCTGAAGTAACTACAAAAGTTTCGTTAAACAAATCTTCTTTAAGTTTCACACCGCCTGCTGTACCATAAAGTTTTTTTTCATAAGAAAAAACAATTTTTATATACCATTTTTTATTGTTGTTTTCGTTTAGATATTCTTTTATAAGTTCTGGCTGATAGTGCAAATTAACAACAACTTCTTTAACATTGTATTTTTTCAAATTGTTCATTAAATGACCAATCACAGGTGTGTTGACTATAGGAACAAGTGGTTTTGGTATAGAATAAGTTAAAGGACGCAGTCGTGTCCCTAACCCAGCTGCCATTATAAAAACTTTCATATTAATAAGCACCTTTTTTTGAAAAAACTGTAAATACTGTTTTAACTATTATTTCTAAATCTAACCCTAAAGACCAATTTTCAAGATAATACAAATCAAGATCTACCATTTCTTCAAAACCTATATCAGCACGACCTGAAATCTGCCACAAACCTGTAAGACCAGGTAATACCATCAATCTACGTTTAGAATAAGAATCATAAAAACTTACTTCTTCAACAATCTGTGGTCTCGGTCCAACAATACTCATCTCACCTTTTAAAATATTAAAAAATTGTGGAAATTCATCTATACTAAACTTTCTTAACCATCGTCCTAATGGTTTTACACGAGGATCATTTTTTATTTTGAACACTTTATCTCCACGTTCACTATATTTCAACAAATCCCACCACATTTTGTGTGCATCTTTAACCATTGTCCTAAATTTAATACAATTGAATACTTTTCCGTTATACCCCACACGTTTGTGAACAAAAAATATAGGCAATCCATCAAAAAGAAAAATTAAATATACTACAAAAAGTAACGGAACAAAACTTATACTTAATACTAAAATTGAAATAATAATATCTATAGTTCGCTTAATAAAAAAATTTAGTCCAGTTAAAGACAAAGGTTTTAACGAAACAACAGGTATACCTAAACTTGCATCTATCATCGTTTCTGAAAGGTTTATAGGTAAAGAAACGAAAACTTTTATTGGTATATCTAATAATGAAAGTTCTGCTAAGGTTGACTGAAATATGTTTGTAGAAAACATTTCGTATGACACTACAAGTTCAGAAATTTTTCTTTGGTTAATAAAATTTAATATCTCTTCTTTTGCGCTAAATTTTGTTAGAAAAAATTTTTTAATTGATTTATTATGTTTTAGCAAATTTATAAGTTTCTTCTTTTTCTCTTCAGAACACACGAACCCCACTTTTGGTTTACCAAAAATATATTTAGTATATTTTTGATACAGATAAGTTATAAGAACATGCCATAAAAATAACAACCAAAAATTAACTGCTGCTACCAATAACATAAACATTCTTGAATATTCATAACTACGATAAAAAAAACTTGTTGCAAAAAGTAATACTAATAAAACAAAATTTGTTTTTATACTTATTACAAGTTCATCAAAAGGTCTCAATAGTTGTCTTTTATAATTTCCACTAAAAATATAACTAATAATACAACTTATTAAAAAATATGGGATAAATTTATGATAAATCTCAATTGATGGTATACCTTTTATTGGAGGTATAAAATATGTGAAAACTTTATTGTAAAATCTTATATTATACGAGATATAGAAAGATACAATAGATAAAACAATATCTATTAAAAATTTTGAAGTTATATAAACATTCCACAAAAATTTTCTTGATTTCATAAATTATAATTTTTTTATAAACTTGTCTGAAACGCATTTTTTATATGTTCAATATCGTTATCTGTTATAGAAATAACATCAAAACGTAAGTTTGTGTTTTTAACTTTATTTTGTTTTATAAAAACCATTGCAGATTTTATAATACGATTTTGTTTACAAAAATTAATAGTTTCTTTTGGTAAACCAAAAGATAGATTTTTTCTATATCTTACTTCTGTAAAAACTATACAATTTTCTTTTTTATCTTCTGCAATAATATCTATTTCACCAAATTTTGTTCTAAAATTACGATAAAGAATTTTGTATCCACAAGATTTTAAATGTTTCGCAGCTAAAGTTTCGTATTGAGAACCAATTATTTTTTTGTTTATCATTGTTTATAAGTTCAAACAAATTTGTATGCATAACATCTGTGTAATTCACAAAGACCTATTTGTGAAATAACAGATATATGTCTTTTTGTTGGATATCCTTTGTTATGTTCAAAATCATATTCAGGAATAATTTTGTGATAAACCTCCATTATAGTATCTCTTACAACTTTTGCAATTATAGACGCTGCTGCAACAACAGCTGATTTTTTATCTGCTTTAATTAAACTGTATTGTCTAACATTAGTTATGTAAGGATTATGAAAACCATCAACTATTACTAATTCAGGTTTTATCTTAAGTTTGTCAATAGCAAACTTCATTGCTAAATAGTTAGCTTTACTGAGACCAAATTTGTTGATTTCTTCAACTGAAATAACATGGTAAGAAACAGATTTTGTAGAAGATAAAATTTGTTTAAAAAAATACTCGCGCTGGTTCGATGACAAACTTTTAGATTCTTTAAGATGAGGTATATAAGTATTAAAGTCAAACACAACTGCAGCAGCGACAAGCGGTCCACTGATACATCCTCTGCCAACTTCGTCAACTCCTGCTATAAAATTAACATTAAACTTTTTTCTAATTTTTTGGTCAAATTGAAAAACATCGTTGTTACACAACAAACTTCACCTCCATAAAATACAACTTACATATCATATTTCCATATTTTACACTTTTGCTTCTTTCCCAACTTTTTCTCTCAAATAATACAACTTTGCTCTTCTAACCTTACCTTTTTTCACTACTACAATTGATTCAATAATAGGTGAATACAAAGGAAAGATTCGTTCTACACCAATACCATGCGAAATTTTTCTTACTGTAAAAGTAGCATTTATCCCACGACCATGTCTTGCAATAACTATACCTTCAAACGCTTGTTTTTTTTCAGTACCTTCTTCTTTAAACTTAAATGTTACTCTTATAGTATCACCTACAGAAAATTCTGGTATTGTTTTGTTTTTATCTATTGTTAAAAAATCTAAATCTAAATTTTTCATTTCTTACCCCTTTCTTCTGCAATTACTTCTTTTAATAATTCAGATTCTAACTTTGTTAATTTTTTAGAAGATAACAATTCTGGATGTTTTTTATAAGTATTTCTTATTGCTTCTTTTAACCTAAAAAATTCAATTTTTTTATGGTCACCAGAAAGAAGCACATCTGGCACTTTCATATTCATATATGATCTAGGCCTTGTATATTGAGGATAATCTAAAAATTTACTAATAAAACTTTCTTTTACTAACGAATCTTTTTCTTTTACTACACCTTTAACATATCTACATACAGCATCAATTAAAACAATTGCTGCAGGTTCTCCTCCAGTAAGAATATAATTGCCAATAGAAATTTCTTCGTCAACAAATTTCGTTACACGTTCATCTACACCTTCATACCTACCACACAGGATTATTAACCATTTCTTTTTATATAGCTCAAAAACTTTTTTTTGGTCAAGGATCTTACCTTGTGGAGATAAATATATCACATAAGGTTTCAGTTTTTGTTCAGATTTTTTTATTTTTCTTATAGCACGTATTATTGGTTCAGGTTTCAACACCATACCAACACCACCACCATACGGACGATCATCTACAGTTTTATGTTTGTCATATGTAAAATCCCTTAAGTTCCAAAGAGTTATATTTACTTTTTTTTGTTTAACAACACGAGATATAACTCCATAATCAGTTACACAACTGAACATTTGAGGAAACAAAGTTATCACATCTATTCTCATAAATTATCAGTGACACCATCAATTTTGTTAACAATTATCTGTTTGTTAAATATATCAATTTTATGTATAACTTCTTTAATAAACGGGATAAAAATATCTTCTTTATCTTTCCTCACTATCAGTATTTTATAACCAGGTTTTACATCTACTAAACTTACAGATTTACCTATTATTTTGTTGTTTTCTTTTAATATAACATCAATATCAATAATGTCAGATTTTATATATACATTCTCTGGTAAACGTTCGTATTCTTTGACAATATACCAGTTTTTTAATTTTTTAGCATATTCAATACAATCTATCATATCAAGTTTTATAACATACAACTTTGTCTCGTTCACAGTTTTATAATACGATATTTTTTCAATTTTATATGGTCCAAAAGTATCAGTATTAAAATTTTCAAAGAACACAATATCTGATTCATTACAACACAATTTCTGTGTAAAGAAATAAATTATTAATTCTCCTTTTATACCTTTTGTTCTTACAACTTTACCAACAGAAACTTTCACTTAAAGAAAAAAATAAACAGATTATCTTTCAAATTTTTTTGACAGGATCTAATTTGTGGTATGTTGTTAACAATAAACTATTTTTATTCTGCAGTTAAATTAATTTATTTAAAAACAAAAATTTTTTTCTTATCTTCTTTTTATTATTTTTCAATAACTTCTATTACTACACGTTTGTTATATTTTGCTGCAGAACAACCCATTATTGTACGTATTGCACGTATAATACGTCCTTGTTTACCAATAACTTTACCACGGTCAGTATCAGCAACTTTTACTTCAAATATCGTTGATTGTTCCCCACCGATCTCTTTAACTTCTACTTTTTCTGGATAATCAACTAACGCTTTCACAATAGTTTGTAACAACTCTTTCATTTTATTTTTTACCTCCCTCTTTTTAACATTTTTTTAGGATGATGAAGAAGATGTTATAGATGAAACAAGTTCTTTCTCAATCTTTTTATTCTTCAACATTCTTTTATATATATTTTTCATACTCTCAGATACTAACGCGCCATTTTTTACCCAAGATTCATATTTTTCAAAATTAAGTTTACCATTTTTTTTAATAGGATCATATATACCTAATACTTCAACTGGTTTACCTTTTGCAGCAACAGATTTTTCTATAGCAACTATTCTGAACATAGGACGATTTTTTTTACCAACACGTTGTAATCTAATCACTACTGCCATAACATTATTTTCTCTCCTTTCTTTTTAAATGATTTTAAAGAAAAATTTTTATACAATATTAAAATTTTGTTGTCAATGAATAACAAAAAATTGTTTTTATTCTGTTTTTACAAAAAGATATTTTCTTAACAACAAAAATATGATCAAAACGAGATAACCAACCATATATTCTTTCCCAAATTCAGGTTTTATTATTATTTTTCTTGCAAGAGCAAAGATTAAAACATCTAACATCAAACGATAATCACGAGATATAATCAGTTTACATAATTCTATTCCAACAATTACAAGAATAACACTACTTAAAGTAGAAAATGTTGATGTTTCTATATCTATAGGAATTGCTGTAGTTAAACAATAAAGTATTTTATAAATTGTTGCAACTAAAAATATTGCAAGTACAATGCTTATCAAAATATATACCCACTGAAAAATATACATTAAAGAATTTTTTATATCATTAACAATTTTTTGTTTATCCATTTTTGTTCTCCTTGTGTTTTTGTTAAAAAACTATAACACAAACTTGTTAAAACAAACAATTTCTTTCAATTCTTTTCGGAAATCAGATTTTGCATGTTGACGTATTACATCTTTTTCTTTATATGTATTATCAGGATATCCAAGACAAATAAGTAAAGGAATTTTGTATTTTTTAGGTATATTTAAAACTTTTTTTATACCTTTCTCAGAAAACCATCCTATATAACAACTTCCAAGCCCAAGTTCTGTTGCTTGTAATACAAGATGTTCACATGCGATACCTATATCTATTAAATAAAATCTTGTATCTTGTATTAAAGAACCTGCTTTTGATAAAAAACTTTCAACATCTGCTATCACAATAATTATCACAGGTGCTTGAGAAAGAACTTTTTTGCTAAATTTATATATACCAGCAGTTGCTTTTTCTACAAGCTGTTCTTTTATATTTATATCATTGACTACAACAAATCTCCATGGTTGAGCATTACAAGCAGATGGTGCTAACCTTGCTGATTCTATACATTGCAAAATTTTTTCTTCTTCTACAGGTAACGGCAAATATTTCCTACAACTATATCTTTGTTTTACAAGGTCTATAAAATTCATAAATTAGTTATTAGTTATTGGTTATTAGTGATTAGTAGATAAATTAGTAAATTCTTTGCACAACTGTAAAACTTGATGGAAAACTTTATAATTTGCGCTACCTAACCCACATTGTGGTGTTATAATACAATTTTTAAGTTGGTTTTCTTCAATACCTTTTACAACTAATTTTGAAACATATTCTTTAAACTTTGAATCCAAACTTTCTTTTGTTTCATTAAAAACTTTTTCTGTATTAGGTATTATCCCCCATGCTATATATTTATCTTTTTTGTCCAAAAATTTTTTTATTTCTTCAGAATAAAGAACAAAATTGTCAAAAAATTCGTATGAATCAAACGAAATTATGTCTAAATTTTCCACTGAGGTTAGTATAGACCAATCAGTGTTAGCACAACAATGTATCCCTATCTTGATTACAGTGTTGTTAAAAATTTCGTTTACAAAATTTTTTGTATCACTTACAAGTTTTGATAATGTTTGTATAATTTCTTCTTTAGATACCGCAGTAAAAGCAGAACCGTATGCAGCAAGGTATGGTTCATCATAAAAAATTGTGATATTAAAATTGTTATTAAGTTTATCTTTCAACATTTTTACTTGCCATAAAGATTTCATTGTAAGATGGTTTATAACTATTTCGCGATATTGTTCATTGTAAAAAATAGCTCTTCCATTTTTTGTTTTCACTGTTAAACCATATGTCAAAGGACCTGTTGTTTGTAATTTAAACTTATAAACTTTGTTTTGTACAACATATTCTACAAACTTATAAAACCCATAAGCATAATCATAAGAAATTTTATAATAATCTAAGTTTTTATCAACAAAATTTTGGTAAAAATTTTCAAGTTCTGATTCAAATTTTTCTTCATCTAAAAAAATTTTTTGTTGTTGTTCATCTACAACAATACCAGGGAAATTTTCTGAATACTGGCTACACATATGTTCTTTAAAACTTTTTTTAGGTATCTGTGGCCAACAAGGTATTGTAACAGAAGCAAAAATATCATCAATTATTTTTCCTATATTTTCATCATTTGGTACACTACCAATAAGTGTTGTTTCCATTATTTTTTCTCCCACCTGAGTAAATCTTGAACTTTTGACAAAGTAGAACCTTCCTGTATTTCTTTTCTAATCCTATTTTCTTTTTCTAAAACATCCATTGAACGATTTGTTATTTCCACAAGTTTTTCTTTGGGTATCACAACAACACCATCGTCATCACCTACAATCCAATCGCCTGGGAATACTTTCATCCCTGATACAGTTATAGGAACATTTATTTCTCCGAACCCTTTTGGTTCACCAGCTTGAGGAACAACTATACGACTAAACACTGGAAATTTTGTTTTCTTAATTTCAGCAATATCTCTTACTGCACCCCAAACAACTACACCAGCAAGTTTTTTACCAATAGCAGAATATGTTGCAAGTTCACCCCATACTGCTGGTGGTACACCTCCAGCATCTATTACTATAACATCACCTTCGTTTGCAACATCAATTGCTTCAACAGGTTTTGACCAATCACCAGGATATGTTCTTACAGTCACTGCAGGACCTACAAGTTTCACTCCTTCAACTATAGGACGGATTTCTTCTAAACTTTTTCCACGATGTAACGCATCAGAAATGTTTGCTGTTGAAACTTTATATAACACATTTCTTATCTCTTCAATGGTTCTCACACGTTTATAAAGTTCTGTTTTTATTTTTGTCTTTGTAAGCATAGGAGTTTTAATCTGCTGACAAGCAAGTTTTGCATCTTGTGATTTTATCACAGCACCACCTACTACAATTATATCAGCTCCTGCTTCTATTGCATCAACAACATTTTCAGAATTTATCCCTCCAGCAATAGATATTGGTACAGGACAAATTTTTTTAACTTCTTTAACAAAATCAAAATTTATTTTTGCTTTCATTTGTTCATCAATAGGTATGTGTAGACCGATATAATTTGGTGAAAACTGTAATACTTCTTTTACTCGTTCAACAACATTTTTTACTTCTATCATATCAACAATTATCTCACAACCATAATTTTTTCCGGCTTCAATTGCTTCTTTAATAGTTTCATTATCTGCAACACCTAACACACCTACAATATGTGCACCAGATTTTGCTGCCATCTCTACTTCAATTCTTCCAACATCCATTGTTTTCATATCAGCAAGGATTTTTATATTAGCAGGGACTAATTTTTTAATTTCGCTTATTGCACGGACACCTTCAGATTTTATAAGTGGTGTACCAATTTCTATAATATCTACACCTGCTTGAAGGACTTCGTTAACAATTTTTATTGCACGATGTAAATCAACAAAATCTAATGCTATTTGTAATAATGGCTTATTCATATAAATTATTACTTAGTCCAAGTGATATTATCATTCTTTTTTTCTTCTTTTGTCAATTTAGATTTTATATATTCGTTATCCCATTTAATTTTTTCTTCTATCATTGTCAGTTTTTTAACCAAAGTGTTCAATAATATTACAATAGTTCTCATTTTTGTATGCAAGTTAGCAAGAATGATAAGCATAACAATAAAAGTTATTGCTGCGATTATTATTGTTAGTTCTAAATTCATATATTTATCCTCACAGCATTTTCTATAGTATAATTATCTACTTTTGTTCTGGCAAGGTTTGCAACAATACCACCACAATTAAGTTGTTCACCAATATCTTTTGCTAATGAACGTATATATGTCCCTGAAGAACAAAAAATTTTTAATACAAGTTTTGGAAAATTATATTCTATAAGTTCAATATCATAAATTTTTACTTTTTTAGGTTTAAGCAGAACCTGTGCTTTATCATAGGATATTTTACCAAAACGGACCAAATCACAGATACGCTTTCCTTTGAATTTTATTGCTGAATACACTGGCGGTGTTTGTTCTATCTCACCGATAAAATTTGATAATACTTTTTTAACTTCTTCTATTGTAGGTATGTGTGATATATTTACTTCAGAAACATTACCTGTTATGTCGTATGTATCAGAAATTTTATCAAACAAAATTTCAACAATATATTCTTTATTTGAATTCTTAAGAATATTTGTTAACTGTTTAGTAAATTTTCGTCCAACTGCTACAACTACAACACCTTCAGCAAACGGGTCAAGTGAACCACCATGACCTACCTTACATTTTTTACCAATATGGTTTTTTACATAATCTACAACTTTATAAGTTGTAACCCCTTTAGGTTTGTAAATGTTATAAATTCCTTCTTTGAATTCCATAAATTGTTTATATAATATAAAATAGTTGGTTTTCAATATTAGAAAAAAATAAAAAGTGAGAAAAACAGTAGGTAGTGTTAGGAATCCTGTAGGAGGGACTTTCTAGTCCTGACTTTGCTAATGGTATCGGCGGTCTTCAGCCTGCGTAAGATATTGGTAGCCGCTCCCTTCTCCGCCATAGGCGGATCAACCTTTGGTTGAAGGGTGCGAAATAAAAAAGTAGATAGTAGTAAGTAGAAAGGTGTCAGGTAGTTTTAATTAACACATTTACACATCCAAACATTCACATAAACTCTTAATCCCACAAATTGGTGAACGCAAAAAAACCGTATTTCTCTGTAGCTGCAGAGCGTTAAGCTCTGCTTTGGTATCATCTAACCCCGCAATTTGCGGGATCGTTTTGCTACAACCTCTTAGGTTGTCATTGCGAGCCCGTTAGGGCGTGGCAATCTCAATTAACACGGGATTGCTTCGTAGTAAAAAATAGATTGCCATCCCACCGTTTGCGGGACAAATTGCGGAATCGCTCGCAATGACAAAAAAGAGGGGTTTTTCAGCAGTTTCCTAAAGTGAGATAATTTGCGGGATCGAGGTTAAAAACCTCTCCTACACTAAAGTAAAAAAGTTAGAAGGTGAGAAGATTGTATGTTCTTTGACTGTGTTTTAGTCCTTATTTTACAACAACAAAAACACCTTTTCCTATAACCTGTTGTTCATCAGCAGTGAGGACAAAAATATATGCTCCTGGTAACAATTTTTCTTTTGCAAAATTTTTTTCTTCTAACAAACATTTAAAAATGTACTCATCACCTTCAGACCATTCTTGTTGTGAACCGGTAATGTTATCTTCATAGACAGCGATATTATTTATATTATAAATCTTAAGTTTTATTTTTTTACCCTCATCGTTTTTGTATTTAACAAACAAAAAATCATTTTGTCCATCATTGTTCAACGACAAAATTTTTGGATAATACTTTGTTAAGGAAACTTCTGAAAACAATGATGGGATAAGAAAGAATATAATTATTGATACCCAAAGTTTTTTGTTCATAATAAACCCCCTATAATGTTTATTTTTAAATTTCTATTTATAAAAATTTATTCTCATAACAACTTTTTTGTTATTTGCGAACACACGAAGTTATGAAATTGCTTTGTCGTCCCGCAACTTGCGGGATCGCAATGACAAATAGAAAAATCAGTGTCGGGACTGTAAAGTCCCTCCTACATCAAAAAATGGAGCATAAGAGCACAAGTGCACAAGAACATAAGAACTAAAGCACGGTCATAGACCGTGTCTACAATCCTACAATCTCGCAGTGTTGTGTGCTGCAAATATATGTGAATGTGTGGATATGTTAATGTATTAATTAAAACTACATAACACCTTCTACTTACTACTATCTACTATTTCTACGCAGGCTACTGCCTGAGGCAGTCCGCCTTTGGCGGAAAGCCTGCGGCTACCATTCACAAGCAGGAGGTAAGGATGACATCCCTCATTCCCCAGTAGAAGTAGAACCCTGTACACCCCGTAAATAAAAGTGACAATAGTAGCAATAGTGACAAAAGTGACAATAGTAGTGCTCCACCTAACGATGGAGCAAAGAAATATTATGAAAACAATTGCCACAGGAAGTGTTCCACCTCCCCCGTAGAGGTAGTACCCCTGTGCTGTACCTTCCTGTGGCAAAATAATGTCTTCATTATTTCAGCTTTTGTAATTCTTCATCAATCCATTTCAAATCAAGTCCGTATCCATCATATTTCTTTTTCATACGTTCAAGTAAAACTTTAAGTTCAGCAGGTGATGTACCGGCAGATTTTAGTTTGTAATAATAACTCTTACTCATTTGTAACTCGTCGTTAGCAGCTTTCTGTTGTTTTAACAACGAATTCAGTTCTTTTTGTGCAGAAGAAACATCTGTTTTATCTTTGAACTGTTTTATTATCGTATCTACAACTTTTATTTGTTCAACCAATGGCATTTCTTCTTTTTTACTTAAATATCTGTTGAACAACTCTTCATATTGTTGTTTAGGTGTCATTTCTTTCTTTTCTTCAACTTTTTCTTTAGGTTTAACTTCTGGTTTCTTAAGTTTTTCTTCTTCTTTTGGTAACGGTTTTGATAACAACTCGTCAAGTTTTTTCTTTAATTGTTCAATTTCTTGTTCTTTTTCTCTAAGTTGTTGTTCAAGTTTGTCAATTTTAGCATAAAGGACAGACGTATCTTCAGGAAGTTTAACTACAGGGCCAAATTTATACGATACTGATACTGTATGATTACCAAAACTATCAATTCCTGACAATGGCAAATTAAACGCATATGCTATATTAAACCCGTCAAAAACATATTCTACCCCAGCTGAGGGTTCTATTAACGACACTGTTTTCTCTGTATAACTTCTTATTGTAAGTTTTACAGAACTATATAACCTGAGTTTATCATTTAACATTTTGTATTGGAAACCGAACGATGTTAAAATATCAGACGATTTTAACCCAAAATCTAAGTTCAACCCGTATTTAGGATTTATGTTTGTTATACCTAATAAAAACTTTGTTGGTATCACAACATCAGAATTGTCAAACAATGAGATATTAGGTTGATTTATGTTCTCTATTTGTAGCCCTATTGCATAATTTTGTGCAAGTTGATAAACAAATCCAAGGTCTATACCAAAAGATAGTTTTGAACTTTTGTTTTCTAACGCAGAATCAGTAGTGCTTTGCCACATACCGTTGTTATCATATACACCATCAGGTTTACCATATGAGATATAATACACTTTTGGACGAATACCTAATGACAATCTTGGTAAAATTATTTTTTGTTTACTATACACAAAAGCAAATGTGTGTTCAGAATACAACGAACCAGCAGCAAGGTTTGTCCAATAGAAACCAAAACTACCAACTTTTTTCATAGGGAACAAATATCCTAAAAACGATTTCCCAATACTATCAGGTAAACCTATCATCATACCTGTGTATTCAGCAGCAACTTGTTGTTGTGGCACTAAATCTGCTGATGCTGGGTTGTAATATACAGAATAAACATCATCACATACAGAAACCTGTCCTCCTAAAGCAATATATTTTGCTCCTACAGGAAGACCTGTAGTTGTACAGAATACTGAAGAAGAAATTAGAGTAAGTATATAAACCATAAAGAATAACATAGACAATCTTTTGTGTTTGATTTTGCTTATGTTTTTATTCATTTTTTAAACTTCCTCCTTTTAAATTATCTTTATAAACTATGAGATTGCTTCTCCCGCAAAAATGCGGGACCTATCCCGCAACCTGCGGGATCGCAATGACAAAAAAAATCAGTGTCGGGACTAGAAAGTCCCTCCTACATGTTTCTGTCATTGCGAACCATCCTGTTTCATCAGGATGGCGAGGCAATCTATAAACGAGATTGCTTCTCCCGCAAAAATGCGGGACCTGTCCCGCAACCTGCGGGATCGCAATGACAACACAAAATTAACTACAGTCATAGACCATGCCTCTAACCTTTACTTACTACCTAACACCTTCCTACACTATTATTTTTACGCAGGCTACTGCCTAAGGCAGTCCGCCTTTGGCGGAAAGCCTGCGGCTACCATTCACAAGCAGGGTGTAAGGGTTATATTCTCATCCCCCGTAGAGGTAGAACCCCTGTACCCCTGCTGAGTTTTTTCTACAGGTGGCAACAAAGTCACATCTAAGACACCTCTCCCCGTAGAGGTAGTGCCCCTGTGCCACCCGTAAATAAAAGTTGCAATAGTGGCAAAAGTGACAGAAGTGGCAAAAGTGGTAAAAGTGGCAGAAGTTACAAAAGTTGGTGTTCCACTCATTCCAACTTGTCCTGTTGCTATTTTTTTCATTTTCAATTACCTCGCTACTGTTATAACACCTTTATATTTCTTACCTTCACATTCAACCTGGTATATATAAACCCCTGGTAACACATATTTGTTACTGATATCTTTCCCATCCCAACTTACATAACTACTAGGTGTTGACGAATCATTCCTTGTTGTTGTTTCCCATACAAGGACTGAATTAACATCAAAAATCTTTATCTTTACTTCTGACCCTTGTGGATTGTTAAACACAAAGAATACAACATCGTTTTCATTAGGTGAAGTATCTGGTGTTATAACCTTAGGTTTTGCTTCTACGAAACTGAACTCGCCTGTTGATTCAACATTTCTTAACTGTGCTTTAGATAAGAACTTACTTCTGTAATAAACCACTTGTTTTTCTTTATCTACATAAGTTGTTGCACGAACATATTCTTTACCATCAAACACATAGAACGCAACTTTTGTTGCTACTTTATCTTCATCAACTTCAAACACTTTGTTTGATACAACAAATTTAGCTTTGTTGTTTTCAACTTTGTATTTAACACCTATGATATTCTCATTAGCAAATTCAGTGATGTCTTTGAACACAATCTTCTTTTGTTCTTCATTTAATAATCCAAAGTTTGCTGAATATACTTTTATAATCTTACCTTTAGTTTCTTCTAAATAATCAACAACTGTGTTATAATACAACATATTAGCAACTTGTTCTCCATTTTCTTTTGGTAGTTTAATATAGACACCTTTTTTGTAAATATAATAGTTCAACATATCATCAACTATTATAGAATCGTTTTTGTTACCAGTAATATCGTTTGAAACAACTTTATAATATCCTTTTTGAAGTAAAACTTCACATGAATTGTTCTCAGGTGTTAAAGAAGTTAACTCAACCCATTCTCCGTTATCATCAGTAAGTTCAGATTTATACATAACTTTGTATTTATAAAGTTCAAAAGTTGTAGGTTTTGCAGGGCCTAATCCGTTAATACCTTTAAATTTTTCTATTTCATTATTTAAAACTTTGTATTGGTGATACACTTTTTGCCATGTCATACTAAGTTTGTTTTCTTTAATTTGAGCTTTAAGTCCAACAGGTTCTAATGGTATTGTATCATCAGGTTGGATATTTAATTTCCATGATATTGTAGATACAGCAATATTGTTTGACCAATCATAAACTTTACATCTTATATAATAAGTTGTCCCAACATCAAGTTTGTTAAACAACAGTTCTGTATACAAGTTTGGTCTTAATGGTTTAACCACAGAAGAGGATATTATGTTACTAAATTCTCCATTAGCAGAAACTTCAACTACAGCGTCATTAAGGTCTTTCTCAGGACCAAATATCGTCTTAACTTTAACAGAAACACCTTCTTCAGGAACAAGTGATACTGTATAACTTGAAATCTCTAATTTTGCAGTAGATGGTGCAACAAGGTCTTTCCAAGTGAATACTGTGAACACTGTAGATGTAGATTTGTTCCCTACTGGATCAAACGAATGTAGTGTAACATAATAAGTTGTATGTTGCTCTAAATTAAGTAAATCAACAGATGTTGAATCTTTGCCAACAATATAATGTATTGAAGAGACATCTTCATATGGTATTACACTTATAGATGAAGCATATATTTCATATCCAACAAGGTCATAATTCCTATATTTTTGTTCATCAGGTTTAACAAAACTTATGTTTATAAACGAACCATAAGGTAATGATTCAGGTTTTGCATCAGGTACAAGTGTTACATTAGCAGGTAGGTCAGGTGCAAGTGTATCTTTGTCAATATATATTTGTTCACGAATATCATAAGAATGTCTATTTGTAACATCGTAAGAAACAAAGATAAAATAATAAGTTGTTCTTGGATACAATTGTTTTATGTATGTATCATACTCAAAATTAGGTAGTATATTATCTGTAATAACATAATTTTCTTTAACATAACCCGAAGTTGAATAATACACTCTTATTTCTTTCAAATCGCGGTCATCTGAGTTTCTAAGACGGAATTTTATATAAGAACCGATTTGTTCATCAGTAGATGATAACACTTCGTATGACAACAATTTTGGTGGGTTTGGCGCATATGGATCATACGGTGTGTAAACAGCTATTGTAGAAGTAGATTTGTTATTACCACCATCTGCTGTGATAATACTAATGAAATATGTAGTATATGCTTGAAGACCTGTAAGTTTTACATTAGTAGTGTTTTTAGAAAGTGTTAATAAAGCAGTGTCAGTAGTAAACGATGTTGATGAATACAAAACTTCAATTCTACCATCAATATAGAAATCTTTGTTTTGATACAAGTTTCCATCAGGTAAAGTCCAGTTAAGAGAAATATAAACACCATCTTGGTCTGAAACATCAGCAAGGCCTGTAAGGTTTGAAACTTTATCAGGTGGGATCAAATCATAAGCAGTATATGTTTTTGCAATAACATCTGTAGTCCATGGTCGTGAACCAGCTGAGTTGTAAGAAAGCAAGATATAATAATACCAATGTCGTGGTAAAAGTTGTATATGTTGAGTTTCAACAAGTTGATTTGGCGATGTAGTAAGTTTTACAAAATAGTTTTCTTTGGTTGTATAATTTGTTGTTGAATAATAGATTTTTACACCTTCAATAGGTATATCTTCATCTTTTGAATTAATCCAGGATAAAACTGCATACGAACCTATGTTCGGGTCAACTGATGCTGAAGAATAAACAACTATGTTTCTTACATAATCCGGTGCGACAAGTCCCCAACCAGCTAAGTTTGATCTCAAAGACCAATTCTTTTTGTTATTCCATTCGTCTGAAGTCCACAACAAGAAATAATAACCAATAGAAGTTGTCCCTTCTTGTAGTTGTAAACCAGTAATTTTATATTCTTGTGAAACAAAACATAATGTTGATGTGTCAATATAAACAATATTAGCAGAAGGCCATTTTATATTAATATTTTCTGGATAAAAATCTAATGTTTCAGGCAATGCAGTAGAATACGCAATTGCATATCTGCCATCAGGGATGTTATACAACCCGCTTGATGACCATAACGAGAACCTATCATTCGCAGGTGATGTCCAATTAAGTTTTATTGTTCCAACACCACCATAGGATGCTACAAGATCAGTAACTCTTGATGGTGGTTCAATACCAGCTGGTACATATGTTTCTACAACAGCAGGTAATGATTGGTTATAATACCTATCTCTTGATGAAACACCAATATATATTTTCTCACCTTTTGGTAAACCAGTAATAATGATTTTGTCTGTTATACCGTATGTAAGCCGATATTTTTCTTCAGGTGCGGGTATACCAAAATCTAACGGGTATAACTCAAAAGTTTGTCCTTTTGCTTGTATTGGCAGTTCCCAAATATGGTTTGTGAAAACTTTTTGTGCATCATTCCACCAAGCAAGTAAACCATCAACATTGCCAATATTATACCCTCGTGTTGAAGTGTCAAATTTTATTATATAAGAAAACACATAAGTGTCAGGATGGACATCAAAAACTTCAGGATCTTTCGGTGCGGACCAGGTAAGTTCTATTCTACCACCTTGTTCTTCTGAAGGATAGAACCCTGTAACCAACCTAGGTTTCACAACAAGATCTTCAATTCTTTCTGGAGGTGTTTTCTCACCTTTTATTTTTATTACGACAGACCCTGCATCTGAAGAAGTTGTTGCTGCATAAAGTAAAGAAGAAGATACACCATACCTGCCAGAATATAAAACAGGAGTTATACAAATATTCACTACTGTATAACTCCATACAATAACCGGTATGATGTATCTCTTAATTCTTTCGTTCATTTTTTATATTGTTTTCTTACTTATTAGTTTTCTTTTAAACCAAACTCATTCCTGCTTTCCACTACAACTTATTACCATTACTTTTTCATTTTAGAATAAGGTAGCCGCAACCTTTAGGTTGCGTTTTCACAAACAGGGGGGTAAGGGAGACATCCCTCTTCCCCCGTAGAGGTAGACCCCTGTACCCCCTGCTGTATCTTCAACAGGTGGCACATACACCCCTTCCCCCGTAGAGGTAGTGCCCCTGTACCACCCGTAAAAAAAAGTTGCAATAATAGCAATAGTGGCAATAGGGACAATAGTAGTGTTCCATCTAACGATGGAACAAAGAAATACTATGAAAACAATTGCCACAGGAAGTATCCCACCTCCCCCGTAGAGGTAGAACCCCTGTGCTGTACCTTCCCGTGGCAAAATAATCGCTGTTCTTGTACCGATGCGATTTATCACATTATTTTCATTCGTAGCGGTGTGATTTATCACACTATCTTCTTGTATGAGAGGTTTTCCAACCTCGACCCCGCAAATTGCGGTATTCTGTAAGAGAGGTTTTCTAACCTCGACAATTTCCACACATTGTCTTGTTTTCCCCGTAGAGATAGACCCCTGTGTGTGTGTGGATATGTGGATGTGTGAATGTATGAATGTGTTAATGGGTTAATGTGAAAATAAATAAAAATTCTATGAAGTATTAACTGTGAACTATTAACTAAAGTATGAACTATAGATGTGATAAAAAGGTATGTATAGAGACGGTAGGAAATATATAAAAATAAATACAAACAAAAATATGTTAAAAACCAAACTTTATTTAGTGGCACAGGGGTTCTACCTCTACGGGGGATTTTTTTTATTTTTTTAACTTAAATTTTTATCTTTTTATGTTTTCATTTTATTTTTGTTTTTTAAATTTTTTAAAATAAATACTTGATACTGTTAAACAACTATATAGTACAAATATAACTGCTGCAAATAAATATGTGGACATATCTATGTGGTGTAAATACCTTAAACAACCCAAATACCTTCCTACTTTCTACTTCCTACTATTACTTTACGCAAGCTAAAGCTTGCGGCTACATAATATTAATAACTCATAACTCTGAACCAATCATTCCGAACTCTTCTGTTTCATTCTCACAATGAGGCAGCGGTGAAGGATTTCTATCCCTCACCGCTACCAAATTTTTATATCAACTAAACAGTATAGTTGCTGATACTGAGACGGAACAAAAATTTAATAATCAATGAACAAGTATCTGGGAATTAGAAGATTAAGAGACAAAGAAAAGCTGATATATAAGATCACTTCTTTGTCGCGACACAAAATAAGCAGTAAATATTCAAGAGAAATAGAGCATAAGTGTATAAATGCACAAGAGCACAAGAACGGAAGAACATCATTTTGTAGACAACACTTAACTGCCCTATACAACTACCCAATACTCATTCAACAGATTTTTTTTACCAGCTGCTACCACTCAAAGTTGCATATACTCTTATAACAAATCTGCGTGGAAATTCATCAGTTACAGCTACTGGTGTTCTGATGTAGAAATGTAGATTCCTAGGATTATTCGCATTTCTAACAGGAGAAACAGAATTTGTTCCTGATCCATTCCCTAAAGCTGATGGGTACCGACGAGTATCAGTTGCTGGATCAAAATTATCTCCGCCGGTTTTATATGTATACGTACTTAGTTGAGTAGCATTAGGAGACGGAATAACATAGAAAAATCGGTCATTACCTTCACTGGTGCCGAAATCACCAATAGGTGGTCTCGCGTTTGCAAACACAGCTGCTAAAATACATTCACCAACAGTATCAAGGTTTCCATCAGTTGATAAACTCCAACCTTTTATACCTCTATTTAAATCATCACTATCCGCAATCCAATTAGCACCATCTTCTGTTCTTTGAATAGTATCGACAATAACCGCGTATTTTAGTACTGCACCAGTACTTATGTTTACCACAGTAATTGAAGTTATAGAAACATCTTCTTGACCTGGAGATAATGTACAACCTTGTGTACTTGTAGCTACAAACCATGCAGTTGCGTTAGTGTCGAGAACATCTACATCTATTGTCACAGTACATCTTACAATCACATATCCTATGTCAGAATCCCTGTATGCTAATGCTATACTGGTAGATACAAAAAACATAACACCTGATAAAAGTAGTATATATGTTAACATTTTTCTCATTCTTTACTCACCTCCTTTCCCGCAAGTTGCGGGATTATTAGATTTTTATTGGTCTGTTTATATAAAGACCAATTTTTTAGTTTTCATTTATCAGGACTAGAAAGTCCCTCTTACAGTACACCTTAAGAAAAAATAGAGCATAAGAACTAAAGCACGGTCACAGACCGTGCCTACAATCCTACGCAAGCTACATGCCTAAGGCAGTCCCTGCCCGCGGCAGGCGGACCTGCCCACCTCTGGTGGGCGCCTCTGGCGGAAAGCCTGCGGCTACCATTAATTAACTATTCCGCAAATTGCGGGATAACTCTGAACTCTTTTTTACTCTTTTAATAAACTACAAACTATACTGTTCATTTTCTAATATATTATAAAATATATTTTAGCAATTTGTCAAGTGTTTTTAAAAAAAATTTTTAAATTAAAATTTTTATATTTTCTTTCTTCGTCAATAATCTGATATTTTTTTACTATATTTTTTGTAAATATTTTTAAAAAAAACATATCCCCCTCAAGAAAAAAAGAGAGCATAAGAATAGAAGGAACACAAGAGAATAAGAACACAATAGCACAAGTTGCACAAATGCACAAGAACATAAGTACTAAAACACGGTCAAAGACCGTGCCTACATGTTTTTGTCATTGCGAGGGTTGACAAAGTCAACCCGTGGCAATCCCGCAACTTGCGAGATTGCTTTGTCTCTGCGCTTCTCGCAATGACTCAATAAAGCTGTCATTGCGAGCCATCCCGCAATCTGCGGGATGGCGTGGCAATCTATTAACAACGGGATTGACTACTCTACTCATAACTCTTAACCCTGAACTAATCCCGCAAATTGCGGGATAACTCTGAACCATTTCTCACTTCGCACCATAAATCCGTCTGTGGCGGGATAAATAGTGCAGCTACCACTACTTTTATAAGTTGTATTATATTCATTTTTTCATTTCTATATATACTTTGACATAATGGTTAACATCAAGTCGTTCGTTTTTCAATGATACTTTAACTACTGCAAGATATGTTTTGTCAGGTTCTAACCCTTTTGTATCAAGAAACAATTTATAACTTTTCACAGAATCAGGTTTCAGTTTGTCCTTTTTTGGTTTCACAACAAGTAGTTCAGGTTTAGGAAGTTCTTGTTGCCCATCAGTAAGAAAAATACCACGTGTCGATGGCAAAACAGATTCTGTTTCAACAAAAACATTTTGCGATGTTGCATTTATAATTTTTATAACTTCGTTGAATTGTTTTGTAAGATCATACTTTTTATTTGGTTCTAAATCATAGATAAAAATTCTGTTTGGTGAAACTGAAACATCTAAATATCCAGAAAGACGTTTTTTTTGTAGTTCCCGTATCTCTTCTATAGTAGGTGGTTTTGGCGCTATTGATAAATAAAGTTTGCATACAAGTCCTACTGCAAATGCAAGCCATGCACGATTGTCACCCTTTGGTGCAGATGTTGTAGGCGATATTGATACATGAAATTTCTTACCTAATAACGATTCATCATTCGGTATTTTTATAATTATATCAGTTTCAGCAGTTTCACCTGGATCTAACGAAAATTCTGTCTTTTGTAATTGTATCCAGGACAAGTCTGGTATAGGTTCATATCCATCATTAGTAGTTGTGGCTGGTTTTATAAGCTCAATTCGTAAATCAACTGGGAATTTACCTTTGTATGTAACAGAGAATGGATATCCTAAAAGTTGTTTCAGAGAATACTCTTGTCCAATTTTAAGGTTGGAAATATACATTGCAGCATTCGGTGATGAAAGACCGCCACTGAAAATATAACTGTTTAATAAAAAACTTGTGCATAAAATAAAAAATATATGTTTAAACATAGCAAAACCTACCTCCTTAATCCTGTTGTTTTTGTTTAACAGGAGTTGTATAAGACAAATCCCGCAAGTTGCGGTATTGTGATAAATCAATAAGCGGCTACCACTACATACTTCACAGCTACCTGTTGTTTTTCCTCACCTGATAATTGAAGGAATATCATATTTTTGTAACGAATAATGTAGTTCTTCTAAACGTTTAATTCGTTCAGTTACAGGTGGATGTGTTGAAAACAAGTTTAACAAATTTTCTCCTTTTAGTGGATTTATTATAAACATATGCGCAGTTGTAGGATTTGCATTTAAAGGTCTGCGTTGTACTGCTTGATGTATTTTCCTTAATGCATTTGCTAAACTTAAAGGTTCTTTTGTAGCAAGAGCAGCAGACCTGTCTGCTTCGTATTCTCTTGAACGAGAAATTGCAAATTGTATTATCATAGCAGCTAATGGTGCTATTATTATCATTAACAATAGTCCTACAGCACCTAATGGATTTGAAGAACCTCGTTCATCTCTTCTTCCACTACCACCGAACAATAATGTCCATTGAGCTAACCTTGCTAATGTAAATATAGCACCAGCAATTGTTGCTGCAATAACAGAAATCAAAGTATCTCTGTTTTTTATATGTGAAAGTTCATGTGCAATAACACCACTTAATTCTTTTTCATCTAAAATGTCAAGAATACCAGTTGTTAATGCGACAGCAGAATGTTTTGGATTCCTTCCAGTAGCGAAAGCGTTTGGTGTAGGTGTTTCAATAACATAAACTTTTGGCATAGGTAATGACATTTTTGTTGTAAGTTCTCTAATTATAGCATATATTTCAGGTAGCTCGTCTTCTTTAACTTCTTTTGCTCCATACATTAAAAGAACAATTTTGTCTGAGAACCAGTAGGCAAAACCGTTCATTATCATTGCCATCATAAATGCCCAAATCATACCTTCTTTACCTGCAATATAGTCGCCTATTAAAACAAACAAAATTATTAATGCTAACAGTAACAATGTTGTTTTAAAATTGTTCATATTTTTTTGTTACACCTCCTTTGTTATTTAGTTAATATACCTATTATTATAAATATATAAGATATTACAATAATTAATGGAGCAACAATACTTGCCCAGTTGGTTCCTTCAGGATTAGTAAATATAATTAACAAAAACCCTATTGCTAATGTTATAACAGAAAAAATTATTATTTTCCATCCTGTTTTTGATATATTTTGTTCAACATCTTTTTGTTTTTGAACAACTTGTTGTTGTGATTGTTTTTTAACTTTTTTAAGTTTTTTATCTTTCATTATGTATTTTCTGTAATATGTTTAAATAAATTGTGTAGAAGATAACTCTTTTATTTAACAACAAAGAATAATTTTTATTTTTTTATTTTGAACTTAGCAGTGTGTGGTAATATAACCATATTTCGTCATCGCAAGTAATCTCGCTAAAATGAGAGTACTGAAAAAGTAGCATATTTCAATCCCACAACTTATAGACCACTGAAAATGTACTCCTACTGCTAAAATGTTCCCACTTTTGGCGGGATGGTTGTTTCAGTTCTTATGCTCTGTGTCCTTATGCTCTTATATACTTACGCAATTGTACTCTTTTGCACTTGTACTCTATTTTTTGAAGCAGGATGGACTTTCTAGTCCAGACACTGATTTTTTTAAGCACTCACCAAGTTGCGGGATAATTTTATACTAATAACTCACAAATCTGAACACTATTTCTCAATACTAACTATTTTTTGTTTTATATGCATAAGTTGAGTTATATTTGTTCGTTCAAATTCGTTTAGTTTGTTAATAATAAATCTGATAGAATCTTTAATTTGTGGAATCAATACATATTCTAACGCGTTGACACGTCGTCGTGTGCGTTGTAGTTCATTTGCTATAATTTCACACAAAGTTTCTGTGTTAACAAGTTGTATAATCAACTCGTAGAACTTAAGTATTTTTGTTGAAATAAAATTTAGATAAGGGTCTGAATCAAATATAGGCACAGATGGTTGTTTTTTATATTCTAACTTAACTTCATTATATTTAATGTTAAACCTTGTAGATAAAACAAATTTTGTTTCTATTTTAAAGTATTTGTTTAACAGAACAAAAAATGTTTCTAACGATTGTTTAGGTTTATATTTATTTACTTGTTCTATATAAGAAAAAATTTCTTGTGATAATTTATCAATTTCTTTCCTTAATTGTAGAAGTTCAACTATGATACTATTAAACTCTTTTGACAATTGTTCTTGTTTATCTTTTAACAATTTATGTCCACGAAGTGCAAATTTTAATCTTTTACGCAGTTTCAACAAATTCATTCTGTTAGGACTAGTTTTTATTTTCATTTTGTGTTTCTACCCTTTTAGATTATTTTTTTAATAAAAAACTTGATATATATATAAAAAATTTATAATTAAATCAAGTATAAAAAACTGTTTATGGAAAAATTTATTTTTGCATCAATAAAAATACTGTTCTGGATTTTAATTGGTAAGTTTATTAACATTTTATTATCTAAAACAAATTATGTTAATCCTACCAAAATATATTTATGGTTTTCAACATTTGTCGTCTATATACTCACACCATTTTTTATATGTATAAAAATTTGGCAGTATAGTATAAATAAAGAAATTTTTATAGGTGTAACAACATCTTATTTTGTTGTAATTCTTGTTTCATACATAATAAGCAAATTTTTAGTTAACAAACAAAATTTAGTATTCAAAGAAGTATTTTTTACATTAAGTTTTATGAACACTTTGTATCTTGGCATACCTGTTACAGTGTATTTTGTATCACCAGAAGTAGTAAATTATACAATAATATATTCTATAATTGTGACATTAATACAGTTTACATTAGGTATATATCTTTTAACACCTTCATTAAAGTTTTTTAAATTTTTAGTTTCATCACCTATAATTTATACTGCTGTTTTAGGATATATATTGAGAATAAATGGTATATCTATACCTGAACCAATTATGTTGTTCAACAATTTTTTGTCAAAAATAATTTCTCCTTTAATGCTTATTTTTATAGGATACAATTTTAAATTAAATAATGTTTTTATAAACATACGAGTGCATATATTTACTAATATAACACGTATGATAATTCTATTTATAATTACAACTTGTTTTTTGATACTGTTACATAAATTTATCCCATTTCAAAAAGAATTTATCAAGGTTTTAATACTAATTTCTATTCTTCCTTCAGCAATAATGAATTATATTTTGTTAGATAACTTCAAGTTTGATACAAGATTCGTTTTAGGCGAGATTTTTTGGGGTACTATTATTAGTATTTTTTTATTGCCGTATATTTCTGAAATTTTAGAACTTATATTATTAGCTTTGATTTAAAAAAATTATATTCTGCGAGAAGATGCTATGCCAGACATTTCTTTTTCTAACTCAATAACTTTTGTTTTTTCTGAAGTCATCACACAATGTCCTTCAAAGATAGCACCTTCTCCTATTGAAAGTGTAGAAGTGTGTATATCACCTAAAAGTTGTGCTCCTGGTTGTAATTCTATACTTTCTACTGCGGTAACATTACCATTTACTTTACCGCCGATAATTACTGATTGTGCTGTTATATCACCTTGGATATAACCTTTTGTTCCCACAATTACTTGACTTGCTTCTACAATACTACCTTCTAGTCTACCATCTATACGTATTGACCCTTTTGATTTTAGAGTTCCTTGGAAATGTGTATTTTCACCGATTATTGTTTCAATTTCTTTTGGTATATTATGTTCTGCTTTTTTAGCAAACATAATTAAGTTCTCCTTTTTAAAAAATTTTTTATTCTTTTTTGAAAAAATCTTCTATATTAACAAATTTTATAGGATTGCATAACTTGTTATCTTTCCAAACTTCATAATGTAAATGAGGCCCTGTAGAAGTTCCTGTATTACCTACAAGACCTATAACTTCACCACGAGATACCTTTTGTCCTTGTTTTACTTTGATAGCTGAGAGGTGACCATAAACTGTTGTATATCCAAACTTGTGTTCAATAGTTACCACTTTCCCATACCCTTCTAACCAACCTGTAAATTTAACCACACCATCTGCAGTAGAATAAACTTTTGTTCCCACCTCGTTAGATATATCAATTCCAGTATGAAAATGTTCAAATTCATACACAGGATGTCTTCTATACCCAAACGGCGATGTTACTCTACCATAACAAGGCCAGATTAAAGGTGTATATTTATAAAGTTCTTTTTGTAAATTTATATAGTTAAAAATTTCGTTATAATTTTCAAGTTGTTGTTTTACATATTCTTCGATCAATGTAAAATGTGTTTTATAATCTATTAAACTTACATTTTGTGGTGATTCACTAATTTGTTGCAGAAACTTTGTTTGTTGTAATAAAGGACCTCCTTGATTAAGCAAGTCAGGCGAGTTTATAATAATCTCTTTCTTTGATTTCATACCTAAAAGTTTGCGTATAGCACGATTGTTTTCTTCAACTTTTGCAAGTAGTTCCCAAGTTTTTGAAAGTTCTTTATTTAAATACTCATATTTTGTACCTAACACAGCAGCTCTTATTTTAGCAGACCAGTAATCTATATTTCGTGTAGCAAAAAATACTGAGATACTTGTGAATAATGTCCATAAAAAAAGTAAGAATAAAAGGAAAGCTATAGAAAAATGTTTCTTTATAGGACCATATGTAGTATGAAATACAAACATTAACGTTACCTGTTGTGATAACAACTTTTTTAACGAGTAAATTAATTTTTTCATTATTACTCTTTTATATGTATTAATAACATTTTTTATAAATTTGTCAACAAAATTTTAAAAAAAATTTTTTAATTTTTTAATAAACCATAAACCACTAAAAAATAAGCGGGAGACGGGACTCGAACCCGCGACATTCTGCTTGGAAGGCAGATGTTCTACCAAACTGAACTACTCCCGCATTATTAAGTTAATGAGTTTAGAGTTATTAGTTCATCCCGCAAATTGCGGGATTAGTTCAGAGTTTTACAACTTATAACTAATAACCAATCACTCATAACTCATTAACTCATCTACTTATTCACACTTTAAATGGGCAGGGTAGGATTCGAACCTACGTAGCCCAACGGGCGGCAGATTTACAGTCTGCTGCGATTGGCCGCTCCGCCACCTGCCCATCGTTATGAGTTAATAGTTAATAGTTTATAGTTTAAAATTCTATAAACACAATAAAGTCAATTAACTCTATAAACTTATCTATCTATTTACACATCCACATATTAACTCATCCACACATTTACTTTCTACCAGCCGGAGGTGAGGATTGAACCCACGACCTTCCCGTTACGAGCGGGATGCTCTACCACTGAGCTACTCCGGCAAGATATATTATTTTTTATTAAATTTAATTTTTAATTTCAATATTTTTATTTTATCTAATTTTCCAAATTGCATTTCCAAAAACATCTATTGCTACAAACACAGGAAAATTTTTAACAACAAATTTGTACATAGCTTCAGTCTCAAGTTCTTTGTAAGCAACAAGTTCTGAAGAAATTATGTTCTTGTTCAACAATGCGCCACAACCTCCATATGTTATACAATATATTGCTTTATATTGTTTACATAACGAGATAACACTGTCGTTTCTATATCCTTTTCCTATCATAACTTTGAATCCAAGTTTTAACACTGCTTCTGTGTAACCATCCATACGATAAGAAGAAGTTGGTCCACAAGAACCTATTAGAAAAACACTTTTTTTAGGTGTCGAAGCACAATAATATACAGCTGAATTTAAAAAGTTAAAAAATTCAATTTCTTGTGTTTCTCCAAGATAAATTTTTTTATGAACCTGGTCTCTAAAAACATAAATTTCGCCATTAAAATACACTTTATCAAAAACACTAAGTTGTTCTAATTCTGAACTATCTTTTAATGGTAAATCTATATAATGTTCTTTCACTGATAGAACTTCTCCCAAAAATATATTATATTAAAATATCGAGGTTAGAAAACCTCTCCTACAATTTATAAAAAATTATATAACAACACTACCACGACGTAATGAATGACATTGTAAAACAACACTCACAGGTAAAGTAGCGATATGTGTTGGTGCTGTTTCTATGAAAACATCCAATACAGAAGTTCTACCTCCGAGTCCAAGCGGTCCTATATTTGAAATATTTATTTTATCTTTTATATATTTTTCAACTTCAGCATAAAAATTGTCTTTATTTCTACTATTTATTTTTCTAAACAACGTTTTTTTTGCTATCAACATATTTTGTTCTACACTACCACCTATACCTATACCTAAAATTATTGGTGGACATGTAAAAGGCAAGATTTCAATTGTGGTTTCAACAATATAGTTTATAATTTTATCAAATTCAGTTGTTGGTAAAAAATTTTTAGAAAACGTTGTGTTTTCAGACCCACCACCACGAACCAAAATTTCAACAATACATTTTTCATTTTCATCAATATGTTCAGTATAAACAAAACAACAATGTGATATATGAGTTCTTTTCAGTGGATCTAATACACATGATTTACGCAGTTTTTCTTCCTCATATACTTCTTGAACAATCTTGTTAATTGTAGAAAGTAAATCAAAATTAAAACATGTGTTTTTACCTATTTTTATAAATATATTTGGGAAACCTGTGTCTTGACATAAAGGAAGTTTTGTTGCAGAAGAATAGTTTACGTTTTCTAAAATTTTAAATAACACATCTTTTGCTAATTCGTTCTCTTCTATCTTAATAGCATCTTTTATAGCATATAAGAAATCGTCAGGTAAAGAATAATGTATAGAAACCAACAATGTTTTAACTTTATTAACAAACTCGTATTCTTCAATTATTTTCATTAATTTGATACAACTATATAGTTTTTATCCACGTGCTATTGCAATAACACCTGTTCTTACAAGTTCTTTTATTCCATACGGTTTAAGTAAATTTATAAACGCAGAGATTTTATTTTCATCACCTGTTATTTCAAAAACCAATGTTTGGTGTGAAACATCAACAATTTTTGCTCTGAATATATCTGCTATCTCTATAATTTCAGCACGATTCTTACTTGCAGCATTAACTTTTATTAAAACAAGGTCACGTTCAACATGGTCAGTTTTTGAAAATTCATATACTTTTATTACATCAACAAGTTTGTTTAATTGTTTTTCAACTTGTTCCAAAATTTTTTCATCACCACGAACTACTATAGTCATACGGGAAATTTCAGGATTGTCTGTTTCACCTACTGCTAAAGAATCAATGTTGTATCCTCTTGCAGCAAATAATGTTGAGATACGTGCTAAAACACCTGGTTTGTTATACACTAATGTTGAGATTATATGCCTTTTTTGTTCTGTCATATAATTTTTCCCTCCATTTAAATAAAGTTTCGTATATTTTATTATATTTATGAAATTATAAGACAAATCAATTAGTGTGGACTGTGAAGTCCATTTATATCGCAGGTTGCAGGTTCCTACATCGTTTTTTGTCATTGCAAAGGTTGTCCCGCAAATTGGAGACCGCTGAAAATATATGTGAATGTTTGGATGTGTAAATGTGTTAATTAAAACTACCTGACACCTTTCTACTTACTACTATCTACTTTTTTACTTCGCACCCTTCAACCAAAGGTTGATCCGCCTATGGCGGAGAAGGGTGCGGCTACCATTACCCGCTACCTGCTATAGCACGGTCATAGACCGTGCCTACAATTACTTTTTCACTTTCTCACTTTTTACCTTTTTACTTCATAATAAACTTTGAACTCTCTTTTCATTTTTCATTGTGGTTCAATATGGACAACAACATCTTTAATTTGTGGAATATATGTTTTGAGTACTGTTTTTACTTCTTCTGCAATACTATGAGCTTCTTCTAAAGTAAGTTGTTTATCAACTAAAATTTCTGTTTCAATAAAATAATATCTTCCTACAGGATGTATTTTTGCAAAAGAAAAATTTTTTACACCATTAACTTTTGATATCAAGTGTTCAACATCAGATTGAACTCTCTGTGAAGGAACAGTATCCATAATTATAAAAACATTTTCTTTCAAAACATCAATTCCCATTTTTAATACAAATAAAGAAATAATTATACTCCCAATAGAGTCCATTATAGGTAAAGCAACTTTTGCAGCTAAAATTGCTACTAACGCTCCTACTGAAGATAACGCGTCAGACCTGTGATCATACGCATTTGCTATGAGCATAGTAGAATTTAAATTTTTACCTACATAATATGTGTATCTAAACAACAACTCTTTTGTTATTATAGACAAAATAGCAGCGTATATTGTCATTGTTTCAGGGATAACATAATGTTTATGCACAATAGTATGTATAGCAGAATATCCTAAAAATATCCCTGTTATCAGAATTAGACATGATACAAAAAACGCAGTAATAACTTCTAAATTACCATGTCCATAAGGATGGTTTTTATCAGGAGGTTTTTTTGAATACTTTAATGAAATAAAAACAATTAAAGTTGCAACTTCATCTGATAATGAATGTATAGAATCAGCAATCATTGTTTGACTTTTTCCTACTAAACCTGCAATAAATTTTATCAAAATTAAAACACCGTTAATGACAAGACCAAATATTGTACATGTTTTATCAGAACAAAAATTTGTTTTCATATTTGTATTTTTTGTAAAACTTTTTTAGAAACAATTTTTGTATCAGTAACAATTTTTCTAACTTCTTTTTTCATTTCTTGTGTAAAATAAGTGTCTTTTACACTTTTCAAGTTTATCAACACATTATATTTTGCTGCAAAGATTCCTGTTGACAAAAACAATACACCACATGCAATATCTGTAACCAAATTTTTGTTACCTATCTCTAAAAGTCTTTCTGCAAAAATTAAACATTGATGAGAAAATTTCATCATTTCAAATGACACATAAGCAGCATTTTTAGTTGCTTCTTGTATTTTTTTCTCTCTTGTTTCAATTTCTATAGGAGTAGTTTTAGGTAGTTTAAATGCAGAAGCAACTTCGTTATATGCCTTTACATCTTTATCTATATATTTTTCTAATTCTGTTTTATTCTTTGACAGGTCAGCAATTATATTTTTTATCTCTTGCTGCACTGATTCATATCCTTTTTTACCAACAGTAAAATTTGCTACCATTAGAAGACAACTTACCCCTGAGGAAGAAACTAATGCTGCAGCAGAACCACCACCAGGTGCTGGCAGGTTTGATGCAAGATCGTCAAGATATTTTTTTATTGTAGTGTTTAAATATTCCATAGATATGTTATATCAATGATGGTAAAGATAATGCTGGATGGTTAACTTTTGTAAGATATTCAAGCAATTGCACACTATCAGTTGTTATAGTTTCATCAGCAATTTTGTCTACTAAATCTGGCTCACCAATTTCTTCACAACGTTTTTTAAGTTTATCACCTAAAAAATCTTTTAACTCTTTTGTCATCCAAACTATACGTCTTAGTCCACCTTCAGGAACTAAAAATTTTTTGCTTAAAAGATAAAGTCGACCTACGCCTAAAAATCCAGGTGTTTGATTTCCACCTCCAACAGAACCTGCTAATGTAGAAAATGTCATACCAACAGGTGTCATACCAGTATATCCACGGTTCACTACCATAAATCCGTTACATTCCGGTATTATCGCTATTATACATTCAAAACAACCACAAGATGTTGTTGGATATTCCATTATTGAATAATTGAAAAATCTTTCTACAGCTCTGTTTGAATACTTGTATACAAACTCGTTTACACCTTCCCACTCACCTTTTATAGGGTCAATACATCTACCTTTCGGTATAGGCTGGTTCATACCCTTAGGATTTATCTCATATGCAACTTTTCCATCAAACCAGTTATACGCACCACAAAGACCTAGTTTCTCAGGTGTAATC
>Ga0209017_10000281_pt1 | contig 52377 bp, 36 predicted proteins | sample YNPBryunderm2012_FD_185812 | JGI IMG/M metagenome (GOLD analysis project Ga0209017, IMG submission 185812) | Anoxygenic and chlorotrophic microbial mat microbial communities from Yellowstone National Park, USA - YNP Bryant MS undermat 2012... ... | reverse complement strand
CGGACTCATGGGGACTATCGATGTCGCTTGCCCGAGTGTGCATGCCTGAAGGCGTAGGTTTGAATTCCCACTCTAGGGATCGAGGTAAGGTAACAATCATCGGTGCCGGACCAGGTGGCTTAGCGGCGGCGCTGTTGCTAGCACGGGCAGGTCTACATGTCGAAGTCGTTGAGCGGCTTCCCAAAGTCGGTGGCCGCTGTTCGGCCATAGAAATTTCCGGCTTTCGCTTCGATCTGGGGCCCACCTTCTTTTTGCATCCCGGTGTGTTGGCTCGTATCTTTCGCCTCCTCGGACGGGATTTGTATGCGGATATCCCGATGGTCCGATTGGACCCGCAATATCGGATATCCTTCGGTGCAGGAGGATATATTGATGCAACTCCCGATCTTGATCGTCTGGAAGCAGAGGTGGCTCGAATCAGCCCTCGCGATGCGCCGCAGGTTCGCCGCTTCCTGGCGGATAATCGGAGTAAATTCGCCGCGTTTCGACCGTGCCTGGAAATGCCGTTTCTGGGCTGGCGAGACGTTCTGCGCTGGCAGGTGATGCGGTTGCTGCCTCAAGTTCGACCGTGGATATCGCTTGATCAGCTTTTGCAGAGGTATTTCGAGGATCCCCGACTACGCCTGGCGTTTTCGTTTCAATCGAAGTATCTAGGGATGTCGCCCTTCCAATGTCCCAGCTTATTTTCAATTCTGTCGTTTCTGGAGTACGAGTACGGCGTGTGGCACCCCTTCGGCGGCTGCTCAGCGGTCAGCGAAGCGATGGCACGCATCGCCCAGGAAATGGGAGTGGTGTTCCATCTAGGAGAAACTGTTACGGAGTTGATCCTCCAAGGACGGCGTGTGGTGGGGGTGCGAACCAACCAACGGGAGATCACGGCAGATGCGGTTGTCTTGAATGCCGACTTCGCCCATGCGATAACCCGACTGGTGCCTGATCGGCTACGCCGTCGCTGGAGCAACCGACGTATCGAACGCAAAAAGTTTTCCTGTTCCACCTTCATGCTCTATTTGGGCATTAAAGGTCTGTACTCCCACTTGCCTCATCACACGATCCATTGTGCCCGCGATTATGAGTGTAATTTGGAAGACATCGAGCAACGGCACATTCTCTCGGATGAACCGTCATTTTATGTGCAGAATGCTTGCGTGACCGACCCCTCCTTGGCGCCGCCTGGATACAGCACGCTTTATGTATTGGTTCCTGTTTCGCACCAACATCCGAACATTGACTGGTCCCGTGAGACTCAACCTTTCCGTGCTCGTGTGTTGCAAGAGCTGGCCAAGGTCGGCCTGACGGACTTGGAGCGACGGATTGTCGTCGAGAAGGTGGTGACACCGGCGGATTGGGAGCAGCATTACGCCATTTATCGCGGGGCTACCTTCAATCTGGCACACACCTGGTCCCAAATGCTGCATCTGCGACCCCACAATCGCTTTGAAGAATTGGACAGACTCTACCTGGTCGGCGGCGGGACTCATCCGGGCAGCGGCTTGCCGGTAATTTATGAATCGGCTCGCATCAGCACCCGCCTGTTACTTGAGGACTTGGGCCTGGAGAACGGTTGGCTGGGCACACCCGGTGTTGAGGACGAAACCAGTTGCCCCCTGCCCCACGGAACACCCAGAGAAAATGCTCACCCAGGCGGAATTACCCCGCCAACTTATCCTTGCCCCAAATCCAATTTGTCCCTGATGGCGGAATCGACGAACCTTTTACTGCCTCAATAATTTCCCTCAGACGAGTCTGGCGCTGAGAGCCTACGTTTCTGGAACACGATGAGGCAGAGCAGCTCTCCGAACTGCTGGAGAGCAAAACGCCGATAAAACGACACTATTGGAACTTCGTAGGATACTCTGGACCTGATCCCATGGAAAGGAGAAAGCGGTGAGTAGGAACGGAAAAGGGCCGATTGGTGTGATTGGCGCTGGGTTAGGTGGTCTGGCCGCAGCGTGTACCCTGGCAGCCCGTGGCTATCGTGTGGTGGTGTTGGAAAAAAGTGCGTGGTTGGGGGGTAAAGCGGCGGTACTGCAAACCCAAGGGTTCCGCTTCGACATGGGGCCCACTATTCTGACCCTGCCGGGCGTGTTGCGACGTATTTTCCAAGAAGCAGGCCGTAAGCTGGAGGATTATCTGTCCCTGATCCGCTTGGATCCCCAGTGGCGCTGTTTTTTCACCGATGGTACGTTTCTTGACCTCTGGGAAAATGTCGACCGCATGGCAATCGATCTGGATCGATTCGTCCCAGACAAGAAAGTAGGAGACGGATATCGCGCTTTTATCCACCTGGCCGAAAGATTGCATCGCATCTCCGAGCGCTACTACTTCTGGCGACCTATTGGCGGAATCCGTGATATGTTGGACCTGAAGTTCGGGGGATCACTATCCGTACTTCGGGACATCCTGAGAATGCGTATGGGGTATTCTGTAGCCAGCACGGTCCGTAAGTATCATCCCGATCCACGCGTGGCCCAGATGCTGGATCATTTCACCCAATATGTCGGGTCGAATCCTGAAATGTCCCCGGCGGTGCTGTGCGGAATTGCCAGTATGCAAGTGCATGAAGGGGTGTGGTATCCCCAGGGGGGTATTCGGGCAGTGGCGGAGGCATTGATCCGCTTAGCCCAGGAATTGGGTGTAGAATTGCGTGGATCGACGGGTGTACGACAAATCCTCGTCGATAGGGAAAATCGCCGTGTAATCGGGGTGGAAACGGAGCACGGCGAGTCCTTATCGTTTGCGGCCGTCGTTTCCAATGCGGACGCGGTCCGGACCCATCGCGAGTTACTGGTTCGAACCGCTCCCGAGGCATCACGATATTTTGAGCGCCGGCGTTCCTATGAGCCGGCCTGCTCGGGCGTTGTTCTGTTTCTGGGCTTGCATAAGGGATACGACCACCTCCAACACCACAACTTCGTCTTTTCTCGTGACCCTCATGAGGAGTTCGAAGCGATTTACCAACGGGGTGAGCCGGCGCCTGATCCGACATGCTACCTTGCGGCCCCGGCGAGGACGGACCCCACCGTTGCTCCTCCGGGCGGGGAAGCTTTGTATGTCCTCGTTCATGCACCCTACCTACGCCCACACCACGATTGGAAGCAGATGTTTCCTGAGTACCGACGCGTGATCCTCCAGAAACTCAAGACCACGGGGCAAATGCCGGACATTGAAGAAAGGATCGTGTGCGAGGCGCATCTGACTCCCCAGGATATTCAGGACCGCTACCATGTTCTTCAAGGGGCGATCTACGGTTTAGCCAGCCACGGACTGTGGGGTGGGGCGTTCAAGCCATCCAATCGCTCACCAGATATCCGCGGCCTGTATTTGGCCGGAGGGGCAGCTCATCCGGGACCGGGCATGCCGATGGTCCTGATGTCGGGATGGATTGCTGCGGATGCGTTGGATCGTGACAAAATTGCGCTTGATGCCTGCTATCCTGCAGGGTCTCCCCAAGTGGCGGCAGCTTCTTGAGAAGCTATGAAACCTGGATTGGCCAGTTCCCGCGACCCTACTTTATCCTTTGGGCGGGAGCCACCCCCTCGCTGGAAATGGTTGCTCTGGGGCTTCGGCCGTTATGTACGACGTTACCTGGCCCGACATTTCCATGCCGTGCGACTTTCTCGTACAAGCAGTTCCTTACCGCAGGATAGCTCCTTGCCGCTACTCGTGGTACTGAATCATCCCTCGTGGTGGGACCCTCTCATCGGTTTGTTTCTCAGTGGTTTGCTTCCTCACTATGAGCACTTCGCGTTCATTGACGCTCAAGCCTTGGGGCGTTACCGCTTCATGAGCCGATTAGGTTTTCTCGGCATCGAGTTGAACACCTATCGGGGGGCAGCCGATTTTCTACGTTATGGCCTCAGTTTGCTATCACGACCGGGTCATGCATTGTGGGTGACAGCCCAGGGCCGTTTCGTGGATGTACGCACACGACCCGTACATCTGGAAGCGGGAGTAGGGCATCTGGCCGCACGACTCAGCCACGGATTGATCGTGCCCATAGCGTTGGAGTACACTTTTTGGACCGAGCGTACTCCCGAAGCCCTCATACGCATAGGCGCACCCCTTGTGTTGGAATCGGGCCGTACCCTTTCCCCTCAGCAGTGGACTGAGGTCATCACCGCGGCATTGACGCAGACCATGGATGCCCTGGCGGCGGAGGCCATCCGTCAGCGGGAAGAAGATTTTCAGATACTCCTGATGGGGCGAAGCGGCATCGGAGGCTGGTATGAATCCTGGCAGAGATTATGCGCCTTCTTTCGGGGAAAGACCTACCATCCGGAACACGCCTCGATTATGCGCCGAGAAGATCAGGCTATAAATCGCAATTTTACACAATCCTGAGGTTCCATTCACTGGGGCAGCTGCGTCCGATTGCTTCAGTTCCATCCTGTTGCAGAATGGAAAGCAGTATGATGACCTGGGCAACTTTTTGTTTGATGTGTGCTCTTTTGCCGGTCGTGATGTATGTTGTCAACCGAACCCAATTTCGCCCTCCACCTGCAGAAGAGATGAACGACAGTGGGGACGCCCAGCCCAGGATTTCTGTCTTGATCCCGGCACGCAATGAGGAAGAGAACATCGTCGAATGTGTGCGAAGTGTCCTGGCGTCTCGTGACGTGGTCCTGGAGGTTCTCGTTCTGGACGATCAGTCAACCGATGGCACAGCAGAGCACGTCCAAAAGCTAGCTGAGGAGGATAACCGCGTGCATCTGGTGCACGGGTTGCCTCTTCCAGAGGGCTGGTGTGGGAAACAACACGCGTGTTATCAGCTGGCTCAACTGGCCCGCTACGAGTATCTGGCCTTCCTGGACGCCGATGTCCGACTCCATCCGGATGGCCTGATAAGAATGATTCGGTTTCTTCGGACCAGTGGTGCTGACCTGGTCAGCGGTTTCCCTCAGCAGATCACGGTAACCTGGCTGGAAAAACTGGTCCTGCCCTTAATCCATTACATCCTTCTCGGCTTTTTGCCCATTGGCTTGATGCGACGCAAACGTTGGGTGGGATTGGGAGCGGGATGTGGTCAGTGGTTTGTCACTACCCAGAAAGCCTATCAGGCTGTGGGAGGTCATGCTAGCATCCGTATGTCCCGACACGACGGCTTGACCTTGCCACGCGCCTACCGACGCAACGGTTTTCGCACGGATCTTGCTGATGCCACAGATCTTGCCTGGTGTCGCATGTATCGTTCTGCGGCAGCGGTCTGGAACGGGTTGGCGAAAAATGCACGCGAAGGCATGGCCAGTACATCTCAGATTGGCTTTTGGACGACGGTGCTGCTCTGCGGCCAGGTGGTACCCTGGCTGACGTTGCTGGTGAACGTCTTCTCTAATTCCTTCCTATCCCCTTTTTGGGGAGACGTTGTCATCAGAGGTAGCAACGGGCAGACCTTCTGGCCCTGGACTATCGCCGCGGTCTCTGCACTTCTGATGCGTTGCGACATGGCGATCCGATTTCGTCACCGCTGGGAGTCCGTCGTGTTTCATCCCTTGGCCATAATCATATTGTTAGCCATCCAGTGGTATGCCTTGTTTCGGGCTCTGCTGGGGCGACCGGTGGGCTGGAAAGGTCGCACTTCCACCTGAAGCGGGACATATCCTTGTGTTACATCGCGCCGGCTCGGGCTGACACGGGCCTGGCACAGTACTCGTCCACGATTGCAACGAGCATCCGGGAACGACAGCGGAATGAGCTGTAGAGCTGGGTACCACCTGAATATGTGGACCATGGCTGTTAGAATGTATCCCAGTTGGACCATGCCGGTTGGAGTGCATCCAAGTCGGAATCGTGAGGGAGCGCAAATCGGAATTGTCCGGGAGCGAAGGTGTATGCTGGAATTGGATGGTTCGATAGGGGAAGGGGGCGGTCAGATCGTGCGGTCTGCTCTAACACTCTCGCTGATGACGGGCCAACCGTTCAAGCTGTTCCATATTCGCGCAGGACGCCGGCGACCGGGATTACAGCCGCAGCACCTGACTTGTGTCAAGGCGGCAGCTGAAGTGGGACGAGCACGTTATAAAGGAGCTGAGGTGGGTTCGACCACCCTCTATTTCGAACCGCAATCTATTCAGGCCGGTAGTTACCACTGGGACATCGGCACTGCGGGGTCCGTGTCACTTGTTTTGCAAACGGTCTATCTGCCCTTGCTGCTGCGAACCAACGAGCGTAGCGAAGTGGTGATCACGGGAGGGACTCATGTACCCCATGCGCCCTGCGTGCACTTTTTGCAACTGACCTGGTCTGCTTATTTGCAGCAGCTGGGATTGAAAGTAACCGTTCAACTGAAGCGTCCCGGTTTCTATCCTCGTGGCGGAGGACAGATACAAGCGGTGTTGGAGCCGGCTGCGACAGTTCAGCCCCTCCATTTGCTCGATTGCCCAGGCCTCCACACCGCTACAGTCTGGAGTGCTTGTGCCGGATTGCCTCGTTCTGTCGCCGAACGGCAGGCCCAACGGCTCAACCAGCGGTTGCACGCCGAGGGTGTGCAAACCGTGACGCAGTTGGAAGAATGGCATGCTTTATCTCCCGGAACGATGGCAGCGGTTGTCTTCCGGCAAACGCCTGTGCCTACTATGTTTTTCGCCCTTGGTGAAAAGGGGAAACCTGCGGAATCTGTTGCCGACGAAGTCGCAGATGAGGCGCTGGCTTTTCTTCGCTCACAAGCCCCGGTGGACCCTCACTCCGCTGATCAGTTGCTCCTTCCTTTGGCTTTTAGCGGACAAGCCAGCATCTTCCGCACATCTTGCCTGACCCGTCATCTGATCACCAATGCTCAGGTTGTAAACAGTTTCCTCCCTGTTGCCATTCATTGCGATGGTTCGGAAGGCGATAGTGGTATCGTTCGTGTGGGTCACGTGCTATAATTTGTCTGTCCTTTGCATAAGTTGGGTTGCAATGATGGAACGAGCCGGGGGACAAAAGGGCTTTGCTGATGACGCACCGAGATGCTGGAAGTTTGGAACGAAAAGTGGTCGGCTCATCGCTGGCCTCTACGGACATTGTGGCGCGGATAGCCCTGATTGTACCTTGTACGGAAGCGGAAGGACCAGGACGGCGTTTGGCTATCTGGTTTCAGGGATGTCCGCTGCGCTGCCCAGGATGTTGCAACCCTCATTTTCTGCCCTTCACAGGAGGAGAGGAATTGACCGTTACGGAAGTGCTCCGGGTAATGGATGATAGCCACCAGCGAAATCAGTTGGAAGGGATCACGTTATTGGGAGGAGAACCCACAGCCCAAGCTGCCGCAGCAGCGGCCATCGCACGGGGAGCCCAGGAACGCGGACTGACCGTTCTTCTCTTCAGTGGTTATACATTAGAACAGTTGCGGGACAAACAAGACCCTGCGGTCCACGATTTGCTTGCCTGTACCGACATCCTGGTAGATGGTCCGTACGATCAGACCCAACCCGAAACCCGACGCCGATGGATTGGCTCCGCCAATCAGCGGATCCATTTCCTCACCCCCCGATGTAGTTGGGATGAACGGTGGCTTCAAAAAAATACCCTGGAAATTCGCCTGGTGGGAAAGGAAATTATCGTCAACGGCTACCCTGCCTCTGGTACACGGATGATCCGGCAATGGCAAAAAAGTCAAACGAGATGATCTCATAACCCTCAGGGTTGGCCTCGAAGGTAAACTTTGCCATGACAACGGTGAACACCGTCCGGTCGGTCGAGCAAACCCCTATAAAAGTAACTCCTTTCGAGGATAAGTTGCTTCGCAATACCCGATGGATCCTTCAGTCATCGGAGTCGATCCTGCACTCACCTGAGTCCACAGCAGGGAAGTGGCACTATCACTCTTTTCCACAACAAGGCTTATCCGGAAACGCTGCGACATTATTGAAGAAAATGCTGGCTCAGGGTGCAGTCTTGTTCTTGGTCAAAGCCAATCAGGGCTGGTCTGAGTCGTTTCTGCGAGAAGGTCGAGACAAAACAGGGCGTCTCTGGGAACGTTCTCCTCTGACCGAACGTACCCTACATTTCTCAAGGAATACTTTAGATATCCTTCGGTGGTGGACTTCCTCGGATCCGAATAATCCGGAGGCGTGGACAGAGCCACAGATGGATCGGGCAGACTTGACCCCAGCCGACGAGTTCATCGTTTGGCGGATAGCGGACCGGATTCAATCCATCCATTCATTTCGCTCTCACTCCTTCAGGAGATTGTGTTCCCTGAGTATTTTCCGTAACAATCCGTGGTTATGGCTTTGCACCCCTCATCTCTTGGAGAATAATATTTCCTCGGATTCTATGTACACTTTGGACAAGTCACCTTGGTATGCCCAAGCGAGGTTGACGTTCAGCCCATCATTCGCACCCTGTTTTCAAGGACTACGCTCCGTCATTCTGGAAGCATTGCAGCATCTTCTTTACCAACGCCTCGTTAGCATGTTTCCCATTACCAATCCGAGTATTGTATCTGATACTAAAGAATTTGTGGATCGCAATGTTGTCACGTATCTGGTGTATCGGCAATTCTTGCTGGAAGCGGAGCAAGCCGGACGCCCTGATCTCGCTCTGTTCCTCCTTCGGGCCTTAGCCAGGCTCATACCTGCTTTTCCCCAGGCACGAGATTGGTGGGAACACAATGACAAAGTGAATATCGGCCAACTGAACACCGTCCGAGAACGTATCCAGGCCTGGCAAGCCGCCATAGCTCTGCCTTTGCTGGTCAACATCTTGCATCTCTGGACGCAACGTTACCGCAATGTTGGGTATTGGGATGAAGAGTACCACTCAGCCCAATGGTGGTTGCGTCATTGGGAGAAATATCATGGGGATGAATTGGCGGACTGTGTGAGAGGATTTGTACGTGGTATTCTGACTCCGGGTCCTAACCCCACAGATTCCGTGTCCCAATCCAACAGAGATGGCCTCAGACCCGGTGAAACCGGCGTATGATCTCTTCTGACTAAGCTTAAGGTTAGGTTATGTCATAAAATGTTCCCATGATAATCAAGGAGCAGAAAAATGAGTCAGGCGTATCGTATCCATTTGCGAGAATCCGAAACCCGTGTCTTGCATGCAGAGGATAAGGTCTCGACACGCCTGGAATTGCTGGAAGTACTGCCTTCTGATCAAATGGCTGCCTTGCTAAGGCAAGCCCTCCAGCGGCGAGGTTACGTGGATCAACCCGATGGGACCTTGCAACGGCAGCTCGAGAAAGGGTTGATTACTGTCGATCCCTCGGAAGGTATCGTCTCCGTATCCATTCAAGAACAGCAGGAAGTCGTTCACACAGCAGAGAAGGACGTACCCTTCTATCCTGATATATCCCCGCGCAACCTACGCAAGGTGGAGCGGCAGTTATTGCAAGAGGAAATCGACAGACAATTTGCAACCTCTCAACAACAGATGCAAAAAGGTGTTGCTGATCAGCTGGAGCAAATTTTGGGGGAGATTCGAGGGGAGCTCGATGCTGTGGTGAACGAGGTTCTGCGTGAGGCGCTCAAGATTAAAGCGCGTCAAATGGGTCAGATTCGAGAAGTCCACGAAGACATAACTACTGGTGAGCTGACCATCAAGTTAGAGGTGTAAACTTCCGAGTAACAACCCAAATGCATTCATGTTAATAACCCTCACTGTTATCCTGGCAGGCATCGCTGTGTGATGCGGTAAAGCTCCGCGGTGGTGGGTATGAGCGCTGTAATCGCCGAAAGTGAACTTCCTAAGCAACTGACCATCGAGCAAGCTGTGGAAGCGGCCTACGTCCGCGAATTGGCTGAGGCGGAGGACCGCCTCAAGCGTGGTCTGCCTGTGCTGATCGAATGCGATAAGGAAGTTACTCCGTACCTCTACATATGTCTGCGGGACCGCCTTCGACAAGCTCGACTGCAATGCTTGTATCTGGATGGTCGATTGCGGGGAACAAGTGGCGGGGAAGGTGGAATGACGCCGTCACTTGGCCTGACCGCTGCGATGATTCAGCAGCTTCGAGATGCCGTGCGTGGTGCCATCGAACGGCGGGTGATTGTCCTGCCCCATCTGGACCTGCTCACCACTACCCAAGGGGGACTTACCAATGACGCCCGTGAAGTTATCCCCCTCTTGTATGAAAACCCCGAGATCATCTGGCTTGGCTTTAAGGATCCGTCCTTCCCTATCCCTAAAGTGATCGAAAATCTCTTTCCGGTTCATATCTCCATTCTGGGTGTGCCGCGAGATCGCTTACGGTATCTGGTCACCCAAGCGGAAAGTCGCAAGTTCGGTCGGCAGTTCTCTCCCTGGTTGCTTTATAAGTACGTCTCCGGTGTCAATGCGGTCCGCTTGCGGAAACTTCTTTCCACCTTGCAGGGTCTGGATTATCCGCCCGATCCCAAACCCGCATTGGCTCAATTGCGTCAGGCGACTCTTGGTCCTAGTATGGAAATTCCTGACGTCGATCTCGACCGCGACATCGGAGGATATGAACTGGTCAAGCGTCGCCTCAAGGCCGAAATCCTCGACATTTTGGCGCGACGTGATCAGACACAAGACCCCAATGAAATCGCTCGCCTCGAAGAACTGATCCCCCGGGGTATGATCTTTTGGGGACCTCCAGGTACAGGGAAAACCTTCTTTGCCAAAGCAATCGCTGCCAGTATCGGAGCCGCGATTATCATCGTTTCGGGACCCGAACTGAAATCAAAATGGGTAGGCGAAAGCGAGGAAAACCTCCGGCAAATCTTCCGTCGCGCCAGACAAGCTGCACCCGCCATCATCGTTTTTGATGAGATCGATTCCTTTGCCACCGCTCGGGGAACATACACCGGCAGTGGTGTGGAACATTCGATGGTCAACCAGCTTTTGACGGAAATGGACGGCTTTCACAAGGATGAACTGGTCTTTGTGGTGGGCACAACCAACTTCGTCGAATCGTTGGATCCCGCCTTGCTTCGACCCGGCCGATTCGAATATCACTTGCATATACCCTATCCCAACGAACAGGACCGACGGGCCATCCTGTCCATATACAACACCAAAATGCAACTCGCCATGACTGAGGAGGCTATGGACTATGCGGTGCGTCGCACCGGGGAAAACTACATGACGGCTACAGGAACCCCTTTCAGCGGCGATCACCTCAACGCCTTGTGCCGAGCTGTGGCGCGGTTGCGTTTGCGAGAAAATATCACCGGCCCCACCACACCCCAACTCATCGAGCGGGGACTCACTGAGTTCGAAGACCGTCTCACGCTCCGGGAACAGGATGCTATTATCGTTGCCACTCACGAGGCGGGTCATTTCCTCGTCGCGATTTTCTGCCCGCACCACCCACCTCCAGAGAAGGTCACCATTCAAAGTGATGTCCCCTGGGCTCCTTTTTTTACCCAATATAAACACGACAAACACAAAATCGGCCACATGCGCTCGGAATTACTGGATATCCTCTGTGTCCTCTATGGAGGTATCGAGGCTGAACGACTGCTACTGGGCGATATCTCGACCGGTGCCAGCGGTTTTGGCGATCCCCGCTCGGACCTGGCCCGAGCCACCGAACTGGCCACGACTCTCGTCGAAGCATGTGGCATGAGCCAGTTACCTGCTCCCTTGCGAACCTTTCGGGATCAACAGGGACGTCGGAACATTCTCTCCGGGACCATGGCCGAAGCGATTGACCGCCAGATCAATAATCTTCTGGTTGATGCCCAGAAACGTGCAGCGGCAATTCTTTCGCGACATGTGGATGAATTACTGGCGATCCGTGCCGAATTGCTTGAGAAGAAAACCCTGGAAGGAGAACGTGTTCGACAAATCATCGAAGACCTGCGAAAACGCTATCCGGAAGAGGAAATCTCATCCGCATACTCCGAAAGGAAATCTCCTGATCCTGTTGGAACAATCCGAGAAACATCAGCTCCGTCTACCGCGGAAATCGTTACTTCCCCTTCCTCACAAACTTCGACTTAGGGAGGTGCTCAACTATGGCTGAATTGATCATCCAACTTCGCCGTAGTCCCCAGACGGGAAAGCATGATATCATCGTCAAATTGTATTCCGACCCCGATGCCTTACCGATCGAACATGAGCGATTGCACCGCGAGCAAGTGGCCAAATTGCTCGGACGTGATCCCACGGAACTAGGAGAATTGATCGTCACACGGGAACAGGAGAAGGTGGCCACTCCCGTGCCAACTTCAGAGCCATTCCAGCGTCGAGCAGTGGCGCAAAAAAAGTAACTATACAACGACCGAACCCTAGGGATTGTGTTTCTGGAATGAGTATTCCCATTCATTCAGAGAGTGTCACACATAATAATATAATGCAGTAAAAATGTATAAAAAATGCTATAGATCATATGGACGTTATATGAGATGCAATTATGATTCTGATTTTTCCGAGTGTGGATATTCTGCAAGTAGCTCTCAAAAGTGGCATCATACCCCCTGAGATCGCGACACAGCCTATACATTTTTCTTATGCCCCCGACGGTCGCGTTTTCTTAGAGATCCATCAATCGTTACCCCGCAACTTGTTAAAACGTCTCGCTTTTATGGAGGTACGCCGCGGTACCCACCGCCCTCCCCATGAATTCGTCGCTGCTCATTGTTGGTATCAAATCATACCCTTGCAAAAATGCCCATTACCGGAAGGAGGAGTGGGCGAGAACTTAGGCAATGTTATATTTGAAGTCAACGATCAGGAAACATTGAGGAATTTAGTAGAGGAAATATTGAGACTCGGCAATGATCGTATGTCATTATTGTGTTATAAATCGTCAAAAAATGAAGATTTTCTCGCTCTCCTTCATGTAAAACGTCCTCCATATTATACGCTGTTGAGGTCACTGGAATATGATATTGTTTCAAAACAAAAATCCTTGTATGCTTACTATGAACAATTACCCCGCTGTTGGGTAGAGATCGGCTGGTCTCATCCTTTAGCTCACTGTTTTACCATTCCAGAAAATCACCGTCTGTTTATACGATCACCGTATTTTTGGCAATTCTTTGACGATGCGCCTTTCCAAGATATTTACCAATCCTTGGACGTACAGATTCCCATAAAGCATTGCCCATGGCAAGCTCTAGAGCAGGTACCCAAACTCTCCGTTCCGCTACGTTTGACAGTTGACTCGCGTCGTGTGGAACCCTCGTTATGGCTGATATCGGGGGATAGACAACTTGATTTCGAAGAGTGGTTGCGTGGGACCAATGAGAAAATTCTCGAACGCCTGAGCTTTGCAGTTGCAGAATCTCCCGAACATGAGAAATGGATTGTTTTATATGCGGAGACTGGTCGTGATGCCACATCGCCTCCCGTATTGGATCTCGAAATAGCTCTTCCCTATGCACCACACCCGTTAGTGCAAAATATTTATCTGCCATTAGGGTACACACTACATCCTCAATTACGTGCAGAAACCTTACAAAAACTGTTCCTGATAGATCATAATCAATTGGTATTGATTTATCCAATAGATCATCAAAAATTTCGACCCTATACCTTATCCCTAGATTCATTCAGACGTATGAGCGATTGGATTAATTATCTTCTATCACAACACCATACGGTTCTACAAGAGTGGATTGATGCTACTACCTTTGATTGGACCCTCAGTATTCAAGAAGTGTTAAGTACAGATGATCATGGCACACCTCCGAATACGCCGACCGAATTGTCCGCCCATGAAGGAGCAACTGTTCAAGCTGATCATGCAAGTAAGAAGGAGGATCCTCAGATTCCTCACAGGCGAGGCAGGCAGCGAACAACTCAGAAAAGGAATAATGACAGCATAACGGAAATACCCCGGCGAGAAAGTTTATCCCCGGAAACATCCTCTCCATCTGAAGCATCGTTACGGGATTTGGAACAACGCTTTCTTCAGATACCCGGGTGTCGATTGGATGATCCCCAACGCCTTCAATTGTGGTTGGAATTGGCCCAAGCCTACAGTGAGGCCGGCAAAATGGATCAGGCAGCGTTGTGCTGGTTGCATGCGTTGTGGCATTGTGAACCGGCCGAACTGCTTCCACGGGTCCAAGGGTGGTTTTATGCTCAGTGGGAAGGTTTGAGTGTTCCTTCTGTGAAAAGTTGGAAACGAGTATTGGAGATCACGGATAATCGTCTGGTGGGTGGGCTAGCTGCCCAGAGGGTGTTGGCCAGCTTTGCATATTGGATTCTCCGATACCCAGATTACTGCACAGGGGAATTTTTGCAGGAGTTTCAGCAGTTCTTGGAAAGGAACCAGGAACTACTACCGCTGCGAGGATTGTGGATAGGTTACTCCCTTCTGAGTCGCAGACTAAACGATCCCTTGCTGTTGCACCGGGTTGCTGACCGACTACTGGAAAATTTGATGCATAACCCTTCGGTTTCGCTTCGTGATCTACCTCGATTCCTTCACGGAGGTAGTATGCAGTATCAGCATACACTTCAAGTATTGAGAGGGAGATTGAGCGAATTGCTTGTAGATGTTTTAAGGTGGATAAATATATCAACTTCAGATAATACTATCAAAGTGCAGGAACCTTATGTGTATTACTTTTTCGCTTATTTGGCAGCACGACTTGGTATGAATGATAATACAGAAAAATGGCTGAACCAAGCAGAACGGTCCCTAGATATACTGTTTTCTAAAGTCAATCATAAAGTTGCAAAATTATGTGTATCTATTATAGATAGATCTTATAGACATCGTATTTATGAGGTTATTAACAAATTGCCGCGATCGCCGCAATTACCTAAAGACATACATGAAGATATCGATAGACTATCTGAAGAATGCCAAAGGAGTAATAGTCGTTTGGCATATTACTCTATCACTAGATTGCTACAAAAATCGGAATTACTTGAACCGCTTCTACAGAAAGATGCAATTTCAATCTGGCTTGAGAAACACCTCAATGTGGATTCGTCGAATATTAAAAATTCTGATGATTTATCTATAAAGGATTATCTGCAAATGCTTCGTCAATTGCTTATACAGCTATTTTCTCAGAAAGTATCGAAAATATCAAAACTATGGTCAGAATTTGCTGATAGTCTTCAGAAAGTGTTAGTTCTATTCCCTCCACATAATAATTCTGATTCCAGAAAGACCTGGAGCCGCCAGCTTATTAGTGAATTGACAACTATTTATTCTTCCGCGTTTCGAATTTCTAGTATATATGGGCAACAAAGTTGGATTGAGCATCTTGCTAATATACTAGACGAACATTTACAAAAATTGAGCAATATCAATAGAGGAGGAGTTTCATTTGATGTAATGCTTATGAATGAATTGGTGCCAACGGCAATATTTATAGAACGCATATGTCATAATTCGAATATGATCAACTATATTAGCCAAAAATTAAGTAATTGGATCAATTTATCAGATGAGATGCTTCAGAATCGGGACTGTACACCAGAGGATATAATGCTATCTCACATCAATGCAACTATAGCATACCTTAGCACTAGGAATAATCATGATCATGATAATCTTCTTGAGAAATTGCATCAAGAAGTTCTGGGATATCGGTTGAAAAATCATAATCAACGTGTCTTTGTTAGAATTGCTATCAATTATATAAAATGTATATGTTATTTATCAAACATCTCCTCTATCGAATATGTTCACAAATTTTTTAAAGATTGCATAGAAATGAAGATTTCCATTAATAACTCCTGGAGCTCATCCGAATATTTTTCGTTAGATCATTTGCAAATAATGGAGTCTCTTGTCTACTTATTAGATAATCTATTGTTTTCGGATTCGGCAATTTCTCATGAAAGTACTGATACGAAAACTGATTTACAAATTGAAAACGAATATATACTACATCGAAAAATAATTAATGATATAAGAGTCTTGACCGGTTGATCGATGTGGTTTTGACATTCAGGATCTTTTATTTTCATATCCTTGTTCTGATCTATAATCTGATCAGCGATTCCTCCAAGTCCAGAGTGAATATTGACTCTAATCTACCGGCAAGACGGGGAAAACCGAGCTAAACTATCGGTATGGCGATTTTCCTATGTTTCCCCCACCTGGGCATTTTGCGGCTTATCATCGGACACGGAATAGTGCCGCTGGAGTGGTCCCGTCGTGCTGTTCAGTGGGCCATCGATGCGGAGGGCCGGTTGTGGCTGCAATTGCCATGTTTGCCCCCCCGGACAGTTCAGGAAAAACTTCTGCATTTCGGCGTATCTTGGCAAAAGGAATTGCCGCCACTCCGATATTCTCAAAGTCGTTCCTGGGCTGAAATCCTGCCATTGGAACGAAACCCGAATCCAGTGGACCCTACCGTAGGACTTGTGTGTGTCGAGGGGGCACGGCTGGCAGCATTGTTACGCTGCCGTTATGTTCTCAACGGGAATTTTCAGATTATCTATCATGATTATGCCCATCAGAAGATCTGGGGTTTGCTCTCTCCGGTGCCTTCAGGTTTCGTAGAGCAAGGGCAATCGGAAGGTGGGTGGCAGGTTTATACAGAACAGGTTGAGCGGCGTTGGGTAGTGTGGGGGTATCAGCATCCGCTGATTGAACACATCATACCTCCCCGAGGCGGTATTTGCATTTTGCATGAGTCCGGTCAAATACAACGCTTGAGGATCATTCCTGGCAACTCTCCGTCAGTACCTGTCGTGCTCGAAGAGCAAAAGAGACCGGTGGGTGCCTTTGAGAGCTCAGTCGCTGTTGACGCTGCGAACATCAGGGTTCGCCTTCCTCTGCGTTGGTCCTCAACGGAAGAGGAGAAATGTGATCCCAGCCTGTGGTACATTCCGGAAGACATGGTGACACAGTTTTGGCAGCGGTGTGAGGAGGTGAACGAGGTCGCATTGTGTCGAGTCGATGTCGCTCTCATTCAGACTCGTCAGGCTCGAGGATTGGTGGTTTGGACCAAAGGGAGTCCAAGGTCGTTCATTTTCGACCTCCCGAGGGGGGCTGTTGCTTATGTTGTCGATCCAGAGATACCGCAACTTTTTTGGCCTGTGGGCTGGAAATGGCGGCCGTGGCCGGGGTGCGCGGAACGACTTCGGCAGGCTAAGGTTCACCCTGATTACCTGACCTGGGTGGAAAAAACTCCTGATGGCACAGCACGTTGTCATCAAGTGGTTGCAGGAGTCTTTCGTGCGTTGACCTCGGTTGTGGAATATACTGTTCCCCCTCTTGTTCCTCTGCGAGTAGCCCCTTTGGAAGTCAAGGAGGAGACGCTGCGCTGGAGTGTCTCGGAGCCGGAATGTAGACCTTCGCATACGAAAAAGCAGGGAAATGCATCTTTGCCACCCCCTCAGTTCTGGACGGTTACTCGAAGAGTCACGCGCCAGCCCACAAGTTCTGCGAAGCGAGGCTCGAAGTTCTGGCAATGGTGCTGGAATCTTCTGGGTCGGCATTGGTGGCAATATCTGGCCAGTCTTTGGAAAAACTGGTGGCGACCGCGTGGCCCCCAAAGTGTCCGATGGAGATCAACATTGGCGGTTCGGAGTGGATCTTCACACGAGGAGGGGATGGCATCGGCATCTGCGCCCTATCCCCCACGCGATGTGCGTAATGCGAAGACGACAGCTTGTGATCGAGATGAAACGCCCCAGTTGCCTCAACCGTCTCAATGGCTGCTGACAGCTCTAGAATCTCAAGACGCGGTGCAATGGGATGAAGGTTGGGCCGAGCTGGCCCGCTGGCAGCAATTATCAGGTCGGGGTCATGATGCAGCCCTATGTTGGCTCATGGCCTTATGGGAGAGCCGGCCCCAAAACCTCGCGCTGTGGTCTGAGCAGTGGTGGCTGGCGGAGTTGCGTCTGGCACGTGTCTCCCAGGAGTCTGCAGGAAGTCCGGAATTCTGGCAGCAGCGGTTGGCGGATGTATCGCTGGCTCGATTGGCGGCGGCCTCATTAGTACGCCTGGCCGTCAGGAAGGTTGAAACACAGGAGCTAAACCATCTGTTGCCTCCTCTTATTCAGATCGTGGAGATACACGCGGGGGAACTGCCGTTGCGTGCGGTTTGGTTGGCTGCATGCGCCGCATTTGAGTTGTCTGCTGGTCACATACTTTTGCTGGCGCGGCGACTGGATGACCTGATGAAACGCATAAGTCAACCTGGCCATGCAACGGATCTCGATATACCCTCGTTTTTACGTTTTTTAGGCAGTAACGAATCAGAGCATTTGACAGCAGCATGCAGCTGGTTGCTCCGCCAACGACATCAGATGCTGTCGTGGGTGTTGAGACAGCCTGTGGGTCCTCTACGGGTGGAGGGTTTGGACGGCGAGACAACGGTTACCAGTCAGATTGCATCGCTGCTGTGGGCCTGGGGTCTGGCAGCGGTTGGAGAACGTCGCGGTGCCGAGGTATGGTGGAGCAATGCAACGGCAAGTAGTGAAGGTTTGGATGAAGAGGTGTCAGCAGCTTTACAATGCGTGGGCGCGATTGTTCGCTGGCGTATGCATGAAGTGTTAGAAGGTCATCCCGTCCAACCGGAGTTTCCCCATGACTGGCGAACTCAGCGGCAGAGTCTGTCCAGGACGGCCCGCTATGCGGTGGAACGCCTCTGCGAGTACTCTCGGATCATCGATCCTTTCCGACTCTCCCGTCCGCTTCGCTGTTGGGAGTTAGCACCCCTGCGTTGTGATGATCCACTCGGAGAGCGTCTAATGCTTCTGCTGGAGAGAGTGGATGTCGAGGCTGTCAGTTCGGAAGCGGATGAACTTCTTCGGGTGTGCGACAATTCTGGAAACGACGCTTGTTCGTGTCGAATTCTGATTGCCCTGTGTGAACTGGCAGCGGTACTTCCCATTGAAATTTTAGAACGGCTTGTGAAACGGGTTCCCCTCGTTTGGGAGTGCTTGCCTGCTTTTTGGCCCGAAACGAAGGGAATGGGATCATTCCGAGTTTCACATCTTCGCAGGCACGAGGTGTCATGCCGCGTGATGGAAAATCTGACACGCGCTATGCTCCGCTGGCCCGCTCAGATAGCCCGACCTTACCTTGCGGAGTTGTGGCAATACTGGCGACGTCATCTCCCAGAGCTGGGATCAGTCATGCTGGATGTGGTTCCGCTATTGGCGTACATCTTCCGACGATTTGATCTGCACAAGGAATTGGAGCAATTGGCAGAGGATTGCTGGCATGCCCTATCTCGGGAGACCTCTCCGAATCCCCACCATCGCCTGGCTGGTGCTACAGTTTGGGCTGCTTTGGAGGAGACCGACGTGAGTGATCCCATCCTGGATGCCGTACGAGATTGTTTGTTCCTGTCGGCTCGCGGTCCCGAAGCCGAATTGTCCCCCCGTGAGTACACTCGGCTTGCTTACGGATATGCGGCGGCTTTAGCATTTATGTCCAGCCGTCGCCGACTCGGACGGTACGAAGAGCTTTTCCAGCGATTACGTCCCCTGGACATACAGGGTTCAACCAACCGTTACTGGACGCTACAACCCCTGCACCTGGTGGACATCGTAGTACGGGGCGTCATCGGGGAGGTGTATCGACCAGCACCTCAAATCCAACAATGGCTGGCTTTGCAAGATATGCGCTTCCGACAGCGTGTGTACCGAGATACTTACCAAAGACAGCATTCTTGGGAGAGCGAAAACTTCTTTCCGCCTCTGTGATTGTTTGGAACAAAGCGTTGTACAAGCTCACCAGAGCCTGGAAGAAGCCCTGCTGTGGGTTGGACGCCCCAAAGACTTTACTATGCTCGTTGATGTCCAACAAGACGAGTGATCGCTTTCGTGATCCGCATTGAGCTACTAGAGCCTGCCAGCTTCAGGAGGATATGCATGGCCTTTGCTCTGAGGCGAGGTGGGGAATCGAATGGAATGATGCTGCGATGCAATTCTATCCCATCATAGTAATTCCGAGCAGAGAACTATGGCGGAGTGGAACACGGATAGTAGGATAAGATAGATTGCTGGTAATCCAAAGCTTGCCTTATGGTAGATGGAATCGCAATCACATGCCGTAAGTGAACCATGCTCCCACCTGCTGCCCGATAGTTCGGATCTGTGGCTCTTCGATGGGACGCTGTCTGGATGAAAATCAGGAAGCAATAACCATGAGCATCGTGCATTCGTCGACTCGAGCCAAAAAGACCATCGTTGCACTTACATCGCTTTACGTTTGCATCGGGTTCATCTGCATCGGGTTCGTCGCATCAGGAACAGCTCAGGCGGTCATCACGCGATTGACGCCGTTAGCGGAAGTTTTAGAGACGGAACATTACATATTCGTGGCTCGAGTGACACGTCTCGATGCTGGCAAGCCCTTGGCAGTGTTTCAAGTGGTACGTGCCTTGAAAGGTGAACTGCCCTTCCAGCAGTTGGCGGTGAATATGAGCGGTGATGACGAAGCGAAGAAGGCCAATGATACCCAGACGATTCTGGATCGATTGGATTCCCGTCGGCAAGTAGTATTTTTTGTGAGCAAGCGAGGCAAACGGTACCAGGCGATGGCCTTCGTGGAAGGAAGCTGGTTTTCACTTCAGGGATTCGAAGAAGACGCTGGCAAGGCAGTCCGTTGGGCCTTCTTGCATGGAGAACCCTATTTGCGGCGGACCTTCGCGGGAAGCAGCGCCGAGCTGATCCGCATCATCGAGGATGGGTTGGCCAAACGGGCTGCACCGCCTCGCCCGGACGAGAAAGCAAAACCAGGTTATGGTCCCCCCGCCTCTGAAGATAAACCAGACAAATCAGCAGGTAGCGGTGCTCGCTTGGGGCCGAGATGGTTGGGTGGTTCCGCCCGTGGAACTACCTTATGGGCGGTAATTCCCTCATTTGTGCTCGTGGGTCCGTTAGCGATCCTCGCAGCAATATTCCCCGGGCTGTTCGCCCGCCTGGCAGTGGCTTGGAAGCGGTGGCGTGCCTTTCTGACAGTGGCCAGCCTCAACAGCACACTCGCACTGATCCATTATTTTGCACAAGATTACCTGCCGCAGGGATGGTGGTGGGGTTTGCAAGCTTGGACTGTGTATCTGCTAGTAATCACTTTGATGGGTCTGCTTTGGGCCGGGATACGCTATCGTCGCCTGGCCAGTCTGGATCCGTTAGTGACAGCAGTCCCATCCCGAGTTGAAGTTTTCAGCTTGGCAGGAATGAGCCTATTCGCCACGCTATGTATCCTGTTCACCATCTGCTGGGCGGATGTACGAACGGCGATCCTGCCACCGATGCGAGAATTTACCTGCATCGGCCTGGGGGTGATTGCTAGTTTGCTATACGCCATCTACCGGCGGAGTACAGCGCTGTGGGATGGAAACGTTGACGAAGCACCCGGTCGGAGACTCAGCTTATCCGGCGAATCGGTGGCATTGGGAACTCTGGTGATTTGTCTGTTGATTGCGTCTGTTTGGTATTCATCATATACGCCGAGTCCATGGGCGGTAACGACCGAAAGTAGGGAAGGGTCCTCGGTAATCGGTCCTCGTTTGGTGTCCGCTGAGGCTCTCGAGATCTACGAGCAGGACGGCAATCAACGTGTAGTTTTGCGCGGTCAAGTCCTCAGCCGGGTGGTGGTAGATCAGGGACGGCTCTACTTCGGTATTATGGAAGCTGGGCTAAGTGGTGGGGGAAGAATCGTTTGCGCGGATTCCAACGGGAAAGTGATCTGGAGCTATGACGGAGATGAGAAGCCATGCCTGCCTGTTTATTGCACTCCGGTAGTGGTGAACGGCGTCGTGTATTGTGGCGAGGGGCTGCATGAGCATAGCAATTGCCGTCTCTTTGCTCTGGACGCACTCACCGGTCAGCCCCGTTGGCCTCAACCGTTCCGTACCTCCAGTCACACCGAGGGTAGCCCGATAGCGAGTCAAGGCCTGGTGGTTTTCCCGGCGGGGGATGACGGAGTGTATGCGGTGGGGATCGAGGATGGAAAAATCCGCTGGCACTTACGAGGTGGACCAGAAAGCGGCTTGCATGTGGATGGTGCTCCCGCCATAGCGAATGGACGTCTCTATTTGGGCAGCGGCTTGTATTCCACTGTGGCTCTCTGCCTGGATCTGACCACTGGGCAACAACTCTGGCGAACCGATTTGAAGCTTCGCTCGTTCGCGGCGCCTTTGGTTCTCGGTGAGCGGGTGTATTACGGAGTAGGAACCGGGAACCTGGGAGCAGATACGTATGAATATCCCGAAGAGAAGGGGGAGCGGAAAGAGAAGCAGCCTGCCGGAGCGGTGGTCTGCTTGGATGCCACCACCGGGAAAGAAATATGGCGGTCCGAATTGCCCCGCGGAGTTCATGCGGGTCTGGTGGGGGATGCCTTCCAGGTTTATGCCACTTGTCGTGACGGATCGATCTATGCGTTCGACCGGCATACAGGTCAGCAGCGATGGCGTGTCAGTGTGGGAAGTGCTATAACCAGTCAGGCAGGAGTGGCCAAATCGGGGGGCATGCCTGTGGCTGTTTATGCGGTCAGTCGTGAAGGATTGGTCGTTTGCATTCATCCCCAGACCGGACAGGTGATCTGGCACCAGCCATTGCCGGGATTTTTCTGGGATGGTCAAGAAACCTCAGGCGTTCTGGGTGGACCCACCATCCTGCAGGAGGTGCTACCCCAGGCAAGCCGACGCACGATCTATATCGGAGCTATGACTGTGGATCCTAATAATCCTAATCGGCGTCAAGTAGCGGTTTTTCGCTTGATGGATGAGCTGACGGAGCCGTGAGAACCTCAGAATGGCCACGATCCCGGATATCCCCCGCTGCTCAGGAACCTGACGCATCCAAGCATCAGCAGCAGAACGATGAGAATCACTGCGAGAAAAGTACCGGTCAACCGGAGCAAATCACCGACAAATTCTCGCTCATTGCCTTCGGGTGGCAGAGGGGGTTGTTGTGTGGTCTGAGGGACAGCAGTGCCCTGCAACCCTTCTTCGTGGAATAGCTGCTCCTGGATTACATTCCGAAATCGCCGCCGGATGGCGGGGGGTAGATCATCCCACCAATGTTGCTGGGCATTGCTCGAGTCCCGACCGTTACGCATCACCATGATATAAGGCCTCTTCTTTTAGCCGGTGAGTACTGAGTCCATCACCGGTGAGTGCTGAGTCCACCAGCGGCCAGCTTTGTGGTCATTTATGCTCATTATACCACTCGTGAGCTCGTTTTTCTGCGTGCTTGCCGTGGCAAGTACTCTGTTCGTATCATATACATATGTCAATATTGCAGAACACCACGTCACTGACGGTTGGGGAGTGGAGCAAAGCTGCCGAGACGACTCAGGGGAACCGACGCCCCTGACACCATATCACTTACGATTGAGGAGTGGGGCAAAAGGCGGAAACTTTGATGCCGGCAGCCCTGAAGGTTCCGGGACCCTGGTACCATATAATGCGTCCCAGCGTCGAGGAGAACCTGGGAGCATGATACCGGGTAAACTGACATCGTGAAATCCTGCCCATTTGCGTAATTCTCGGCAATACTCCGGCCACTTTCCTTCCCAAGCGGCTAATGCTTCGCGTTCCCGGGGGCGAAGTTTCGGCCAAAGTTCCCGTTCGATAACGTGCCGCAACGGCTGAGGGAGTTCCTCCAATCGACTGGGGCCTAACGGGGGAAGCTTAGGGCGTTCATGTGTTGGTAGGGTGTTGATGTAGTCCAGGACCGCCAGAGCAAATTCCGGCCACCGGCCGCGGAAGGGGGCTGTCAGGGACTGGGCGCGGTCTTTCTCCAGAAGACGGGCGGAAGGTCCGAGATCGGCGTACTCGATTACCGGTTTACCCTGCGGTGGAGGGAGCAGGAACCGTTCATATTTGCGGGACAGATTGTAGATTTCCCGCCCGTAACTGAACCACGCCGATCCGCCGGTTTGCTCTGCAGCTTGGAGGGTTGAGAGGTACCGTTGCCTTTCGTTGGCTGTCAACCGCTCCTTGCCGGGTTCATCCAGTTGAAAGGCCTGTCGACCAAATTCCACCACGGCCTGGCGAAGAGCTTCGTCGTGGAATGGCCACGGTATGCGATTGGCAGCAATCTCTTCCGCATGGCGGCGGATGAAGGACCAGGTTTCACGTCGATTGGATTCCTGTCGTTTCAAACGACGGATGGTTTCTATGCGGTCTTGCGTCGATAGACTTCGGAGGCGTTTCTGATGTTCCGGGGGCAGGGCTTCCACCCATTGGTGTTCGCGTAGCTCGCGGATACGCTGCAAGCGCTCCGCGGAGTTTTTCGCCGATAAAATCTCCCGCTGCTGATCCTGTGAGAGTCGCGAAAGCCACAGTGTATAGGTTTCCAGAATACGCAACAGGTATTCCCGTTCAGTATTCTCGAGTGCGAACAATTCGCGATCGAATTCACGCAAGGCAGCTTGACGGCTCGCCGGCAAACTCTGAAATTCTCGCACCAGTTCCTCGAATTTGAACGGTGGCGATAGTTCGAATGCCTCCGATGTACCCATGCGGCTGGGATTGTTCTCGACCAACGGCTCATCGCCAAACAATTCCGGTTCCGCTAATCGCAGCAAAAAAGCAAGATCATCAACACCGATGTAGTAGGGTAGCATCTCGATGAGTCGGTGATCGCTCAACAAGAGTTCCTGAGAAGCAGACGGTGGGGGGTATGGTGCCGAAAGAGTCCAGGATAGCAAGCCATAGCCACTGAGTGCACCGCAAATAAGGCACAATACCAGAACTATACTTATTTTCCAAGGAGCAAGCCTGATCGTGAAATACGACGATGCGGACCGCGTATCCGTCATCAGTACGGGCTGTGACGTGGAAGGAACGATCGGGTGGGCTGGAGCTTCTGGTGCGTTCGCCGGCGTAGCGGTGGCACGCCAGGCAGGGATCTTTTCCAGGGTGCGTGTGGTAAAGTTCTCGGAAACCACCGGTTGGGGAAGGTAGTCCAGAAGATCATAAGTCTTTTTCAGCAACAAAGCTCGTCGTCGCAGGTCGGGATCGTTGGCCAAACGTTGCTCGATCAGGCGTGCCTCTTCTTCGGGAAGCTCACCATCCAGATAAGCGACCAATTCCTCTTCCAGAGGGTCCACGGGAAGAGGTGGGTCGGGGGAATTTCGGCCAGGTTGGGGTGGTTCCGGCATAATCACCTCATAAATCGGGGCAGTAGGCTAGCTCTTCTCTGGGTCAGACTCCGAGGAGTTACCACCCTCTATTTCAATATAACCCTGGAGACATTCTCGGAGCTTCGCTCGGGCCCGGCTCAGTAAGGACTTGACGGCCTTTGTGGTCAAGCCCATGACCTGAGCAATGTCGGCATAGTTCATGTCCTCGTATTTATTGAGGATGATCGCCAGCCTTTGGCGTTCGTTGAGTGTATCCAACGCCTGACGGATGACCACCGCCAGCTCTTCCCGGTGAAGCCGTTGGGCGGGGAAGGCAGTGGATGAGTGGGTGTCGGCTATTGACTGCTGGGGCTCGTGGGCAAGCGTGCCGGATTCGCTGATCTCCAAGCGTTGCACCGGACGACGTTTACGATTCCTCAGAGCATTGAGGGCCAGATTGTTAGCGATGGTGAACAACCAGGTAGAAAACTTCGCTTTTGGTGAATAGCGTTTGCGATGGCGATAGACACGGAGGAAAACCTCTTGGGCCAGGTCTTCTGCCTCGTCACGGTCTCCGAGCACGTGATGTAGGACTGCCAGCAGGCGATGCTGAAAACGTTGCACGAGCTCAGCAAACGCTGCTGGGTCATCGTCCCGAACCCGCAACATCAAACGAATGTCCGGGTCGCGGAGTGCCATCAGGTTACTGGTCTGACCGGCAGGCATGGTTCCTAGTGCCTGTTGTGGATATCGTGGCTGGGTTCATTGGGAAATTCCCTTACCCATCCGGTGGCGGATTGGGACGCGATGGATTGTCCGATCCAGTTCGAGAGTTTGAACATTCGGCATGGATTGAAGGCGGGGTGGCATGTCTGTTTGTAGGCCACGTGGGTAGGATCCCCTGGATGGCTTGCTGACGCAACTGACCACAAGCGGCGTCGATATCTGCCCCTCGACGCTTGCGGACTTTGATGCTGATGCCAGCCTGACGCAGTGTTCGTACCATGCGGAGAATGGCGTGGGGGTGGGGCTGGCGGAAAGGTAAACCGGGGACCTCGTTCCAGGGTATCAGATTGACGTGAGCCTTGCGGCCGGCCAGAAGATATCTCAGTTGTTGAGCGCACTGGGCTGTGTCGTTCAACTCACCCAGCAGGACATACTCGTAGGTCACTTGTCGGCCGGTCTGTTCCCAGAAGTAGTCGGCGGCCTCCAGGATGGCTGCGATGCCTGTTTTGCGGTTGGTAGGTACGATCCGGTTCCGGAGGGTATCGTTAGGTGCATGGAGGGAAATAGCCAGGTGATACTGGCGCTTGCTGTCTGCCAGACGGCGAATCCGGGCTGGTAAACCAACGGTTGAGATTGTGACGTGCCGCTGGCTGATGCCCAGACCCTGGTGGGGGTCGCATGCGATTTCCAGCACTTTCAGGAGGTTATCCAGGTTAGCCAGGGGTTCTCCCATGCCCATGACGACAATGTGGGTCAGTCGCCGGCCAGCGCAGGCCCGAAGGTGCACGAGTTGCTCCAGCATTTCCCCCACACTCAAATTCCGTTCCAGACCATTCAGACCGCTGGCACAAAATACGCATCCCATGCCACAGCCGACCTGAGTGCTCAGGCAGGCGGTCACTCGGTTCTGCTCGGGGATCAGTACGCATTCGATCCGACGTTGATCTTTCAATTGTAGGAGGAGTTTCTGCGTGCCGTCGCACGAGTGGCGGTGGATAACCGCTGTGGTGGTCATCAAAGGGAGTTGGGTCTTGAGGAGCTGTCGCAACGCGGCGGGCAGGTCCGTCATCGCCGAGTATGTGGTGACACCACGGTGAAATACATGATGGCGGATTTGCTGGGCACGCCAGGCCGGTTGGCCGCGTTGGACCAACCACTGCTGCAATTCCTCCAAAGTCATTTCCATGACAGCCGGACCGGTCACGTCAACCGTCCGCTCATTCATTCCTTTGTTTTCCAATAAGGACAATGAGAGAGTCATGATCGATATCAATTCCTCATCAGGGATGATGGGTCAATACAACCGCTGAGCACGCATCACCGAATTTGAGGCTGCGTCCGTCTCAGATGGAACTTACCTCCATCGACGGTGTGGAAGTACGTCCCAGCGGGAGTATGTCAACCTCAATCTTTGCTGCCGGGGAAGCCCAACTTTTCTTCGGGTATCTCCGACAATCTGCTCCACAGCACCCCTATTGCTTCTACTATCACTACTATACCACTCCCAAGGCGATGTGAGCATGTCCAGTAGCCTGATCCCACTATGCTGATCTTTATGCATGGATCGTCCAGGTGGTTTTCGTCTTGAGAGCACGTTGCGAGAGGGGTCGATGTATCCCTCACTCCAGCAGCTGATATATCCTCATTCCACCGTGGAGCAACCCGGGAAAAACCGGTCCTCAGAACCAGCCGAAGAGGAGGCGTTGAATATCCAGGGTGATCACGAAGATCATCAATCCCAGGATGATGGCCAGCCCCACGTACATGGCAATGTGGAAGAGTCGTTCGGGAACGGGGCGGCCGAGGATTTTTTCCAGGATGAGGAACACCATATGTCCTCCATCCAAGATGGGAATCGGGAGAAAGTTGACCACCGCCAGGTTGACCGAGATCATGCCGATGAACAGGAGGAATTGCCAGAAATCTTCGCCGGCCACACGGTAGGAGATATTAGCTATGGTGAGGGGGCCGCTCATGGTCTTCGGGCTGATTCTCCCTGACGGAGAGATCATGCCGTAGAGGCTCATGTAAACATATTTGATGAAACGGATGACACGCCAGGTGCCCAGACTCACGGCTTCTGCGAGGCTGTCTGCTTTCTGAATGCGATAGTCTCGCGCGAGCAAAAGGCCACGATCTTCTAGGGGGTGCTGGGGATCGGGTCGAGCCTCCAGGCTGACTTCCAGGGTCGATTCTCCACGTTGAACTCGTAAATCGACGCGGTGGGGTGGTTGGCGTTGGAGTGCGGCATCCACATAGGCCCATTGATGCGGCTTGAGGTGGTTGAGCCATTCGCCGGAGCGTGGCTGACCGTGGTCATCGAGGGAATAGATACGGGCAGCCAGGATCACATCATTAGGCTGTAACAGGCCATCTGCTGGGGAATTCTGTAAGACCTGATCCACAACGGTCTCGACCCAGTATGCCAGCCCCAGACCGCTCAAGGGAACCGGACTGTTGGGCAGGGTGATAGTCTCTCGCTCGTTATGGTATGCCGGATCGTAACGTAGTGTCAGTTCGACCGGTTGGGCTTCCTGATGTCCCACGGTGCGGAGGACCGTAAGCCGGACTTGGAGATTAGCCTCGCTGCCGCGGGCGAGTTGCCGCTCGGCCCATTGTCGAAGCTCGTAGGGTAGAAGAAGGGGATCCAGCTTGCGGACCGTGACGGTGGAATCGGGGGCTTTTTCATCTCCGGTGGTGAGCCAGGTGGTGGTGCCATCGACTTCCGGCAACTGAATATGACGAACGCGGTCGCCAGGTCGGGGTGGTTGATCCTGGTGGGCCAGGACGCCGGCTTGGGCGGCCGGTCCTCCATCACGCAGAGCCGCGATTTCGCCCATGCGCATACGCAGACCTAAATCCGCGCGAAAGGCAGGTGGAACGGTAATATCCACCGGCACCTCCTGTCCGTCCGGGTGAGAACGCAAGACCCGAATGATTATGGGTTGTCCGGCCAGAGTTTGCAGACGGGTGTAGTAGTCCGCAATATCGGGTCCGCGTTGCGGATCACGCGGGTCAGAATGCAACGAAGTGACGCGACGGGGGTCTTGGATGTCGCTCATAGCGATGATACGATCCCTCGCGGCGAAGGGTGGGTGAGCTCGGGCCGCCGCACTGCCAGGGACAACAGGAGAAAACTGCGTTTTCCGGGACGCGAGCAGTTCCAGTCGGAAGGGCGGAACAATGCCGAGTTGAGGGAAACGTGCCCCTTCGTCTCGTCGTGGTTCCACCAGATAGGTATGTCGCGAGCCATCGGGTCGCTGGACCACCAGTTCCATGGTTTCCCCGGCGGCGGTGCTCATAACAATCGGTCGCAGATCATCGAAAAAGGGCCGATCCCGCGACGCAATACGCACGATCTCATCATCGGTGCGCAGACCAGCTCGCCAGGCCGCCCCACCGCTTTCTACAGCCCCGATGGTGGCCGGAATTTCCTTGACCCCATGCAGGTATGCCGCGACAAAGCAGACCACCCCTAAAAGGAAATTCATGATAACGCCAGCCGAAATGATGAGCATGCGCTGACCCACGCTTTTGTTCCGATAGCTCCGCGGGTCATGTTCTGCCTCTTCTCCATCAGATGTCTCGCCTTCTCCCACCATTTGGACGTAGCCCCCCAGAGGGATCATTCCCACTTTGTAGGTGGTTTCTCCCCATCGGAAGGAGCAGAATGGAAGAGCCGGCCCAAAGCCGATGCTGAAGGTGGTAACGTGAACATCGCACCACTTGGCAGCCAGAAAATGCCCGAGTTCGTGAATGAAAATCACTAGCCCCAAGCCCAGCACCACTTTCAGCGTGTCGATCGGATCAAGATACAGAAAAACAAGCGTGATGAGGGCAGCGGTGATCAGAAGCGACATTGCGTGACGCCGCAGCCAGGCGATCGGCCCTGCCTCAACTGGAGGTGATCCTTCCTGCGGCAGTCGGGGAGAAGCCGCGGAGGAGTTGCTACTACCCTTGAGGGGAGAGCTGGAAGCATTCAAGGGATCGGGTGCAGGCGAGCGGGTGTCCAACGGGTAACCTCCTGCCGTGCCCAACGGTCGAGGGCCAAAAGCCGGTCAAGCGATGGGCGTGGTTCGTAAGTATGGACCTCTAGTACAGCGCGACAACAGCGAGGAATATCCATAAAGGACAGATTACCAGCCAGAAAACGCTCTACGGCTGCTTCATTAGCTGCATTCAGAACGACTCCACATGTTCCTCCCCGCTGCGCTACTTCGTACCCCAAGGTCAGGGCGGGGAATGTCTCGAAGTCTGGAGCCTCGAAGTGAAGGGGACCTAGCTGTTGCCAGTTGATACGTCGAGCTGGCCCTTGGGGACGATCGGGGTAGAGCAAGGCGGCCTGGATGGGTAGTCGCATGTCCGGCGAGGACAAATGGGCGATCACCGAGCCATCCGTCCACTCCACCAGGGCATGGACCAAGGATTCGGGGTGAATCAGCACATCCAGACGATCCGGCAAAATATCGAACAACCATCGGGCCTCGACAATCTCCAGGGCTTTATTCATCAGGGTGGCGGAGTCGATGGTGATTTTCGGTCCCATCTGCCAGGTGGGATGTTGGAGAGCTTGCTCGGGAGTCACTTGGGTCAACTCCTCAGCCCGTTTGCCACGAAAAGGGCCGCCGCTGGCCGTCAGAATCAGGCGTTGCAAATCACGGCGGTCCCGGCCCTCCAACAGGTGGAATAGGGCGGAGTGTTCACTATCTACCGGCAGGAGCCGAGCATTCCGGCAGCGTGCCAGATCCATGATCAATGGGCCGGCGATCACCAGAGTTTCCTTGTTGGCCAGGGCGAGAGTTTTACCGGATTCCAAAGCGGCCCAGGAACTGTGCAGTCCCGCAGCACCGACAATGGAGGCCACCACGATATCCACCCCGGGAGCACTCGCCAACTCCACCAGGGCCTCTGGTCCACCACGTAATTCCGTTGTGGGGGGGAAGGCTTTCCGGTCAACTTGAGGCAATACGGTGGCATCCGCCACGACCGCCCAAGCGGGTCGGAACTCCCGACACTGCTCCGCCAATAGCGGCCAGTTTCGATGAGCCGCCAGGCCCACCACATGCAAACGCTCGGGAAAGTGCCGAACAACTTCCAGCGTGTTCCGTCCGATGGAACCGGTCGAACCCAACACAACCAGATGGCGGCACCCAGCAGCTTCCGTTGGTGGGGATGACATACTTCCACTCGAAGGTACAGACGACCGCAGAAATTGTATGACCCACTCCCATATCCTAACAAGCCGATTACGAGCCGATGAGCAGACACCCTCGTGACGAACTGCTAGGAAATTCCATGACCCTTACAGTTTGTATCTCACAGGTTGACCCAAACCCAGGCATGGATCCAGGGAACGTAAGAACGGGAGTCCTCTCATGAACCCTCGACACACCCATCTTCAAGCTCCGAGCCCAAGGGTATCTGCACCGTGGCCCGATCGACGTTCCTTTCTACAAGCCGGAGTTGCCTTCAGCGGTGCAGCGCTGTTTGTTACAAGCGGGAGCGCAACTGCGTTTCAACCTTCCACGCCAGGCTTTGCTTCCCCGCAGCAAGCCCTCCAAGCACCGCGAGAGAAAATCCTCTTTGTAGCGTGCACCTATGCCAACACAGGTGTGGATCAACCAGACTACCTGGCTGTTGTCGATGTTGATCCCTCCTCTCCCCAGTATGGTCAGGTGATCCATCGCCTGTTCATGCCTAATGTTGGGGACGAGCTGCACCATTATGGCTGGAATATCTGTTCATCATGCCATGGGAAGCCGGGAGACCGCCGTTATTTGATCGTTCCGGGGTTCCGCTCCAGTCGTATTCACGTCATTGATGCCAAAGACCCCTATCAGTTGAGACTCCACAAAGTGATCGAACCCGAAGAGGTAGCCAAGACAGCCAACCTCACCGCACCCCACACGGTACATTGCTTACCGACGGGGGAAGTCATGATCTCGATGTTGGGGGACGCTCAAGGAAACGGCCCAGGCGGTTTCCTGCTGTTGGATGATCAATTCCGCATCAAAGGCCGCTGGGAGAAAGAAGCGGTGGGTATGCAGTTCAACTACGATTTCTGGTATCAACCTCGGCACAACGTCATGATTTCGACGGAATGGGCAGCCCCGAAGACCTTTGCACCGGGACCACGCTTCGAAGATGTAGCTGCGGGGAAATACGGCCGCCGTATCCATTTCTGGGATTGGAAACAACGTCGCCTAACTCAGTCGCTAGACCTGGGTGAAGGTTCCATACCCCTGGAGGTTCGTTGTGCCCATGATCCTGAGAAGGATTATGGTTACGTGGGTGCTGCCTTGAGCAGTACGGTCTGTCATTTTTCACGGGGTGCGAAATCCTGGTGGCAGGCCCAACCTGTCATTCGTCTCGAGCCGCGAAAGAAGGCGGACTTTCCGGGAGGACAAGTCCCTGCCTTGATCAGCGATATCCTCATCTCAATGGATGATAAGTTCTTGTATGTTTCTGCCTGGCTTCATGGCCGAGTCCTTCAATACGACATCCGCGAACCCGCCCAGCCAAAACTGGTGGGATCTGTCCACTTCGGGGGCTTACTGGAGCCTCCTCTACGCCTCAAAGGAAGGGAGTTGACGGGTGGGCCGCAAATGTTGCAACTGAGTCTGGATGGCCGGCGTTTGTACGTCACCAATTCCCTGTACAGTACCTGGGACAATCTGTTCTATCCGCAAATCGCCAAACAGGGATCCTGGCTGGTCCAAATTGATTGCGATACCGAGCGGGGCGGGATGAAATTGAATGAAAACTTTTTGATCGATTTTGGTAAGGAACCTAGGGGACCTGTCCGGGCTCATGAAATCCGCTATCCGGGTGGCGATTGCAGCAGTGATATCTTCTCATGATCCTGCCCGGACGTGCCTTACCCTGTGCTGCTGTCACAGCCTCCGGTGAAATCCGCATGGGCGTACGGCTAAAGGATCAGATTCTCGACAATCATCGCGACTGCATTACCTCCGCCTAAGCACAAGGAAGCCAGTCCATAACGCTTGTGATAACGCTGGAGGGCATAGAGCAAGGTGGTGAGGATGCGTGCTCCGCTAGCTCCGATCGGATGTCCCAGAGCAATAGCCCCGCCGTGAACGTTGACGCGGCTTTCGTCCCAACCGTCGGCTTGGAGTTGGTGTCCGCAGGCGAGCATCTGAGCTGCAAATGCCTCGTTGAGTTCGATCAGATCGATCTGCCGCAACGATAGTCCCGCCCTGAGGCAAACCCGCTGGATAGCCGTGACCGGCGCTAGGAACAATTCCCGGGGCGGTGTCCCACTCATAGCACTCGCCACAATACGTGCTACAGGCCGTACGGACGCATGGGTGCGGATATACTCTTCGGAGGCTACTACCACAGCAGCCGCTCCATCGGACAATTGTGAAGCATTCCCCGCAGTAACAGTTCCGTCTGCTCGAAAGACGGGGCGTAATTGGGACAGGTGGTTGACAGACGTGTCAGGGCGGACGCCTTCATCTTGACGGAGGGTCTCCTTACGGCCCGCGACAGCAGGAATCGGTACTACCTCGGCCTCGAAAGAGCCGTTGGCCCATGCTTGTGCTGCTCGCTGATGGCTCTGGGCTGCGAAGCGATCCTGTTCCGCACGACTGATCTGACAAAGTTGAGCGGTATCTTCAGCCGCCGCACCCATGGGCCAGTTTTCAAACGGGCACCACAAGCCATCATGGAGCAGGGCATCGATGAGTTGGTGATGACCATACTTATATCCCCGACGAGCCTGCGGCAGGAGAAACGGTGCCTGGCTCATGCTTTCCATGCCCCCAGCGACGATCAGATGCGCTTCGCCTGCGCGGATACTCTGGGCTGCCAGCATGACCGCTTTGAGACCGGAGCCGCAGACCATGTTGGTCGTGTGCGCGGGTACAGTTGCGGGAATCCCAGCCTGAAGTGAGGCTTGTCGGGCAGGCGCCTGACCCGTACCCGCCTGAACAACCTGACCCATAATAACTTCATCGACATCTGAAGTCGGCACACCAGCTCGCCGCACAGCCTCGGCGATAACCAGGGCACCTAGTTGGGGAGCAGTATGATCGGCCAGGCCGCCCAAAAACTTGCCGATCGGTGTCCGCACGGCCGACAGCAGGTAAACTTCCATACCGAAAACCTCCGGGACTCCAGGAGATGGTGCACTTCCTGGTAAAGCGCCACCGTTTGAGTTCAGCGAGCTTTTTCCGTCGCTGCCAACAACTCACGGCAATGCTCTTCCAGATCCCGGTTCTGACTTTGATGGGCCAGACGCAGGCCGCGGTCCGCAAAATCACGAGCCTTGTCCAAGGCCTTCAACCGAAGCATTTCCTCGGCGGCGGTGGTATAGAGTTTCCCTTCGTGGGGGTATTGGGCAATCAACCGGTCGAAGGTCTCAACAGCGTGCTCCACATCCTTCATGCGGACATAGACGTTGGCTCTTTTCAAAGCATAGTCGATCGCCCGCACTCCGTTGTTATGCTGGCTATCATATTGTTCTCCTCGCTGGATCAACTGAAGGGCCTCGGCGTAGTTCCCCTGGACTAAAGCCCCCGTAATGGCAGCGGCGTAAAGAGGATAACGGTCTGGCTTGTTCGGATCAAACGGTTTGTCCACACCCGAACGGGCAAAAGCGACGGCCAGATCGCGGGCCTCCAAACGTAAAGCCGCACGCATCGCTTGCTCGATTTCATCGACCGAGAGTGTCTGATGATCCAAGGCGGCTAGCTCGGCGACGTTCAGGGCACTGATGTCCCGTCGGGAATTCGGAGTTGGCGATGGAGTCCGTGTTGATGACACCGTGGCAGTGGGATAGCCTGGGGAGCCAGATGCTGAGGTTTCCCCTACGGCGGTTTCCCCTCCGATGACAGCTGGTGAATCGCTCGACTCCGCTGAGGTTGTTTCCGATTCGCTAGGAGCGAGAAAGGTATATTCCAGACCCAATTTATGGCGTAACGATTGGAAATTGTAATGATCCTGTTGCTGCTCTGCAGAAAACGTGGACTCCTCTGCTGTGTCATCCGGCAAACCATATTGGGCCCGGTAGCATTCCTCCATAAAGCGCACCGCCCCGAAAACGCGCTTGCGCAGACGAGGGTTCGCCATAGCGTTCCAGGGCGAGTTTCCTTCCAAGGACTTGAGCGGCTGGTGCAGCCAGGTGCCCTCGAAATAGTCGGCGACATACTGCCGTTGCCTCTGACGGACATGGGGATCGGAGAGTTCGCTGGAAAGGACCAGGGTGTGGTAGAGAGACTTGAGGCTTTGGGGTTCGAGGGTTTTAGTAAGTTCGCGGGGAGGTTCCAAGGCCATCTGGGATTGCTCGTACAGTTCCTGAGCCAGAGTGGCCACTTGATCTCTTCTAGGAGAGACGAGGTGCACCTGGGGAGGGAATATGTAGAAAAAAGCGCGGATGCGATAGATAGGGGTATGCTCGCTCATCACCAGCGTCGGGATTTCCTCAATGAACAGTCCACGGATTATCCCTGTTTCTTCTTGGAGTTGCACATGAGAAATAGCACCCTGGCGCCGTTTGTCCTCGAGGACTTGCCAGAACCGTTGCGGGTCACGGATGGTCATGCTGAAGATGTATTCCAGGTAGTTGGCCTGGGACTCCATTTCCTGAGCGGTGAGCAGGATATCGACCAGCGTGCCGGTCTGTTCTGCAAGTCGATCATCCGATTCGACATCGAGGGAGCGGTAAAAGGCCTCGAGGGCTCGTGAGTTTTCCCCCTGCCAGGCGAGGATGAGGCCCAGGTTGAACCATGCAGCCGGGTCTTGAGGTGTACGTTGGACCAACTGCTCATAAGCGTGGCGGATGCTACTAAGGCGATTTGTGTGGTGACTGCCTACGATCGGTTGGCGGGTCCTCCGCAGGGAATGTCGCCGACGGGCTGATACCGGTAGCCCGGAATTCGGCGAGTTCCACTTCTCCAGCGATTGATGGAGATTCGGTAAGTCGGGCCGCAGTTGGATGGCCTGATCCAACGCGTATCGGACCGCTAGATAGTGTCGGCAATATCTGCCCAATTGGATGATTTTGAGATAAGTCTCCAGGAGCTGATCCTTGGCCTCCGGGGCGATGAGATCCGCCGCCTTGTGGTAGAGCATCAACGCTCCGAGCAATTCCCCCTCCTGCTCCCGGAGTTGGCCGCGTTGGTAATAAGCCATTCCCAACTGAGGATGGCGTCGGAGGGCTTCATCGAGAGCAGACTCGGCCTGATCCCATTGAGCAGTCTGGGTGAGAAAGTTGGCATAGTAGAGCCAAATCGCCGCTGCGTTGGGGTGACTCTGAAGGAGTTCCTGGAAAAGTTTGTGGGCGGACTCCTGTTGGCCTTCCCGTAGCAGCTCAAAGGCCCGCTGTACACGTGAGAGAAACGGTGCGCAACACCACTTCACCTTCTTGCCGCTACCACAGGGGCACAAAGCGTATGGGTCGATACTCATGGAATCCTCAAGCTGTATGGACTGACCGGAACTGGTTGTCCATTCTCTGTTTACCGGGGATGAGTGCATAGTAGGCGTGGATCGGCGATATGGGAATAGGGCACTGGAGAAATCTTTCGAAACGGGTTTGACTTGCTGCCGGGCCGTTCTATCTTTCTGTGACTGAATCTTCTTTCACAGAAGACGGTGATCACTGCCTGGCGGCTCTGACTCAGGCACAATATTTCGAGCACTGCATCATTATGCAGCGCTGGGTCGGGACTCCCAGAAAAATTGATCTACCGCATTAGTTTTGTGTCCTCAGGGTGAGACTTCCTATGGTTGGCAATGAACTCGGTGCCTGTGAATGGTTCGTTTGGGACCTGCGTCGTAGCGGATTGATCGAACGCAGTACCTTGGATCAGGTAGTAAGCGATTATCTCAAAACTCATCCGCGAGCGGAAGCGCCCGCCCTGGCAGAGCACCTGGTGAGTCAGGGACTACTAACACCATTTCAAGCAGAGCGCATACTCAACGGCAAGTCCCAAGGTCTGGTTCTGGGACCGTACGTGTTGCTGGATACCATCGGTTCCGGGAGCATGGGTCAGGTTTACAAGGCATCTTCCCGCAACGATGAACAGCTTTATGCAGTCAAGGTTTTGCCCCGTCGGAGTATGTGGAACGTACGGCTGGCCCGCCGGCAAGTGCGGGCTTTCCAGAGCTTTCAGCATCCGGCGGTTGTCCCGTTTCTCGATGTGGGTACGGCCGGTGGCTTGCATTATCTCGTCTGGCCTTTGGTCGAGGGAACGCCCTTGGATCGCTTAGTTCAGGAGCGTGGACCCCTGCCGGCGAACCAGACCGCCTTGATCGGTGTCCAGATTGCCCAAGGACTCCACGTTTGTCATCAAAACAACGTGTTCCATGGGTTGATCAAGCCGTCCAACATCATGATTGGGGCACACAATCAGGTGCACATCCTGGATTTTGGAATCGGCTCGCTGCTGGTCGAGAATGAGGGGGAAAGCCTAGTGGATACCATGTCCACGGCCAACACGCTCACCAGCGGTCTGGATTGCTGCAGTCCTGAGAGTATCCTCGAACCGAGTAACCGGACTCCTGCCGGTGATCAGTACAGCCTGGGTTGTGTGCTGTATTTCTGTTTGACAGGTCGTGTACCGTTTCCGGAAGGCAGTGCCGTAGAAAAAATGATGGCCCACCAGATGAAGCAGCCCACACCGTTACGGCAGCTTGTTCCCGACGTTCCTGCGGAGTTGGAGAGTGTGGTCATGCGACTCATGGCAAAGAAACCCGAAGAACGTTACGGAACATGCGAGGAGGTGGCGGAGGCCTTAGAGCCGTTTGTCGGAGACGTTCGGCTCATCCCAGACGGAGCACCGATCCTGGCGACTAAGCCGAAGCTTTCACAGTCCAGTGGCCGCATGCCCGGTTTGTCCAGTAGTCCTTCTGGTCAACGGGCCGGTCTCTCCGGAGAACGTCCTCTTTCATCTGCATCCACCGCGGCGATGGCCCGCACACCGACTCCCCCAGCGCAACCGGGGTTGTCTTCGCCGACTCCTGGTACTTCGAGGCCTGCCATTTCCTCCGCATTGCGAACTCCGTCGCCTTCGAGCGAACGTCGCCTGGGGTCGAACAATCCGTTCTCCTCGCCACCACCGGCTCCGGCCTCAGCACCCTTGGCTTCTCGAGCCTCTACTCAGTTCTCGCCTCCGGTCGTTTCGAGTCCCTCCTCGCAATCACAACCCCAAGCACGTACCGCACCACTTTTGCCGAGTCGGTCTGCGGTCGGTTTGTCGGCCGCATCGCCGGCTAACTCCGATGTGTCCTCCAGTGCCGAAGCTGCTACTGCCGCATGGGCGGTCGAAGAGGAGAAACCGCATGCCAATCGTTTTGGTCCCCTGGGCGTTGTAGCGACGGCTATACTCCTTACCATCCTGGCCTACCTGGGAACTATCATGCTCCTGAGGCAGTAGATCCCTTTTCCTTCTGCATCAACGTAACATTCTGAGTCCGCTTCATCAGCATCGTAAAATAACCCGGGTGCGGCTTCCCGTTGACAGGGGAACGCCTCCTGTGCTACAGTTTCGCCTCAACAACAAGGATAACAACGCTCGATGGAACACGGGCAGCAGTATTGGGAGTCCACCTGGAGAGAGTATATCTTCAGCCACAAGCCAGGTTTGAAGGCATATGGCGTGCGTGCCTTACTCCGGATCGCCAGTTGGCCATACGGCTGGACGATGCAGATACGAAATTGGCTCTATGACCACCGGTGGTTTCCCATTCATGCAGCAGCAGTGCCTGTCGTCAGTGTGGGTAACCTGAGTATGGGTGGTACAGGAAAAACCCCTTGCATTGAATATATTGCCCGGTACTACCGACAGCGGGATATCCGTGTGACTATCCTGAGTCGGGGATATGGCAGTCAGGGTGCTCGCAATGACGAAGCACTAGTACTGGAGGAAAATCTCCCGGACGTACCACATCTGCAGAATGCGGATCGCGTCGCAGCTGCCGAATGTGCCGTCCAGGAGTTGGACAGTCAGCTCCTACTATTGGATGACGGTTTTCAGCACCGCCGTCTCCACCGTGACCTGGACATTGTCCTAATTGACGCCACCCGACCGCCAACGGAAGATGCCCTTTTCCCACGGGGAACGCTACGGGAGCCCCTCTCTGCTTTGTCGCGAGCCGACCATCTGATCCTCACCCGCACGGATCAGGCCTCACCGATGATTATGGACAATCTGTGCCGGACCTTGGCCAGACGTTTTCCTCGATTGCCTGTCGCCCAGGCCATTCATCAGCCGAAGTCGCTCATTTGCGGTGACGAGGTAGTGCCACCTCAAGCATTGGAGCAGCGTACGATCGCTGCATTTTGCGGCTTGGGTCAGCCGCAAGCCTTCCGTCGTACTCTGGAGCAACTAGGGGCGAGACTGCTCGACTTTCGGACCTATCCGGACCATCATCCTTACACCCGGGCGGACGTTGAAGGACTTCACCGTTGGGCTGCTGCGACTCCCCCAGGAACCTGGATCGTGACCACCCGCAAAGATTGGGTCAAACTACGACTCGACAATCTCGGGGGACGGTCGCTGTGGACACTGACCGTCACTTGGGTACTATCTGAGGGAGTTGATGCCTTCCACTCGGCCTTGGATGGAGTAGCTGAGTTGATCCTGGAAGGGAGTACTCCTGACCCCATCTCTGAGGAGATTTGCGGTTTGGATACCCCGATCTCACGGCCTGTTGCGGCGTACAGGGATGACCCGCAGAATTCGGCGAGGCAAGGATGCAACCCTTCGACCTGACACAGTTGCGAACCTACTCACTCCACGACCGGCCTAGCAAAGTCTCTGTCCAGGACCTGGGCACACCCTGCGCCCCAACTGCTTCAATGGCCGATTGGTTCGATCACTTACCCCGACAACTTGCAGCCATCGAACTCCGTAAAGTCCGGGATTATGTTCTCCAACGCTACCGCGATGGCAAATGCATCGCTGTGGCCCTCGGAGGTCATGTCATCAAAACGGGTTGTGCGCCGTATCTGATCGATCTGATCCGACGGGGGATCATTCATGCCGTTGCTATGAATGGGTCGGCCGCCATTCACGACTTTGAGTTGGCATTCGCGGGTAAAACCAGTGAAGATGTCGCCACTCAACTCCACCGTGGTGACTTTGGTATGGCTCGTGAAACGGCTGAAGTCTTTGCTCAGGCGGTACAGTATGCTGCCACGCATCGTTGTGGTCTGGGTTATGCTCTCGGTGAGTTGATACGGAGCAACTGGTTCTGTCCCCACGCCGACATCAGCCTGCTAGCCGCGGCCCACCGTTACAACATCCCTTGCACCATTCATGTGGCAATCGGGACCGATATCGTACACATGCATCCCCAGATCGACGGAGCGGCCCTGGGTGTCGCTGCTATGTTCGACTTCCGCCTGCTCTGTTCCGTAGTATCGCGGCTGCGTCATGGACTGTGGTTCAATCTCGGTTCTGCCGTGATTATGCCGGAAGTCTTTCTCAAAGCTGTCTCAGTCGTTCGGAATCGCGGCTACGATCTTGAGGGTCTCGTTACGGTCAATTTCGATAAAGAAGCCAAATATCGCACGGCCATGAACGTCCTCCGTCGGCCGGGATCTGAAGGTATCGAAATCATCGGCCATCATGAATTATTGATCCCCCTCTGGCATGCCGCCATCATTACAGGTTTACAGCAGCAGAAATTGTGTGTCCATGAATAGAATAAAGTAATGTTATAGAAGATGATAATTAGCAAGAAGAGTTATTTGAATAGATTTTTTGGATAATTTGAGAAATGGATAAATCATGAATGATATAATTCAATTATTGCAAAACATTAAGCAACCCCAGGTTATTGTGGTGGGCGATATTATGCTTGACCGCTATATCTGGGGTAATGCAGAACGGATCAGTCAGGAGGCACCTGTCATTTTGCTGCGTGCCGACCGCCGTGAAGAGCGGCTGGGAGGCGCCGGCAGTGTGGCTATGATGCTCCATTACTTAGAGGCCCGTGTGGCCATCGCCGGGGTCGTGGGCGACGATGAAAACGGCAAGCAGATTGTGACGATGTTGCGTCAACTCGGCATTGATACATCCGCTGTTGCGGTGGACTCTTCACGTCCTACCACAGTCAAAGAACGATACATGGGCCGTGCGCAAACACGTCACCCTCAACAAATAGTTCGTGTAGATTACGAGGAACGCCATGCTATAAATCAGAATATTGAAAGTAGGATAATTGAAGGAATTGCTGGTCTGCTTGAAGTAGCAGATATTGTATTAGTTAGCGATTATGATAAAGGCGTATGTACACCTACACTGTTGCAATTTTTGATATCAGCAGCCCGAACGCGAGGAATCCCCGTGGTCGCCGACCCGATCCGCGGCGGAGACTATTCCAAATACCGAGGTTGCACGGCTTTGACCCCAAATCGTTTGGAAGCTGGATTGGCTGTAGGGCGAGCCTTGCATTCTGTCGATGAGGCAATCAACGCGGCTGTGGAGTTGCAAAATCGCCTGGAACTGGAGGCAGGCATCGTCACACTGGATAAGGATGGGATGGTTTTTGCCCACCGTGATGGACGCCGTCAGCATTTTCCTACACGTCCCCGACAAGTCTATGACATCACCGGAGCTGGTGACATGGTAATGGCAGCTCTGGGACTGGCCTTGGCAGCGGGAGCAAGCTACGAAACCGCCCTTCGCCTGGCCAACATCGCAGGAGGTCTGGAAGTAGAACGACTCGGCGTGTCTCCGGTTACGCGGGCCGATATCCTCGCGGATCTCCTGCGTACCAGCGGTGCCCCCGCGGCCTGGCATCATCACGACAAAATCCAGACACTGGCCAGTCTGATCCCTTTGATCCAATTACGACGATCGCTGGGACAACGCATCGCTTTTACCAATGGATGTTTTGATGTTTTACATGCCGGACATGTTTCCTATTTATCTGAAGCTCGACAACAAGCTGATTGCTTAATTGTAGGATTGAATAGTGATGCGAGTGTACGGAGTTTGAAAGGCTCCACCCGACCTCTCAATCCGCACAACGCCCGTGCAGCCGTGTTAGCTGCCCTGCAGGATGTCGATTACATTGTGCTTTTCGATGAGCCGACTCCAATGTCCCTGATCCGTGCCATACGTCCCGATGTCCTGGTCAAAGGAGGAGACTATTCCAAGGAGCAAATCATCGGTGCAGAATTCGTCGAAAGTTATGGTGGAAAAGTCCATATTGCAAAGTTTCATCATGGATATTCGACGACATCTCTTATCGAGAGGATGAAAGCTGCATGATTAAAAAATCTTTACATTGTATGTCAAAACATACTCAACAAAAAACTCACCACTGTATCATGTTGGTTCTGCCGAATTGGGTTGGTGATGCTGTTATGGCAACACCGGCTATTCGGGCCATCCGGCGCACCTATCCGGAAAGCGTCATCATTGGGGTGGGTCGTCCTCATATCGTCACGGACTTGCTGGAGGGAGCACCTTGGTTCGATCGCGTTGTCCCCTGGGAACGTCGATTGCGCGGCCCCACAGGTTTATGGTCTGTTGCCCGGAACCTTCGCAATCTCCAGCCGGATTGGGCCGTCTTATTCCCCAATTCATTCCGTGCCGCCGCGCTCGCTCACCTGGCGCGCTGTGAAATGATCTTCGGTTATGCACGGTATGGTCGCTCCTGGCTCCTCCATCGCCCTTTGTACCATCTGCGCAAAGATCACGCGTTTGTACCTCGTCCGATTATCGCAGACTACAATCGTTTGGCCCAAGCGGTCGGTACACCCGATCCTGGTTATCGGATGGAACTCTTTGTACCAACTCACCATGAAGCTAATGCTGATATTTTTTGGAATTTACATAAACTTGACTCGTATAGTCAAGTAATAATGTTTCATTGTGGATCTGCATATGGTATCTCTAAACGTTGGCCGATAGACCATTTTGCTCAACTAGCACGCATGATCACACAACGATGGCATGCTGCCGTTGTGGTGCTCCATGGTTCCCACGAGGAGCCGTTGGCTGCAGCGGTGGTCCAGGCCAGTCGAAGCCCCCATGTCTTCCACATTGGCCATACCGTACCTCCTTCCTTAGGGCTGACAAAAGCACTGCTGCGGCGTGCCGCTGCGTTGATCACTACTGATAGCGGCCCACGGCATATTGCAGCAGCATTGGAGCGGCCCGTGGTCACGCTCTTTGGGCCTACCCATATCGCCTGGACGGAAACATATTATCCATACGCTATACATTTACAAAAATCGTTGCCTTGCGGCCCATGTCAAAAACGTATATGTCCTCTGAAACATCATCATTGTATGAAGGAATTGAAGCCACAAGAAGTCTATAATGCATTGAAGCAAGTTTTGGAACTCTATATGAATAAGAATTCTTCTTATTTCTCGTCAGTTTCACATGAGATTCGCCATGTTGCTTAATAAACCAATTCATGAACATCAGCAACGGCAAATATTTGATCCTCATGATAGCCGGTGCCAGTATTCCGCCGCCTCGACAGGGTGGATCGTCGTGCACCCTCATTGGACTCGTCAACTCCACGCATGTGGCCTTCATACCCTGGAGGACTATTTACATATCCCAGGCGTGATTGTAACCGGTCATCCGGACCGTCATGTTCGGCGTGTTCACCTTCCAGGTTTAGGATATGCCTATTTGAAGAGACAACATTATGTCACCTACAGGGAACGATGGCGTAATTGGTGTCAAGGATATGGCTGGGTTTCCCGCAGTGTCCGCGAAGGTCGTTTGCTACAGGTTTTGTCTCGTTATACACAAAATATACCTCAATGGCTGGCCTATGGGGAAAATCATCACAATCAAGCGTTTCTGTTAGTTGCTTCGCTGGAGGATGCCATTGATTTGCACCATTGGCTGAGAAATCATAAGAACCAGGATTTACGTCCACTGGCCCGACAAATTGGAAAACTCATCGCCCAACTTCATGATTTCGGCTTCACAACACCGGACTTGACAGCCAAGCACATTTTTGTCAAGTCAACGACGCAGCAAATTGCAATCGTGGATTGGGCCTCCTGTCGACAATGTCGGTTGGTTCCTCTGAAGGAGCGTCTCCGTGCTCTGGCGAGTTTGGATGCGTCCGTGTCTCGGGAGCTGATTGGTGTACGCGAACGATGGGCACTTCTCTCGGCGGCATTGCAGAATCAGCCCCGCGAGTCGTCCGGTCGTAACCGCCTATCGCGGCTTGCTCGCTGGATTGACCAAGCGAGTCAGCAACGTTGCAAACGGAGCTCTCTAAGAGATCAACGCCACGGTGAGGGAGAAATCCCTGAACTCATCTGGCTTGCTCAAGAAGCAATATGCGTAACAACTGAGGCAGCCCGATGGTGGCCCCACGCCGCCGCGGCTCCTCCTTTTTACGGCATTTCTTCAGGTGACACCCTGTGGACACTTCCTTCAGGTGAGACCGGCTACCTTCTCCGGGGATGTTCCTTCCTCGGTATGAAGGGCTGGTGGAATCGTCTCCGCTGGCGTCCCCTCCCATCACCTGCCCAGCGATGGGCGCGACTGCTCATTCACTTGCAGCGTCACAAGGTGCCCGCACCGCGTCTGCTCGCTTTCGGGCATCGCCCTCGGTCGTGGCATTCTGTCGAATGGTTCGTGCTTTGTGCTCCCTATTCGGTGCCCTGTAGTTTTGATGATGATCGTCTGCTTAAAGATCTAGGACGCTTGCTGCGACGATTGCATCACGCCAGTTGTTTGCTGATACCTTCGCCTGATTCTCTGCCGTTTGGCATTATTAGCAACCGACTTTATATCAATCAGATCAGGCAAGTATTCTACGATAAGAACATCTCTGATCATAAAATAAGAAAAAATATACATGCAGTTTTAGATTGTTTTCCAAAATGTTCCAGAAAACTCATTATTTATGGATATGAAAAATTGGATTAATTCAATGGTACGGTAATAATATCAATCATCGGCTGAAGATTCACAAGGATGATCTATGGGAAATCTGACAGTGTTAGCAGGATCGCTCCTGAACGGTTTGGTATTGCGATGGAGGAGTTGGCAACGTGGGGAACGGACCTTCCAGTACAGTTCCGACTGGCCAGCCTTCGCCGGAGCTAACTGGGAGGAACGCATCCTGGACGAACCGGTTACAGATCGACTCCATGTTAAGCAGGGTCGTTCTATTGGCCGTCGCCTTTTTTTTCATGATGATTATGTATTATGTGTATATTTAAAGCGTCATTATCATTTACCATGGTATTTGCGTTTGCTCGCGTTGATCTTCCCTCACCGGGCGTGGTCGCCCGGGTTGCGAGAATGGGAGCAGTTGCAGTGGGCAGCACGCCAAGGCTGGCCGGTTCCGCGGCCTGTGGCTGCTGGGCAGTGGGTAGGACCTGGTTGGAGATTGCAGAGTTTCATAGCCACCGAAGAGTTGCGGGATATGGTCCCGCTGCATGAAGCGATCCCCGCGGCGGCACGCGTGTTATCCTCGACAGAGTTTGCAACCTGGAAAAGTGCGGTGCTGGCAGAACTGGCACGCCTCGTCGCTTTACTTCATCAGAAATATATGTTCCATAAAGATTTATATTTATGCCATTTCTACATTAATGAATCATATATACACGATAGTAATTTAATAGTAAAGGATAATATATATATTATCGATCTCCACCGCCTGAAACGCCATCCGTGGACCAACCGGTGGTGGCAAGTCAAGGACCTCGCTCAATTCATCTTTTCTTGCCGTATCGACGGTATGACCGAATGCGATCTCCACCATTTCTGGTTGAGTTATTGTAAACACATGAGAATCAATAAAATAATGTCAAAAGTATTACTTAAATTGGTAAAGATTCGGGTTGGTTACTATATACGTCATGAGCGGAGACGAGGGAGAAAGTTATGAAGATTGCTTTATGCTATGAGCGTGTCATACCAGCACGGGGAGGTGCTGAGACATATATCTGTGATCTTGCCCAACGCCTGGTTCGAGATGGTCATACTGTTCATTTGCTGGCTGCTGCATGGGATGAGCAAGCATTACCCCCCGCCCTGCATTATCATCGCGTTCCCGCGAGAGGCGGGCCCCGTTTTCTCCGTCCTTGGCGTTTTGGTCATGCCTGCCTGGATATCCTTTCCCGAATCGACTGTGATGTTAGCATCGGCTTTGACAAAACGTGGGGGCAGGATGTTCTTTATCCGCAAGGCGGGCTTCACGTGGCTTGTGCTGAACACAATCTGCTCAAATATCGTCAACATTCGCTACGATTTCTGGCCTGTTGTCTCAAGCGTTTGGATCCAGCCTATTGGTCGTATCGGTTTCTGGAAAGGCGGCAGTATTGTGTGGCACCCTTGCCCTATATTGTTGTCAACAGCCGGATGGTCCAACGACATTTTGAGCTCTACTACGGTATTTCACCGGAGCGAGTTCACGTGATTCCTAGCGCCATCGATGCCCGACGCTTTGCGGCGGAAGACCGCTTCAAGCGTCGATATGAAGAGCGGCAGCGGTGGGGTGTGCCTGCCGATGCGATTGTTGCTCTTTTCGTGGCGATGAACTATCGGCTCAAGGGTTTGGAGCCGTTGTTACGTGCTTTCGCCGGTGTCCAGGTGCCGTCCTTATATGTGGTGGTAGTAGGCAACCCTGATTATCGACGCTATCAGCGGCTGGCGTGTCGTTGGGGCATCGGGGAGCGGGTACTTTTTCTGGGGCGAAGAGATGATCCGCGGGATTGCTTCTTCGCGGCGGATTTTCTCGTGCATCCCACATTTTATGATCCCTGTTCGCTCGTGGTGTTGGAGGCCCTGGCCTGTGGCTTACCGGTGATCACAAGCCGTTATAATGGCGCCGCGGAATTACTTCATCCCCCTGTAGAGGGACTGGTAGTGAATGATCCCCATGATACACCGGCCCTGGCCCGTGCACTGCAACAGATGTGTGACCACGAGTATCGCCGGGAAGCGGCCGCCGCGGCTCGCACGAGCGGGTTGGCCTGGCGATTTGAACACCATTACCAGTCGCTTATGGCGGTTTTGGAGAAAGTCCGCCGCAGCAAATCAGCAGCGTGACGTCTTGTTGTCACTTCGCGCATAGGTCCAACCGGATCCAGACACATCACTGCTCGTGCCGCTAGGATAACCGTATGGAGAGCGTGGGAGTTGCTTTGGGATTAGTAACAGGAAGCTACCTGATCGGTGCTCTGCCTTTTGGGTATTGGGTGGGGCGGTTGCGAGGTGTTGATTTGTTTGCGGCAGGCAGTGGGAACATTGGCGCCACAAACGCAGGGCGGGTGTTGGGTTGGCCCTATGGATTGCTCGTGTTTTCGTTGGATTGTGCCAAGGGAGCTATTCCGCCGCTGGTGGCGGTGTTCCTTTATCAACAGATTCTCGGGCCAACCATCGAGCCTTTGACGGCCACCTTTTTGCAGGTAGGTGCTGGAGCCGCTGCGTTCCTGGGTCACCTCTACCCTATTTACTTGCAGTTTCGGGGAGGGAAGGGGATTGCCACGGGGGCAGGAACGGTGCTTGTCCTGACACCATGGGCTGCGGTCGGGGCCCTATGCGTGTGGGGGATAACTGTATTGGTAAGCCGGTATGTCTCCCTGGCGTCCTTGTTAGCGGCACTCACCTTACTAACTGTTCATCTCTACATGGTGAAGCATCCCTGGTCTTCTCCTGAATGGCCCCTGAGTTTGTATCTCACCCTGGGAACGATTCTGGTATTTGTCAAGCATCGGCAGAATTTGCGACGTTTGTGGCAAGGTCAGGAAAATCGAGTCGGGGAATGGCCCATGCGTCAGATTTTGTTGCGTGTCTTGCATCTTTTGGTCAATGGAGTGTGGTTCGGTGGAGCCGTTTTCTTCAATTTTCTGGCAGCACCAGCCATCTTTCGCTCATTCGACGAAGTAGTGCACACTGCTCCTTCGGACCGGACAGGATATCTACCGCTGTTGCCGGAAGGTGCCACCGAGGAGCAAAAGAAGGTTTTGTCCAGTGCGCTCGCAGGTAGTGCTGTCGGACCGATCTTCCCACTCTATTTCGCGATGCAAGCCGTGTGTGTCGCGGTTGCTCTGTTGACGGCGCTGAGCTGGTGGTCCTGGGGTCGGCTCCACCGCGCGCGTGTCATCCTCATCGCCGTATCCGCTGGAGTTGTTCTGATCAGTTGGCTTGTGTCCGAATTTGTCAGCGAGTTACGAGTGGCCCGTTTTTCCAATGATCCGGTAACAGCCCAAGCCGCTCGGTCTGCCTTCGGCCCGTGGCATGGAATCAGTTTACTTCTGAGTTGGCTGACCACCATTTTAGCAGGAGGATGCCTGATTCTTTCGGCCTGGTTACCACATGAAATAAACAGATGCAAGGCAGACTCCCATGATTCTAAAAATCATTTATAAAATAATGAGTCTTACTGACAGATGATTATGCGCAGTGCTGAGTGCTTATGGTATCATCATGATTTGTGGCTTGTGAGGGTCGAATGGACCAAAGAGGCCGGTTCCTGCTGGGTCATGCAATGCAGGGTCCCTAGTCCCCAAACGAGATCGCCGCTGTGAATCCCAATGACTTGACGATCGGGGAACAGCTCTGCCAGTATGCCTAGGGCCTGGCGGTCGGCGGGGTCATTGAAGGTGGGAACCAGCACCATATGGTTGGCGATGTAGAAGTTGGCGTAGCTGGCGGGGAGTCGCATTCCTTCATAATAGAGGGGTTGGGGCATGGGTAGGGGGATGACTTCCAGATGTTCTCCGTCAGGTCCGCGCCAGTTGCGGAGAAGATCCAGGTTTTCTTGAAGGGCCCAATAATTTTCGTCATGAGGATTATGCTCCACGACAGTGACCACTGTCCGCGGTCCCACGAAGCGGGCCAGATCATCCACATGACCGTGGGTATCGTCTCCAGCAATTCCCCGTTTTAGCCAGATGACCTGGGAGCAACCGAGATAATCTGCGAAGAGTCGCTCGTAGTCTTCCGCACTCAGATGGGGATTCCGTTGTTGAGTGGTGCTCAGCAGGCACTCCTGGGTGGTCAGCAGCCGTCCTTGACCGTTGACATCGATGGCTCCACCTTCCAGGACCACACGCCGACCTTGGACAAGCGGTTGCCAGTAAGGCAGCTGTTGGATTTGGGCAATGGTAGAAGGTAGAGCATCATCGGCGTGCCAGTCGGCATATTTGGCCCAAGCATTGAAGTGCCAATCCAGTATGGCTTTCTGTCCTTGGGCATCGATCACATAAATGGGTCCAGAATCCCGAACCCAAGAGCGATCAGTAGGAATAGACCAGAATCGCACGGCATTCACATTCGCAGAAACCTTCTCCAGTAAGTTTCGGACCTGAGCTTCGACAGCCGAGTTGGGAACGATCAGGTGGACCTGCTCCACTTGTGCCAGGTAACGGATGACCTCGGCGTAAACAAAGGGGATCAGGGGAAATTTACCAGGCCAATCCGACTCTCGCGTCGGCCAGACCAGCCAGGTGGCTTGGTGAGTTTCCCACTCTGCCGGCATCCGAAACCCACAGGTTGCCGGTGGAGTGGTGCAGGGCTGCAAAAGAGGCGATAGAGTCATTGTTATGCTCCGAAGGAATCGCCGCTGTTTCACCAGCAACCCGAGCTCATCAGTGTGGCTTGAAACCTGAGCAGAACGGGCTGTGGAAGCGGGACTCGCCGTATCGATTGGGGCTAGTTGTAAGGAATAGTCTGTCTTGCTGGCCAGCGATGCTGAAGATGGTCGGTCACCTTACCGGGGTTGGAGGGTTATGGCTAACCGCGGTAACTTCGGATCAATAGGTCACGAAAACAGATAGCGGGGTCTCCCATGGCGAGGGTAGTCCCGGAAGTTGCCGTGGAATTCGGATGTCGCTCGATTGACCAGGTAGAAGAGATGTGTTACCTTTGTTACAAATAAATATGTCTATGATCATCTGGATATTTTGGAGCGATGATGGCAGCACGTGATGTGTCAGCGGAGATGCGCGAGGCGCTGGTGTTGGAGAAGTGCCAGCAGCAGATGGGCTATCGATTCCGGCAGATCGAGTTACTTCGAGCGGCATTGACGCATACCTCCTGTGCCAACACCCGGGCGATGTCCAACGAGCGATTGGAGTTTCTCGGAGATAGCATCATCGGCATGGTGGTGTGCGAGCAATTATACAACAAGTATCCGGATTATCAGGAAGGTGAGTTGACCAAGATCAAGTCCGTCGTGGTGAGCCGTCATTCCTGTGCGGCCGTGACACGACGATTGCAATTGGATCGCTGCTTGTTTTTGGGGAAGGGTCTATCCCAACAGCGTGAGATACCGGAGAATGTGCTGGCTGATGTGTTTGAGGCCTTGGTAGCCGCCGTCTATCTCGATGGTGGGTGGGAAGTGGCACGGCAATGGGTTCTGCGCTGTCTGGGACCGATTATGGATCAGGCAGTGCAGGAGAAAGTCTGGCATGCTAATGCTAAGTCCGAGTTGCAGACGTTGGCCCAGAGGGAGCATGGCGTCACACCAAGGTATCAGGTACTGGACGAGCAAGGCCCGGACCATTGCAAATGTTTCAAAGTCTCGGCACAGATAGGCAATCATATGTTCGCACCGGCCTGGGGACGCACAAAAAAGGAGGCAGAAATCCGGGCCGCCTGCAACGCCCTGGCACAGTTGCGTGGTGAGAGGCCACCCTTTGCCCACGATTGATCCGCTCGAGGAATAAGACCATCAGGATCGACAGCAGCCGACAGCCGGCAGAAGGGCACCGAATGACGAGACGTTGGTCAGGATACGTGGTGATGTGCCAGACACCAGGTTGTGGTGCACCGGCGGTGTATAAAGTGGCGGCGCACTGGAGCGACGGAGTAACCGCCGAGTTGAAGACCTATGCCTTATGCTGTGCCACGTGTTTACCCACCTGGTATGCCCAGGCTTGCCGCAAGCAGGCTGAGTGCCGGCTTGCCCCGGGAGAAACGCTCGGCAAACCGGGTATCTACGAATATCAAGCCGGTAAACGTGATCGCGAACTGCGACGGCGTACGGACTTGGAAACAAACATGACCACCTCTTGAAAATCCCCCTCCAAGGCCCGGTAACTTTTCACAGTCTCACGTCTCGAATCGCTGTCAGGCGATGGCCAAGCACACTGTTTGCGAAGGAGGAGCTCATGAGACTTCCACGAGACAATCAGGTTCACCCATCTGGCGAAAATCGCACATGGCGGTGCGCATTCACGCACCAGCGACTCTCACCCTGAACTTTGCTGTGCTTTTCACGCACCAGCGACTCCCGCATGGGATTCTTCTTTGCAGACATGGACAGGACTGCCCCTTAGGGCTATTTCAAGGGCACAGCGTTTGCAGCAGGAATAGCTTACCTTCGGTTGTCGTGGTTGAAGGTTTACTGTTCTGGAGGAAGGAGACTTGCCATGCTCGTGCTCCGTTTGAGGTTCTACGCTGCTGTGTTGCCTTGGGTGGTGCTTGTGCCTTTTGTGCCGTGGATCGTCCCGATGATTTTACAAGCGGATGAGCCAGCCCCGCTGCCCGTGGCAAAAAGCCCTGCCGATGCCCAACCCCCGCAGCTTCCCAACGAAGCTCAGGTCATGCGTGTCAAATTGCAACGGTCTCAGGTGCTGCTCCAAGCGTTGACGATGGAAGATTTCAAAACCTTGCAGGAAAATGCCGAGTCGCTGGTACGGATCAGCCGAGCCACTGAGTTCTTGAGGGCCTATAAAACCGAAGAGTACGAATTTCAGGCCCGAGTCTTCCAGAAAGCCGCGGAAGCCCTCGCCGCCAAGGCCAAGGAAAAAAATATAGACGGTGCCATGTTGGCGTACATGGATATGACGATAAGCTGTGTCGCCTGCCACAATCATTTCCGCGGACGCAAACGGGACTAACACCGGCCCATCAAGGCAGCCGATCTTTGGGGATCTGACGAGAGAATGTCCGATGGAAAGCCAGATAGCCCGCTCGATATTCTCCCCAGCTACCGGGTTCCTTCGCCGCGGCGGTTATGATTGGACATGCAATCCCTATATCGGTTGCAGCTTTGCCTGCAGCTATTGCTACGCGATGTTTTTGCCCCAGAACCGCCGACCTAAGGAATTATGGGGCCGCTGGCTCATTGCCAAAACCAATGCTGTGTCTCTTGCACAACGCTTTGCCCCGAAACTTGCTCATCAAGCCCTGTACCTCTCCAGTGTCACTGACCCCTATTTACCTGCGGAACGTACCCTGCGTTTGACACGAGGAATCCTGGAGGCTCTGGTTCCCTACCAGCCGCGACTGACCGTGCAAACACGCAGTCCCTTGGTCACACGTGACCTGGATCTGTTGCAACAGTTTCGTCACATCGGTGTCAATCTCTCAATCACGACGGATTGTGACGAGATTCGCCGGTGTTTCGAGCCGAAAGCTCCGCCCTTGGCCAAACGCTGGCAGACCGCTATTGTCCTCCGCAGGGCCGGGATTCCCGTCATTTTTTGCATTACCCCTACCCTGCCGATCCGACAGCCCGGGGAGTTTGCCCGACGCATTGCCGACTTCCGTCCCGACGTCGTCGTGGTCCAAGAGTTTGAAACCGCCCACGGTTGCTTCGGTGCGGATACGGGACCGCAAGCGCGTCAACTTCTGCAACAGTTCGACTGGGACACATCCGACTATCTGCGTTTCCGGGATCTGCTCCGGCAATACCTGCCGGTTTACGAGGGGGAAGAAGGGTTTTTCCCGCCGGGATCAACCCATTCGGCAAGCTCATCGGCGTCGCCCAACATGTCAGGTCGCCGTCCCCTTACGCTGCTGTCCTGATCACTGCCTCTGCCGGTTGACCGT
>Ga0209017_10000279_pt1 | contig 52610 bp, 35 predicted proteins | sample YNPBryunderm2012_FD_185812 | JGI IMG/M metagenome (GOLD analysis project Ga0209017, IMG submission 185812) | Anoxygenic and chlorotrophic microbial mat microbial communities from Yellowstone National Park, USA - YNP Bryant MS undermat 2012... ... | reverse complement strand
TGGGGCGCAAGCGCCACAGTCATGAGCAATGATAGCAGGTAGAGTTGACCCACTTTCTGGACGAGCCAGAGTCCAACACGAGCGAGGGGACCGTGTCCGTACTCATGGAGGCGTTGCCACAACGTTTGGGGGTGGGGGGTCAGCCAGCGTCCGCCGGCCCAAATCAGGACAAAAACGGAGAGAAACGAGAGCTGACATCCGACCGTAAAGGGATCCGTCGGCTTCATAATGATGACGATCAGCCAGGCCAGGGCATAGATATGGGCAGGCCAGAGGGGGCGACGCAGTCCATAAGCCAGGCACACAGAGCAGACCATGGCCGCCGCCCGCAGCGCAGGAGGGCGGGCTCCTGTCAGAAAGGTATAGAACAGAACCAGTCCCGCCACCAGGAGCGAGATGCGGCGACCAGGCCAACCAGCCGTGCGCATCAGCCACCACACCCACCCCGTCACGACCGTCAGGTGGAAGCCCGATATACACAACACATGGACCACACCGGTCCGAAGGAAAGCCGCCCACTGTTCCTGCTCGAGCGCTGAGGTTTCCCCCAGCAGAAGAGCCGCAGCCAGACCAGTATTCCGCTCCGAAAGATGACGCCGTAAGACCCTCTCCCCACTCTGCTGGACATAGTCCAACACGCCGCGCCAGCTGTGCCACCGCCCCGATTCCCAACGGGTTACCGTGGCCGGCGAGTGGCGTACACGCATGACGGCGGTGATGCGTTCGTCCCGCAGCAGGCTTCGCCAGTTGCTCTGTCCGGGATTGTCGGGCAGGGGAGGCAGGGACAATAAGCCGTAAATTTCGACCGTATCTCCCGCATGAATCGCCTCCAAGTGTCCCTCGATGGTTACCAGCATTCGTCCGGAGGCCGGTGTCCACCCCGCACTCGTCTCGATGCTCTCGAGCCGAACCAGTAAACGAGTCGTTGGCAGCGGTTGAATATGCATCAGAGGGGATACAGCAGCGGGGCGGTACTCCGGTTCTTGCACCACCCACGCCCGGATCCGACGCGCCTCGGGAGCATCGGTGGCAAAGTGGGAAATGTCGTCAGCAGGGTACTCCTCCCGGTAAAGATGGTGATAGACCCCCGCCAGAGCTGCCGTGGTGATCCACAAACCCCACGGTGGTAACCGACGCCAGTTCTGGACCTGACGCATGAGCAGCCAAGTGATCACCCCGCCCAATGCAGCCAACCAAAGAACCGGTGTTGGTACCGAAAGATACCGGGAGAGCATCAATCCCACCGTAGCGCTGCAAGCAACGGGTACCAGCGGGGCACGCCAGAAGTCTTGCCAAGTACCCTCCGACCTTGGCGGATCCCCATCGGGGGAACGGGAAAGGGTCACTCCGTCGGCTGTCATGCTAGATATGCTAATCCACGCCGGGATCCTCTACAATTTTCATGATGCTCTCCGGAAGCCTGCCTCGGTGTTCCCCCACCGTGTTGGCTCGGAATCCCGGCCGGTGCCAGCACCAGAGACATCGTTCCGTCGAGTGGATCTGCGGGAGGTCGTATGACGGTCGATCGCGTGACTGAGGGTCGCAGGACTGTACAGCGTATGACCGTTCACTTAGGTCCGCGGTCGTACGACATTGTCCTCGGTCGCGGCTTGACCCATCAGTTTGGCCACTTTATTCGTCAATTGCTGCCACAATCGGCAACAGCGTTGCTTGTCGCTGATGAACATACCCAGAAGCTGACCGCTCCCCTGTCCGTTCCCTTGACGGAAGCAGGCTTTGCGACCATGACGGTCGTGGTTCCTGCCGGGGAACAGTCCAAATCTCTCGAGCAACTGAGTCGACTTTACGATGCCTTATACGAAATGAAGGCCGACCGCCGCACACCCGTGATTGCTGTGGGGGGAGGGGTGGTGGGCGACCTGGCAGGCTTTGCCGCGGCCACTTACAATCGGGGCCTGCCCTTGATCATGGTGCCAACCACCTTGCTGGCGATGGTCGATTCTTCGGTCGGGGGAAAGACAGCGATCAATCACCCGCGGGGGAAGAACCTGATCGGAGCTTTTCATCAACCCAAGGGGGTTTGGATCGACACCGACCATCTCGAAACCTTGCCCGGCCGGGAATACCGCAGTGGGCTTGCCGAGGTGGTCAAGTATGGCGTGATTCGAGATCCGGATTTGTTCGAGACTTTGGAGCATCATGTCGAAGCTCTGCGCGACGGAGACAGGAACCTTTTGCCGGCTGTCATTGCTCGATGTTGTCGCATCAAAGCAGACGTGGTGGAACAAGACGAGTATGAGGAAACCGGTGTCCGGGCCATTCTCAATTATGGCCATACCTTTGCGCATGCCTTTGAAGTGGTGGGGATGGCTGATCGCTGGCTTCATGGGGAAGCGGTGGCTGCCGGTATGATGTGCGCGGCCCATCTGGCTCAGCGGATCGGCTTCCTGGAGGACGCTTCGTTGTTATCACGCCAGCAGGCGCTGTTAGAAACGTTTCGCTTACCGACCCGCCCCCTGTCCCATTGGGACGTAGAGGCACTACTCGCAGCCATGCAGCGGGACAAAAAAGCCGCAGCCGGACGCCTCCGCTTCGTCTTGCCACGCCGTCTGGGAGAAGTCAGCTTGGTGGATGACGTCCCCCCGACGGAGGTCCGCCAGCTCCTGGGCGAACAGCTGGCTCCAACCGCGGAGAATTCATAGCTGCTCGCCTGGAGGATAATCAGGACCACCGGATGGCTCGGAGGAGGCCGACAGCAATGACAGAAATGTCGGAAGGTGATCACCCCGCCATCGTGTCTCCCCCGCGACTTTCCACGTAGGTCGCTCCGCCTGAGACTCCCCGCAGGAGAGGCTGCAGAAGTTCTAACTCCGACCGGTTGAGGCCGAAGTTTTCTGGGCGGCCCGGATTTTCTGGATCAACCGGGACTTCAGACGTGCGGCCTTATTCGGATGGATGTACCCTTTGTCCGCGGCACGATCCAGAAGTTGTTGAGTGAGTCGCCATTGTTCCTGAATTTGTTGCGGGTCCTTGCTGGCAATCGCTTCTGCAGCGGCACGCCGTTGCTTCTTGATACGCTTGTACCAAGCGCGATTGCGCCGTCGCCGCCGCTCATTCTGACGCATGCGTTTCCAGGCACTTTGAGTATGGGGCATATTCGTCGATTCCTCCTCAGGTCATCAGGTCGGATAACGTGCTCCCGTCCATTTTTATAGGTGCGGGTGTAGCCAGTTCCTCACAGTTGGGTCCATTTTACAGGCGTGGGTGTGGGTAGTTTGCCACGACTCGTTGGTATCTGGTAGCGACCGCCTGCTCCGCGAACTTGTCCTTTCTGTTTCTGCTATCGCAAAACACTGGTCCTTTCTGCTATCGAAAAATAAAGGTGAACCAGGTTGCTTATTTTTCAGACGAGGCTGATGGCACCGACCTTGTAGCGGACGAAGCGGGTCAACTCCAGTCCTGCCTTTTTCAAGGCGGCACTGACCGACATATTGGGGTACTTTTGAGCGTTGGCCATGGCTTGCTCGCTCAAGACAAGTTCGGCCAGGCGGGTCTTGAGTTTCCCCTCTGCGATTTTGTCCAGGATATTGGCGGGCTTGCCGGCGTTTTTCGGGTCCGCCTCGATTTCTGCTCGGATGAGGGCCTTTTCTTTTTCGATGACCTCGGCAGGCACATCCTGGGGTGTGCGGTAGGCGGGATTCATGGCGGTGATATGAGCAGCGACGTCCCGAAGGAGTTCATCGTTCGGTCCGCTGCCTTGGCACTCCACCAACGTGCCCACGGTACCGTCGAAGTGGATGTAGCCGCCATAGATTCCACCCTGGAGGCGGGCGAACCGATGGATCACCATTTTTTCCCGGATGACACCAATCGTGTCATTGAGGCGATCCTGGACCGTGCCTCTCGGGTCGTACCGTTCAGCCAACAGGGCAGGGACATCCAGGGCTTGACTGGAAGCGATGTGGCGGGCCAGATCGTTCACCAGAGCGATAAAAGGATCGCTTTTGGCCGAGGGCGCCGTTTCACAACGGACCTCGACGATGGCCGCGATACGCTGGGAGTTGTCGTAGAACAGACCGATGCGGCCTTCCGCCGTCTCACTTCCTTCACGTTTGACTCCCATTTTGGCATTTTGGGCCCGCAACCATTCGATCGCTTTGTCGATGTCCCCACCACTTTGTTCGAGAGCTTGCTTGCATAATCCCATCGGCTGATCGGTACGATCCCGCAGTTGTTTGACCAGTTGGGGGGTGATGGGCGTGCTCATGGTTGTAAGTCTCCTCGCTCATACCGTGCAGATCGCTGAAGCAGCGTTTGGGTTCAGGCATCAGGAGCCACGGAAGAGTGTATGGGTGATGGTGTCTCGGATGCCACTTCGCGGGCGGAGTGATTTCCGTTGCCTGAAGTCGTAGCGGCTGCAGAAACCACGCTGCTGGTGCGGCTGGGACGCGGCTTGATCATCGCCCGTTGTTCGGGCGGCAAAGCTGCGGCGCCCTCCAGGCAGGCATCGGCCAGTTTGGCGATGATAATCTCGATGGAACGGATGCTATCGTCGTTTCCAGGAATAGGCAGATCGACTTCATCCGGGTCGCTGTCGGTATCGATCAGAGCAATCGTAGGAATCCCCATGCGTCGGGCTTCACGAACCGCATTGTGCTCCTTTTTCGGGTCCACGATGACCAAGGCCTCCGGCAGTTTGACCATATCGCGGATACCTTTCAGGTTACGGCGAATCTTGAGCAATTCCCGGCTCAGTTGTGCGATCATCTTTTTCGAGTGGGTGCGGATATCCGCACTTTCGGGAGCTTTGGCAGGATCGAGTTTTCCGGCTTCGGTCATCATTTTCTCGATGTAGGCATTGAGATCCTCTTTGTGGGGATTGACTCCTGCGGGGAGCCACATCGCCTCCAGTTCCTGCAGTCGTTTGACGCGGGCGCGGATCGTGCGGTTGTTGGTCAAGGTGCCCCCAAGCCAACGTTCGCTGACATAAGGCATACCGCAGCGTTGGGCCTCACGCTCGATGATCTCCTTGGCTTGTCGTTTCGTGCCCACAAACAGTACGACTCCACCATTGGTCACAACTCGGACGAGATACTTGTACGCTCGTAACAGACCCCGCACCGTTTCACGCAGGTCGATGATGTGGATTCCATTGCGTTTACCGTAAATGTACGGCCGCATTTTGGGATTCCAACGACTGGCCCGGTGACCGTAATGGACCCCGGCATCCAACAAGGCTTTGACATCCACAATCGTGTTCAGTGCAGTAGTCACGGCGCCTCCTCCCGGGATTCGGCGATCTTCACGCACACTCGCGGCATGATGAAGCCAACCCTCCCTTATGGACTCAGATAGACCCCACTCCCAATTTTCAGGGGCCGAAGACTGACAGTATAACATTTTTTGCGGCTTCAGCCAACCCCTGCCGGGGACTATTCCCGCAGGGCGTGCGTGTGGGCGGCAATACCGAGTCTTGTCGAGGTGCGGTGATCACCCCCATCGGAGGAGGTGTCCACAGTTGGTGTCCGCGGATGACTTCGGGGAGGCCCGCAATGTTTCCCTCGGACCGGTTGATTCCGGTTATGGATATTCGGCACGGTCAGCTGGTCCATGCGCGAGCGGGGCAAAGGGAGGCCTACGAGGCTTTGCAATCGCCACTGGTAGGACCCACCCTTGGGCACACGGCGAGCAATCTTCTCCGAGCGGCGGGTGCTGTGCGTTTGTATGTGGCAGACCTGGATGCCTTGCTGGGGGAACCATCCGACCCAGCGGTGATACACTGGATCCACGAGTGGACCGGATGTGAAATCCTTCTGGATCGCGGCCGGCAGATACTTCTGCAACTCCCCCGGCATGTGCGGCCGGTGTTCCCTCTCGAGGCAGAATGGTCCCCCTCGGAACATGCTGATTTGGTCCAGAAATACCAGGCGTGGCGACCATTCTTTTCCCTGGATTTATGGCAGGGTCGATTGATGAGAGGTTATCAGAGCTGGGGCATTGCGGGGTCTGAGGAGTCCCTGGGTTTGGTCGAGCAAGCTTATCAGGTGGGGTACCGCGCCGTGGTGGTCATCGATCTGGCCCAGGTCGGAACGGCACGAGGAGTCGCTGGCATCTGCCCTTTGGTGCGGAGTATGCGTTGCCATTGGCCGCGACTGGAGATTGTAGCGGGAGGAGGGGTGCGCAACGCCCGAGATTGTCAATTGCTTCTGGATGCCGGAGCCGATGGTATTCTCGTCGCCACGGCCCTCCACCGTGCCCATGGCATGAATTCAAGCCCGACTGAGTCGGAACTCAGCTGAGGTTCTTCAGGAGATATTTTCCAGAAACCCCTGCATTTCTCCGGCGGCGTGAAAGTCCCCCACCGTTTCCGCTGCGGCGATCCCTTGTCGCAAAACCTGTCGGGCCTCCTCGTAACGCTGGAGCCGTATCAAGGCCTGACCAGCTTGCAGGTAAGCGGGAATGTAGGGTGGTCCTGCAGGTCGAGCGATCAACTCCTGCAGGATCCGTACGCACGTTTCATCATCTCCTACCGAGGCATACTCCAGGGCCAGTCCGTAGCGGAGGAACGGATCATCTGGGTCCTGACGCAGTAAGTCTTCCAGTTGCTCCATGCGTGGAGTTCGGCTCATGGATAAGGACCTCCCGAGGGTTGGCAGACCTGTTCGTCGGGAGAAGGCTTTCCCGGGGTGGAGAACGCTATCCCGAGGACAGCCTCCTGCTGCCTATGTTATGGTCTGACCAGCCTACTCGATCGGGACAGGAGAGGCTTCCGTGTATGGCGTGATGTTCGGCATCCTCCTTTCGTGTGGCATGACGCTCGGTACCGTCCCTTCGTTCGTTACGATTGTGCAAACTGGCTAATCGGACCAGTCGTTGCCCTAGGTGTGTCCGGTGCAACTGCATGGATCAGCCGCGGACAAGAGGCTACCCCCGTGCTTGTTGATGGAGCGATGCACTCCGGTTGACCGACTTCAGAGGTGCCGAACAAGGGACAATAAGCTTGATTCTGGGGGGTCAACCGTGAGCACCAGCCGATGGAGCATGCGGAAACAATCGTTGCTGGGATTTTCACGATGGGGATGGATGTTGCTGGTGCTTGGGGGGATGTGTGGTTGGGGGACATCTTCCCTATTCGGAGAAGAGGAGCCCAATGGTGCCCCCAACCATCGCGATCCCACACTTTTGCGGGGTCAGCGGCGGGATCCTGTGGTGGCTGTTTACGAAAAAGTCAAGGGCGCTGTTGTCAACATTCATAGCGAGCGCACGGTGGTACCGGCAGCAGACGATCCTTTCCGGCTACCCGTGCAGCCGCAGCGGGTCAGTGGCATGGGGAGCGGCATCGTCCTCGACCCGCGTGGATACATCCTTACCAATTTTCACGTCGTCGATGATGTCCAGACTTTACGCGTCCGGTTGCATGATGGAAGCGGATACTCCGCACGCATCTATGCGGTGGATAAGGAAGCGGATCTGGCCATCATCAAGATCGATCCTCACAAGCCGCTGCCGCTGCCGGTCTGGGGGACCGCATCCGACTTGATGGTGGGGGAAGCAGTCATTGCCATTGGTAATGCCTATGGATACGAACATTCCATCACCGATGGCCGGGTTTCCTACAAGGGGCGCGATGTCACGTTGAACAAGGACCTGGCCTATCGGGGTCTCATTCAAACCAGTGCGCCGATCAATCCGGGGAACTCGGGCGGACCGCTCTTGAACCTGCTCGGTGAGGTGGTCGGGGTGAATGTGGCCATTCGTGCCGGTGCCCAGAATATCGGGTTTGCCTTGCCTGTGGATCAGGTGATCAGCCGAACCGCTGAGATGCTCGCACGCCGCCGCCAGGGACGGCATGGCTGGATTGTGCGTGATGTTGTCCAACGGGACAACCCGGAAAGCCCGGTTCGCCGCCATGTCGTCGTGGAAGCCCTGGAGGTGGGGTCCCCGGCTGCCCAGGGTGATACCAAAGTCGGCGACATCATCGAGAAGATCGGGGATGTGACTGTCTTTACCTCGGTGGACCTGGAGCGTGCTTTGCTCGATCTTCACAGCAAAGAAACTCTTCCGCTGAGGCTCCGTCGGGAAAATCAAGTGCTCCAGAGTACGTTGCAGCTAACGCCTGCGCGGGGCGTTCCCACCGGGTCGGCAGAGTTGGTCTGGCGGAAGTTGGGCGTGCGTCTGGTCGCCGTGGGGGCTGAGGCCGTCCAGAGGGCCAATCCCCAATTACGCGGGGGAATGCTCGTCAGCGAGGTGGCACCTCAGAGTGCCTCGGCCATTGCCGGCTGGCAACGCGGTGATATCCTCGTCGGCTTGCATACCTGGGAAACCCTCAACCACGACAACATTGCCTTCGTGCTCCTGCACAAAGACTTCGCCAAATTCCTGCCCTTGAAGTATTACCTTGTGCGTGAGGGGCGGCTGCGAGAAGGTTGGCTCCCCCTCAACCCATAGGACGGTCATCCGCGTGTCCAAAACCACGCATCGCAGACTCACCCTGTCTTGTGTAGATTCCGGTAAAAAACCACGCCTTGCAGAATCGTCATCTCCCACGCATTTTCCGGGAAAACCAGGCATTGCAGAACCGTTATCTCCCGCTCAGCTTCCGCAGAAGTGCGTATCCACCATGGAGCCTTGCGGTTTTTCTTGGGAAACGCTGGAGTCCATCAGATCAAACGTGCTTTTTCATCGGCCTGCTGGCGGGGTCATTCCTCTTCCTTCAGCGCCTTGAATCCACACGAAAGCTGTTCTCATTCCAGCGAGACACCTGGGCGCGTAAAAAAATGTTGGGTCTTCACCTGCTTGAGGGTTGACCGAAAATCCGGTCGCCGCAAACACCGGGCTGGAGTCAATGGCGCGAGTCGGTACATCGACGAGCCTGCGATGAACGAGCCACGATTTCCTGGGCGTGAGCCGTAGAGAGGGTTCCCTAACAGCCCGCGCTGTAACAGCCTGCGGACTTATCAATGCTGGGTCTTTGAACCCGGGACTTTGAGCGTTGGGAGGGAGAAACCATGTCCACAACGGAGTTGATCCGGAATGGCTGTCGGTTGGAAGTCTTGCAAGGGGATATCACGGAGTTGGCGGTGGATGCGATTGTCAATGCTGCCAATCCCTGGCTGGTGGGTGGCGGAGGAGTGGATGGTGCTATTCATCGAGCGGGTGGCCCCGCAATTCTCCAGGAGTGCCGGCAGATTATGGAACAACGGGGAGGTCAGCCCTTGGCCGCGGGGGAGGCGGTGATCACAGGTGGGGGACAACTCCCGGCACGTTACGTGATCCACACGGTGGGGCCGGTGTATCGAGAATGGACTCGCGAACAAGCCGCGGAGCGTCTGGCAGCCTGTTACCGCAATTCGCTGACGCTGCTGCGACAACACGGGTTGCGATCCATCGCCTTTCCGGGGATCAGCACCGGGGTTTATGGCTATCCACCTGAGGAAGCTTGTCCCATTGCCGTGCGTACCGTGTTGGAAGAAGTGGAACGGTTTGATGCTTGCGAACGCGTCATTTTTTGCACCTTCAGTCGGCGGGACTATGAGTTGTATCAACAAGAATTCGCCCGGATCCTTGCAGGAAGTTCCGGCAATCTCTAAAGGGACGGGCGTGAACTCTTCCGGAGCGTCCGGAGGGCATGGATTCTGAGTTTTCCGGAGGGTGTGCACTCTAAGTTTTCCGGAGTGGGCATGGACTTTGATTTTTCCGTAGTGGGCATGGACACTATTGAATCTCGGGGTGGTCATGGAGACAAAAAGCGAAGATGCACTTCTGAGATTTTTAGAGGACCCGGAGCGGGGTCGGCGGAACCTGACGGCATTATCCCAGCATTTGGGCCCGGAGCAATGGTCGCAGCTCTGTTCCCACCTAAGGCATATTCTGCCCCGCTGTCCGGACGCAGACCTGGCGTTGAATCATCTGGAGCGTCTGTTGAGTCGGCCGGCAGTCCGTGCTCGGTGGCCTTTCTTCCGAGAAGGGCGCAGCCAGGCCTTGGAAATCCTGATGCAGTTGCTCAGCGTGTCTCAGTTTTTTGCCGATACGCTCGCTCAGTATCCGGAATTGCTGGAGACCCTTCATCATCCTCCCCGCGTTGGACCGACGACGGCGGAACTGATCGCAGAATTGCAACGGGAAATCCGTCCAGCCCCTGATGATGCGGCGGTACTGCGGTGTCTGCGTCGGTTTCGCCAACGTCATCTGCTGCGTATCGGGGTCAATGACATCATCCGGCAGCATTCCTTGGAGGAGATCACCCGGGAATTGTCCCGCCTGGCCGATGCCACGCTGGAGGTAGCCCTTCAGCATGCCTATCGCACCGTCACCACCCGCTTCGGCGTGCCCACAACGCCCGACGGTACACCGGCTCGACTCAGCGTCCTGGCCCTGGGAAAGCTGGGCGGAGAGGAGTTGAATTACTCCAGCGATATCGACCTCATCGTTGTGTACGACCATGAAGGGACAACCACCGGCCGCCGAGCGGGAATCACAAACAGCGAATGCTTTGCCCGGATCGTCACGGAACTGGTACGCCTCTTGTCGAGCCATACCGAGGATGGCCTGGCTTATCGTGTGGATCTGCGGTTACGACCGGAGGGTCAACGGGGACCCTTGGCACGCAGCCTGCGCAGCACCCTGCATTACTACGATACCATGGGTCGGACCTGGGAACGCCAGGCCTTGATCAAGCTGCGTCCTGTAGCGGGTGACGGTTCCCTAGGGCAGGAAGTGCTGGCCGCTCTGGAATCGTTCGTCTATCGGAAGTATCTCAGTTTCGCTGAGATCAACGAAGTCAAAGCTCTCAAGCGTCGGATGGAAGAACGAGCCAGCCGGCGTCAGGGGGACAGCAGTTTTCCCCGAGATGTCAAGAATGGTCCGGGTGGCATTCGGGACATCGAATATACCGTGCAGTTTTTGCAGTTGCTCAACGGTGGCGATCTACCTGCGGTCCGTCAACGCAACACCCTCCTGGCTCTGGAAGCTCTGGAAATTGCCGGCTGCCTTACGCCTCAGGAAACCTACTTGCTAGCCGATGCTTACCGCTTTTTACGGACCACGGAGCATCGCATGCAATTGCTCTGTGATCTTCAGACCCACACGTTGCCGTCCCAGACGGATCAACTGCGGCGGCTGGCTCAACGCCTGGGATACTCCTCGGCGACGCCACTGCGTGGGTCGGTGTCTTCAGGATCAGCGGGGTCCCGGAGCTCTTGCTCAGTCGAGGCAGGCCTTGCTCCGCAGCGGCGGTCGCCCCTCGATGAGGATTCAACCGTCCCGCCTCTGGATGCTTCCCTGCTGCTGGTCGATCCTCTGGATCGTTTCCTCAAGGATTTGCAGGACAAAACCACCCTGACGCGAACCATACTCAACCATCTCTTGCATCAGACGTTCGCGGACGCCGGAGATCAGACCGAACCGGAAAGCGATCTCATCCTCGATCCGGAACCAGATCCGGAGATGGTTCAGGCGATTCTCAGCCGCTACCGCTTTCAGGATATTCCGCGGGCTTATGCGAATCTGATGCAGTTGGCCCGGGAGTCGGTTCCCTTTTTGTCCTCCCGACGTTGCCGGCATTTTCTCGCCAGTATAGCTCCTCGTTTGCTCGCCGCGGTAGCGAACACTCCCGACCCCGATGATGCCTTGACCCAACTGGAGCGGGTCTCCGCGTCTCTGGGTGCTAAAGCGGTCTTATGGGAACTGTTCAGCCAGCATCCCGCCTGCCTGCAGTTGTATGTGGAGTTGTGCGCCGGCAGTCCGTTCCTGTCCGGCTTGTTGATCAACAACCCGGGGATGATCGACGAGTTGCTCGATAGTCTGGTGCTCAATCAGCCGCGTAACGTTCAGGAATTGCGGTCGGAACTGGCTGAGCTGTGCCGCGGTGCCGATGACCCAGAACCGATTCTCCACAGCTTTCAAGACAAAGAATTGCTTCGCATCGGAGTTAGCGATCTGTTGGGACGGGCGACGATCCGGCAGACGACAGCGGCCCTTTCCGACCTGGCCGAAACCATCCTGTTGCAAGTGGTCGATCTGGTGGAACCTCAGATTCAGCAGCGTTGGGGCATTCCCCTGCACCCTCACCGGAGCGTGCGGGAACCATGTGGATATGTGCTGCTGAGCCTGGGTAAGTTCGGCGGACGGGAGATCAGTTACCATAGTGATCTCGATTTGCTTCTGCTGTACGAGGCGGATGGTCAAACCACCGCAGGACAGGCCAACGCCTTCTATTTCACAGAACTCATGCGTGCCATCATCCGGGCGACCAGTCACATGGGACCTTTCGGACGTCTCTATGCGGTGGATATGCGCTTGCGTCCCACGGGCAAATCGGGTGCGTTGGTGCTGCCTCTGGCCGAGTTCCGCCGGTATTTTGCCCAGTCCGATGGCCAGGATTGGGAACGGCAGGCTTTGACCCGTGCCCGCGTTCTGCGGGGGCCACCGGAGTTGTGCCGACTGATTCCTGCTGTACTGCAGGAAATCCTCTTTGCCCGTCCGTGGACGGCGGAAAGCCTGGACGCCTGGGAGGCGATGCGTCGCCGTCTGGAAGTCCATGCCAGTCCCCGCAACCTCAAACGAGCCCCGGGAGGATTGGCCGATGTGGAGTTCATCGTCCAGTTGTTCCAGATGAAGCATGGAGCGGAATTCCCCACCATTCTTCAACCGAATATCTGGGACGCCCTGGATGCTCTGGAAGAAATGCGATTGATGGACCCCGGGGAACTCGCGGTCCTGCGGGCGGGCTATTCCTTCCTCCGTCTGGTCGAAGCCCGACTGCGGATTCTAACCGATCGACCCCTCCAGGAACTTCCCGAAGCCTCTCAAGAGCTATCCCGTCTGGCCCGCCGCCTGGGCTATCCCTCTCCGGACGCCTTCTGGAACGAATGGCATTGGCATACCACGGCCATCCGGCGTTCCTATCAATCGATCCTCTGGCAGCAGCGACGACCGCGTTCCGCAGCACCGACTTGATCGCTCTTCCGCCGATGGTCCGACTTCCGGGCTTCTCCTCTGACTTCCCGGCTTCACTTCTTTCCCTGCGTTCTCAGAGGCGATTCCTCAGGGGTGGGTTCGCGGGACTTCCATCATTCTCGGGTCTCGTTCATTCTGTGCTCGTTGGGGTAGATATTTTGCACATGCGGTAGCTGCGGGTTTTGTTGACTCTGATCCCGGTAGGGAAATGCTCGTTCTCGTGAAGATGCAGGGGTGCCACGGCCGAAAAACGATATGTGTCCGTATGCACTGAAACGAAGATCGGAGCTGAGCCGGTTGCCCTGCAGCGTCGGTGCTGGGGTGCGGGGATTTTGTCGGTCGTGCTTCTCATAGGTCCGGTCGTGCTTCTAACAGGGAGCGGCTGTACCGATCAGCGGTTGTTGCGGCAGACCTGTCCGAGACCGGGAGCAGGGCCTCCCGCGATCCCACAACATCGCGACCCGCATCCGGATTATCGACTGGCGTGCGGCGATATCGTCGAAGTGCGCTTGAGCTTTCATCCGCAAGGGGATGCTTTGGTGGCCATCGATCTCGATGGTCGCTTGCCTCTCGGGCTACCCACAGACCCGCGCGTGGAGGGATGTACGATTGCCGAGGCGCGGGAGTTGGTAGCTGGCATCGCCCAGATGCCGCCCGAGGCGGTCAGTGTGCGACTGATCGAACCGCGGGGTCAGTACCTCTTTGTGCACGGCCCCATCCGCGGACGCTTGCGGATTGTACCTTATCAAGGCCCAGAAACGGTGCTGGACTTCCTCAAACGCATTTCCGGCCTTCCCCCCGGGACCCAATTGGGACAGATTTATGTCCTCCGTCCTGGTGTGGCTCAGGGACAGCAACCTCAGGTCTTCCGGTGCGATGTCCGATCCGCTCTCTACGGTTTACCCACTCTCCACAACATCCCTCTGCAACCAGGCGATCTGATCTATCTGGGTGAAACCGCTCCTTCGGCGCTTGCGCGTTTCCTTCCGCATTGGCTAGAGCCCCTGTATTGCCGTGTGCTGGGACTTTGGCCGGAATCCTGGTTCTTCCTGCCTTGGTCCCACTGGTTCCGCCGCGACGAGCACGTAGCGAACAAGCTATTCCCTCAAACATGAGGCCCGGTCTCTTCTAGATGGACAAGTGGTTGATGGGCGGGAGGAGCGACGAGGTGTCGTGCCGAGGCAAAAACGAAGGAAGATGTTCCGGTTCGGAGCTGCTGACATCAAGGAGTGTTTGTGGAGATTCCAAGCCGAGTGAGGGTGGGCCAGGATTTCAACCTTTCGTGGGATGAGGATCCGGATTCTGGCCGTGGGGGGTCAACAGGGTGATGATTCACCCAGTTGAGTCTGAGTCTTGGTCGTGGGGGGTCAACAGGGTGATGGTTTGAGCAAAGGCAGGCCAACGTTGGATCAATTCGGTCCGGCAACCGCGGCGATAGTCGGCGTAATCGAAACCTGGGGCGACGGTGCAGCCGAGCAAGGCGAAGCCCGTGTCGGAGAGCAAGCGACTGCCTTGCCATACCCCAGCAGGGACGACTACCTGGGGGAGTTGACCGGCCATCAGGTCCTGCCCCAGGATCATTTCCCGCCCACTGCCGTCCGGATACAATTGGAGCATGCTGACAGGTTGGCCTAGATAGAAATGGAAAATCTCGTCGCTCGAGAGCATATGCAACTCGGACACCTGGCCGGCACGAAGCAGATAATAGATGGCGGTCGAAAGGGCACGGCCCCCTCCGTGATGCGGAAGGAGGTTCTCGGGCAGTTGGAGTGTGGAACGGTACGTCTCCCGGAAGTAACCCCCTTCCATCGGATGGGGTTCTAAGTGCAACAAGCGGATGACTTCATCTGCAGTCATGGTCGTTCCCTGGGTGATGCAATGGTGAACCTGTCTCAGCACGGATCGCTCGGATTCGATGCTTCCTAGAGATCGGAGGAATTCCCCCCTTGCGTGTCATGTTGACTTTGGCTAGTACGGAACGGTGCAAGAAGACTTTGGCGGGAAGAGAAGGCCCTCACGAGGAGTTGTCTCAACGTTCGGGGGACGACGAAACCTCCGCGGAGGGATTCTTGGCAGCAGCGGGGGTGGAAGCTATGGAAGCAGGGTATTTGAGCCGTTGGGGTGCAGGATCACCTTCGGTGATGGACCAATAGGCATCTGCTTCCAATCCCTGGATTTTCTGGACAGTTCCCGAAGCCCAGTAAATCGTCAGGTTCTGGATGGTTGTATCGGGCCCCAATCCGAAGAGCAGGCGGGGATCATTGGTGCTCGCGTAGCTGGCTCCACCCTTGACGAAGCGGGTCTGCTTTCCCTGGGGAGTTTCCAGAACGACCCGTGTGCCCACGATGTCGGCATGTTTGTGCCCATGAAGGTGCAGCCCCACCCAGTGATGATCCTGAGCAGGATAGACGTTGCGGAGTATTGCGACCGGCTCGTTCAGATGACTGACCACAACGTCGATGCGTCCATCGTTATCCAGATCGCCGAAGGCTGCACCGCGGGCATTGTGAGGTTGCTGACAATAGCTGCCACCTTGGGAGGTGATGACGCGAAAGCGCCCCTGAACATTTCGGAGAAGTTGCGGTCTTTGTCGTCGATCGAGCTTGATGGGGAAACGTATGGCGTGCCCACTGACAATGAGCAGGTCCTCCCAACCATCCCAATCGAAGTCGAAAAACCCAACGCCCCAACTGACATAGGTGCCGCCGATGACGGCCAGGCCGCTGGGCATGGTGTCATACAGGAAGCGAATCTGTTTGGCATCACTCCGGTTTTTGTACAGTGCCGGCAATTCATTCTCGTAGTTGGTGACGATCAGAGAGGCCCACCCGGAACGGTTATAATCAGCGGCATCCAGGCCCATGCTCCCGTTGGCAATGCCTCGATCGTCACGCGCGACCCCGGCGAACAGGCCTACCTCTTCCAGACGGATCTGCCCCGCTTCGCTGCGATTGATGTAAAAATGGTTGTCGTCAGTGTCGTTGGCCACGTAAATATCCGGGCGGGCATCGTTGTTGGCATCGACCAGGATCACACCGATTCCTTTGCCGTCCTTGCGAATCTTGCACAGGTCGGAGATATCGGAGAATGTTCCGTCTCGGTTATTGCGGTAGAGGGTATGAGGCAGGGGTTTGAAACGCCGGGGCTGGCAGACATCGCGGGTTTTCCCGTCGTAGGTGCAGTCCGTGGGGTGATTGGTCTCAAATCCCCAATCTCCATAGTGTGCGATGAAGATTTCCGGGTAGCCATCGCCGTCGAGGTCTCCCCAGGCCGCGGAGGTGGACCAGAGGTTATCATGCAAGCGGGCCGCCGAGGTGACGTCGAGGAACCTGCGGCCTCCGTTCTCCGCAGCAACATTTTTCAGCAGCACCAGGCGGTTGTAACCGGTGATGAGCAAATCGGGCCAGCCATCTCGGTCGTAGTCAAAGGCCGCCGCTCCGTGACTGTAGGGGAACGAGATCGCATCCAGGCCGACTTGACTCGTCACATCCTGAAAACGGAATTGCCCTAAGTTGCGATACAACTTGCACGGATGTCCGAGGACCTTGGTCCCCACGTAATATCCGCCACCCGGCAGGAAGATGTCCAACAAGCCATCCTGGTCATAATCGATGAGAGCGACTCCCCCACCCAAAGATTCGATGATGGCGTAATGGTTTGCTTCCTCACCATTGCGGTACGTGAAAGAGATGCCGCTGCTTTGGGTGACGTCCTCGAAGACCGGGGGGCCGGTCGGGGAGGCGGACGTGTCCGAACTCGGGATGGAAGCTGACCCCTCTGGTGTCGGAGCGGATTCGTGCTGGCAACCGGTGCTTAGGATGAGCAGCACCATAGCGATGCCGACAACCGCCCCCTGGTTGACGGATCGTATCACAGGAACCTCCCTCCCTTATGTGTGTTCATCCGAGTTACTTTCTGCTGTTTCTTTCATCATAGATGCGAGCCGGGAGAAACAACAGAGAACCCTACCCGGTAGCTCCCCGTCTTATCGCCGCAGAGAATAGCTCCCGGGACGAAGATCAGGCCTACCCCTTTCGCCTGGGACGGGTCGGGTTGCCGATGGCGGGCTTCTGCCGCTGCAATACCGGGGTTGATCGGTGGTGAGGGAATCGGTGGTGTGGGAATCAGCCGTCCTGGAATGAGCTGTGCGTGCACCGACCTCTTGAGAAGCGGGCAGGAGAGAAGCAGGCGTACGGGACCAGCAGGGCGGGCGTGTTTCAGGGTTCGATGGTGACACGGGCCAGGTCATCGAGAAAGAAGTCGCCTTGCTGCCGGAGTCGTTTTTTGAACCGTTCCAGTAGTTGCGGGTCCTGCAGACGCTGGCGGTCATATGGGTCGGCGAGAGCCTGGAGGAAGTGGACGACGTTCCAGATTTTGTCCGGTCGGTCCGGGTAGGAAGGGCCCGTGGCCAGTGTGTTACGGAAGGCGGTCATTCCACTGGGGTAAATGCCTCCGTAGATGCGTGCGTAGAGATCCTGGCCCTGTCGTCCGCCCCGGTACACTCCGAGGAGCAAATTGCGCGGTTGTACAACACCTCCCCACAAGTCCCATTTGAGTTGCGGTTCGCTGCCGTATTTGACGTGACAAGAGGCGCAGCCGAACTCGGCGGAATTATACAGCTTATAGCCGCGGATGGCGGAGAGGAGTCGATCGTCCTCCGTGCGGATGTGGTGGGGAGGAATCGGGATCGGGTACCGGGCGGCCACACCCCAGTTATACAAAACATCCACGAGATTTTGGACGAACAGGGCGTCCAATTCCGCTCCTTCGAAATCCGGGTCTTCCTCCGTAGGTTGCATCGCCTTGGCCATGGTGGCAAATTCTGTCTCGCCGCGGATACTCAGATGGATGACATAGCTGACCAGATCCGCGATTTCGTCATCCCGTAGATGCGGGAATGCCGGCATCATCGACCCGTCAATGCCGCGACGGAGGATACGGATCAGATCGCTCCGGAGGGGTTTACCCATAGGTCCACGGCCCACACGAGGTAAATCGGGCGGTGGCGCTGCTGTGATGAATTTGAAAATCCCCTGGCGATAATCTCGTGGAGTAGCGGCTTGGGCGACAGCCTGGCGACCGTCCCCGGCACCTGTGAGACCGTGACAGGTCAGACACCAGCGACGATACAAGACGGAGCCGCGGGCTAAGGTCGCTCCGTCGAGTTGTAAATCGTGCCAGGTTTGTCGGGCCTGTTCCCATTGTTCCTGTCGTTGCCGACGTTGGGAGGCACTCCAGCCCTGTAAGCGTGCGGCCAGACCGGCAAGATTGGCGAACACACCTTTCTGAGGATCCGGACGTGCCTGCGTGACCAGAACCCACCGGGGCCAGTCGGGAAGTTCAACCCGCGGCTGAAGGGGGGTGCCGAAGTAGTGATCCATTAGACGAGATAAGCGGCTGAGCTGAGTGGCCGTCAGGTGGGCAGGGTCCAACACGTTCCGACCCAATTGCGCCCGGACATCTTCGGCCAGATCACGGTCAGGCGTCAGCTGGGGAAATTGGGCACTTTTGAGAGGCGAAAATCCCGGTGTCGGCCAACGTTTCGGAGCACCATCCAATCCGGTTTTCCCCACCACAAGCCAGTCGGTGCGGAGCGGATAACGTTGGCTCATCTCCGGGCCCGCAGTTGCCGGCTCCCACATCGAGAGGGAATCCGGGTGGGAATTGCATCCCGTCGTCCAACCCAGGAACAAAACCAGAGTAACCTTTTCTCGCCAGAACCTGCTTCGTGCTGTCATAGAGCCTGTACTTGTGCTTGTTACCTGCTTGTGGAACCGGAGGTTGCTTTGATGCGGCAGCCTCTCCGTGGCCGATTCTTGTATCCTAAGGCATTGTATGAACAATAGCAGAGGTGATGGCACAATGTCCGTGGTAGCACGGGGGGAGGCATGCGGGGTTTCATCATCGGCCTGCTTCTGACGTTGCTTGTATGGGAAGCTGGGATACCCGCTCACCAGGCACCGCCACCGGGTGAGGAGGTGCAGGTGGTAGGAGCGTCGGAACAGACACGCAAGCGTGCTAAGGAATTGGAGGTACGCCTCCAACGCTCCCCAGATGGGGAAGCCGTGGACGAAATTCTCCGTTGGATGGAAGAAAACAGCGACGTTCTGATCCGCGTGGACCCCTACCGTTATGTGCCGGCGGGATACTGGGGACAGGTTCTCTTGAGTCGTCTGTCGCCGCAACAACTCCAGACGTACCGCCTGCGTATCGATCCTTTGGCCGAGCAGATGCTCTCCCGAGCACGTCAACGGGGTGATACCCAGGCACTGCGTCAGCTCATCGAACGCTATGGATTGTCCCGTCCAGCGGCACCAGCTCTTCTGCTTTTGGGCGATGCTCTCCTGGAACGGGGCGAGGCGACAGCGGCGCTGGCCCTTTGGGAGCATTTGCAGCCGGAGGGCACGGCGGAGTGGATTCATCCCGATGTTCGCCAGGGTGCTGACCAGGCTCTGGCCGCCCAAGCGGTGGCACGACGCGTGCTCGCCTTGTGGCTACGTTCGGATACGGGCCTTGCTCGTCACCAGTGGGAAGTTCTGCGGCAGCAATTCCCGCACGCTCGGGGTCGACTGGCAGGTGAGGAGGGGGTGTATCACGAGATCTTGGCGGAGTTGCTCCAGCGTCCGCCGCGTTATGCTTATTCCTTGCATCCCGGACAGAACTGGACCACCTTCGGAAGTCGTCCCAGCCGCAATCCGTGGCTGGCCCTGACGTATCGCTGCGGACAAACCTATCCCACCTGGCGCAGAGAGTTGTCCTTGGCACCGCGTGTTCCTGCGGAGGGAGACTGGGGCGGATTGCGGCAACCTTGGCCCCATCCTGTAGCCGCTGAGCGGAGGATTTTTCTGACCGACGGTTTTCGTCTCTATGCATGGGAAGCCCTCACCGGCCGACCCCTTGCCACGCTGGAACTCTTGACACCGCCACGGGAGTTAGGATCAATGGGGAACTTGCCTTGCCCCACCTTGACCCTCGAAGGCCAGGGACTTTTTGTACGCACGGGACTTCCTCAACTACGGCCTGCGGGAGTCCGGGATGATCGTACCTCGGCAGGTGAACTGGTTTATATTCAGATCGTGCCTCATGAGAACAACACAGTGACATTACGCAAGCGGTGGCACTTGTCTCCTCCCCTGGCGAATGCCTTCTGGGAAGGCTCGCCCCTCGTTGTGGGGCGCAGATTATGGGCGGCCTACGGTCGCTTCGAGGGGGGACGACTCCATCAAGGCGTAGCCTGTTATGACCCTGCGGATGCGGCGACCGTACCCACTCTGCGCTGGCACACGGAGGTGAGCATCAGTCCGTGGTCTCCACTCCCAACGGGGCGTACCCGTCTCGAATTACTCACCTGGGCCGATGACCGCATCATTTTCAACACGAATAGCGGTGCTATCGTGGCATTGGATGCCTATACGGGCCGGCGGTTGTGGGCCTGTGTCTATCCGCGAGGCCAGGGAAGTATCAGTCAGGATACCCAAGCTCAACCCGCTCCGGCTCTCTATGAGGACGGCCGGGTTTATGTCGCTCCTGTGGACAGCGACGGCATCTTCGTGCTGGATGTTCATAATGGTCGCTTGCTTTGGCAATTGCGAGGCTTGGAAGGGGTTATGCTCCACGCCGTCACAGACCAGCATCTCCTGGCCACGGTCCGCCGACCGCAGCCCGCTGTTCTGGCCGTCCATGTGCAAACTGGGTCCACGCGACGATTCGAGGGCGGTTGGTTCGTTCTGCTGCGAGATACCTCTTGGGAAGCCACGTACGGCCTGGCAACCCGACGCAACTTCCTCTATCCTGCCCGCGGAGGGATGCTGGTCCTTCACCAACACGACGGCACACCGGCTTACGATCCCCACTCGAATCAGCTGCCGCCGGCGAATTACTTGATGATGGAGGACATTTTGATTGGGGTGACTCCCCAACACCTCTGGGCCAGTGTGCCCGAGCGCTTACGCTTCCAGACCCCGCCTCCCCTGACTCCCCCGTGATGCCTTGGGATCGCGGGCCGAGTGGGGAAAAAGGCACTGGGCCAGCCACCGACCTTCGATCGACCCACGTAAAACTCCTGAGTCCTGGTAAAAACCTGTGCTTCGGACGGTCCAGGGACGTCTTTCCACAGGCTGACCGGAGTGTTGTCCCCGCGACGGTTTTCTCGTTCGAGTCGGATTGTAGTATAGCCTTGGAAGGGAATTGGTAGTGGATGGAATCACCTTGGGACGTGGGTACCGCTTTACACGAGATAGCCGAAAAGAAGCAGTGTTACGCCAGGTTTCGTGGTGAAGTGTCGAAGGGGGATGGATATCAAGGTCCAAACGATCGCCAGGGCATGGAGGAAGTTCGTGGGGGTGAGGTGGAAGTGTTTTGCAAGTGGGTTGGCAATAAGTCCACTAGCTCTGAACTAGGATGATAACATATGAGTGAGGAGATGGCCCTGGGAGTTTATGACGATGAATTGGCCGCCGCCGAGCAGGCACGCGAACTATGCCGACGTACCCTCGATGAGTGTGGTAAAGTAATCGTCGGTCAGCGTGAGGTACTGGAATTGCTGCTGATCGCACTGCTGGGTCAAGGACATGCCTTGCTGGTAGGCGTTCCGGGTCTGGCCAAGACGCTGATGATCCGCACCTTAGCGGATTGCATGAATCTGTCTTTCAGCCGGATTCAATTCACTCCGGATCTGATGCCCTCGGATATCACAGGAACAGAAATTCTGCAAGAAGATCGCAGCAGCGGCCAGCGGCTCTTTCGTTTCGTCCAAGGGCCCATCTTTGCCCAGGTCATCCTGGCCGATGAGATCAACCGCACACCCCCGAAGACTCAGGCGGCTTTGCTGGAGGCGATGCAAGAGCGTCAGGTGACCGTAGCGGGGGAGCGTCACAAGCTTCCGGAACCATTCTTCGTCCTGGCAACCCAAAACCCCATCGAGCAGGAGGGCACATACCCGCTTCCCGAGGCCCAACTGGACCGCTTCATGTTGAACATTGTGGTCAACTACCCGCCGGAAGAAGAGGAATTTCAGGTCATTGCCAGCACCACCAGCGGCTCTGCACCTCAGGTGGAGCGGATCATGACCGGGTCGCAAATTGGACAGATGCAAGCATTGGTGCGGCGGATTCCTGCGGCGGATTACGTCATTCGCTATGCTTTGCGTCTGACGCGTTGGACGCGGCCTCTCCCCATGGACAATGATGCCACCGCGCCGAAAGAAGTACCGGACTATGTGCGTCAGTATGTTACCTGGGGCGCTGGGCCCCGGGCCGGTCAGAATCTGATTCTGGCCGCAAAAGGACGTGCTCTGCTTCAAGGTCGCCATCACGTAGCTATCGAGGACATCCAGGCCGTGGCCCTCCCGGTGCTGCGACACCGGATCATCACCAACTATGCTGCCAAGGCCGACAATGTGACTCCGGACGAGTTGATCCGTCGGTTGCTCCGGGATGTACCGGCCCGGACAATCTGATTGTGCCACAAGAATGCTCCCGGGTTTCAGGAGGCAAGGCCGTATCGGAGGCCCACTCCTTCCAGGAGGAAATCGGCTTCATGGTACTCCATCCGCAACCGCAACCGGAACCGGCGGTCCTCTCCCGTATCGAGCGGCTGGGACTGGAAGCCCGGCAAGTGGTGGAAGGGATGCTGGCCGGCCGGCACCGCAGCCCACGCCATGGCTTCGCCGTGGAGTTCGCCCAGCATCGCCCTTATGTTCCCGGAGACGATCTCAAACACATCGATTGGAAAGTGTTCGGACGTACCGAGCGTTTCCACCTCAAGCAGTATGAACAGGAGACCAACCTGGTCGCCTGGATGCTCGTGGATGCCAGTGAATCGATGAGCTATGCTTCCGGACAGCGAAGCAAGTATGATGTCGCCGCATTGGCCGCCGTAGCTTTGAGTTACCTGATCCTGGCTCAAACCGACAGTGTCGGCTTGATGACACTGAGCACTTCCACCACGGAAGTGGTACTCCGGCCATCGAGCCAAAGGGGCCAATTGCACGAAATCTGCCGCGCATTAGCCCAGGGACCGACCCGACAAACAACGGACATCGGCACGGCGTTGCATCAGCTAGCGCCACGCACAGGCCGCCGAGGTGTGATCTTCCTCTTCAGCGATCTGTTCGATGATCCTGTCGCGATCCGAGAGGGTTTGCAGCACCTGGTGTTCCAGAAGCATGAAGTCATCGTCTTCCATGTGCTCGATGCAGCAGAGCTGGACTTTCCTTTCCGCCATCTGACGCTGTTTCGCGGTCTGGAGGGGATGGCCGACGTCTTGACCGACCCGCTCAGCGTGCGGGATGGCTACCTGAAAGCGTTCTCCGAGCACTGCACCGCCCTTCAAGCCTGTTGCCGCGACCTGGAGATCGACTATATTCTGCTGCGGACCGATGCGGATCTGGGGCATGAGTTGGCCACCTATTTGCAAAAACGGCAAAACCGCTGAGGCCAAAGGAACCCCTTGAAGCTGGGGGCGAACTGCTGAGGTCAGAGGAGCCCCCAAAGCTGGGGGGCGAAGTGCAAAAGGTAGAGAACCCCTAGAAGCTGAGGACTCCCTAAGGCTGGGTGCATTCCGCCCCCGAGGTTGATACCGCAGAAGAGCCAACATCCGGTGGCCGGAGGGGCAGGTGTTGGATCAGCGGGAGACGGGGACGAATTTGATACAGACAGGTCGGCTTACCGCGATCGTTTGACCGGTTTCCTTGGCCAAACCCGTAATCGGATCGCGACTCCATACCCCAACTTTATCCCCATCCTGGCTGGCGATGAGCAGCCATTTCCCGGTCGGATCGATGTTAAAATTGCGAGGGATTTTGATGTCTCCCGTGATGTGACCCACAGCTTCCAGCGTCCGGTCTGGTCGCACCCGGAATACCGCGATGCTGTTATGGCCCCGATTGGAGACATAGACGAATTTGCCATCGGGGGAGAGGATGCATTCGGCCGTGGTGTTCCCCTTGAAGGGTTGCGGGAGGGTGGAGAGGGATTGCACCACCTGGTGTTTTCCCTCCATCAGATCCAGTCGGATGGTGTGGACCGTGGAATCCAGCTCCCCGTTCACATACGCATACTGGCCGTCCGCGGACAGGGTGATATGGCGAGGCCCACACCCAGCAGGCAAGCGAATATCGGCAGCGGCGGCGTCATCCACAGCCCCAGAACCGGCATCGATCCGAAAGACCTTGACCTGATCGATTCCCAGATCGACGCTGAAGGCGAAGCGTCCCTCGGGGCTGAAGGCAGTGCAATGGGCGTGGGGTCCTTCCTGTCGTCCCTTATTCGGTCCGCTGCCTTGGTGCTGGAGCAGTGCCAGGCGGTCCCCAAGACCACCGTCATCCCGTAAACGAAAGAGAGCTGTACTGCCGCCGCCATAATTCGCCACCAGCAGGAAACGCCCTTGCGGATCAACCACGAGGTGACACGGTCCCGCACCCCCACTGGTGCTTTCGTTGATCAGGGTCAACGCTCCGCTTTTCGCGTCGATTGCAAAAGCACGCACTGCTCCACCACCTTTACCACTCGTTTCTCCGACGGCGTAAAGAAACTTTTGATTGGGATGGATTGCCAGGAACGAGGGGCTGCTTACCTCAGCAGCCAGCTCCGGCTCACTGAGCTTGCCTGTGCTTGTGTCAAACCTGGCCCGATAAATCCCTTTGCTCCCCTTCGCACTGGTATAGGTGCCGATGTACACCCAATACTCCTGGGCACTCAGAACGCTTGTACTCGTCAGGAGCACGCCCCATACTAGAGTCAGTCGATGCTTCATGATTCATCCTCCTGAGGAAAACGACTTTGGGGATCTTTCCTAGATCAGCTAGGAGCTCCGAGAAGGATTGTTCCAGGACCTTTCCTATCTTCAATCGAAATATCCGCGAAGCGTTGGGAGCCCGTAAGGTCATGGGATTTTGCGTGGCCCCCTTCTTCTTCGGACGCTTTGTAACAAGTCGAAATTATGGAGGGTTGGCGTCCGTGCTGGAGCAACTGTGTGATGAGATTTATCTTGTCGGGGGAGTAGAGAGTTGTCCATGACGAAAAGGAAAAAGTCTTGGGAACGTCGGGGCGGGAGCATTGAGGACAGTATCAAGGATTCACTCCCAAACTGCGGCGGATGAAGTCCAGTTGGACCTGCATATAATGTCGGCCACGGATGCCGTGACGAGCCGAGGGATAGAGCATCATCTCGAACGTCTTATTCGCCTTCTGGAGGGCTTCCGCCAGTTGCATGCTGTTTTGTACATGGACGTTGTCATCGATCATGCCGTGGAGGATCAGGAGACGTCCCTGGAGATTCCGTGCCGCAAGGAGACAGCTACTACGTTCGTAGCCCTTGGGATTTTCCTGGGGCGTGAGCATGTACCGTTCGGTGTAGATGGTGTCGTAGAGACGCCAATCCGTAACCGGACCTGAGGCAATACCTGCGCTGAAGAGGGAGGAATGGGTCAGGGCATAAGCGGTTAGGTAGCCTCCGTAGCTATGGCCGCTCAGACCGATGCGTTTTGGGTCCACCCAGTTCTGGGCTATAAGCCAGCGAACGGTTTCCTCCAAGTCCTTCAGTTCTTGGACACCGAGTTGCTTGTAACAGCTCCAGGCGGATTGTGCCCCCTTACCGCTGGCACTGCGGGGATCGACCCGAACGACCACAATACCGCTGGCGGCAAGAGATTGATCTAGAACCCGGCCGGCACTGTATTCGTCCCGAATCGTCGGCATCCGAGGCCCTCCGTAAATGAGCAACCAGACAGGATAACGTTTCCGAGGATCGAAATCCGGAGGGTAGGTGATGGCTCCTTCCAGAACAAAACCATCCGCTAGCATAATGCGAATACGTTCGTGCTTGCCGAAGCGGTAGCGTTCCCGTTCTCGGACCGGATTGGTGTCCAGGCGACGAATGATCCCTTGCCCCAGTTCCGCCAAGGCTTGTTGAGGGGGCGTGAACGGGTCGCTCCACCGATCGATGTAAAGCGCCCCTTGGGGTGCCAGGGTGATGTGATGCGTTTTGCCTTTCTCACTGAGAACTTCGACCTTGCCGTCGAACGTGGTGGAGCAGAAATCGACACCGGTGGGCGCGGTCAGTTTTGCCGTGAAGTAGATACGCTGTTGCGTCGGATCTACCCGGAGGATGTCCTGGATTTCCCAGTTGCCGTGGGTTACGCGTCGCAGATAGCGACCATCCGCCGCATAGTGATACAGATGTTTCCAGCCGCTGCGTTCACTCAGGAACAGAAAGGAGCCGTCCGGTAGGAAGTGGGGCGGTCCGGCATCTTCGACCCAAGCAGCTGTCGTTTCTCGCAACAGCCGTCGGGGTGGTTGTTCGGGTGTATCCCATACCAGCAGGTCCAGCCACGTCTGGGTCCGGTTCTGAACGTAAGCGTACAAGCCGTAGCCGCGTTCGCTCTGGTCTTTCGGAGCTGGTGCTTCGGCCGGTGCTTGCTGTTTCAGCTTGGACGAAGAGCCCGGCTGAGGTGGGGATGGGTCTTTCGCTGGGTTCTCCTTCGCCGGGTTCTCTTGGGCCGGGTTCGCTACCAAAGGCCGCCAACCTACGCGGACGATCAGGGTGTTCTCCGGCGGATATTCTGCGGGCAGGTCGAGCCAGCGGACTTTGCCTTCCTCCACCGCCACCACCCCGATACGGACCCACGGGTTGGCCTCACCCGCTTTAGGATAGGGGTAGCGCTCCACTTCGCCGTAGATGCCTTCAAAGCGTGTGATGGTAAAACGCTTCACCGGACGGTCGTCAAAACGGAGAAAAACGATCTGCTCGCCGTCCGGGCTCCACCAATACGCCTGCCCGTTGCGGAGAAAAATTTCCTCTTCGTAAACCCAATCGGCTTTGCCATGGAGGATGTCATCCCCGCCATCCTGGGTCAGTTGGCGTTCAGCTCCCGTGGCGATGTCCACGGCAAAGAGATTGCCTGAGCGGACAAAGGCTAGATATTTGCCGTTCGGGCTGAAGGATACATGTTCCTTGCGTCCGCCACTGCGGGTCAACAGCCGGGCGGGTCGGCCGTCGAAATAGCCAAGGGCCAGTTCGTCCCCCACAGTGAAAAGGAAACCATGATGATCCGGGGTGAAACGGAATTCGAGGGCGGTGCTCCAACGCTGGACCAACGAGGCCGGAATCGCTGGAGATGCACGTAAGGACCGAGCGATCAACTCCGGGTCCGCAAAGAGTTCCGCTTCACCGGTCCGGGCAGTGACTTTCCAGAGTTTGCCTTCTTTGACTTGCAGGAAGTGTTCGCCATCGAGCCAATCCCCCACTCGGGCCGGTGTCCCTTGAAATCCTCGGGATAGGGTGCCATCGGGATGAAACAGCAAGGCCTCAGTGATAGGTTGCAACGGCTGCCGCTGCTCGGGCAGCAGGGGAGGGGGACCAGTCCACAAGGGTACTTTCTGCATGATCCGCCAGATGGGATAATCAAGGGCGGAGCAGTTGTGGAGCGTGTTCCGATGTCGTTGCGGCAGATTCTGGGGGCTGAGGGGGTCCAGCCAGCAAGCCAGCCAACGGCCTAGGGGCTGTTGGGCGGGGATGATGTAGCTTCCAGCCGGAACCATCCGCCACTCACGCCGCGGAGTCCCCAACCTCGCTGCAGGACTCCCTTCGGGATGTGAACGGTCGGGAACCCAGGGATAGATTTCGACTGGCAGACGAATGTCTTCCAGCAACTCCCGCACCTCCACACCACGACGCTGAAGTTCGTTCGCCAAGACCGAGCAAGATTGTGGAATGACGTAACCGCCGGGCGCATCAGCCCAAGCTCTTTTCTCCAGAGAAGGAAGTCGGGATAACGGCGTAGAGAGTTGCCTGAGATGGGAAAGCTCCCCGAGAGGCCTGCCAGGTATGGAACGCGGATCGGAATGCCCCGAAAGGTCGGCTCCCGGAAGTGCTTGAGCGGAGGATCCATCCCCTGAACCATACGCCAGGGCAAAAAGCAGCATCCCCAGAGCAACCCCACAGGGTCGAGGGATGCCTTTCTTCCCATCGCGCAGAAGATCGGCTGCCATACTCTTCGCCTCTGCGTTGTGCTTTCCTTCAGGGTGCAGCGGACTTCATCCCCACGAGATAGAAGCCATGTTTGGGGATTGTAATGCAGTGTAATCGACAACAGCGGCTCTGACGAGGGCGGAAATGGTACGACCCGTTGCGATCACCCGCAATGAAGTGTCGAACACTTGAGGGAGAGCGGGAGAGTGGTAGAGTATAGCGGTGGGGTGCAACGGCGGGCTTTTTCTCGTTGGCGTGGAAGATCAGCACACGAGCCGGAGATGAGGACATGGGTCCACGACGATTTCTTACGGTCTGGGTGCTCGTCTGTCTGCCAGTTTGGTCGGTTTGGCTGGGGCATCTATGCCGGGGATGGGAAGGTCAGGACGGGCAGCCCGGGAAGGAAGCAGGATCGCCCCCTGCGGATCTGATCCTTCACAACGCTCGGATCATCACCGTAGATGAGCGGATGAGCATTGCCGAGGCCTTGGCGGTACGGGATGGTTGGATCATCGCCGTGGGAAAGAATGCGGATGTCCTCCGTTGGCAAGGTCCACAAACGAAGATGATTGATGCTCAAGGTCGGACGGTGCTACCCGGCTTGTACGATAGTCACACCCATCCGTTACAAGCCGCTTGGAGTGAAGCAGAAGGCCCGCTGCCGCAATTCCGTTCCGTGGCCGAAGTGCTGGAGGCCATCCGTGTTCAGGCTCAGCAGACTCCCAGGGGTCAGTGGATCGTCATTCGTTACGGTTTTCCCACTCGCCTGAAGGAAGCCCGTTTTCCCACCCGTGCGGAACTGGATGCCGCTGCCCCGGAACATCCGGTGCTCTACCACGCGGGACCGGCCGGGGTGGTCAACAGTTTGGGGCTGAAGATTTCCGGGATCAGCAAGGAGACCAAGGATCCACCCGCCGGCCAAATCGTGCGCGATCCTCGGACAGGAGAACCCACCGGTCTGTTGCGCAACGCTTATGGGGTCCTCAAAGGCGTTCCCAGTGGTGGCGACCGTTTGACACCGGAGCAACGACAGGCTGCCGTGAAAAAGCTCTTCGCCCTGTACAATGCCCATGGTCTGACCAGTATATCCGATCGCAATGCTGGCCCGAACGCCCTGAAACTGTACCGGGAGTTGCAGCAGCGGGGTGAGCTGACGCTTCGTGTCACGGTGGCCCGCAGTTTCTCGCCGACAGGAAATGCGGATGACATCATCCGGCGTCTAGAACAACTCCAGGGACCCGACAAACAGGACGGTCCCACCGGTGCCGGGGATGACTGGGTTCGGATCGGACCGATCAAGATTTTTCTGGACGGTGGCATGCTCAACGGGACCGCATATATGCGCCAGCCATGGCCCAAGGGCGAGGCGTATCAGGTGACGGAGGACAATTACCGCGGGTTGCTGTTTGTTCCGCCCGAGCAATTACAAACCTTCTGTGTGGAGGCGGCGCGACGACGCTGGGCCGTTACTGCCCACTGCGCCGGTGAAGCTGCTATGGATGTGCTCCTGGATGCTTACGAATTCGCCGATCGTTTCGTTCCTATTCGCGACCTGCGCTTCTGCATCACACATGCCAACTTTCCCAGCCAGAATAACCTGGAACGTTGTCGCAAGCTAGGAGTTTGTGCGGATGTCCAACCCGCCTGGTTGTATAAGGATGGCGATGCGTTGCTCCGCTTGCTCGGACCGGAGCGGATGCGTTGGTTCCAACCCTATCAATCCTGGTGGAAATACACCGTCATCGGCGGTGGCAGTGACCACATGATCCGTTATGATCCCATCTACAGTACCAATCCCTGGAGTCCCTGGCTGGGGATGTGGGTGGCCATCACGCGACGTCTGGAAAGTGGACAAGTGCATCAACCGACGGAAGCTCTGACCCGAGAACAAGCCATACGCCTCTACACCATCAACAATGCCTATCTTCATCGGGAGGAAAAACGGAAAGGTTCCCTGGAAGTGGGTAAACTGGCCGACTTCATTATTATTGATCGCGATATTTTGACCTGTCCTGTGGATGACATCCGCGATACCCGTGTTCTGATGACCGTCGTGGGTGGCCGGGTCGTGTATGAACGCCGCTGAAGCGGATTCCTCAGGTTCGTGCCCACTTGTGATACGTCTATCAAGTGCGGATCATCGGACCGGAGTCGGAAGTGATCGATTCTGTACAGTACGGTCACATCACACGGTCTTCCGCACGGTCACATCACACGGTCTTCCGCCCAGGCATGGCGGCGGCCCGTAGTGAATTCCTTATACTCGGCAGTGGTCGGTTCCGAAAGGGTGGCTGGATCAAAGGCGGCATTGACCGCACGCAAAAGTGTGGCTGCTGCCGGATGGGTATAACCGACCCCTCGGATCTCGAAAGAGTCCCGATTGATGTCGATCACCACCAGACGGTCCAGGTAAACACGGGCCCACCGCAGCTCCCGCAATTCCCAACGGGTGCGTTTGAGAAACTCCAAAGCGGCTGACACGTCACCCTCAAACTGATGCACCGCTTGGGGAGGGGGCAATGGTGCTGATGACATGGGGCAGACCACCTCAATGCTGGGCAAGCAGCACTTTGCGGACCCCTTTCCTCCACCTGATGGCTCAGCGCAGACCGGCCAATTCCTGAAGCAACCGCCAGTTTTCCAAGCGGTCCCGGTTCGCCGCCAGCAGCACTTCGGAAGGATTGCCATCCTTGTCGAAATGCTTGGCGAATCGACCTTCGGTTCGGGCAAAGTCGATGAAGGTGATTTCTTTGCCAGTTTTCGGATGGATATACCAATCCCCCTTGACGTTGGGGTTGCCTTGGAGGGAGAGTCTGCTTTTGATTGTGTCACCGGCCCGGGGGTCGTAGATGAGCAAGGGGAACGCCCGGCTATCGACCGCCAGGCGGGCCTGTTCCGCCGCCATGTTATCCGCCACCCCATGCTCCGGCTGGCAGGTGGTGTAGCAGGAGACGATCGCCGGCCCCGGATACTCCAACGCCCCGAGCACGGCTTTGTAAAAGTGGTTGACATGGGCGCAGGTCGTCTGGGCCACATAGACGCCGGGATGCATCATGGCGATCTGAGCAATTTCCTTGCGTCGTTCCTGCTTGCCGAAAACAGCCTTACCATGCACCGACATTTTGGTGTTCTGCCCGGTATAACTGCTGGTGGAAGCCTGGCCGCCGGTGTTGGAGTACACTTGCGTGTCGAGCACAAACACTTTGATGTTCAGACCGCTCATGAACATGCGAGATAGGGCCTGGAAGCCGATGTCGTACATGGCTCCATCCCCGCCGATGACCCACAGCGGTTTGTCCTTCCACCCCATCTGATCCCATCGCATCCGCACGCCGATGGCATACGTGGGGGCGTTTTCAAAGAGCGAGTTGGTCCAGGGGACCAGGTAGGGGTTGTAGGGGTAGGTGGAGGTATAGACCGTGTTGCAGCCCGTGGCGGCGACAATACCCCAGTCTTCACCGTATTTGCTACCGGTCGCGGCACAGAGCATCCGCAGGGCGGTCCCTTCCCCGCAGCCTGCACAGGAGCCGGCACCACCGGTGTAGATGTGGGCGCTTTCTTTGAGCATAATGTCGATGAGCAGATTGCCACTGATGAATTTTTCGTTCGAGGGGCCCATATTTTTGAACAACCGGTGGCTCTTGCGGGCCTTGTACATCACCTCATCCGTCTTGGGGACCATCCGCAAGGCGTTGTCATCACAAACAGTCACGCACTCTGCGCAGCCCTTACATTTGGACGGATCGATGATGATGTTGAACATCCCGCCGACACCCAGCTTCTTCTTGAAGCCGTCGTAGTATTTCTTGGTGCGGGACCACTGCGGTTCATATAAGGCGCGATCTTCCGGAGGCAGTTGGCTCATCTTTTGTTGCCATTCTTCCTCAGAAAGTACCTTGCCGAGGATGGCCGTATCCGGGCATTCGGTGACGCAATCCATGCAGCCGGTGCAGTTTTCGGGAATGTATTCGGGGATTTCCGGGGCAATGTAGCTAAAGTCGCGTAAAGAAGCCGTGCCGGCGGGGATGAGCGAACGGGCTACCGACAAGTCGGCCGGCAGTTCCCTTTCCCCATATCCCTCTTCGTAACCGCGGATGATGCGCTCATTGAAATCGACCACGTCCAGCACCGGCAGACTGACCAGTTTGTAAGGCCGGTCAATGGTGGTGCCGTAGCAGCTATTGTTGAACGGATCACGCTCGTGGGCCTCGTTCATCGAGGGAGCTTGTAGGGTTGCTGTGGCCATATATCACCTCGCAAGTCCGAGAATTTCCTGGCTGGGATGGTTTCCCGAGTGTGCAGGCTTGTTCGTCTCCTGATTCTACCCGGACAGAACCGCAAGACCTTTTGCAAGGGCGAAGAAGTTATTCCGCCATTATGATGCTACGGGGGATTTCCTTCATCTCACTATAACCACGTTTGACGCAGGTGAGATTTTCCTGGACCACCTGATCGCCCCGCTTGCCGAAATATTTGCGGAGGGCCTTCTCCACACCGGCGTACACTTGCTCATCGGTCATACCAGCTTCCCGGGCGTAAGGAGTCAGCCGCAGGAATGCTCCCAGCAGCACGATTCCCTGCATCCGCATTTGCAGATCGGGTTCGCTGGCGACCTCACGGGCAATACGAACCATGTCGCAGTAATAGACCCGGATATTGTTGTTCCGGATCGTTCGGCGATTGAACTCTGGGATGCGTTTCCAGACTTCTTCCGGTTCTGTGTAAGGCGACTGCATGAAGATGGCGCCGCCGGGGACCAGCCCTTTGAGAGTCAGGGGACTGAGGATGGCGGTGGGATCGTTGATCACCAGCAGCTCGACGCGTTCGAGTTCGGAATGCAGATTGATGTGGCTGTCGGCGATGGTGAGGTAGTAGGTGGTAGGAAGGCCTTTCTTTTCGGATCCATATTTGGGGTAGGCTTGGACGTCTTTACCGAAGACATTACCCGCAATGGTGGCGATCACTTTATTAGTCGTCACCGAGCCAAAACCGCCGACGGAGTGGCCCCGCATCGAGAAAGCCCCGGGAGGCCGGAGATCCGGGTCTTCGGTGACTTTCAAGGCCAAGGGGTGATCGATACCCACACAGAAGTAGTCCTGGCCGTCCATGATCATGTTGTGGAACGCCGCGATGATGTCCCCAGGCCGGACATCCCGGCTGCCCAGCCCAGCGGAGCCATGATAGATCCGCGGAATCTGGTCAATCTTCTCCTGACCATTCTGGCCGGTCATCGCATCACAGAAGGCTGCTTTGATTTCCCGCGTCAGGTGGTTGCCCGTCGTGGACAACGGATCGTCCATCCGCTCGAAGACGGTGAAGGCTACGCAATTTTTCAGAGCCTCGACGATCTGCCGGGCGGGGAAGGGACGGAAGACGAAAACCGTGAGGCATCCGGCGGCGATACCTTTCTTCTCCCGGAGGTAATCCACCACCGCCTTGGCGGTTTCCATGTAGCATCCCATGCCAACCAGGATGTATTCTGCATCCTCGCAACGATACGGCTCGACGAAGCCATAGCGCCGGCCGGTTTTACGGGCGAACTCCTCGAAGGCTTCTTCCAACGCTGGAGCAATGCGGTCATAATACCAGCGTTGAGCGATCTTCCCTTTCATGTACGAATCCTGGTTCTGCACGACGCCGGACATCATCGGGTTGGCCGGGTCCATCAGATTGATCAGTTTTTCTTTGGGGTCGCCAACGAATTCCTTCATGAACTCCGGTTCGGGCAGACGGACCGTTTCTACGGTATGAGTCGTCAGGAAACCATCCTGGATGTTGAAGAAGGGGGTGAAAGTGGCTTCGGCGACCCGGCGGCAGATCAAGCAGAAATCACCAGCTTCCTGAGCGTTGCGGGCAAAGAGCATCCCCCAGCCGCAGTCCGCCACGCTCATGACGTCGTCATGACCCGCATGGACGTTCAACCCCTGGCTGGTCAAAGCCCGCGCCCCGATGTTCATTACCACGGGGAGGCGTTTGCCCGCGATGGTGTAGAGCACTTCCTTCATCAGCACCAGACCCTGACCGCTGGTAAAGTTGGTGACGCGACCGCCGGCCACGGCAAAGCCTTCGCAGATCGAGGCGGCAGAGTGTTCACTTTCTGGCTCGAAGAACATCAGGGGATCACCCCAGAGGTTCTTCATGCCATTCATGACCGCGGCGTTGAAGCCACCGCCCATCGTCGTCGAACTGGTGATCGGATAAGCCCCAGCCGCCTGGCTGATGTGCGTTTCCACATGGACCACGGCCTCAGCGCCGTCGCAGGTCGTGGGAATGCCAGGGTATTGATAATGGACCTCCGTCGGTTCACGGCTGGCTTCTGGAGTCCGGGTCGGAACCTTCGCAACAGCAACGCTCATGAATGGCAAACCTCCCGATTTTGGGGTCTTAGATACTCTGATTTATAACACCGTGACAGGGGAAACGCATGACAAGACCTCAGGATGAACGGGGGCGCCACCGTCGCAACGGCCGGCGATCCCGCCGGAATACAAAGGACAACGCCCGCGGATCATCCACTTCCGGAAAACAACTCGGACGGCGATTCGACCCCGGACGACCGGCAGACCACTGAAGCACACCTCCTTCCACACGGTACAAACAGAGAGCCGTCTGACCTCGGTGCTCCGCGGGTCCTGCCAGGATATGCATATCCATCCCCTCCGGCGTCAAGACGAACGTCCCAATGTAAATGTCGCCGTCGAGGAACTCGAAACTGAAATAGTCGCCGACGATCAATAATCGGGCCTCACAGGGACCCGCCACCGATCGCCAGGCTCCTTGCAGCAGTTCCCATTCGGTTCGTAATCGCGTTGGAGAGGATGTCGCCGGCATGACACCTTTCCCCTTGATAGGGGTTCATACAAAGTCACCTAGGGGTTGTTCACAACTTGGGGCAAAAAATCATCGTAATCTTCTCGCTTGGAGATTATTCCTAACAACTTCCCTGGGTGAATTATACAACTTTCCTGCTCGGATTCTACGACGTTATTCCTCATGGTGCAATGGAAGGAAGTTGACATTCCCGTCGCATCCGGGGAAGCCTCATGAATGTTATTGCGTTCATGATACAAGAGGCAGGGGCAAGACCGATCCGGCGATGGCATCGAAAAACCCGAAAGCCGCCAAAACACCAAAGCCGCCCACACCTCCAGCGATGGCATCTAAGAACCCTGAAGCTGGGAAAACACCAAAGCCGCCCACACCAATCATGTCCACTCAGCGAACGGCTACATCTTGAACTTATCACTATGGCAGCGCCTCATGACCAGCCAGGCGAGGGTGGACAGGGATTTCAGGGCAGCGGAATATTGTCCAGGCGGAAAGGGACACGAACTTCCCGTAACGGAGCCGGGGTGATGAGGAGCAAAGTCCCCCCAGCCGCTTGAGGGTCGATGGCGTGCGGAAACTGGCAGATGGCTTGGACCTTACGACCCGTTGCATAAATCTCTTCGCCTTGAGGTCGTATGAGCCGGCCCTCCGAAGTGCGCCACTGAATTTTCACGTCACGCAGCCATTTGCTTTCCTCATAGCTATCGAAGTGCGGATGGTCGGAGGGATATTGCCACTCCAATTCCACTTCCCATAGCTGCAAAGCAGGATCACGACGCAAGGATTTCCAAGTGCAGATCAGGGGGCCGACCTTCTGCGTAAGAGGCTTGTCACGGGGCGGGGTATCCCAACGTATAACGAGGAGTTGATCAGTGAGTGTCGCCCGGAAATCTCCCTCCAGGTGTGCAATACGTTGCGCCGGCCGTGTGATGCCGAACAGACGTACCTGGAGCTCGGCAGTGGAGGCTAAGGGGTACTGATAACTTTTCGTGACCTCACTCGCGAGAACCTGTCCCCGATCATCCCGAGCGGTCGTGATCCGGGGAGATGTATCGATGCGGTACACCGGATACCGAGGTTCCCAATGGACCAGCAGGAGAAGATCGCAAGCAGAATCTGCGGTCTCGGGCGTCCAGCGCGTCGTAATCGATCGCAGGACGATTCGAAAGGGACCGTTGTGGGTCGCGATCGTTCGACCTTTTCCTTGAGGAAGCAATTGCAAGGTTTTGCCATCGGCACGGACAGACCACCGTCCCTGAACCTGGAGGGCAATTCGATCCAGCGCATCCCACAAAGGGACGTTCTCCAACATAAGAGAAATGGGAAGGTCCGCCAGAGAAGGGCTCACTTCAACCTGGATCCCCCCCTTTTGAGCCCAGGTGGAGACCACCTGTTGCACTTTGGCGGAAGGCTCAGACCAGCTGACCACAGTGCCTGGGGGAATGTTCTGGGGTGTCGATGCTAGCACCCAGGGAAGGAATACACCGCCCAGGAACCAGGCCAGACTGGTTATTCTCCAAATTTGGGAAGTCATGGGATCAGCCTTTCAGATCTTCGGTGGGATACCGATCAAGGGTGGAGGACGGCTCAGCTCTTCTGGGTGCTCGTTAACCAGCAGGTCCGTGGTAATGGTAAGTCTATCCCGAGCAAGCTCACCGCGAGGACGAATGGACATCCCCTGGCTTCAACCTATCTTAATCTGTGTTGCGTAGCAAAGGGGAACTCCCTCCGTGCCTAAGAATGAGGCAGAGACAACACGACAGGTACGGATGCTACCGTCGCTGCCCGGACACTGCCGCTACCTCTCTCCCTCAGTTGCACACTGGAGACCGATGAATGCTTACGACACCTGACGTGCTGGCCCGTCGTGCCACACGCCACCGGGAGGACCACGACCCGCAGGAGACGGCGGAGTGGTTGGAATCGATGGAGGCGGTCCTGCGACACGGCGGAGCGGAACGTGCCCATTATCTGTTAGAACAACTGATGGCCTTGGTGGCCCGTCGCAGCCGCAGTCCCTTAATCGGCTCGATCACCACGCCTTATGTCAACACCATACCCGTCGAGGAACAGCCGCCATTCCCCGGCAATCGTGAGTTGGAACGGAGGATCAAAAGTATCGTGCGTTGGAATGCGATGGCGATGGTACTCCGGGCCAACCGTAACACCAACGTGGGCGGTCATATTTCCACCTTCGCCAGTGCAGCGACACTCTACGAGATCGGTTTCAACCACTTCTTCCGAGGACGGAGTGAAACCCATCCCGGTGACGTCATCTTCTTTCAGGGGCATGCCAGTCCCGGCATGTATGCCCGAGCCTTTCTCGAAGGTCGCCTGACCGAAACGCACCTGAACAACTTCCGACGCGAACTTCAGGCCGGTGGTGGACTCTCCAGCTACCCTCACCCGTGGTTGATGCCCAACTTCTGGCAGTTCCCCACGGTCAGTATGGGCTTGGGACCGATCATGTCGATTTACCATGCCCGATTCAATCGATATTTGCGGGACCGGGGACTATTGGATACCGACCCGGTGAAGGTCTGGGCCTTTCTGGGGGACGGCGAATGTGATGAACCAGAAACCCTCGGTTGCATCGGCTTGGCCGGACGCGAACGCCTGGACAATCTCATCTGGGTGATCAACTGCAACTTGCAGCGTCTTGATGGTCCGGTGCGGGGTAACGGCAAGATCATTCAGGAACTTGAAGGCATCTTCCGCGGCGCTGGCTGGAATGTCATCAAAGTCATCTGGGGTTCGGATTGGGACCCCCTTTTGCAAGCGGATCACACCGGAGCCTTGGTTCGCCGCATGATGGAAGTCGTTGATGGTGAATACCAGGAGTATATCGGACGCGATGTCCGCACTCCGGAAGAGATCCGCAACAAAGTGGTACTCAGCGAAGAAGAAGACCTGGATCGCCGCGGGGCGTTCATCCGGGAACATTTCTTCAACACTCCCGAACTGAAAGCCTTGGTCGAACATCTGCCCAATAGCCAACTGGCTACCCTCAAACGAGGTGGACATGATCCTCTCAAGGTTTATGCCGCTTACAAAGCGGCTGTGGAACATCGGGGACAGCCTACGGTCATCCTGGTCAAAACGGTCAAGGGGTACGGGATTCCGGGAACCGGTGGCGCAGGCAAGAACACCACCCATCAGTTGAAGAAGTTGGCGGTGGAGATCGAACGGGAGCCGAGCCTTGCCCCCGAAGAAATCAGCAAACGTCAGATGATCGCCGCTTTGCGACTGTTCCGCGATCGCTTTGAATTACCCTTCACCGATGAACAACTCGGAGAAGTTCCATTCTACCGCCCACCGGATGACAGCCCGGAAATGAAATACCTACGGGATCGACGACGGGCTCTCGGGGGGTTCCAACCCTTCCGGAACACCAGCTTTACCCCCAGCTCTCCGCCTGATCCCAAGGCTTTTGAGCCATTGCTGAAAGGCACACCGGTAGGGAAAGGCCAGTCCACCACCTTGGCCTGGGTGGTCCTTATGACCCAACTGATGAAGGACCCCGCTATTGGAAAATACATCGTACCTATCGTCCCGGATGAAGGGCAAACCTTTGGTATGCCTCCTATGTATAAAGCCTTTGGAATATACTCCAGTATCGGTCAACTTTATACACCAGTCGATAAAGGTACCCTCACAGAATACAAAGAATCGACCCGAGGGCAAATCTTACAAGAAGGAATCAATGAAGCCGGGGCCATGTGCAGCTTCATTGCAGCAGGGACCGCCTACAACACTTATGGAGTTAATACCATACCGTTTTATATCTACTATTCGATGTTCGGTTTCCAGCGGGTGGGTGACCTGATCTGGGCGGCAGCGGATGCTCGGACCCGAGGCTTCTTGCTGGGAGCTACTGCCGGGCGAACCACTCTCAATGGAGAGGGATTACAGCATCAGGATGGCCACAGCCATCTGGTGGCTTCCACCATTCCCACCTGTCGCCCTTACGATCCCGCTTTTGCCTACGAATTGGCCGTCATCATCGAGGAAGGCATCCACGCCATGTTCCTCCGTAACGAAGAATGTTTTTACTACTTGACTTTGTACAACGAGAGCTATGATATGCCACCTATGCCTTCACCGCAAATTCGAGAAGGGATTATACGGGGTATTTATCCCTTCCGCACAGTGCGCCCCCAGAGTTCCATAGCCGAGGTGCAACTTCTCGGCTCCGGTACTATCCTCATCGAGGTGTTACGTGCGCAGAACATCCTTGCCGAACAATACCAAGTGGCCAGTACGGTCTTTAGCGTAACCAGTTACCCCCTGTTACGCCGAGATGCCCTGGAATGCGAACGGTTCAATCGCCTCCACCCCCAAGCCCAACCCCGTGTTCCTTATCTCGAGCAAGTGTTCGGGCATGTCCCGGGTCCGATCATCGCTGCTAGCGATTATGTTCGTGCGGTTCCGGAACTCATCGCTCCGTTTCTCGCAGGGCGATTGTTGGCGCTGGGGACAGACGGCTTCGGCCGGAGTGATACGCGTAAAGCCTTGCGCCGTTTCTTCGAGATCGACGCCGAGCATATCACCATCGCGGCTCTCTACGCCTTGGCTCGGCGTGGTGAGATCGAGCGTGCCCTAGTTCAACATGCGATAGAGTCCATGGGAGTTGCACCCGACGCCCCGCCACCTTGGTCCGTATGATACGAGGCCCCTACAAATGGTTCGTACCCTCAATCGGTCTGAGATTCGAATTGCGTTGCTCCACGCGCAGAGGTGAGGCATGGAATTCCGTTTGCCACCCTTGGGGGAAGGGATCGATACAGTCACAGTGACCGCAGTCCTTGTTCGACCCGGAGAGTATGTACGAGCCGGTCAGAATGTCTTGACTGTGGAAACGGATAAAGCTGCCGTCGAGGTGCCGGTTGATACCGATGGTCTCGTTGAGGAGGTCGTTGTCCAACCGGGAGACAAGATACCGATCGACACCCCCATCCTACGCCTCCGATCGGCTCGTGAGGCACAAAACGCTCCACCTCAGTTGGGCGGATTGCCCTCCTCTCGACCATCAGATGGAGCATCATCGACTTCTTCCTCTTCTTCATCTTCATCCCATTCCTCTTCTTCATCCCAAGCATCCGATCCCAAGGCCACGGAAAAGGTGGCCTTTTCTTCGGGGAGTACCACCCGAGACATCACTAGCGATTTCCTCCTGCCGGAGTTGGGAGAAGGGATTGATTCCGCAACGATCACGGCCGTGCTGGTGCGACCGGGAGATGCGGTGGTGGCGGGTCAGAATGTCCTGACCGTGGAAACGGATAAAGCTGCTGTCGAGGTTCCCATCGATCGTCCCGGCATTGTTGCGGCGGTGCATGTCCAGCCCGGGGATAAGATCCCGGTCGGCGGCAGGGTGTTGAGCGTGCAGCCACTTCCACAAGCCTCGCAGGCCGTGACTGCCCCAGCAGGACGGATGCTCACGAGCAACAACGCGGCTTCTGCAACTCCCGCTTCGGCTACCTCGGCGGCAGATCGGCTGCAGGACCAGCCAATTTCTCACCCGAATGGTACCGTTGCAGGCCCAGCGACCACCACCGTGGCAAAGGAGCCGCAAAGGGAATGGATTCCTGCCAGTCCGGCTGCTCGTCGTCTGGCCCGCGAACTGGGGCTTTCTTTACGGGAAGTGCCACCCACCGGGCGGGGGGGTCGAGTGACCTTGGAGGATATCAAAAACTTCGTTCGTACCGAACGAGAGCGGCTCCGGCAACCCTCAGCCGCGGTCCCTCTTGCCACAACTGCCCAAGACGCCTTCCACCTGCCCCCGTTACCGGACTTCAGCAAATACGGCCCTGTGGAAGTCCGAGAAGTGTCCCCCCTTCGCCAGGCGATTGCGAAGAATCTGACGCTGGCCTGGCACGCTGTGCCTATGGTCACCCAGCATGATCTGGCGGATATCACCGAGTTGGAAGTGGGACGCAAACGGATTGTCGATACTTTGCCACCTGGTAGTCCCAAGATCACCATGACGGTCCTGGCCATCAAGGCGTCTGTAGCGGCACTCAAGGAGTTCCCGCATTTCAATAGCAGCTTCGACGCAAACACCGGCCGACTCATCTACAAACGTTACTACCACATCGGCATAGCTGTTGACACCAAGGAGGGATTGGTCGTTCCCGTGGTGCGGGATGCTGACAAAAAGAGTATTCGGGAGCTGGCCGCCGAAGTCCAGAGCCTGGCGGAGAAGGCCCGCGCCCGCCAGCTCCGCCTTGAGGAAATGCGGGGAGGTACATTTACCATTTCCAATCTCGGAGGCATCGGTGGAACTGCCTTCACACCGATCGTCAACTATCCGGAGGTGGCCATCCTTGGCCTTTCCCGTTCCACTTGGCAAGCAGTGGTGCGGGATGGGCAGATCGTTCCACGTCTTATGCTTCCCCTCAGCCTGACCTACGACCACCGGGTAATCGATGGTGCCGATGGGTGTCGTTTCCTCTCGCGGCTCGTTCAACTGCTCGGTGACCCGCTGCGGCTGCTCCTGGAAGCCTGATCTCAGCCAATCATCTATGCCTCATCAGTAAACACCTCGGGGTAGGGGAAACGCCTCGAGGCAGTTGGTCCGAAGTTCAGGAAAGATCCTTATCCTGTTGGCCCGAATTCCAGAAAGAAAGCATATCGTCGGGAAACTCGGCACCTATCAGCTGAACTTCCCCGGGTATTGTCTTCCTCAGTTTATCAGTCGGATGGAAACGATAGCAGGAACAACCCAGGACAGGAATGGTTTTTAGCAGTTATGCGCTTTATGCAGAGTTTATGAAAGGTGGTCTTATCAGCTATTGCATTCGCACGGCTCATGCTTGCAGTCGCCGAGGCGCCGGTTGCGATATTCATGCTGATGGCACAAAACTCAAGGAATGTGTGCCGCCTATCTCAACGAGACGATGTATCAGGTTTTCCGGAACATCATAAGCCAAGGAGGGCAACATATGGGATGGCCGAAACGTTGGCGATGGATCGTGACGCTAGGTGTAGGGATTTGGGGATTGGGTCCTCAAGTCCAGGCTCAGGATGTACCCAGGGTGCTGCCGGTGTCGGAACCATCGATGGCGAGCACGTCCGGTTCCGGTGAGGAACCGAAAATTTCCGGCATGGGAGCAGCCGAAAGTTCTGCTCCCGGCAGTGTCCCATCGGCATCCCCATCGGAGGGTGTTCCCAACCCGTGCGTTCCGCAAGGGAATCCCTGCGGTTTCGATTTTTCACGGGTGCCGCCCGTGCGTCCGATGCCTCGACCGGGAATATTTCCAGTCCCGCCAACAGGAACCGGTTATTACAGTCTGCTGGATGCCCTGCAGGGTCAGGTGCGTGATAAGCCGCCTCAATACGGCTACCCTCCGTTTGCCTTGATGTTTCCGGGGCACTTCGATGCTGACTGGCGCTACCTGGAGGATCCCCAAGCTTATGCCCAGGCGGACATCCTGGACCGACTCAAGCGCATACATCTGGGTGACAACTGGCTTCTCAGTGTGGGTGGGGCTAACTGGGTACGTTACTTTTATGAACAAAATAGCCGACTGAGTGGTCGATACAACGACTACGGTCAGGTACGTACACGTCTCTACACAGATTTGTGGTATCAAGATATTTTCCGCATCTATGTCGAAGGAATCTATGCGGAGACCATGGGGGCCAATTTGCCGCTACTGCCTGTTGATGCCACGCGTTTCGACTTCTTGAATCTCTTTGTAGATTTGAAACTGGGACAAATTGCTAATGACGGTGTATATCTCCGTATCGGTCGTCAGGAACTGCTTCTGGGTTCCCAACGGTTAGTTTCACCTCTGGAGTGGGCGAATACACGACGGACATTTCAAGGAGTGCGTCTGTTCCGAACAGGTGAAAAGTGGGATACCGATTTATTCTGGTTGCAGCCTGTAATTCCCAACCGCACCGCTTTGGATTCTATCGATAACAATCAGAATTTTATCGGTGCCTGGGCCACCTACAAGCCAAAGAAAGGAACATATTGGGATTTCTACTACATGCTCTACGACAATACCAATCGGGTGAATCAATTGGGAATAGACCGTTTTCCGGTCACGTTGCATACGTTTGGTTCCCGGTTCGCTGGGGATATTGACAATCGGATTCTCTTCGATTTTGAGGGAGCAATGCAGTTGGGCCGCCGCGGGAGTGCGGACGTCGTAGCGGGCACGGCTGCAGCGGGTTTGGGTTATCACTTCGTTGATATGCCCTGGAATCCCACCTTCTGGGTGTACTATGAATTTGCCAGTGGTGATCGCAATCCGAATCGTGGAAACTTCACCACCTTCAACCAACTCTTTCCATTCGGACACTTCTACTTTGGTTGGGCTGATATCATAGGCCGCCAGAATATTCATGATTTTTACCTCTCTATGTATCTCTACCCGACGAATTGGATTACATTGTGGTTCCAATACCATAACTTCTGGTTGGCGAGCAGTCGAGATGCACTCTACAATGTGGCGGGCAATGCTATTCGACGTGATCCGACCGGTACCGCTGGCAGCTATATTGGTAATGAGTTGGATATCATCGTCAACTTCCACATTACTAAGAGGACAGACTTGCTCGTAGCGTATGCTTATCTGTTCTCGGGGGACTTTTTACGCAACACTCAGCCTCCGGGTAGTGGAGGTGCAGATGCTGCTAGTTTCTATTTGATCTTCAACACACGTTGGTAGTGTGATTGATCTATGTAGTCACTTCTAGAATTGAGATATAGATGGCTTGGGGAAGGCGTGAATGGCTCCCTCATTCCGCCTTCCGTGATTTTTGTCGTGCCAGATCGTTAGCAGGGCTAGGGAACAAAATCCTGTTACGGGTGTCCGGAAGACGGTTTGTTCCTATCTGCCAAAGAAGTGGGTAGGGGAATGACCTGTGGGAGTGTATGCAGCTGCGACTGGAGTTTGATCCGTACAACTGTCCCGTGCAGCCACATCAGGCTGACCAGTGTGAGGAACAGCAAAATCAGATAAGCAGCCTGGGGAGATTGCAACCATCGGCCGAGCACTCCGAACAGCGGAGGGAGGATGAAGCCACCCAGGGCACCGAGCATGCCGACCATTCCGCCCACTGCACCGACATCGTTGGGGAAGTAGTTGGGAATGTATTTGTAAACGGAACCTTTACCGATTCCCATGGCACATCCGATCATGAACATCAGCAATGTAAAGCCGATCACACCGGGGTTGAACCAGTGAGAGGGCAGGCAGATCAAAGTCAGGGCTCCGGTCATAGTGAGAAAGACGCCGTAGGTGACACAGCGTGGTCCATAGCGGTCCGAAAGCCAGCCGCCGAGGGGCGCAACAGGCTGGCGGGAAAGATAAACAATGCCGTCAGGTATCCGGCCGTGGCCAAGGTCAGATTGTAAACATCGACGTAATATTTCGGGAGGTAGGCAGCCAGAGCGACATACGCTCCGAAAACGACGACGTAATAGAGACTGAACCGCCAGACCCGCAGGTGTAGCAGCGGGGCGTACACGTTTTTGCCGCAGCGTCCTCGAATAGGGCAACGATCGGGATAGGGGCCCAACTTCCACACGGCAGCCGCCGTCAGAAGAAGCAACAGAGCATAGACCAGCGGAATGAAGCGCCAGCCACCGGGAATAATTCCCTGCGCGAATCCTGCCGCTGGAATGACGGCCAGCAGCGGTGGCGCGAGGAACTTGGTGAGGGATGCACCCACATTGCCCGCCCCGAAGATTCCCAAAGCCGTCCCTTTGATCTGATCGGGGAACCAGGCGGAATTCCAGGAAATCCCTACAGTGAAGGCATTACCCGCCAGGCCGAATAGAGCGGCACACACCAGCAGTTCCCAGTAGGTGGAGGCATAGCTGACCCACAAGGTGGGGATCACCACCAGCAGAAGCAGCAGGAGCATGATGGCGCGGCCCCCGTAGCGGTCGGCCCAGATCCCAAAGTGCAGGCGGGGCAGGGAACCGGCGAGAATGGCCGTGGCCAACAGCCAATCGAACTGACTTGGGGTCAGGGATAGCTCATCTCGGATCTTGATCCCCAGCACCCCGTACATGAGCCAGACCGCGAAAAGCAGAGTAAAGGCCCATGTGGACAACCACAGGACGCGCTGACGCGGTCCGGTGCTTTCCCCAGAAAGCGTCTCCCAGGTCGCGTGCATGGATGCTCCTTTCTCAGTTCTTTGGTCCCGAAGATGCAACAGGGAGAGGCAGGTGAGGGAAGTTCGTGTTATCGGGTTGTCATAGAGGTGTAGCCGCCTCAGCACTATGTTGCAGGAGGAGTCGGGCGAGTTGTCCCCGGCAGGAACCGCAACCGGTTCCGGCTCCGGTTTGACTGCCCAGTTCCGCCAGAGTCCGGCAGCCCCTTTGAATGGCTTGGATCAATTGAATCGAGCGGAGTTGATGACAATGGCAGATGAGATCCTCCGCTTCCACGAGATCGCTACGGTAGGGCGAGGCGAGCCAGTCGAGGCGATTGGAGGGAAGCAGGTCTCCCCGTTGCAGGTGCCGGAGCAGGGAAGCGGCGGATGTAGCATCTCCCACAAGCACAGCACCGAGCAGTTGTTCCCGACGAATGATCAGCTTACGGTAGATGCCGCGGCGATGCTCCCAGACCTGGACCACTTCATCCTGCTCACCCTCCGGTTCGATCCGGCCCATGCTTGCCACCTCCACCCCGGCCACTTTGAGGCGTGTATAAACAATGGAACCGTGATAACGGGCCTGAGGGCGTGTACCGCTGAGAAGGTCGGAGAGTACGGCACATTGTTCATACAGCGGCGCCACAATCCCATAGACCACGCCGCGATGTTCGGCACATTCCCCGACTGCGTAGATGTGGGGATGACTGGTCCGCAGCCGATCATCCACAACGATGCCTTTGCGGACCTCCAGCCCCGCCTGGCGGGCCAACTCCACCCGGGGTGTGACGCCACAAGCCAGGACGACCAGATCGGCAGGTAGGACGGTCCCATCAGCCAGTTGCACTCCCTCCACGGAGGTCTGGCCGAGAAGGTGGGTGACCTGGGCCGACGTGCGGATGCACAACCCCATCCGTTCCAGGGCTTGTTGCAGGAGGTGGGCCGCTGGCGCATCGAGCTGGCGATTCATAAGCCATTCGGCAGCATGAAGTACGGTGACGTGCAAGCCCTGGTCATGCAGCGTCTTGGCTGCCTCCAGACCCAACACGCCACCCCCGAGGACCACGGCCTGCCTGCCCGGATGGAGGTATTGGCGCAGACGCTCGCAATCGGCGACCGTACGGTAGGGAACCACTCCCGCCCGCCATGACCCATCGGCTTGACGCAGACCGTGCACGGGAGGAATGTTCGCCGCACTTCCGGTGGCTAGCACGAGTTGATCAAAGGCGTGCCAACGACCATCAGCCGTCTGTAATCGATGATCCTGCGGGTGGATCTGGGTGACGGTGGTCGAGTGCCAGGTGATGCCATGCGCTGCGTACCAGGCGGGGGGTTTGAGGAGGATGTCCTCGATCGTGCCGCCGGTCAGTAAGCGATGCAGCAGAATGCGGTTGTAGCAGCCGTGCGGTTCCTCACCGAAAACGCAGATCTGGAGTTGGTGCAAGGCATCCCGGCGGATCAGCTCATCCAGGAGCCGTCCGGCAGCCATGCCATTGCCTACGATTGCCAAACGTGTTTGAGGTACGTGAGTCATAGTGTCTCCTAGATCGAATCCTGGAAATCCTCGAGAGAGACAGGATTTCGGACAGCTGCAATGCGTGCCGCAGAGAGCTTGAATTCGGGCATGCGGCTGATCGGGTCCAGGGCACCTTGTGTGAGCAGATTGGCCGATTGGCCTTCTCCCCAGTGAAACGGAGCGAAAAGCGTGTCGGAGCGGATGTCACAACTGAGTTCTGCAACAAACGTCGCCCGGCCGCGACGGGTTTCGATGACGATTTCCGCACCCTGCCGGATGCCGTAACGGGCTGCTAGCTCGGGATGAACCCATAGGGTCGGATGAGGGCAAGCGCGGGACAATCGGCTGACACGTCGGGTCTGGGCGCCGGAGTTGTAATGTTCCAGTTTGCGTCCCGTAGTGAAATAGAGAGGGAAGTTGCTATCTGGCTCCTCGGCGGCGGTTCGATGCTCCACGGGATGGAAGCGGGCCTTGCCATCCGCGTGGAAAAACCGCTCGGCAAAAAGCTGTGGCGTGCCGGGGTGATCCGGGTGTGGGCAAGGCCAGAAGATGCCGGGGTGCTCCTCCAGACGCTTGTAGCTCATTCCCGAGTAGTCCGCGAGGCTGCCTGCCGTGACCCGGCAGAGTTCTGCAAAAACCTCGTGGGCTTGCGCGGTGGGGAAATGATGGCCCTGGCCGAGACGCCGGGCCAGATCGCAGAGGATTTCCAGATCGCTTTTGACCCCAGGTGGTGGAGGCACGACCCGACGCCGACGCAGCACCCGGCCTTCCAGGTTAGTGACCGTCCCATCCTCTTCCGCCCATTGAGTGACCGGCAGGACGACGTGGGCCAGTTGCGCCGTCTCCTGGAGGAAGGCATCGCAGACGACCAGCAGATCGAGACTGAGCAGACGTTGTCGGATGCGTTGGGCATCCGGAGAGGCCACTAGCAAATTGGACCCCATGACCAGCAAGGCCCGAATACCGTTCGGACCAAGCGAGTCGAGGAGTTCCCAGGCGCTCCGCCCTTTTCCCGGTAGTGTCTGCGGATCGACACCCCAATGGCGGGCCACCTGCTCGCGATGGTCTGCAACTTCGATCAGGCGGTAACCGGGCAATTGATCCGCTTTCTGTCCATGCTCCCGTCCTCCCTGGCCGTTGGCTTGTCCGGTCAGGCAGCCGTAACCACCCCCCGGTTTGCCGACGTGTCCCAACGCCAGAGCCAGATTGATGTAGCCCAGAACGGTATCGACCCCTTTGCTGTGCTGTTCCGCACCTCGACCGGTGAGGATGAGGGAAGGTTCCTCCGCGAGCCAACGTATGGCCTGCCGCAGAGTCGATTCCGCCAAACCTGTGAGTTGCTCCACCCGCTCCGGATGATAATGGAGGACCGTGCGATGCACGGCTTCGTAGCCGACCGTCCGAGTGCGGATGAATTCCAGGTTGATCAGCTTTTCTTCGATAGCGAGAAACAGCAGGCCATTAGCCAGGGCCAGGTCGCTACCGGGTGTGATGGCCAGATGAAGATCGGCCGCGCGTGCAGTGGCGGTGCGACGTGGGTCCACCACGATGAGTCGGCCTCCGCAAGCCCGTTGCTGTTCAAACCACTGGGCCATCGGCGGGAGGGTTTCCCACGGATTGCTGCCCACCAGAAGGATGGTGCGGGCTCGTGCAATGTCACTGACGGGGAAGGGGAGGCCCCGATCGATCCCAAAGGCTTTGTTGCAGGCGGCCGCGGCACTGGACATACAATAACGGCCATTGTAATCGATATGCGGAGTCCGTAGCACCAGCCGGGCGAACTTGCCGAGATAATACGCCTTTTCGTTGGTCAGTGCCCCGGAACCGAAAACGCCTATCGCCTCAGGGCCGTACTGCCGCTGCAGGTGGTGGATACGCTCGGTGATGTGGTCATAGGCGGTGTCCCAATCGACAGGATGGCCGTGAAGTAAGGGCTGGCGCAAACGTTGAGGGTGATGCAACAGGTCTGTCGCCGTCCAACCTTTGATACAGAGCCGTCCTCGATTCACGGGAAAATGGGGGTCGCCGGAGATACGCCAGCCGTCCTCCGCTTCACCAAGGAGCATCCCACACTGATAAGCGCAAAAAGGGCAATGGGTTCGTCCAGCAACCGCAGTATCCAGGTGGGGTAAAGGGATCGCCACAGCTGCTATCCTTTCTCGGGTCAGCAGGACGTCAGTACGCGGGGGTCATCTTCCGGTCTACGGAGCGAGGCGGGGATGCCGACGCGGACAAACCCCTCAGGCGTGACTTCCACGGGATAAATACGCACAGGACAGACATGGCTTTGTTCACATTCGCCGGTGTGCAGGTCGAAACGGAAAGCGTGCAAGGGGCAGACAACCTGCCCTCCGACCAGCATCCCATCGGCCAAGGGACCCCCTCGATGAGGGCACCGTTGGGCCGTCGCGTAAACCTGGCCGCCTCGAGTACGGAAAACGGCTATATGGTGGTCGCCGATCTCGTAAGCCCGACCCATTCCTGGCGGTATGGCGGATACAGGGCCGATGGTCACATAGATCAACTCCGAGGACGCAATCACTGTACATTCTCCCTTCCAAGGTTTACGGCCTGCTGGTTCGACTCTGCTGGCCGGTTACGCAGGCGGTTAGGATATACTGTTCCGATGGTTCTAATCCGATGGTCCTGAGGGGAGAGAGCATTGCAGGGGAGAGAGGCAGTGGGGAGCAGATCTGCCGCGGTACGATCACGTCACCATCGGTAGCGGGATACGGCTTTCCCCATCAAATTGCCCTTCGTAAGCCGGGGATTCCCGTTCCAACCACGGATCGACGTAGGCGGCGGCCATTTTTTCCACTTCCGCGTCGAAGTAGTCGCCCAATCCGAGCTTATCATGCACGATAATGTCTCGGATTTTGTCCAAGCCGATCCGCGGGACGAAGTCATACGTCCGTTCCAACCACTTGGCGTGATCCCGGTAATAGATGAGGAATCGGCCGATGATGCGGAGCACGTCTTCTGGACGGGAAACCCGGCAAAGGACATCCGATTTGCGGACATGGGCCCCCGCCGCTCCACCGATGGAGATCTCCCATTCACCCCCCTCGGTAGCGACCACCCCGACATCCTTGACCGTCGCTTCGGCACAGTTGCGGGGACAACCGCTCACCGCCATTTTCACCTTGGCGGGAAACTCAAATCCCTGGAATCGCTTTTCGATGGCGATGCCCAAGCCGGTACTATCGTTGAGGCCGAAACGACAAAACTCACTACCGACGCAGGTTTTGACGGTGCGCAGGGCCTTGGTGTAAGCGTAGCCGCTGGGCATACCCAAATCGGCCCAGACTTTGGGCAGGTCTTCCTTGCGGATTCCCAACAAGTCGATCCGCTGACCACCGGTGAGCTTGACCATCGGCACCTGATATTTCTTGGCGACCTGTCCGATGCGGATCAGTTCATCCGGGGTTGTGACTCCACCATACATGCGGGGAACCACCGAGAAAGTGCCATCTTTCTGGATATTGGCATGGACGCGGTCGTTGATGAAACGAGCATCGCGTTCATCGATGTATTCCTTGCCCCAGAGGCTTTTCAAAAGGGAAGCCAAGCCGTTTTTGCTTTTTTCGTCTTCGCCCTGGCCGAGTTCCCGCAGCACGGCGGATACGGATTTGAGGCCGCGACGGCGGATTTCCGCAACCAAAGTAGGCTTATCCATCGGCACGGCGGGAACATACCAGTCCTCGCTGGGGTCCGGGGTGACCGAGTCGGCGTAGCATTCGATCAGCCCCTTAATCATCTTCTTGCAACTGCCGCAGCCGGTGCCTGCCCGGGTGGCTTTGCCCACAGCCGGAAGGGTACACTTCCCCGCACGGATGGCCGCGACGATCGTCCCTTTGTTTACCCCGTTGCAGTCGCAGATTTGCTGGGTATCGGGCAGGTCGGCCAGAGTAACCGATTGGGCAGTGGCTAGGGGTGGGAAGAAAATCTCGAGCCGGCGTTGGGGGACTTCCGCACCACTGGAGAAGAGACGTTGAAGTTGATCGGCCGGACCTAAATCCCCCAGCAGACAGGCAGCGTGCACACGTCCGTTACGAATCACGGCCTTCCAGTAAACCTGTCGGGCCGGTTCGCTGAACTGCACGATTTCGTCGCTGGATTGCACATCCTGAACTCGGCCGAGACTGACCAGGTCCACTCCCATCACCTTCAAGCGTGTGGCAATGCGTGAGCCGGTATAGCGGGCTTGGGGGTTGCTGCCACTGAGGATCTGAGCCAGAACCCGGGTTTGCTCCCAGATGGGGCCGACCAGACCGTAAACGACTCCGTTGTGCTGCACGCATTCTCCGACGGCGTAGATCTGCGGGTCGGAGGTGCACAATTGGTCATCCACGACAATAGCGCGTTCGCAAAGCAGCCCGCATTCCCGGGCCAGATCGATGTTGGGCCGGATGCCTGCGGCGATGATTACCATGTCGGCAGGAATTTCCGTGCCATCGGCAAAGCGGACTGCGGTGACATGCGTGTGTCCGACAATTTCCTTAGTGGTGGTAGAGGTCCGGACATGAATCCCCAACCGCTCGATGGTCTGACCAAGGACGGCACCACCCGCGGCATCCAACTGTACACTCATCAAGTACGGGGCCATTTCCACCACGGTGACGTCCAGGTTGTGACTCATCAATCCCTTAGCAGCTTCCAGACCCAGCAACCCCCCTCCGATCACCACCGCACGCCGACATTGCCGGGCATAGGAGGCAATATGGCGACAATCATCCAGGGTACGGAAGACAAACACTCCCCGGAGTGTGGTGCCCGGAATCGGCGGGATGAAAGGTTTACTGCCGGTCGCCAGTACCAATACGTCGTACGTTTCGCTCAAGCCATCTTCACAAAAGACCCGTCGCTGCTCGCGGTCTATACGAATGACTTTGTGACCGGCGTGTAACGTGATGCCATTTTCCGCATACCAAGGCAATGGATTGAGGAAGATATTCTGGGGTTCCTGGGTACCGTTGAGGACTTCCGAGAGAAGAATGCGGTTGTAATTGCCGTAAGGTTCTTCCCCAAAGACAGTGATGGAAAAGCGGTGGGGATCATAGGCCAGAAGGTCTTCGAGCAATCGTCCCCCGGCCATGCCGTTACCGATGAGGACCAGCCGGGGTCGGCCGGCACCTTCAGCAGAACAAGCAGGATGAAGGAGAGTGGTACTTCCGCTCATGGACTGGTCACCTCCACCAAGCCTTCCCAGGGTAGATACTGACCGTTACGGTGCCGCACACATTCGCCCACGATGAAGACGGATGGTCCGGTTTCGTCCGGAAGCGTTGGATCGCAGGCGATGTCGGCTAAAGTGGCGACAATCAGGCGTTGTTCCGCAGTGGTGGCCTTCTCGATGATAGCGGCAGCCGTTAGCGGCGATAGGCCATGCTCTATGAGGCGGCGGGCGATAGCGGCGCGGTAACGACTGGCCATGTAAAAGACGATGTTGCCGATGTGGGCCAGCGACTCCCAATCCAGCGTGCAATCTGGACCATCCGGATCATGGTGTCCGGTGGCCAGCACCACCGCAGGCCCGACTGCCCGGTGGGTCAGGGGTATCTGGGCGGCAGCACAAGCGCCGAGGGCTGCCGTGATGCCAGGAATCACTTCGAAGGGAACGCCGGCCTGAGCCAGAGCTTCTGCCTCTTCGCCCCCGCGACCGAAGACGTAGGGATCACCTCCTTTGAGCCGGCACACTGAGCGTCCGGCACGTGCCAGGTGGATCAACGCCTCATGAATGGCCTCCTGGCGTGTGCTCCCCAGGCAATAACCCCGCTTCCCCGCATTGATAATTTCGGCGTCTGGCCGGGCTTCCCGCAGAAGCTCCGGTGTCACTAGAGCATCATGCAGGACCACATCGGCACTGCGTAATATTCGCAGACCACGCAGTGTGATCAGGTCCCCCGCGCCCGGACCCGCACCCACCAGATAGACCCAACCGGCTTGGGCGGTTTTCATCCGTTCCCTCGGGTTCTGTTTGTTGCCTTCTGCTTGTTACCCCGACTCAGAGGATTTCCTCCTCGCGCGACGTTCCAAGCAATTTGCGTACCATCAGCGAGTTCTTTAAAGAGCACGCGCACAACAGGGCTGAAAGAACGTGCTCGTAACAGGGCGAAAAAACACGGAAAAATTGCAGTGCCAGCAGCCGGGAGCATAATCCCAAGTCATCTTTCTGAGAAAGGTGATTGATCAATCAGTGGGCAGATGTACGTTTCCTTTCAGCATAACCTCCTACGGAAGAACCGAGGAGGAATCCAAACGGAGT
>Ga0209017_10000278_pt1 | contig 52622 bp, 33 predicted proteins | sample YNPBryunderm2012_FD_185812 | JGI IMG/M metagenome (GOLD analysis project Ga0209017, IMG submission 185812) | Anoxygenic and chlorotrophic microbial mat microbial communities from Yellowstone National Park, USA - YNP Bryant MS undermat 2012... ... | reverse complement strand
ACCGGTCGCATCCCCTGTACTACTACTCGCAACTGGCGGCCAAGGAGAAAGGCGGTGCTCGTTATGCCGCGGCCACGGCGTATTACAAAAGCAAAGGGGTGCTGACCGGCGCGAATTACTCACCGCATGCCAACTACCTGGTCAACGAGCTGGACTATATCCGCACGTTCAAGCTGCGGGCGATGAGCATGCCCTGGACGGAAGATTACGCCTGGCAGATAGCGGAGTTCAGCCCGCAAGTCGTGGGGTATCTATTGAGCGGTTTGCGAGCAGGGGCCAAATACGATCGCTTGCCCATTCACATGTACGTCATGCCGCATTCGCCGGGCCAGATTCCCAGTGAGTTCCGCCAGAGTTTTTACTGTTCCATCGCCCACGGGGCCAAAATGATCAACTACTTCACCGCCACGCCTTTAGCCGTCGGTTACACGGAAAACTACGTGGACACCTACGACCTGGGTATGTGGCGGATGATCCACCGCTGCACGCATGAAGCGGGGATTTTCGAGGACTATGTGGTGGACGGCGAGGTTCGCCCCGCACGAGTCGGCTTGCTGCTGTCGAGCGTGGACGACATCATCACCGGCGTCAACAACTTCAGCCTGGCTTTGCACAACAACGAGCGCAAAGCGATCTATTTCGCCCTGCGTCATGCTCAGGTGCCGGTGGATTTCCTCAGCGAGGATGATGTCATCGAAGGCAGGGCCCGCGACTATAAGGTCATCTACGTAACCCAGCAGTACCTGCACTCCCGCTGCATCGCAGCGTTGCAGAAATGGGTCGAGGCAGGCGGGACGCTGGTGGCCTTCTGCGGTGGTGGTTTCCGGGACGAATTCCAGCGCGACAATCCGGCAGCGGTGCATCTTTACGGTGCCCGCAGCGGTCCCATCCAGGTGGACCCAGCGTTGGTACCACGCTATCTGCAGGGGAATGCCAATGCCCCCTTCTTCGCCAAACAGGATTTGCCGCGGTATGAGCCGTGGGACTACGCCGCGTGGAATGGGACACTCCTCGGGGCGAAACCACCAGCAACACCCCCGGGACAGGAAGAAGGAAATCGGCATATCGAGAAGGTGCCGGTCATTGCCTGGAAGCAACCGCTGACGGTAACGACGGCTCAAGTGGCCGGTCAGTTCCGCGATGGCACCCCTGCGGTGACTGTGCAGCGTCATGGCCAGGGCCGTGCTGTGCTGTTCGCCTTCCTCCCGGGTCAGGCCTACCTGCGGAGCGGTCTGCCTCTGCGGCCAGTGGATCGTGGTGCCAGCCCCCAAAGCTACGCCCACTTCATCCCCACCGGAATGGATCGTCACCTCCGTGCCCGTCTGGTGGACGATTTCCTACCGGCGGACGACGCTTCCATCCGACCTGTGGTCATCGATGCCGAACTGGTGGAAAGTACCTGCATCGACACCCCCGCCCGCCCCGGCCAATCGGCCCGACTGGCCGTGCCTCTGATCAACTGGAGCGGCAAATCGCTTCCCCAGGTGAACATCCTCATCCGGGATCTACCCAAAGTCCAACGCATCCGCTCTGTGGAACGAGGTGAGTTGACATACACTCAGACGCCCGCCGGCCTGCGCCTCAGCCTGCCCCTAGACATCGCCGATATCCTGCTGATCGACCGTTGACCCCCAGGAGCCCGTAAACGACGGGGGACCAATGTCATGGTCAACCGGATGCCAGCCGCCGCCGTTCACCTCGTGCTGTTCCCCGACGGTTGGAGTTCACTCCCTGCTTGTTGCTGTTCCGTAATCGCCAGGCAACCACGAGAGTCCCACCGCATGCGGTCACTCTGCCGCGGGCTCTCACACCCTCATTCCGACGCTGCTGGTCATTCCCACGCTGCTGAGAATCCAATGACGGCCGGAAATCCCCGAACCATTCCCCGCTTTGGAGGAACTGCCCCATGATGTCACGTGCCTGCCATGCAGTATTGCCGGTGTTGCGGTGCGTGCCGGTGAGTTTAGCCCTGCTTCTGCCCTGGATCCCGTCGCAGCTGTTGCATCGGCCGCTCCAGGCCGCCGAATCTGCAGGGAGCCTATCGTTCGTCGCCTCAGTGGCAGAGGTTCCGCCTGCGCTGGTGCAAGCACCCTCTCCCCAACCGCCCAAAGTCCCCTTCCGCTACGTCTGGGGGAAGGCATACCACATTCTGCCGGAAACCCATACCGACGAATCCGGTTACTTCTCCCTGTGCGAGGGTCACAACGGCAAAATTTACGTGGGCACCGCGGCCTACGGCTTCAACGCCTACCTGGTCGAATTCGATCCGCAGACCGAACGGCAGCGTATCGTGATCGACGTCAACAAGGTCTGTGGTCTGAAGACTCCTGAGAAGCCGACCTACGCCGCCCAGGCCAAGATTCACACCCGGAATTTCGTGGCTCCATCTGGCAAAATCTATGTCGGGAGCAAGCAGGGTTACCGGCGGGGGAAGGATGATACGGCCGATTATCCCGGCGGTTATGTCATCGTTTATGACCCCAAGACCGACAAAGCCGAGTGCCTGGGTATGCCCTACCCCGGTGAAGGGGTCAACGACGTTACTGCCGACGAAGATGCCGGCTTGGTGTACGTCGTCACGTGTGAGGAACACCACTGGATGATCCTGGATCTGAAAACCCGCAAGTATCATGAACCCGATCCGCAACTCCGGTTGACCCCTTATGCCCAGACACTCCTGGATGCCCAGAACCGCGCGGTGGTACTCAGCCGCGACTTCCGACTGGTGCGGTACGATCCCAAGACTGGGAAACTGGAGTATCTGACGTTGAAGTCAGACGGTCAGGAAGTAGGACGAGCTGATGACAAATTGGGGCCGGCCTGCTGGGCCAAAACGGCTGATAGCCGCTATGCCTATCTGATCCGTATGTCCGATTCCCGTCTGTACCGCATCGACCTGACCGCCGCTGGCCCCAACGTCCCGGTCGCCGATCTGGGTCGCTTGCTTCCTGGTAAAGGATTCGATTCCCGTGGCTCCCTGATTGTCGGTCACGATGGCAAAGTCTATGTGCTCATCCGCGTGGAAAATGAAACCGGTTTTGGCAAGGGTTACTTGCACCACCTGGTCAGCTACGATCCTGTCAAGAATCAAGCTGTGGATCATGGGGTCCTTGCGGTCCGCAACAAAGATTGGTTTCAGTTTCACGACGCCCAGGGCAAGCCGAAGCCTTGGAGCCACGGTTTCCACACTCTGCCCGATGGAACTATCACTCCCCTCTATGTTCATATGGCCTTACACATGGCACGAGATGGTACTCTCTACGCCACCATCATCTATCCCTTTACGTTGCTGCGGATTGCGCCCCAGGATTACCGCCTGGCTCCCTGATCAACCCGATGGACTTTCCGGTTATCATCGTTGGTTCTTCGGACCGACCTCAGAGGGGTTCAGGCGTCCGGCTTGAGGCGGACCACCTGTCCGCTTCCACCATCGACACGCAGTCGTTCACCGGTATGAACCTGTCGGGTGATGCGTGGCAAGCCGGCCACAGCCGGCAGGCCAAACTCACGTGCCACGATCGCCCCGTGGGAAAGGACACCTCCGGTTTCCATGATCAGTCCTTTGGCGTGGGCGAACAGGGGCACCCAGGCGGGGTCGGTCGAAGGGCAGACGAGGACATACCCCTGCAGTTGGGGCGGGGCAGCCGTCGGTTCGGTCAGGACCAGGGCTGGTCCCTCTGCGATTCCTGCCGAAAGAGGAACACCCTGGAACAGATCAGCACCTGCAGGCACCGGCGTTGGTCGACCGATTGCTTCGAGGTCATCTGAAAAGAGCACAGGGGGCACTTCCAAGGACAGCAGGGCTTGCCGACGCCGTCGGGCCACCATGATCTCCCGTCGAAGGTCTTCACCTGCCAGCAAGCGGGGCAAATCGTCCAGGGTCAGAAAGAAAATCCCCCCTTGTAAGCCATAACGGCGATCCAACTCCAGAAGAAGCCGGCGGATCACCGCATATCCCAGCATCAGGTAATGCTTGGCCGCTTCGCGCCAACCAAAAAATAGGCGCAATTGTTCGACGAGTTGCCGGCAGCGATCACGCAGGGGACCATGCAGTGGAAGGGAGGCAAAAACTTCCTCCCAGGCTACGGGGATCTTGGTGCCATCCAGGTGAGCTAACGAAGACGCGTGGGCAAGCCGCGAGGTGAAGGCCGAAGGTGGGGATAATAATGCGTCGAGCAACTGGGGTTGTTCTTGCCAGCGGGGTTGAGCCAATTCCATCTCGCGCGGTCCACGGTGGCCGAACTGGGTCAGGAATTCGTCACGGCTTATTCGCCCACTTTGGAGCTGCTCCAGAGCCTGGGCCAGGTCCGCTTCAGGCGGGGGATGCGTGCCCAAGGTCAATCGCCCGAGTGTCGTGCGGGCGCCCTCGGGTCCCCCCAGATGCGGGGCTAGGATCAAGCTCAGTTCATTCCAGAGTGTGTCGGCGAACACCGTCGCCTTGAGACTTTCCGAGGCGAAGCTCACCAGCGTCCGTTCGATCCAGGCCAGCAACTGACGGTGGATCTGCTCCGGCGGGATATTCGACCAGTCCTGTTGGAGAGCCTGCCGACATTCCTCGGCGAACGCCTGGCTCAGAGCCTGCATCCGTTGGGGGTAGTCTGCCATCTGGCGTTGCACCGTATTCTTCTGGCGGAACAGACGCCACAGGGTCAGCGGTAAGCTCAACACCCCCAGCAGGCATCCTCGTCCTGCCAGAGGTTGGACGCGGGGTTTGGGTTCCAAAGCACGTTCCGGATGGGCTTTGTACTCTTCCAGGGGGTAGTCGAAGGGAGGGTGCGGCGATTGAAGGCGGGGCAGCCGGGCGAGATTGAGCATGGGTCGGCCTGCTACCAGGTCGAACGCTGACTGGGAGCCTAGAGCGGGATCAGGATGGGCACCCAAGGCCCGATTCATGGCTCCGAATCCGCCATCTGCCGCCAGGAGCCTGCTGATGACCGACCAGCTCATCGGCGTCGGTTCTGGCAGGATTTCGCTGAGGTTGTAACGCACCCAGACGGTGAACTCTGCCCCAGCCAGGTGTCGAAGCCGGACGATCTCTTCCTGCCGCAACCGCTCCCGCTCCGCAGCATCGGCAGTGGTGATCGGTCGGGCCTGTAACAGAAAGAGCTGTCCCTGGGACCAGGCCCATTCCACATCGCGCGGTGCCCCGTAGTAAGCCTCAACCTGCCGGCCCAGAGCCGCCAGTTGCATCAGTGCCGGCTCGTCCAGACAATAACGTTGCTGCTGTTCGGCGGGGACATGTTCTTCACCCCGTGCCGTTCGGCGGATCGCTTTGATCCCCAATTGCCGCTCCCGCACCTGACCACTCTCCCGCTCCACGACAAAACGGTCGGGTTGCACCCGTCCGGACACCACCACTTCCCCCAGTCCCCAGGAGGCTTCTACCAGCATTGTGCGTCCTTCGGGATCGAGGGGATTACGGGTGAACAACACACCGGCCACTTCGGCGTCCACCAGTCGTTGGACGACCACGGCCATGGACACCTGCCGGTCATCAACCCCCTGACGCTGACGATAGGCCACCGCCCGCTCGCCTTGTAATGACTGCCAACACCGCTCCACGGCTTCCACCAGAGCTTCTTCGCCCTCTACACCCAGGATCGTCTCTTGTTGACCAGCGAAACTGGTCTCGGCGGTATCTTCGGCGGTTGCACTGGAACGAACGGCCACCCGACCCCGACCCAACCGCTCGTAACACTGACGTAGCAACTCCACGAAACGCGGGTCCGAACGGATCCCATGTCCCTCCAACCAGCGATGGGCAGCGGTGGTGATGATGAATGCTTCCGGAACCGGCAAACCCGCCTGTCGCAACAAGGCCAGACTGGCTCCCTTCCCACCACTGCACTGCACCTCCACCGCCTCCGGCGACTCTAACCACACGATCCAGCTGTTCATACTGCTCTTCTCATCCATCTTCGTTTCCCACTCCTGGATAGCCTCGGGTTTTCCCACTCCTGAATAACCTTGGGCTTCCTCACTCCTGGATAATCCCTGGGGTACTCTTGTGAGTAATCCTTCCTTGCTGACTTCTAGCGCACGCTCTCTATCCATGCAACAAACCGCAGTATCCAGCGACAATGGAACACTTGCACTCTTTCCCCGCACCTGCATGCTGATCTCAAACTACCTCGGAACTGATCTCAAACTGCTGCCGCCGGAACTGATCTCAAACTACCCCCGGAGATTCACCGGACCGACGGCAACATCCGAAGCTGAAGCCGATCCTCCTGAGCCGATCCTGAGCGACCGGGCCGCGGCTGCTATATGCCGTGGAAGGCGGCCTGGTTCAAACACTTTCCCGGGCACGATGGACGGCTGCGCAAGTGGCTCGTTACTTTAGATTCGTCGGGTAGTTTGCCGAGGGCAGATTCGGTAAAGCTCGATGGGGAGCCAGTAAAACAAATCCCGACCGTTACGCATGGTCTGATGTACCAGCCCGACAAGCAGGTATTGGCATGCCTGATGGGAAGCTTGCGTTGCACCGTTACGAACCGTAACATGGCCTGCAGCAGCAACATGGCCTGGAACTGCAACATCGTTCCATCGCCTGGAACAGGGGTATGTTTGGAACTACAGCATGGCTTCCGGGCAGTAAAGTGACGGCAGGAACACTTCAACCCCGTGGGGAAGCCCCACAAGAAGAAGAATCGGAATGCAAGCCCCTCTTCGTCACCATTCGCGTTCTACCAGTGCACCGGGGTGCCCGGAAGCCGGAGTTGGAGAAGTCGGGAGGCTGAGTTGCCGGTGGAAGTGCTAGGAAGAGGTGGTCGAGAGCAGGGGTGGGGGAACCGCCATGAACATCTTTGAATTCCGTCGCCAGGTGATCGAGGACTACGCGGCCTACACACGCAGTTTCATCCAGATACGCGATCCCCGTCTCCAGGCCTTTGTCGATGAGCAGCTAGAGGCGGGAGTCTTGTGGCCCGAACCACTCATCCAGCTCAATCCGTCCTTTGAACCAGGTGCGACAATCGACGACCTGGTGGCCGAAGGGGTCCTTCACCGCGAATGCAGCAACGTATTCCGCATCAAGTCCCACACAACCGGCCCGGGCCGACCGCTCCGCCTGCACCGTCACCAGGAAGAAGCGATCCGAATCGCCCGAGGCGGGCACAACTACGTCCTGATCACCGGTACGGGTTCCGGCAAGAGTCTGGCATATATAGTGCCCATTGTCGATTATGTCCTGCGCCAGGGGAGTGGCCGCGGCATCCGGGCCATCGTCGTCTACCCCATGAACGCCCTCGCCAACAGTCAGCAGGGGGAGCTGCGCAAGTTCCTCTGCCACGGCTACCCCGACGGGCGCGGCCCCATAACCTTCGAGCGCTACACGGGGCAGGAATCGAACGCCGAGCGTGAACGCATCCTCGCCCAGCCGCCCGACATCCTGCTGACCAACTACGTCATGCTGGAGTTGATCCTGACGCGGCCTCAGGAGCGACCACTCATCCAGGCCGCGCAGGGTCTCCAGTTCTTGGTGCTGGACGAGCTACACACCTACCGGGGGCGTCAGGGGGCAGACGTCGCCTTACTGGTTCGGCGGGTCCGGGATGCGGTCCATGCCCCGCATCTGCAATGCGTCGGTACGTCTGCCACCCTCGCCGATGGAGACAGTTTCGCGCAGCAGCAGAAGAAGGTGGCTGCCGTTGCCAGCCAGTTCTTCGGGGCATCGGTCCAACCCGAGCACGTTATCGGAGAGACGCTCCGTCGAGCAACTCCCGCCCGCGATACAAATGACCCGGCGTTCGTAGCGGAACTCACAGAGCGGCTGACCAACAGCAACTACCAGCCGCCCACCGACTACCACGGTTATGTAAACGATCCACTGTCTGTCTGGATTGAAAGCAAGTTTGGGGTACGGTGTGAGCCGGGTAGCCAACGACTGGTGCGTGCGCAACCGCAAAGCATCGCCGGTCCCGAGGGGGCAGCAGCCGACCTGAGTCGGCTCACCGGCGTGCCGGTGGACCGCTGTATTCAGGCCATCCAAGACCATCTCCAGGCCAGTTACCTCTGCGAGCACGAGCCGCTCACGAACCGTCCGCCGTTCGCCTTCCGTCTCCATCAGTTCATCTCGCGCGGCGATACCGTTTACGCATCCCTGGAAGACAAAGACCAACGCTACCTCACGCTCCAGGGGCAGCAGTTCGTGCCTGGCGATCGGACGCGGGTGCTGCTGCCGCTGGTCTTTTGCCGCGAGTGCGGCCAGGAATATTACTGCGTCTGGCGGATTGAAGATACGTCGGTTCAGCCGATTCAGTTTCGTTATGAACCGCGCGAATTGATGGACCGATTGGGTGATGATCGCAGGGTACCAGGCTACTTGTATTTCAATAGCGATAGCCCCTGGCCGGATGATCAGCTCGACGAACTGCTCGAGCGGCTGCCGGATGATTGGGTGGAGGAGCATCGCGGTCAGACACGGGTAAAGCCAAGCCGTCAGAAAGACCTGCCCCAGCCGGTTTGGGTCGGCCCCGATGGCCTCGAAGGGGACCAGGGTCTGGCTGGTCATTTCGTTACGGCTCCTTTCCGCTTCTGCCTCCATTGCGGAGTTGCCTACAACGCCCGGCAAGCGTCCGACTTCGGCAAGTTGACCGCTCTCGGTTCCGAGGGGCGTAGCACCGCGACTACCATCCTGAGCCTTTCGGTCATCCGCGGGCTGAAAGCCAGTGACCTGGATGCCAAGGCACATAAGCTGCTGAGTTTTACCGACAATCGCCAGGACGCCTCGCTTCAGGCCGGGCACTTCAACGATTTCGTCGAGATCGGGCTGCTGCGCGGCGCTTTGTACTCCGCCGTGCGCAATGCACGAGAGGGTTTGCGGCATGAGGAGTTGACGCAGCGTGTGTTCGACGCGCTCGCTCTGCCGGTGGAGATGTATGCCAGCAACCCTTCCGCCAAGTTTCAGGCGCTAGCGGATACCCAACGCGCTCTGCGCAATGTCCTCGGTTATCGGCTCTACCGCGACCTCAAGCGCGGCTGGCGCATTACGTCGCCCAACCTGGAGCAATGCGGCCTGCTGGAAATCCGCTACCTGTCCCTGGAGGAGGTCTGCGCCGATCCGGACATCTGGCGGGACTGCCATCCCGTCCTGCAGCAGGCCAGTTCAGAAACCCGGCAGCAGGTGGCTAAAGTGCTCCTGGACTACATGCGGCGGGAGTTGGCCATCAAGGTGGATTACTTGAATCCTCAGTACCAGGAGAACCTGCTGCAACAAAGCAGCCAGCGACTGATCGAGCCGTGGGCCATCGACGAGAACGAGGCGTCATCAATGGAGCATGCCGCCATCCTTTTTCCCCGCCCTGCGAGGGGCAAGGACGACTACGGCGGTGATGTTTACCTGACGGCACGCGGCGGCTTCGGTCAATACCTAGGTCGAAGCAGCACGTTTCCGCAAACCCCCGGACGCTTATCGCTGGAAGATCGCCAGCGCATCATTCGCGACTTGCTTCGTGTCCTCCAGGTTGGCGGTCTGGTGGAAGAGGTAACACGCGGCGAGGATAACGTCCCTGGATACCAGATTCCCGCCTCGGCCTTGCTCTGGGTTGCCGGCGAGGGAACACGCCCCTTCCATGATCCGATCCGGGTGCCACGGATGTCTGCGACGGGAGGCCGTACCAACGCTTTCTTTGTGGATTTCTACCGCAACATTGCCGCCTCGCTGCGAGGATTGGAAGCCCGTGAACACACCGCACAGGTACCGAATGAGGAGCGGTTGGATCGGGAAGAACGCTTCCGGGAAGGGCGACTGCCAGTGCTCTTCTGTTCCCCCACGATGGAGTTGGGGATCGACATTTCCGATCTGAACGTTGTCAATTTGCGAAATGTTCCTCCGACCCCGGCCAACTACGCCCAGCGGAGTGGCCGCGCCGGCCGCAGCGGTCAACCGGCCTTGGTCCTGACCTACTGCTCGACCGGGAGTTCGCACGACCAATATTTCTTCCGTCGGCCTGAACGCATGGTCGCCGGCTCGGTTACCCCGCCGCGACTGGACCTGGCGAACGAAGACCTGGTCCGAACTCATGTTCATGCCATCTGGTTGGCCGAATCGGGACTGGATCTGCGTAAGTCACTCAAGGATCTGCTCGACTTGAGCGGCACGGAGCCAACCCTGGATTTGTTGCCCAGCGTTCGGGAGGCTGTGGAATCACGTTCCGCACGTCAACGGGCTAAGGAACGGGCAGAGCGGATCCTCGAGAGCCTCCAAGATGAGTTGACAAACTCCGGCTGGTACAGTCCCGGCTGGCTGGACGAGGTGCTGGCCCAAGTGGGGCGGCAGTTCGACCAGGCCTGCGAGCGTTGGCGGGGGCTGTACCGGGCGGCCCTGGCGCAACAGGAATCCCAGAATCGTATCATCCGAGACGCCTCGCGGTCGTTGGCCGACAAGCAGCAGGCCGAGCGGCTGCGACGGGAAGCCGAGGCTCAGCTCAAGCTGCTGACCGAGACCGAGGATCTCGCTCAGAGCGACTTCTACTCCTACCGCTACTTCGCCAGCGAGGGCTTCTTGCCTGGGTACAACTTTCCACGCTTGCCGCTGTCGGCCTTTATCCCCGCCCGGCGTACCCGCCAGCGTGAGGAGTATCTCTCCCGCCCCCGCTTCCTGGCGATCTCCGAGTTCGGGCCGCGGGCCATCGTGTACCACGAGGGGTCGCGGTACCTCATCCATCGGGTCATCCTCCCCGTGCAGGAGGACGAGTTGCTCACCACGCAAGCTAAGTTGTGCCAACAGTGTGGCTACCTGCATCCGATCCGCGAAGGCCCCGGCCCCGATCTCTGCCAGCGCTGCAGGAGTGCGCTACCGCCCCCCATACAACCGCTCCTGCGGATGCAGAATGTGGCCACCAAACGCCGTGACCGAATCAACTGCGACGAAGAGGAACGGCTACGACTGGGCTACGAGATCCGCACGGGGGTCCGCCTGGCTGAACAAGGTGGTTTGCCTATTCAACGCACGGCTACCCTTACGCTCAACGACGAGCTGCTCGCCACGCTGACCTACGGGCGGGCGGCTACCTTGTGGCGGATCAACCTGGGTTGGGCACGGCGTAGGGATCGGCAGCAGTTCGGTTTCATGCTGGACAAAGAGCGAGGTTTTTGGGCACGCAGCGAGCAGAGCGAAGATGACCCCGACGATCCGTTGTCACCACGCACGGAGCGGGTCATCCCCTATGTCGAAGATCGCCGCAACTGCCTGCTCCTGGAACCGGTGGAGTCGTTGGATCTGGACCGGATGGTATCACTGGAAGCCGCCCTCAAAAAAGCTATCCAGGTACAATTTCAGCTCGAAGATAACGAACTGGCCACCGAGATCCTTCCCAACGAGGACATGCCCCGCCTGTTGCTCTTCTATGAATCGGCCGAAGGGGGAGCCGGTGTGCTGCGACGGTTGCTGGACGAAGCCGACGCCTTCGCCCAGGTCGCTCGGCGGGCACTGGAGCTATGTCACTTTGACCCTGACACGGGTCAGGATAAGCGACGGCCTGAACGGTCACGAGAAGATTGTGAAGCGGCCTGCTACGATTGCCTCATGCACTATGGCAACCAGCCGGATCACCGCCGACTCGACCGGCAGAAGATTCGGGACCTGCTGTTGCGACTGAACCGGGCCCGCGTCCAGACGGCACCGGGCGGGCAGACCCGTGCCGAACATCTCGCCATGCTGGAACGGCTGGCCGGGTCGGAGCTGGAACGCCGTTGGCTGAAGCACCTCGAAGCGCACAACCTTCGCCTTCCCAGCCACGCCCAGCACTTAATCGAAGCGTGCCAGACGCGGCCCGATTTCTTCTACGCGGAGTACCAGGCCGCCATCTACATTGATGGCCCGCCGCACGACTACCCCGAACGGGCCGAACGGGACCAGACCAAGACCGAGTGCCTTGAAGACGCGGGCTACATCGTCATCCGCTTCCATCACGAAGAGGACTGGGAAGCTATCATCGCTCGTTATCCGCACATTTTTGGGAAGCAAACATGAGTTTCGCCGTTGGGTCACTGGTGCGGGCGCGTGGCCGGGAGTGGGTCGTTCTGCCGGAATCGAAGGAAGACCTCCTGGTGCTCCGGCCTCTTGGGGGCAGCGACGAGGAGGTGGCTGGCATTTACCTGCCCCTGGAACGCGTCGAGCCCGCTTCGTTTCCACTCCCCGATCCGTCCCAGCTGGGCGATTACCGCTCCTGCCAGCTCCTGCGGGATGCCTTACGCCTGGGTTTCCGCTCGAGTGCCGGACCGTTCCGGTCGATCGCCCACATCGCCGTGGAGCCACGACCTTATCAACTGGTCCCGCTGTTGATGGCGCTCAAGCTCGATCCCGTGCGGCTGCTCATTGCGGATGACGTCGGCATCGGCAAGACCATCGAGGCTGCCCTGATCGTGCGGGAATTGATCGACCGCGGCGAAGTGGAACGCTTTGCCGTCCTTTGCCCGCCGCAGATCGCCGAGCAGTGGCAGGCCGAGTTGCGTGACAAGTTCCACCTCGACGCAGAACTGGTCCTGCCGGGCACGGTCATGCGGCTGGAGCGGACCTGCCGCCTGGGGCAATCTATCTTTGAGCGGTATCCTTACGTTATTGTCTCGACCGACTTTATCAAATCCGATCGCCGCCGCGATGATTTTCTGCGAGCCGCCCCCGAACTGATTGTTGTCGATGAGGCGCACACCTGCGTCTGGCCGGAGGATGGTCGTGGCACCAGAACCCGACACCAGCGGTACCAGCTTGTCAAAGGTCTGGCTGCCGACCCGAATCGACACCTGCTCCTGGTCACAGCCACCCCCCACAGCGGCAAGGAGGAGGCGTTCCGCGCCCTTCTGGCTCTTTTGCACCCCGACTTCGCCCACCTGCCCGATGATTTAAGCGGCCCGGCCAATGAACACCACCGCCGTCGGCTCGCGGCCCACTTCGTCCAGCGTCGCCGGGGCGACATCCGTCGCTACTTGAAGGCGGATACCCCGTTTCCCGAACGCGAGGAAGCCGAGGAAACCTACAAACTTTCCCCTGAGTACAAACAGCTTTTTCAGAAGGTCCTGGATTACGTCCGCGAGACGGTCACCGATCCCCAGGCCGCGGTCACGGTCCCGAGGCAGCGTGTCCGCTGGTGGTCAGCCCTGGCCTTGCTCCGCTCGATGGCTTCCAGCCCCGCCGCGGCCGCTGCCACCTTACGCACCCGTGCTGCCAATGCTGATGCCCACACTGCGGAGGAAGCAGATACCATCGGCCGCCGCACCGTCCTCGACCTCGTCGAGGAGGAAGCCGGTGAAGGAATGGACGTGACTCCAGGCAGCGATCCCGGCGAGGATGCCGACGAGACCGGTCCCCTCCGCTCGCGGCTTTTAGCAATGGCCCGTGAAGCCGAGGCCCTACAAGGTGCCGGCGACGTCAAGCTCCAGAAGGTGATTCCCCTGGTCGAACGCCTGCTTCGCGATGGCTTCCATCCGATCCTCTTCTGCCGGTTCATCCCGACGGCGGAGTACGTCGCCGCCGCCTTGCGCGACAAGCTCAAGGGCGTCGAGGTGGTAGCCATCACCGGTACGTTACCGCCTTCCGAACGGGAGGAACGGGTAAACCAACTGGCCCAGGCGGCGAAACGGGTCCTGGTTTGCACCGACTGTCTGAGTGAGGGGATCAACCTCCAGCACTATTTCAACGCCGTCATCCACTACGACCTGTCCTGGAACCCGACCCGGCATGAGCAACGCGAGGGCCGCGTGGACCGTTACGGCCAACCCAGCCCCAAAGTGCGAGTGCTGACCTATTACGGCACGGACAACCAGATCGACGGTATCGTCCTCGACGTACTCCTGCGCAAACATCGGGCGATCCGCAACTCGCTGGGCATCTCGATGCCGCTGCCGATGGACAGCGAGCAGGTCCTCCAGGCCGTCTTCGAGGGGATGCTGCTCCGCGGTCGAAAGGTCGAGCAGGGGGCATTGTTCGACGACTATTTCGGCCCGGAGGAAGGGAGCTGGTACCAACAGTGGGAAGCGTCGGCCCAACGCGAGAAGCGTTCCCGGACCATGTTTGCCCAGGAAACTATCAAAGTGGAAGAAGTGATGCGTGAGGTGGAAGCGGCCCGCGATGCCATCGGCTCCGGCGTGCATGTGGCCGATTTCCTGCGCACGGCACTTATGGCCCACAGGGCGACCGTCCAAGGCACCGACCCCGTCCAGGTCGATCTGACGGAGGCGCCCCGTGCCTTGCGTGACGCCCTGGAGGTGCCTGACCGTTTCCCCGATCGGTTCTCCGCCCGCTTCGAATTGCCGGTGGAACCGGGACAGCTTTACCTGGTACGCACGCATCCCTTGGTGGAACGACTGGCGAACTATGTCCTCAACGCGGCCCTCGACCCGCTGCTGAAGGGCGTGGCCCGCCGCTGCGGCGTCATCCGCACCAATCGCGTGACACGGCGGACCACGGTCTTGTTGCTCCGGCTCCGCTTCCACATCGTCACCCGGCTGGGCGATCGGGAACGGCCCTTGCTCGCCGAGGATGTCCAGCTGCTGGCCTTCGCCGGCGCCCCGGACAACGCCGAATGGTTGCCTCCGGATCAGATCGAGCCTCTCTTATCCGCTCAGCCCGAAGCCAACGTCGCACCCGACCAGGCGGCTCACTTCCTCCAACGGGTGCTCGAGGGCTTCGACGCTCTGCGCCCGTACCTGGAGCAAACCGCTCGCCGACGCGGGGAGGAGTTGCTGGACGCCCATCGGCGGGTCCGCACCGCCAGTCACGCCAAAGGGATCAGCCACCGCGTGGAACCCCAGTTGCCCCCGGACGTGCTGGGCATCTATGTGTACCTACCCAAGGGGTGAGGCGCCTGCCATGACCACCAGCTCCTCCGATCGCTTCCTGACCGTCCGTACCGAAGGTGCGATCCTGCCAGCCGACCTGCTCCGGCGGATTGCCGCAGGCGATGCTGACCTGGGCGGTCTTGACCCGGCGTCGTACCACCTGATCGAAGGGGAAAAGCTCAACGAGGCCACCAACCGGGCCTGGAACCGGCTTCAGAGCGCCTGGGTCTCATTCCGCGCCGCCTGCGACAGGCTTTCACCGACCGATCCCGCCCACAGCACGACCCGGGAACGGTGGCTGCTGCCGCTCTTTCAGGAACTGGGTTACGGTCGCCTGCAATACCTCAAGGAACCGTGCACCATCGGGGAAAAATCGTATCCGATCTCGCATGTCTGGGGCCATGTGCCCATCCATCTCGTCGGCTGCCGGATCGATCTCGACAAGCGGACCGCCGGCAATCCCAGCCCGCACAGCCTCGTGCAGGAGTTCCTCAACCGTTCGGAACAACATCTCTGGGGCTTCGTGAGCAACGGCCTGAAGCTCCGCATCCTCCGCGACAACATCCGGCTGACGCGGCAAGCCTATGTCGAGTTCGATCTGCAGGCGATGTTCGACGGTAAGGTCTATGCGGACTTTGCCTTGCTCTGGCGGCTGTGTCACCAATCCCGTGTCGAGGCCGAAAAACCGCAGGAGTGCTGGCTGGAGCGCTGGTCTCAGGCGGCCCAGCAGCAGGGTCTGCGGGCACTCGACCAACTCCGCGACGGGGTCGAAAGGGCCATCGCCGTCCTGGGCCGTGGCTTTCTGAGCTGCCCGGCCAACCACCACCTCCGCGAGCGGCTCCGTGCCGGAAAACTCGACGCTCAGGACTACTATCGACAGCTCCTCCGCCTGGTTTACCGCTTGCTCTTCCTCTTCGTCGCCGAGGATCGGGAACTGCTCCTCGACCCCCAGGCGGACGAAGCCGCCCGCGCACGCTACCGGCAGTACTATTCCACGGCCCAGCTCCGCCGCAAGGCCGAACGGCTGCGCGGCACCCAACACACCGACCTCTACCAGATGCTCACCCTGATCATGACCCGCCTCGGCAACGACGGATGCCCGGAATTGGCCCTGCCCGCCCTGGGCAGCTTCCTCTTCTCTCCCCAGGCGGTTGCGGACCTGGAAGGCTGCCAACTCGCCAATGCCGACTTGCTCGAGGCCATTCGTGCCCTCGCCTGGACCAGGGATGCCCACGCCCTCCGCCCCGTCGATTACCGCAACCTCGGCTCCGAAGAACTGGGCAGCATCTATGAATCGCTCCTGGAACTGCACCCGCTCCTCAACCAGGAGACCGGCACCTTTGAACTGCATACGGCCAGCGGCCACGAACGCAAAACCACCGGCAGCTACTACACCCCCACCAGCCTCATCAACTGCCTGCTCGACTCCGCCCTCGAACCGGTGCTCGACGAAGCCGTACGCCAGACCAACCCGGAGGCGGCGCTCTTGAACCTCAAGGTCTGCGATCCGGCCTGTGGCAGTGGCCACTTCCTCATCGCTGCTGCCCATCGCATCGCCAAGCGCCTGGCCTACGTCCGCACCGGTGAAGAAGAACCCTCGCCCGAAGCCTACCGTGACGCCTTGCGTGATGTCATCGGCCGCTGCATCTACGGCGTGGACATCAACCCCATGGCCGTCGAATTGTGCAAGGTCGCCCTCTGGATGGAAGCCCTGGTACCCGGCAAGCCCCTCTCGTTCCTCGATCACCACATCCAGTGCGGCAACAGCTTGCTGGGTGCCACCCCGGCCCTGTTGGCAAAGGGCATCCCTGACGAAGCCTTCGAACCGATCGCGGGGGACGACAAAGACTTCTGCCAACAGTACAGGCGGCAAAACCGGGACGAACGCCGCGGCCAGGCCGGCCTTTTCGAGGATGAACCCTGGAACCGCCTGGGGGACCTGGCCACCGCCATGCTCCGCCTGCAGCAGGAAGCCGACGACACACTCGCCGACGTCCAACGCAAACAGCAGCGTTACGAAGAACTGGTCCGCTCCAGTGACTATCGCTTCGGCCGGCTCTGGGCCGACGCCTGGTGTGCCGCCTTCGTCTGGAAAAAACGCCCAAACAAGGCCCTGCCTTACCCCATCACGGAGCGTATCTTCCGGCAGATCGAACACAGCCCGCACCACCTCCCTCCCTGGATGCGCAACGAAATCGAGCGGCTGGCCCAGCAATACCAGTTCTTCCACTGGCACCTGGCCTTCCCCGACGTCTTCCTGCCCATGGCTGCCCAGGGGAATCGGAAATCGGGAGTAGGAAATACGGAATCGGGGGCATCGTCCCCTACTCCCTACTCCCCCCTCTCTACTCCCTCCCCCTCCGATGCCGGCTGGTCCGGCGGCTTCGACGTGGTGCTGGGCAACCCACCGTGGGAGCGGATCAAGCTGCAAGAGCAGGAATGGTTCGCCACCCGCCGGCCGGACATCGCCCAGGCCCGCAATGCCGCCGAACGCCGCCGCCTGATCGCCCAGCTCGCCGAACAAGACCCGTCCCTATACCATGCCTTTCTTGAGGATCGCCGTCAGGCTGAAGGTGAAAGCCACTTCGTCCGCCACTCCGGCCGTTATCCCCTCTGCGGTCGCGGCGATGTGAACACCTACATGCTCTTTGCCGAGACCAAGCGACAGCTCATCAAGCCGACCGGCCGCGTCGGCTGCATCGTCCCCTCAGGCATCGCCACTGATGACACTACCAAGCACTTCTTCCGTGACCTCGTCGAGACACGCTCGCTGGTCAGCCTCTACGACTTCGAGAATCGCGCGGGGCTTTTTCCTGCTGTGGATAGCCGGATGAAGTTCTGTCTGATGACGCTCAGCGGTGCGGAGTGGCCGGTGGAGCGTGCGGAGTTCGCCTTCTTCCTGCATCAGACGGAACAGTTGGCCGATGCCGAGCGACGCTTCACCCTCTCGGCCGAGGACATCGCCCTGGTCAACCCCAACACCCGCACTTGTCCGATCTTCCGCAACCGGCGTGATGCCGAGCTGACCAAGGCGATCTACCGCCGCGTGCCGGTGCTCGTGCGGGAGGGGGTCCAGAACTGCAATCCCTGGGGCGTGCAGTTTTTGCGAATGTTCGACATGGCCAACGACTCGCACCTGTTCCGCACCTTCGAGCAACTCCGAGCCGAGGGCTGGACGCTGGACGGCAACCTCTTCCGCAAGGGCGATGCCGTGTACCTGCCGCTCTACGAAGCGAAGATGCTGCACCAGTTCGACCACCGCTGGGCGACCTACGAGAACGGCGAGACCCGTGATGTCAGCGAGGCCGAGAAGGCTGACCCGCACTTTGTGGTGCAGCCGCGGTACTGGGTGCCTGACACCGAAGTGGCAAACCGCCTGGCTGGCAAATGGGACCGCCACTGGCTCCTTGGCTGGCGCGACATCACCAACACCACTAACGAACGCACCGTCATCGCCAGCATCCTCCCGCGCGTCGGGGTGGGGAATAACGCACCGCTAATGATATTAGCAGATACCTATGCAAACCTCGGTGGACTACTTGCCGCTTGCTTGTCAAGTTTTGCTCTAGACTATGTTGCAAGGTTGAAGGTAGGAGGAACACATCTCAACTATTTCATTTATAAGCAACTCCCTGTGTTGCCGCCGGGGGTGTATGAGCAGGCGTGCCCGTGGGCTGGGTCAACGCCGGACAAGGCCTCCGGGTCCTCCGTGGTGGATTACGCCGCCTGGCTTCTGCCGCGGGTGCTGGAGCTGACCTACACCGCCTGGGACCTGCAGCCGTTCGCCCGGGATTGCGGCTACGACGGCCCGCCGTTCCGTTGGGACCCGGAGCGTCGCTTCCTGCTGCGGTGCGAGTTAGATGCCGCCTTTTTCCATCTGTACGGGATCAGCCGGGACGATGCCGCGTACATCCTCGACACCTTCCCGATCGTCCGCCGCAAGGATGAAGAGCGCATCGGCGAATACCGCACGAAGCGGGTGATCCTGGAGATATACGACGCCCTGGCCGAGTCCGCCCGCACCGGCCAACCGTACCGGACGCGCCTCGACCCACCGCCGGCCGACCCCCGCCTGGCCCACGGCACGACCCTGGGTATCAGAAGCCCTGAACGATCGGTGCCGCCCGGTTGATCAGCGAAAAGCGCAAGGCCATCGATTTGGATCTGATTGTGGCTGCTTTTGCCGCCGTCCGCGAGGGGATGTCCGTCGATTATGTAATCGCCTCTCCGGAGGCCCGTGGCTGAACCTGCAGGAGACCGCCGAGGTGACGTGAGTTGGGACTGCTGCCCGCGACATGGTCCTGAGAAATCCGCAGGGATCCCCAGAGGTAAGCACGTGGCGTGGTAGCGGTGGGGCCAAACGCGGCGTGACCCGGGCAGGCCCCGAACGGGCAAGCAATGACCAGCTTGGCGGAAGTGATGGCCGGTGGTGCAGTCAGCCAGCCACTGGCGTCCGGCAGCACCGCCGCTCCCAAGGAACAGAAGTGACCCTGCGGGGATTCGAACCCCGGTTTTGGCCTTGAAAGGGCCATGTCCTAGGCCTCTAGACGACAGGGTCCTGGAGATGAGTTCGGGCGTCCCTCCTCGAACAGCAAGTGTTGCGGGGGCTGGGATCACCTGACTCCAGTGGGAGGATTACTTTGTCTGCCAGCAAGGTCCTCCGGTGGGTTCCGCCCCAAGTTTGCCCGTAGTCGCTAAGCGCACAGGCTTGTCGCGGTGTTTCTCCTGCTCTTTCCTATACAGGTGAGCAAAGGAGAGGCCCCACTGGAGCAGCTCGCCGTGAGAACTTACAGTTCAACTCGCTATGAAGGCTGACAATTCCTCCACGCAGTGCGGACACACCATTCTTAGGAGGCATTCGCCCTCTCGGCAACCTCTCTGTGCAGAAATTGCAGCTTTCCGACGCATCCGGATCTATCGCCTCTGCCTTCCGGAAACCATACGATCATCTCAGGAAGGAAATAGGTGATCCGCAGCGTGATTCACGGCGAATGCATGGTTACTTTGTCAGCGTACTGGAATCTCTCGCTGGGAGAGCAGCCGGGGTTCTGAGCCCCGTGGACGAGTGGCATTTTCTGAGCCGCCATCGGGACCAGCCGTTCTAATTCGGATGATCCAGGAGCATACTCATCCCGACCCAGGAGAAGGTTACATGGAGCCGATGATTCTTCGCGCCCAGACGGCTGCCGATCTGATGACCCCTGGCCCTGTCTCACTTAGTGCCACGGCGACGGTGGCCCAAGCGGCAGCATTTCTCACCGAACGCGGGTTTGGAGCGGCTGTGGTGATCGACGAAGCCGGCCACCCCATCGGAGTCGTGACCAAGACGGATCTGCTCGTCCACGCCCGGCAACACCGTGGAACGGTGGAACCGGACAATACCCCTGTTACCGAGATCATGACGCCGGCTGTCATTTCCGTCGCACCCGGAACCTCGGTTCGCTCCGTGGTGGAAAAAATCCTCAATCTTCACGTGCATCATCTTTTCGTGGTGGATGAGACGGGGGTGATCGTCGGTGTGATCAGCCCGATTGATATACTCCGGAAACTGGAATGACAGCCGGCACCGCCCGACTTTTCGGTGTCGGGGTGTTATCCCACCTGATGGGCCGGCATTATCCGGGCACATACGAGAGCAAATAAAACACCAATGCCAGACAAATGACCGACAGGAACATCACCAGCCAGGCTTGGAATACCCAACTGTAAACCGGCCGGTAGTCCGGGTACGGATCGGAGGGATAACTATCATCACGATCTACCCTGATATCTTGTGTGATTTTCGGTTCGTTGGATGTTGCTTTTCCCGCCATGGACATTCCCTCCGTGACGTTCCGACTTCACTCGAGGCCCATCGCCCTTATCTGGCTGGGGTCCCCTGGGCAATATCCCCGGTTGCTATCATCTCTGCTATCATCTCCGATCGTCGCTTTCCGGTCCAGGGCAAGTCGTGGCTGGGGAATCTCTTGACTTTGTGACACCACGGCTTCCCGAGTTCGCAACGGCAAAAGACCAGCTTCTGTAAATCCTCACAGGGTTGGCCCCTATGGGTGGCTCCTGGCACGGTGTTGCCGAGCATGGACGGGATGGGCAGCTCCTGGCAAGATGTCAGCGAGGATGGACTGCTCTTCTCGGGAAAGGGGATGTTGTGCTAATGCTGGAGGGTGAGATCGGAATACGGAAAGAAGAAATCAAGGCGGAATGGTAGAGGGTCGCAACAGGGCCAAACCTTGTAGCAACGAGGCTGTCACGGGGCGAGGAGGAGGTATGGGGAAGCAACGGCGAACCGGGCGGTTGCGCTGGCTTGTGGGAGTGGCACTGCTGCTGGGGACTGCCGGCCTGGGCTGGGCCTGCACCTTTTGCGGGGGTGGGTTACGCAGTCGGCCGACGTGGAGTCAACAGGTGGCCAGCGCCTCCTGGGTGTTTTATGGTTCCCTGGCCAATCCCCGTTTCGATCCCAGGGGTGAAGGTGGGAGTACAGAATTCCATGTCCGTCAGGTGCTCCGTGGGGAAGCCGGTCGAGTTCCTCCCCAGCAGATCATCCTGCCGGTGTATCTGCCGGTTATCGGGAATGCCACACCCCGGGATTACGTGGTGTTGGCTGATTGGCGAGGGGAGCGTTGGGAGGTACGGGGTGGCTTCCCCGCCTCGGAAGCTGCGTTGGCTTATTTGAAAGGGGTGTTGCAGTTGCCGCCACGGGATGTCGTGCTCCGGTGTGCCTACTTCTTCCGACACGTGGATCACCCTGAGGCGGCGGTGGCCGCGGATGCCCTGGCCGAGTTGGGGCGGATCAGTGATGCCGAGTTGTATCTAGCCGCACGCCGAGGAGCTTTTCCAGCAGCCCGATTACGGCAGCTCCTTCGGGATCCCCGGCTTCCCTCAGAGGGGCAGGGCATGTTGGCGTATCTGCTCGGTTTGTGCGGGCAGGTTCCCGACGATGCGGACTTTTTGCGGCAGTTGTGGCAGCAATGGTCGGTTCCTGCCGGGATGGGAACCTTATCCCCACCAGCAAACATCTCGTCCTCGGCGGGTGACAGCCGGGTGGGCAGCGGCATTCTTACGGGTCTGATCCTTCTGGACCCTGTCCAGGGCTGGCAGTGGGCGCGGGAGGCGCTGAGCGATCCGCAACGTCCGTTTTCCCACCGATGGGCTGTGCTGGAAGCGCTCCGGTTCTTGCAGGCGTTCCGTCCTCCCGATCTGGCGACAGGCTCGCCGAGGCCAAAACCGGAAGATGCTGGACTGCGTCAGAATCATCGGGCCGACATCCTGCGTTGTTATGCCCTGCTGGTGCGGCAAGGAGACCTGGCCGATCAGGCGGTGGAAGACCTGCGGCGCTGGGGCTGGTGGGACCTGACTGGCGACATCTTGCGATACTTCGACGCTCCCACGCATCGGGCGCCGATCGTACGCCGGGCCATGGTCCGCTATATGCTGTCCGCACCCGGTTCCGAGTCCCAGAACTTCCTGGCAGACCTCCGGAGACGCGAACCGGAATTGGTTCGCTCGGTCGAAGAGTGGCTCCGGCAATATGAGCCAGTGGGGGGAGCGTCACGCCGCTGAGGGGTGGAGTCCCGGTTTCGGTCTTGGTCCTGCCCCACATCCCTTCGTGTAAGTGTCGCGGCGGACACCGGTGATCAGCGTTTCTGTTCCCGACCGGTCAGGCGGATGCGGTAGAGGCTTTTGCCTGCGGTGATGTAGAGGGTACGCTTGTCGGGTCCGGCCAGGCAGCAGTTGCTCGGTGTTTCCGGAGTGGGGAGGAAGGCGAGTTTTTTCCCTTCTGGGCTGAAGAAGTAGATGCCTCCTTTGTCACCGGCTCCTGCAGCGGCGATGAGGATGCCTTCGGGGGTCACCGTCATGCCGTCGATGCCGTGTTCTGAACCGAAATCGTAGAGCACGCGGCGCGGCCCCAGGGTGCCATCGGGTCGAACCGGATATGCCAAAAGGAGCCGTGGACCCTCGGGCTTGTCCGAATGTTCGGCCACATAGAGCGTCCGCTCATCCGGCGACAGGACCAGGCCGTTCGGCTTGACGGTGTCGTAGGTCAGACGGGTCACTGTCCCATCAGGGTCCACACGATAGACCGATTCGTGGTCCAGTTCCCGCGGTTCATCTCCGACATAGCGGGGATCGGAGAAGTAGATGCGTCCGCGACGGTCCAGGGTCAGATCGTTAGGAGAATTGAAGCGTTTCCCTTGATATCGGTCGGCCAGGGTCCGGACTGTGCCGTCCTTCTCGGTGATGCTCAGGCGGCGTCCTCCCCCGGTGTTGGCACCTTCGCAGGCGATCAGGCGACCTTGAGCGTCGAATTTCAAACCGTTGGAACGACCGCTCGGATCGCGGAACACGGTAGTTTTTCCCGTACGGGGATCGTACTTCATGATGCGGTTGCCGATGTCGGAGAAGTAGATGCAGCCGTCGGGGCCTTCCGTGGGTCCTTCGGTGAAGCTTCCCTCGCTCCAGAGTTTCTCCAGGCGTGCCGACTCTGCGATCGGTCCCGGGAACTGCCAGAACTCATCGAACAAGCCGGCGGCCACGGGCACCGTCTGTTCCGAGAGTTTCTGAGGCGGGTTCTTGCCATCTCCTGTGGGAAGGCGCAGCACGGCCCAATCCCCCAGACGCGGATAAAGCAACGCATTGGTGCCGCGTAGATCGGCCTCTGTAAAAGTATGGCCGCTGTTGATCACCACATAGCGCTGGGGGCGGAAAGGATTGGGGTAAATCAACACGGGCAGGTGGGCGGCCGCATCGTAACGCACGCCGTTGACGATCAGGTCGCGCTCCGTCCAGAGGATGGGCAAGTGCGGTAGCAGGCGAGCGATGAGGGGGTTGGAGCGGGGGGTGCCGAAGAGGACCAGATGGGCATCGTACTTCTGAGGGTCGTAGTGGTCCGGGGAGAGACGGGGCAATGCTCCACGGAAATAGCGTTCCCAGAGGGAAGCGAACTGTTGCAAGGCGGCGGTGGGCCAGCCGTCGTCCTGGGTGGGTCCGACAACCAGGAACGGTTCCCGGAAAGCATCGTCGATGGGGCCTTGCAGACCTGGTATTTTTTCCGGAGTGCGTTGGAGGCGATCGGCCAGAACCGTTTCTGCCACGGGGTGCCAACGGCCCGCTCGTTGTTCCGTGAGCAAGGCAGTTTGTCCCTGCGGCCACCGGAAAGGGGTGCCATCGAGGATGACCCGCTGAGGCACTTTGTCGGGGGGAGGCGTGAAGCGAAGCCGCCGAACGTTCGTTGTCTGGATGGTGACCTCCTGCGGCCCATAGCGCAGATCTACTACAGCTTTCTCGTAATGCTGTCGCAAGGCCAGGATTTCCAGACCCGCACAACGGTAATACCGGGTGGTGTAGGTGACGAAGCGGAGGTGTTCGCTGGCTGCCACTTCAGGTTCCTGGAGATAACGGCGGTATTCGGCCTGGGCTTTGGCTTGCCATTCCGGTGGCATCTGGTGCTGCACTCCCGGAGCAACCAAATGGGTCAGACGCAGAGGCAGTGAAAAGTCCCGAAGTGCCTCGATGATGTTGTCAGCTGCGGCCTTCTGGGGGTCCTTTTCTCCGCTGTACGCCACGATCGGGACCAGATAAGCATTTTCTGCGTAACGGACGGCATCATAGATCCGCAGGCATTTTTCCTGATGGTCGGGCAAGGGATTGGGTAAGCCGGCAATGTAGCCGTGCGTGGTGGTAAAACCGGCCCCGGGTCCGAGGACGCGGAAACGACAGGGATGATGCAAGCCGATATGCCAGGTGCCCGCTCCACCCATGGAGAAGCCACGAAGGACAACCTGGTGAGGATTGCACTGTGGCCCTGCCCAGCGTTGAAACGCTTCCCAGGCCTCGAAGACATCCGTTTCTCCGGCCCAACGGTAGGCGTTGTTGCCCCGACCGTAAACTTCCAGTTGGATGAAGTCCACCGGTGGAGTCACTGCAGATTTCGGGCTGTGGTTCGCGAGGAATTTGGCTTCCGTCAAGCTGGCGTCACGCCCATGCAGGACGATGTCCAACCGCCACGGTCCTCGCCCGGGTTGACCATACTCTTTGGGTAACAGTACCGCATACGGTTGGAGGGAACCGTCGATGCGGGAACGGTATGCCCGCACTGTCCAGCGCCCCACTATGTTCCGCCAGGGTGCCTGGCCGTCCTGAGCGTGTCGCGCACGCTCGAGTCCTTCTTCCAAGGTTTGGAGCACCCAACGCACGCTCTGGGGGTGCCACCATTCGTCCCAGCGGATGATGTTTTCCGCCGCTTTCCGATAGATGGCCACCTCGATCCAGACATCCTCGGCCACCCCCCGTTTCTGTAGCTGTTCCACGGCCTGCCGCAGACGCTCCGTCTGCTCGCGGATCTGTGTCAAGGTGGCAGAATCGGGACGCCACCGGTCCGAAACATCGCTTTTCTTCTGGGCCGGCTGGGGTTGCGGACGGAGCAGCTCCCACCCGCCCACGCCGCTACCCAACAGAACCATCAGAGCCAACGATGTACCGACACGAAACATCGGCCTCATAGTGCGGATCCTCCCACTCACAGGTCTTTGTTCCCGTCGGGAACTTTTCTCTACGATCACGTTCCACTTGAACAGTTTCCCACTGGCAACCTTAGCGAGCCGTCCCAGGAGCCGACATGTTCCCCTCAGGCCGCACCCTCATGGAAGAGGAGCACATGCGGGATCAACGCAGCAAACGATGCTCCTCCAGAACCGAGCGGATCTGTTCCCAGACCTGATCGACGGGCAGGGACGTAAGACCCTGAGTCGCCCAGGTTTGTGCCGCCGAGTGCAGGATGGTGAGGATGTCGTGGTATGCGGTAGGGGGTAGGGGCGATTCTTGCGAGGAAGCCGACGGCTTAGGCCCGGCGAGGTGCGGAGGAGATGAGGTCGCGGAAGGGACAGGCGATGCAATCGCAGCAGTATTGGTGCCATCAGTATCGGTCGGCGGTGCGGTAGCCTGGGGAGAAAGCTGGCCATCCAAAGCGGCGTTGGCCAGACGGTCCGCCTGGGCATTCTGCTCCCGCCGGACATGGACGAAAGTGATCTGTTCAAAGCGGGGGAGCAATTCCTGCACAGCCTGATAGAGTCGTTGCAACTCGGGATGACGGACCCGATAGTGGCCCTGCAATTGCTTGACCAGCAGTTCGCTATCACTGAACACTTCCAGCCGGGGGATCTTCTGCCGGGCAGCCAAACGCAACCCTTCCAGCAAAGCTGTGTATTCTGCCACATTGTTGGTCGCGATGCCGATCGGAGCGGCCTGGGTTATCGGTGGCCGACCGGGAACCTGTAAAATCACCGCATAGGCGGCAGGTCCGGGATTGCCCCGCGCAGCGCCATCGATGTACATGCGTGGGTATTCAGTCATGGCGACTCGCCGCTCCGTGGGAAACTCCCGGTATTACTGCTTCGGAAGGGGCGCAATGGAAACGATAGGGACACCTGCAGTGACCATCACAAGCCTGTTCTCTACTAAGGATTGTACATAAAAATGGGAGCCATCGCCTATGTTCAACCCGACCGATCCTGTTGCCGGAACGTCAGAGGGAACGGCAGGCGACGCGAAAGGGATCGCTGTTCCCGGAATCTGGCTCTTGATCGAGACATCGGGACGCACAGGTCAGGTCGGGCTGGCCCGTGGCGGGGAAATCTTCGTGCATCGCTGCCTGGATCCTTCCCGGCGACACGCTCGGGACCTGGCCCCTGCAGTGACCGAGTTGCTTCAATCGGCTGGTTTAGCCCCTACCGCATGTGCTGGTGTTATGGTGAGTTTGGGTCCGGGCAGCTTCACAGCGTTGCGTGTCGGCGTCATGTCGGCCAAGACCTTTGCCTATGCTACCGGCTGTGCTCTGCGTGCCGTGCCTACCTTCGCGGCTGTGGCCGAACAAGCACCGCCGACCTGCCAGCACCTTTGGGTGGTCGCCGATGCCCTGCGTGGCCAGGCCTACGCCCAACTGTTCCGAAACTCTCCTCAAGGTTGGCAGCCGCTCACCGAATTGCTCCTGCTCTCTTGGGAACAGTGGCGCAGCCAGGTGACCATGGAGACCTGCGTGAGCGGTCCGGGGGCGATCCAAGCGGCCCAACGCTGGCCGGAGTTGGCCCTGACCCCACCGGACACCCATCATTCAACTCTCCGTGGCTTGTACGCTGCCGGTTCCCGCCTTCCCACTCTTGAACGCAGTGAACTCTTTATGCTGGAACCTCTTTATATCCGACCCAGCTACGCCGAAGAACAACGACGCTCCCAAGCCTGAACGACCGCCCAGGGCAATGCCCTGTCGGGCCAAACCGTTTATTCTCCAGGCCGGGAACTTTCGCCTTAGACAACCTCGAAAAAGCCCGAGAGAGAGTGCGCTCGAATCCCGAGAAGGGGCAGAGTGTCTGCGGGAGAATGTATCAATTCGTGTCAACGCGTCGCGATGAACAGGCCGGTGAGAAAAGCCAGCACCACCAGAGTAAAGGCGATGACTACGATCGAGGTGATTCGCTGAGCGTATTCACTGGGTGGCCCCCGGTTGTCCAGGATCATCGCCGCATCCACGCCCGTTGTCGGCTGAGAGCGTTGTTTGCGTGACGCTGGCGTACCTTGAAGCGATCCCAGGAGGGCGTCGATATCCCGCTCGAACAGAGGCGGTTCATGACTCCCAGCAGCGGGCCTGGCAGGACGAGGCTTGGGGGTATTCTCCGCAGATCGAGTCGCAGATTCAGCCGATCGAGTTGGTGGTGGTACGACCCGCAGATCATCGGGTGGATTCGGGGCCGGATGCGGCACTTTCTTGGTCGGCAACGGAGGAGGAACCGGAATCGCCGACACTGGACTGACAGTAGGTACAGATGGCGGCACTGGGACAGGTGTGACCGCCATGGGTGGGGCCGATGATAGTGGCGGTAGAGGGGGAGGTACTGGCGGAGAGGACAGCGGCGAAGGACCTGATGATGTTGCCTCTCCCCCAGAGGGAGGAGAGGGGGATTGGAACAGGGCAGCTTCCGATCCCCCATCGGGCAGCGGGTTCGAGCCCGTGGGGCCTGTTCCAGGAGAGGAACGCTCAGCAAGCTGAGTAGTCGGATTGCGATCGATTTCGGGAACACGTACCTCCTGCCGACATCGCGGACAGGTAGTGGTCATTCCGGCTTTGCGCCGGGTGATGGACAGGCGTGCCCGGCAATGGGAACAACGAAACTGAATCGGCATCGCGGTTTAATCCCTCTGTTCAACGATCCGGGGCTCCCGCTGCCTGCAGGTAGGGACCGTTGTTCGCATCGTGGGAAACAATATGTGCCTTCCAACCACGTTGCCCTTCCCACGTTCCCCTTCCCGCATCACCCTTCATGGACCACCACCGTGGGCATCGATGCTTGAACCTCAAAAGCCTTTCTCACTCGTTGGCCCGTCGAGTGCGGCAGGCTCAATTTCCCCTCCGAGGGTGGTTACCTCCGGAGAGAAGGCGTAGTCGAGAGGACAACATCGTATGGCATGGCCCTGCGGGTCCACCTCCTGGCCGCGAAACCACTACTAATAATTTCCGCCCTGGATCGTTTATCAATATAGCTGATGTTTGCGGGAACTGTCGAGGCAATCCCGACTCAATCTCTCAAGCTAGTTACGTGGAGTCGGAGGAGGTACAGGGATGATCCTGACTGGCAATTCCAGCAACGAAGGACCAGATTTGAGCGCCGCATTCCGGACTTTCTCGCCGTGCTACCCCTTCTGGAGCGTAGATTGTGTCGGGACACGGCGATGGTGAGCCGACTTGATCTGCCCTTCCAGGGTAGAAACAATGGAGATATCCGGCAGCGACAGAGGAGAGGAAATGCTCCAACTTTTCCTCGGGTAGCCTGTCTCCTTCCGACTCAACGCTGTTGAGGGGAAGGTGACGCGGAAATCGCTCCTGGCCACTCGTGCGCAACAGCACAGCTACGCCTTTGAGGAGAGGTCATGGCGGAACATCCCAGGCAATCTTGGCGGAAGCGGTCATGGTGGGGAGCGGGTGGCCTTCTGCTTCTGGCCGGTTTCATCCCGCTGTGGGGCCAGGAAGGCGAGGAAGTGGTGATTCTCAAGGATGGGTTTATCATTCAGGGTTCCGCTCGCAAGGAAATCACGACGGTAGTAGATAAGGCCAGTGGGCAGATCGTCCCGATTGTCAAGGACACCGGTTTTGATCTGGTCGATGAAGGGCCGAAGGTGGTGGTGTTCAGCGAACATGTGCGGCAGAAGGGAGCCATAGCGCCTCGGGCGAAATTGCGTCCCAAGTATCGGGCATTCCGCCAGGAGTTTGTCGGTCGTGTATCTTCCTATCCGTTGCCTGCGGGTATGGGATTGCTGGAAGCCCCTGAATTCAACGACCAATGGCGACGTCGGATCAAAGTCCGCACTCCCATCAGTTTTGAACACATCGATCAGCAGATCACCTACATGGACCCTCATTTCATTTACATCGTATCCCCGACCCATCTGTGGCGGTTGGCCTATCGAACCAGCGAGTGGGACCCGCAGGTGGTACGCAAGCTCCTGTCGATGCATCCGGAGTTGGCCGAAAAGAGCGGGCGGCCAGAAGCCAGCAAACGGATTGCCCTGGCCCGCTTCATGCTCGAGGCCGGCTGGTTGGCCATAGCCCTGGAGGATATTGCCGCGATCCGTAAGGCCTTCCCGCAGGGTGTTCCCGCGGAGGACAGGGAGGCCTTTGAAGAGTTGGTGCGTGATGCCAATACAGCTATGGCTGACCTGGTGCTCAAGGAAGCAGAAGCAGCTCTGACCGCGGCTCGTTACGACTATCTGCTGGAACTGGGCTCCGCATTCCCCGCGGACAAAGCCCAGCCTGCTCAGATCGAGCGCTTTACCGCTCTCTTGGCTCAAGGCAAAACCTTGCGGGAGCAGTATCAGAAGGCCCGTGCCGCTCTTCGGCGGTTGCTCGATGAGTTCACCGGTTTGCATCAAGCCCGTGCCTGTCATGCTGTGGCTGGGGGAGCTGCCCTGCTCTTCTGGCCACGCAAAGCTGTCCCAGCGGATCAGGCTGAGCTTCTGGAGGCCGGCGAGGCCGTCTATAACGAATTGCACCCCGACCTGGTCGAGCGGATTGACACCTTCCTGACGCTCTTTGCTCAGACTCAGCGAGAACTTCAGCAGGGGCGCGATCCAACCCATAAACCCCAGGAACTCCTGGCCGCTGCTATCAGTGGTTGGATCAAAGGCCGAAACGGCGCCACACCCAATCCGCAGACCGCCCTACGCCTCTGGCAGGCTCGGCTCTTCGTGCTGGCCTACCAACGCAGCCCGGACCTCAATATGCGGCGGGAACTTCTGGCCCGTTATCAGCAAAGCCAACCTTTGCCCCCCGAAGAAATCGCCCAGATCATTATGCTCCTTCCGCCCGCGGAGCCGGAAAATCTGCTGTTTCGTCACGGGGAACCCCTTTCTACCCCACCAGGCTTGCCTGCCGGGATCTATCGTCGCTTCACACCCTCCACCACCGATTTTCCTCGTGGGATTCCCTATCTGCTTCGCTTGCCGCCAGAATATCATCACGGTCGGCCCTGGCCGGTCCTCATCGTGCTGACCCACACCACCGTTCCTGCTGCCGAAGCTCTCGCCAGTGTGGTCCGCGAAGCCGACCGCCACGGCTACATCCTCCTGGCGCCGGATTGGACCAATGCCTTTGGCTCCGGCTGGCGTTGGCAGGGGGAAGATCATGCGTTGGTCCTCGACGTACTCCGGGACGCCATCCGCCATTTCTGCATCGATAACGACCGCGTGTACCTTCTCGGATACGCCGAAGGCGCTAACATGGCTCTGGATGTCGGTTTGTCCCATCCGGACCTGTTCGCCGCTCTGGCGGCCTTCTCCCCGCGGCCCAAATGGACCAACTTCCTCTCCGAATACTGGACCAACGCCCAAAAACTCCCCTGCTACATTGTCACAGGTGAGTTTTCCGGCGACTCCCTGCAACAGACCCGCCGACTCTTTGAAAAATGGATGCCGCGCGGCTTCCCCGCTCTGCTCCATGTCTATAAAGGCCGGGGATTGGAACTTTATCCCGTGGAAATCCCCACCCTCTTCGACTGGTTCCAGCGCAAGCGCCGAGTCAGTGGGACGGCCACGCTGGCCCTGGGCCCTATTGCTCGACCACCCTGGACCACCATGCGGCTGAGCGACAATCGCTTCTACTGGCTGGGAGCCGAACAGATCGATTCCCGCCGACTCATCGACAACCTGCCCCCCGGACGCCTCATTGTCCCGGCTACACTCCAAGGGGATATTCTCGGAGACAATCTGGTGACACTCCGCACCCTCGGCATTCAACGCCTGACCCTGTACTTCACCCGTGATCTGATCGATTGGAATAAACCGGTCCGCATTACCATCAACGGAAGTGCCCCCATGGGATATCGTCCGCGACTTCTGAGCCCCCACCTGGAAACCCTTCTGGAGGACTATCGTCAACGCGGAGATCGGCGCAATCCTGTCCTGGCCAAAATCGAAGTCGAAGTGCGCTAGTGACTGCGTGTGACAAGCCCGAAAACGTACTCACCGGCCCATCTATATCCATTGAGCTTATTGCATCTACAGAGCTGAGAGCCGCCTGTACAGAGCCGAGTGCCACCTGTGTGTATAGAGCCGAGAGCCGCCTCATCCATATAGCCTACTGCGTCCTGGAGCCGACTGCCACACGATTGCGGTAAGCTTCATGTTTTCAACGAACGCGACGCGATCGGGACTCGCGTATGATCGGGTATGAATGAAATGGGGTGGTTAGCGGACGGCCATAGCGCCTCTCGTGATGAGCATTCAAATTATGCCATCCTTCTCCTATTCCTTGCTTCTTCTGCTCCTGACCATTACTGCAGGAGAGCAGGTTGCTTAAGCGGAGCGGGAGGGATTCGAACCCTCGGTACGGGGTTAGCCGTACACAGCATTTCCAGTGCTGCCTCTTCAACCACTCGAGCACCGCTCCGGCAAGTGCTTCCGGCTTGATTCTCGTGCGTATGGGGCACCTAACTTATACGTCGACAATTCGAGCACCACTTGGGAATAGCCCCTGGCAGTTCGACTACCACCTTGGAACAACCTGGCGGAGCAATACCTGGGCAATTGGAATCCGTTCGGTGTTCCTTACGGTGGCATGATGTCCACAGCCGTGCAGTCTTAACTCGATTTTCTCCTTTGCCACTCTGCAAATGAGGCACTTGTCCCGCAGATCGCCATCATATTGTATAGAGGCCGGCTTTTGTGGAAAAGTGATGACGACAGGGTAGGTTTGAACCTGATGTTCAGCCAAAGAGTGCCGACGGTTGGTAGCTCGAGCCGATGGAGGGCTCAGCCGAAGAGTGCCGTCAGGGCTTGCCCACGGGTCAGGGGCAGAGGGCGATGGAGTCGGTCGTGGATTTCCTGCTGGGGGTCCAGGCCGAGAACGTAGGCGATGGTGGCCGTGAGGTCAGCTGGGGAGACAGGGGGCGTTGTGGGGTAGGCCCCGATCTTGTCACTAGCGCCGTAGGTGGTTCCCCCGCGGATGCCGGCACCAGCGAGGAGGGCGGAGTAGCAGAAGGGCCAGTGCTCCCGTCCGGCATTGCCGGGAGTAATTTTAGGGGTTCGGCCAAACTCACCGACCCAGACCACGAGAGTTCGGTCGAGCAAGCCGCGGGCCTGCAAATCTTCCAACAGGGTAGCAGTTCCCTGATCCGCCGGAGGCATGAGGCGGTGTTTGAGACCGCGGAAATTGTCGGCGTGGGTATCCCAAAAGGCCGCTCCATCGTTGGGCCAGTGGACGCAGACCAGCGGTACACCGGCTTCGACCAAGCGCCGGGCCAACAGGCAAGATTGCCCGAAGGTATGGCGGCCGTAGCGCTCGCGAATGGCGACCGGTTCGCGGGACAGATCGCACGCTTGGGCCAGCCGCTGGGAAGTGAGCAGGTTCAGGGCACGGTCGCGTAATGGAGAGTAAGCCGGTGCGAGGGCACGGCGGTCGAGTGTTTGAAGCAACTCGTACCGGCTATGCCAGACAGCGGTGTCGGCCTCCAGTCCAGCAATCCGGAAGTCGGGATGGTTAGGGTCGGCACTGATGACGAACGGGTCGTAAGCGGTGCCGAGCCAACCGGCATGCTGACCAGGTGCGGTACCCCCCGGCGCAGCGGGATGCGACACCAACCAGGGGAGCAGAACACACGTGGGAACACCGGCAGGGGCTGGCCGCAATCTGGCCAGCATCGCCCCAAAGTGGGGATGATCCTGGCGGGTGGCCGGGGCAGCATCCGACTTGGGGGTGGGAGCCACATGGCCGGTCATCAAGTGATGCACCGGCGATAAATGAGCCGGATCGTCATGACCCATACTGCGGATGATGGTGTAAAGGTGGGCCAGGCGTGCCAAGCGGGGAAAGTGCTCGCTGATCTGGATACCCGGCACCTTCGTCCGAATCGGCTGAAACTCCCCGCGAATCTCCGCTGGGGCATGCGGTTTGGGGTCCAGTGTGTCCAGATGCGATGGCCCACCCCACATGAACAACAAAATGACCGCTTGTGCACGCGGACGGGATGGGGACACCGGCTCTTGGGCCTGCGCCGACCCGATCCGTCCGGACATCCAGCTACCGGACCCTAGGGTCCACACAGCGGCCTGTACGATCTGTCGCCGGGTAGGATGACCACAAAGTAGCGACCGGCAGGGATTCCTTCGCATGGTGTACCTCAAGACCCATAAACGTGGCGACAGAGCCAAAAGGGATAAGCAGATCAGAGTGTAGTCAAACCTTTCCCAGGCGGGCATTCCAACAGCGGTTAGCTTACCCGAGGTGCCAGGATGAGTCAACGCAAAAGGGAAAGGTTGGCTCGGTTCGGGGAATCGAAGGGGTGGTTGTGCTGAGTGATTGTTCCGAAACGAAAAAACTTGGGTCGGGAAAGCGGAAGATTGTTCCGAACCCAGGAGACGGGGGGCATCAATCCACGACGGCGAGGATGTCGTCTTCGCTCATCACCAGGTATTCTTTGCCATCGACCTGGACTTCGTTGCCGGCGTAGGAAGAGAACAGGACCCGATCCCCGACTTTCACCTGGAAGGGAACACGTTGACCGTTTTCCAGGAGTTTGCCTTCACCCAACGCCAGGACTTTGCCTTGTTTGGGTTTTTCTTTCGCGGTGTCGGGTAGGATGATGCCACCGGCGGTTTTGTCGTCGGCTTCGACCCGTTCGATGAGAACCTTGTCGTTGAGCGGGGTGATTTTCATCGTCTCGGACTCCTTGATTTCAGGGGTTGTTCAGCAATCAGCCCTCGTGGGGGCGGTTCCCAGGAGGGGCAGGGAAATGCTGCACCCCGTAGGTCTGCCGCAGGGCGCGGGCGAGGGTGTGAACGACCAGGGGGAGTTGCACCGGTTTGGGCAAAACGCTGAAGACTTGGGCTTGGAACGCACGGCGCATCAGGTCGCCGGTGGCATCCGCCGTCATCAGCACCGCCGGGGGGGTGGTGTGCAGCAGATTCCGGATGGCCAGCAGGGCATCCAGGCCGGAAAGGCGGGGCATATGCAGGTCGAACAGGACCAGGTGCACCAATTCGACCTGAACGACTTCCACTGCCTCGGCCCCATCGGCGGCCAACAGAGTGCGGTAGCCGTGCTGTTCCAGTGCTTCACCCAGCGTCTCACGCGTGCCCCGGTCGTCATCAGCAATCAGGACCGCAAAGCGGCGGTCATGGGCCTGCGCCTCGGGCCGACCGGGGAGTGCCTCAATCACCATAACCCTACCTCCCCGTGGCATGGCGGCCGTTACGGGAGGCCGACCGCCCCGCAAGGGAAGCATCCCATCATTCTGCCACGGACTGCAAAGCCAATGCCGAAAACCTCTCGAATTCCATCTCGTGCACTAACTACTGAAAGATACGCCATATACGCTGCTTCTGACAAGGGCAATACACCGGCAAAGCACCGCGAAGCCTGCCGTCTCAGCCCGGCTCGTCTGCCAGGGTGGCAGACGCTGGGTCACCTGACAGGACATCTTCTTTCGGGCAAATTTTCTCCGGCAATAATCTGATCGCACCGTGCCTTGAGAGTTGAGAAATCCAGCATTCCCCACGCCAACCGGATTTCCCTTACTTCCTCATGTTGGAGCGTTTGGAATTCCGGGAGTCGGAGGGAATCTGGTTCCTACCTAGGCGGTCGGGGTGGAAATCCGCGTCGGTCAAAGGAACATTCGGTTGGAAACGTTCTATCCAGAAATATTCAACCTCTTGACCATCCGCCTCAAGGGCACGGATGAGAATGGGTAGAGCATAACTAGCGGCCTGGGGGTTTGCGTGGAAGAACCACTGGCGGCGTCCCCCCTGAGGCAACAAGGGATCATCTCCGGGACGCAGTTGCAGTTCGACCAGGTGCAGGGGATCTGCCGTTTCGGGCCGACGCACGTCCCGCTGAAAGCGGAGATTCTGGGGGGGAATCTGCCCCCGCTCAGCTTTCTCCAGCCACTGACCGACTCGCTGGATTGGTGTTCCCAATCCTGCTTCGCGGATGCTGTAGCGGGACTTCTGCTTGACCATCGGGAAATCGGGAGAGACTGCCGGTGCCCGTTGGCCCGCTTTGTACAGCAAGCCCTCATCGGATTTGCCGACAATCGCGTAGATTTTGTCCCCATGCTGCTTGGGATTGTAGAGCAACTCCCGACCGGCATTCGCCTCATCCAGATTGCGCATATAAACCGCAAAAGGCTCTTTGCGAAAGAGATAGAAGACCCGATCGTGAGTTCGCTGCTTGTTGGGGGCCAATTCCCGGCGGACCGCGATGGCTTCGTAGGTGTCTATCACAGCCCAGCGACTCTGTGCGGTTTGCAGAAGCTGACGCAAGGAAGAAAACGGATCTGCTGTCGGCTGGGGCTGAGTGCCGGGAGCAGTATCACTTTTGGGAACCGGAGTAGCATCACCCTGGGGCACAGGAGTAGCCTCTGCCTTGGGAGCAGTCTCCGCTGGGGGAGCAGAAGCTGAAGGAGGTGGGGGTGGCAAGGTGCCGGCAGGCGGTGGCGTGTTCGCGGGCGGCGGAGACGGAACTAGAGTTGAAGTCGGTGGCGCGGCTGGCGGGGACGGCGAAAAGGGCGGCAGGACACTCCCCTCGGGAGGAGGACCAGCAGGCGGCAACATCCCTGGACCTGTTACAGTGTCCGCCGGGGGAATGCGTAACGGCGGTGGGGCATCCTGAGCATAAGGCGAGGGCAAGGCATCGGTCCAGCCCTGGCGACGCCGTGGCAGCAAGGGGCGCCGTTCCGGGAACCGGCCTCCCGCGGGAATCACCGAATCACCCCATCGGCCGCGTGTCCCTACTTCACCCTCATTCCCAATCCTATCCGGAGGTGGCACACCACGCCGATCCTGGCGAGCAAATGGCCCTCCCGCTGGATTAGCACCATAGTGGGTACACCCGAGGAGCAAGACGACCAGCCCGATCCCTGCCCATCCGCGTAACGACATGGAGTCTCTTCCTGAATGTTCTCCGGGATACAACCCCCTCCTCACCATGGGCTTCCATGATCCGGGTTATGCCGGGCAGACAGTTCCAACTACCCAAGCCTCCGCTGTACGGCCCGATGTCATTCCCGACTCCCATCATGACCACCATAGTCGCTCCGGGCGAACACAGCAAGATGAGTACGAGGGAGAACCCCTGTTGCAGTCAACCCCGAATGCCCATCTTGGCCGTGATATTGTGTCATACGCCAAATTCGCTGCAATCGCCACAACAGGGGCCATTTAGGATAACCCTTGTCAGGCTACCTTTGCGGAACCAAATTCCCGAAACATGAAGAGAAAATGGGAGGGGAAACTCATATCAAGCCCCGATGTCCTCAAACTCTCTCCGGATCAACGATTTTACAGACGGGAACACTGTGGCGGAACGAGGTGTCTCCAAGAAGGCAGGGATGTTTGTATTGTTCCGGGGAGCCGCCGGTTTGGAGGAGGCGTTGGCGGTCCCATTGAGCCCAGAAACCGCCGGGCAGCAACATGGCACGGACAGGGCCGAGGCGGCCACTGGTCCGCTTGGCAGCATATTCGATGTTTTCCTGACCGAGTTGGTGGTCGTAATCGCGCACGAAGCGGGAGAGCACCGCTTCATCGGCAACATCCGGTTCCTCCAGGAAAAGACCATAGTAGGGCTGTTGTTCGTCCCACACCGGCGCGAGACTGTAGCAATTGATGGAAAGGGGAAAGCGTGGCAGAACAACCGTCATTGCCTGAGTGACGTGGTATTCGCTCAGTTTTTCCCCAGTCAGGTTGGCGAAACGGTGGCCTTTACTGAGGAACTCTACAAGGGGTGTACGGCCATAGTAACCGGTGACGCGGACCAGGTCCGAGATGTGATAGCGGTATAAGCCATAGGTGGTAGTCAAGAGGATGTAGTAATTGCGGCCAGGTTGCAGTTCGTGAGCACCTAGCACGGTGGGCTGCTTCGAGTCGATTTCCCCCTCCGGAATGAATTCGAAGTAGTGGGACCAGATATCCAGGACGCCGGCAGGCGTGTGATCCTCGAAGGGAATGGTCATCCGTCCCTCGCTGGCCAGGAGCCCCAAGTCGCGGATCGGAGCCGAACCGAAGTAGCGGGGCAACAGGCGCAGATAATGGCCCATACTGCCACCGGTCCAACAGTTGAGAATGATAGAGTCGCCTGGCCAGATGTCGGTCGGGAACAGGTGACCGGTTTTTTCGGCGATGGCGTGGAGACGGCGGGCCAAGGGCGGATCGCGGCGGAGGTAGGGAGCTAAGCGGGAACGCAGGTCCGCTGGCAACTCTAGATCGGCCCGCAACGTACCGTCCTGCAGGTCCCGCAGAAGCGCTTCTTTTTCCGTATCCAAAGTGCGTGCCAACTGCACCAGCGTGCTAGGATTGGCCGCCAGAAATTGCGAGACGTTACGACCCAGGGCACAGCGTAATGCCACGTAATAACGGCTGCGGGCATCCGAAATTTTGCCAATGAAATACGGGACGGCGTACATCCAGCGGATGAGCCGTTTTTGCACCATCGCGGTGTAACCGGAGAGATTGCCACAGGGGATACCCGCCGGTGTGCGGAACTCTTCAGGGTCCCCCGCCAGTTGCACGATAGGGCGCATGGCGATCTTCCGTTCCCGGTGATCGCGGTACATCTTCACACCCCACATGTTCCAACCACGGCGGTAGGCTCGCAGGTAGGAGTCGGTGACGGGGATCAACTTCCGGCGAGCGGTGGTCCCGGAAGTCAGGGCGAACAGATGGAGCCGCGGCTCAGCCAGCAGGGCTGACCATTCCCCGTGAGCCACCCGTTCGATGTACGGGGCGACGTATTCGTAAGGAGCCACGGGAACCTGGCGGCGGTAGTCCAGGACACTGCGGACGGTCTCCAAGCGATGATCCCGTCCGAAGGCCGTGGAGGCGTTCCGCCGAACGATTTGCAGCAGCAAGGCCGTTTGTACCGCTTCAGGATTCTGACAGGCCGATGCGAACAGGCGTAACTGTCGGCGAATGGGGTAGGAGATCAACCGTCCCAAGCGTATCAACACAAATCGCTTCCAGGACATGCGGCAGGCCTCCGCAAGTGGACGCTCAGGCCTCCCCAAGCGTGGAAAGGCTTCGCAGCAGCCCGAGACAGGACGGCAGTTTCGGGGCAGGAAGGGAACACTTCCGGTGATCAGCAATCCGCTGCCGGGTCTGTAAGCCCCCCCGGCACCCAGGCGTCGTTCCAGGAGCCTTTCCCGAGCACCGTCACGGAGCCTTCTCCGGCGAGGAGGATCCTGGGTGTTCTGTCAGGAGGTGTGCCGAAGTCAATTCCGGATGCAATGGCGGGGTATGGGCCAGATGCTGATCGAAGAAAGCTACGATCCGCTCGTGGTATTCGGCACCTGCTACGCTCAAGGCCTGATTGTGTTTAGCACCGGGTACGATCCACAGCTCTCGCGGCCGACCTCGGCACTGCTCGAAGAGGGACTCGGCCATCTCGGGACGGATGTAGGTGTCCGCTCCGCCGTGGATCATCAGCAGCGGCCGGTGCCAACGCCGCAGAGCCTTCTCGATACTGGGGTAAGTCACCCCGCGGTTACGAGCCACCTTCTGAGCACCCACACGTCCGACGATGGCATAGAACCACGTCGGCAGGATACGCTGGAGAATCCGCCGTTCGCTGTAGATCGTGATCCACCGCTTCAGATACGGAACCATCGTCGTGTGGGTTCCATAGGCCCCGTCGGTTACCAGACAGCGTACCGCCGGCTCATCCACGGCCGCCACCACCGCCGTACTGCCTCCCTTGCTCACCCCGAAAATACCTATCCCGCGTGGGTCGGCATCCGCTCGACTCAGCAGGTAGTGGATGGCCGCCCGCATGTCCGACACATCCCGGTCGGTCACCCATTGCAGCGGTTCATAATTCGGGTCCCGGTCGCTTTCCCCTTGATTGCGGAACTCCACTGCACAAATATCGTAACCAGCTGCCAGCAATCCCTCGCAATAGGATCGGCACGACCAGCGGTTCGATCCAAACTCCAACCCGAACAGAATGACCCCCTTGCGTTGGGGTAGCGGGGTGCGGAAGTAACAGCCCCGCAGATGCCAGCCCTGCGGATGGACCACCGTGATCTCCTCCGCCGAGGCATCCGCTTCCCCCCGCGGCACGATAAATAACGGCTTCTCCTGGAAGATCCGCGTCAAATACCCCATATACTTCCAGCGTACGTAAAAAAACAGCACCGCCATCACCAACCCAAAAAGCACGGGCGGCACCGCCAATAACAAGCTGATCCACAACCAAAAGACCACGAAATACGTCCTCCCCCGACTTTGGGATTGCTCGTTTCTGCCTTCACAAAGCCCGGTAGGTGGTCCCTGCGTATCTCCTTTCCGTGCCTCACAAATCTTCTACTATCCCATTACTTTCCTGTATGCCTGTAGCCTGTATTCCCAAAACCTTTGCCCTACATTCCGAACTTGCCCGAAACCTTTGTCCTAAGCTCCCTGCCGACAACCAAAGGGCTTACGACCCTATCGTTGACAACACCTTGGGGTCATCGTCACTGGGAATGAGTGTCTATGTCCAATTATTGAACAATCCGAACGGCATTGAGGCAAGATTGTCCCCTGTTTTGGCACTCTTCTACACCCTCTGTCCCATCCTATACGAACAGACTGGTCTGATGAAACCCCAGTGTGGTCTAGAACCGAAGCTCAGCCGACTATCGGTGTTACAAAGGGAACAGTAGAAATGATCGGAAGAACTGATTGAACAGGAATGATCAGACAGGTAGGGGGAATGAAAGGGGTCATCGGCGACGAGCGAGCCAATCGTTGAGGGCAGCCACGACTGCTTGATACTGCATAATCGTTTGCGCTGTAGTTTGTACTAAAAATTTGACTGTTTCCCGACCATTGGAATATATCCCCTCAATTTGAGGTTCATCAGATTTCGGTTTGATGCGGAATCCCATCGTCAGAGGCAGGTCGGGGTGAGCGTAGTGAGTGAGGCAGCGTTGAATACACGGCAGGGCGTCGGTCACCTCACTGAGGTAGCGTTCCAACTCCGGCCGGCATTTGAGGGTCACCGAGTGGTCGCGGATCGCCGGTGCTTCTTTCTTCGGAGCCGGCGGCGGGAGTAACCTCTCCTGATGGCTCAGGAAACGCTCCCGAAAGGCATCATGAAAAATCTGACCGGTTGCGGACAACTCCACCCACTTCTCCCCATCGATGTCCACGATCTCGGTCAAGCTTTCCAACACCTCATCCCATTCCTCTTGCAGTTCCGCGTATGGGCGTGGGTCCTTCTCTAAGGTGTAGAGAATCCGATTGTATTTGAGCCAGTAGTCGAAGTCGAAGGCCACTGGCAGAGGGGGAAAGGCGATGATCTCGCTGAAACGTTCATGCATGTAATAGACTGGCACATGGACTGCTTGACCGAGGAGGACGGCCAAGGCGATCTGGGCTTTGTAACCACCGGTAGCATTGATGGCACACGCGGAGGGGGTGTGGTCCCGGATGATCCGGGACAATTCACGGGCCAGGTTCCGCAATCCCTTGGTCCGGAAACGCTTCGGATCGCTGTCCTGCAAGTCGGCCACCTGAATGCAGTGCACCGGCTGATGTCCCCGTTGCTGGAAGGTTTGCTGGAGGATCACGCCGATGGCCGCACCCTCAGGGGTGTCCGAATGCAGGAAATACACTCCGCAATCTGGGGTGGCATAGCCCTGTTGGATCAAGCTGTGCATCGAGTTGATTTCCGCCCCGCAAAGCCGTTCCTGGGGTGGCAGGCGAATCAGTTGTGTAGCTACACTCCGCCAGTCCTTCTGCTCATAAGCTGTTGCCAAGGCCTCCAGGATGTCTCGCTGTTCTGGCAGCAGGGTGGCTTTCTCATTCCCCGAGCTGCTCTCCCCTTGCAGAGTTTTGCGTAAACTGCTCAGATTGGGATAGAACAAGCTTGTTCCCACAGTGCACAGTACAATCTGCCGTGGCATCTTCCTCTCCTTAGAGCTGTTCCCCGGAATGCCTGAGAGCGGTTTTCACCGACGGAGCAACGTGACCGATGCGCGGACCACGTCCATAAAAGAACGCGATCACAAATTCTGACCCACGTACTGTCCGAAAAATTTGCTGACTGCCTCCGGGGTTGCCCGGAACCGCCAGTATCCTGTGCTTCCTGTTTTGGAACTCCAGGCTCTGCCAGGTTCCTCGCATGGCAAGGTCTTCTGAATCCAGGCGACCAACTGATGGATGCTTCCGGATCCCTGACGTTGATCATAACGCAGGAGGTAATCGTTTTTCCAGAGATGACAGATGGACCAGTTCTGAGTCAGAGTCTCGCTCCACTCGCGCAGAAGGTTTTCCAAGTCCACGATGCCGTTGGGGGTGAGATGAAGCTGATTTCCGGACTGTACCATCAACCGAGCTATCGAAGCCATCCGTTTGTTGCCGGGAAAGATGCACTCCTGGAGGACTGGGTTCTGCCACAAACTCTGTGTCGTTTGCAACACAGGGGGCAGGGGATCGATCTCGAAAATGTCAGCCAGAGCTTGGAAAAAGTTTCCGAGGGTGCTTCGGTCCAACACGTGCAGGCCACGGTCTAGGGCAAAGGTTTGTTCATCATCGGAGAACGTCCAATTCGGACGGAGCATCACCCCGATAGCCCCTCCTCCCAGCCGGCGGCCGCCAATTCCCGGACGAATTGCAGTTGCAAGAGTCGGCTTCGCCCGCGTTTGAGGTGTTGATGGATGGAGTTTTCCTTGATTCCCAGTATCTGGGCCAGGTAGGCGGTGCGTTGGGCCGCTTCCCAGTGTTCAAAACCCTGCGGCGGGAACGGCCGGTGCAAAGAGACTTTTTGCAGCAGGTGGTGTTGGAGGTCGGGAGGAAGTTTATGCCACATCCTGCCGTGCCAAGCTAAGGTGACAAACGCTTCCTTGGGGCTCCACGAACGAATGCACCGACAATCATGATCATTGAAAGGAAAATGCCAGTCGAGGCTGCTCAACGTACCGTCATTTGGGTATGGATGCGGATCGGGGATGGTATGGGAGAAGTCATCGGCCGCGGCAGGAGGCAGAGGGTCAGGGGAAGAAGGGAATTGCCGGAATTTGCGGCGAAGCTGTCGGAGCACCGAGAAGCAGTAGTTACGGATGACCCGCTGGGCCCAATGGGGGAATGGACCATGGAAGGGATCGTAGCGGCGCAGTTGGACCAGCACTTGGGCAGCAGCCTCTTCCTCCAGATGCGGATCCGATTGTTTTCTGTTCAGACGGCGTAAACATTGGCGGGACCAGTACAACAGATCGGAGTAGCGATACAGCGAGGAGCTATTCAGGGGCAGGACAAAGTCATGATCCATGCAACAACTCCCACTCTGAAACCTGAACAAACGAGGAAGGTGGCCGGACTTATCCGCTCAAGACCTTCCAGGATGCTGGGTCATAGGCCCATCCATACTTACAAGAGACTGCAGGATCGCCGGCGGTTCGCCAGAGGAGGAATCAAAGGAGAGCAGGGGGGCCAATGCGGCGGGTAGCAAAAGCTGAGATACACTCGTACTGAGTTGGGTTAGATTCGTGCTGAGTGAGACAGGCTGGTAAAAGACGTGAGGTGGCCAGAAATGGGTCAAGGCAGCGGGTGGATCGGTGTGCCGGATGGGTTGTCGCTGTCACGGTTGCCACTGGCGGTGATCCTGTGTGGGTGTCTGGCATTCGAGGCGTGGTGGTGGGGTCTGGGGGTACTCCTGATAGCAGCGGTGACAGACTTTCTCGACGGTTGGTGGGCCCGGCGGTACGGTCCACAAACCCCTTGGGGAAGGAGTCTGGATCCTCTGACCGATAAGGTGGTCACCTGCAGTGCATTCATCTACCTGGCCACGATGCCACAAACAGGGATCACCCCAGCTATGACGGCGGTGATCGTGGCACGGGAACTTCTGGTGACCGGCTTGCGGGGAATCGTGGAAAGCTCCGGCCATTCCTTCGGGGCAGATTGGGGTGGGAAGATCAAAACGGTATCGCAATTTGCCGTGCTGGTCGGAGTGCTGCTGTACCAAGGGATGCTGGGAACCCCATGGAGCACAGCGGCGGCAATTCTGGAGCGACCTGTGCACGTGCTGATCGGAGTGATGCTCTTGGCCACAGTGACTAGCGGCTTGCAGTACCTGGTCAAAGCGATCCGGTTACTCCATGGCACAGATCGGCCGCAAACAGCAGGGACCCAGGACCGTACCGACCGGTAACTTCCCACATGGTACTCCCTATCTTTTCCCGACTAAGGGCCAGGACTGGATCAGGCGACGGGATTATCCAGGGTCCCGATGCCCGTAATCGTGATGCTGATCAGATCGCCGCTGCACAAGGTGAAGTCGTCGGGTGGGACAATGCCGGTGCCGGTCAACAAGATAGCTCCGTGGGGGAAATCGTTGTCCTGAAACAACCAGTGGATCAATTCTTCGGGCGTGCGGGCCATGCGGGTCAGGGAGGTGACCCCCTCGAAGGCAATGCGGCCTTGACGCGTGATGGTCATGCGGATGTCCACCTGCTCCGCCGGGGGAAAATGAGCCACGGGAGTAATCCAGGGGCCGACGGCACAGGATTGCCGATAGATTTTCGCCTGGGGCAGATACAGGGGATTTTCCCCTTCGATGTCCCGAGCCGACATGTCATTGCCGATGGTGTAACCGAGGAGTCGCTGATCCGCCCCGAGGACCAGAGCCAGTTCTGGTTCCGGGACACTCCAACGGCTGTCCGAACGGATGCGAACCGGTTGCCTTGGGCCAACGACCCGTGCAGGAGTGGCTTTGAAGAACAACTCCGGACGGGGGGCGGAATAGACCCGATCGTAAAACACCGCCGCCCCACGGGATTCTTCCTCGCGTGCCACTTTGCTGCGTTGATAGGTAACGCCGGCGGCCCAGATTTCCTGCTGATCCACCGGAGCGAGGAAGGTCTGTCCCCCCAACGGTTCGGGAGCATACCGCTGATCGATCAACTCGCGGGCCGTGGCGATGGGGTCCGGTTGCGCCAACAAATCGCTTAAGGAGGCTACTTCGGGAACGCGAGCCATGTCGATGACATAGACCTGACGGTCCGCATCGATCAGCACAACCACATTACCCGTGGACTTACGGACTTTGCCTAAGTGCATCGTCAACTCCTGCGGTATGAACCATCGACCTCGTCGGTACCCTGGACTGCAACGGTATCTGGAGGAGGCGGGTTTGCAGTCCGCTCCGGGGCGGCACCCACCGAGAAGCATTGAACCGATGCATGGGACGGTGAAGGGGAACAGACACAAAGGTGGGAATCCACCGGGGTTTTCAAGCGGGAATTTTGCGGTGATTCTCTTCGGGGAGTCGTGGGGAGGGTGGGGAGGAAGCCCGCGGCAGGGGGCGGCTCAGCGGCGGGTAGAACCTGACGAAGACATTCCCAGGCAGCGGCTTTGTCACCGTGTTGCCAGTGATGCCAGGCGTGCTGGACCGCTTCTGCTAAATTAGGAGTGAAGGGGACGGGTGCTCCTGCAGGAGGCGGATCGGGAAGTAAACGATTCACAATGGCCGCACAAAGGCTGTCCAATCCTGCGCCGGTGCGTGCGGAAGTGCGCCAGGCGTGCGCCGGCAAAACCACGTCCGGCTCTAGAAGATCGCACTTGTTGGCGACCAGTAGAGCCTGCGGTGGCACATCGGCATCCAGACCTTCCCCCGACACGGCATCGGCAACCCAGAGCACCAGGTCCGCCCGCTCGATCCAGGAACGGGCACAGGCTATACCGGCGGCTTCGAGCGCATCGGACGTGTCATGTAGGCCTGCGGTGTCGATCAGTTGCACGGGCCAACCGTCGAACGCTACGGTACAGCTGACGGCATCGCGAGTTGTACCGGCAATCGGCGAGACAATGGCCCGAGGGAAACCGACCAGAGCGTTGAGCAGGGAGGATTTGCCGACATTGGGGGGACCAACGATAGCGACCCGCCAGGGGGTGATCAGATGATTGGCCAAGGGTGCGTAACGGACCAGGGTAGCCAGAATGTCCCAGTCGTGGTGTTCAATGACCTTTCGGATCGCCTGGGCGAGGGCTCCGTGCCATTGATCCAGGAGCAAAGCGGCAATACGGCGGGTCGGAGCTTGAGCAATCAGATGCAGCAGAGGGTGCTCCTGCCAGGCGGGCACTTCGACCGCTCCGGCCGCCTGCAACTCCTCCACTAAACAACGGACCAAACGCACTCCGCCATGACAATGGATTTCGACGGTATCCGGAGCCGTCACCCCCACAATGACCTCGTCCGTCAGGGACAATCCCCAGTATCCGAAGTAGCAGCGATACAAAGGCGGGGATGCCGGTAATGAGATGGCACCGGCAGGGCGGAAGAAACGGCGGGTGAAAGCCCACGCCTGGGGTCCCCGCAGGGCAATGGTGGCCACCGCGGCGGGAGCAAGGGGAGTCAGCACGCAAACCGTCGTCGCTTCAGATTCCACGCGAACCATCGCAGTGGTGCTATTGTAGTGCCATTATGGTAGGAGGCATAGGCACCGTGGGGGCACAGGCGGTGGTGGTAGTCATGGTGGGTCAGATAGGGTGGTAGTCATGGTGGGTCAGGCAGGAGGGGGTCAGATTAGGGGACTTATGTCGGAGTGTCCGCGAATTCGCCAGGCGTCGGCCCGTGGAAGAGCCCTTGTGGAAAAATCCTAGGTGCCACCCTTAATCTTCACATTCCCGTCCCTTAGCCTTCGCATTCCCGAAAGAACCGCCGCAAGTGGGGTCAGGAAAAACCTGTTTTTTGGCAGTCAGATTATCCCTTCGGTAGTGGCCGGAGGAGGCGGGTCAGATTTCGCGGCCAAGTCGGGAAGGCTTTCCGCGGCAATGCGTAATCCTTCTAACGTCAGGGTGGGAATGTGGCGAGTTCCCCGGAAGCGTTCGCCGAAGTTCCATTGGGCCAGGTCTCCCAGCGCCCCGCCGGTGAGGAAGACCCAAGGATTCGGGTAGCTGTCCGCATAGTGATGGAGCAGCAGCAGCGCTCCGCCGACCAGAGCGGCCCGGATGCCGGCGAGAATAGCCTCGGCGGTGTTGGCACCCGGTGCAGCTACCGGGGGTAAGGCGGAAACATCCAGATAAGGCAGCAAGGCTGTATGGCGATGTAAGGCGTCCGCCAGCAGACGGGGACCGGGCAGAATCGCCCCCCCTCGAAAGACCCCTTGGCCGTCCACCAGGTCCACTGTCATCGCTGTGCCTAATGCTATGATTACAGCAGGATCGGGAGCGGCCAGACAATGGGCCGCCACAGCGTTGAGCAAACGGTCCCATCCGACTTCGCGAGGTTGCTCGACGGCCAGATGGAGGGGTAGCAAAGTAGGGTCCTGGAACAGATAGGCCGTCTCGCCCATGCTGTTGAGCCAATGGCGGAAGCGTTCCGCTGCGGGAGGATTGACGGAAGCGATCGCCCAGTGACAGGGTTGGGGTAACCGCCAGCGTCGTCGTTGTTCCTGCCAGCTTTGGGGATCGTCGAGCGGGAGTGAAACCATCTCGGTGATGCGACCCGGTTGACACCGCCCCCATTTCAAACGCGAATTGCCGACGTCGGCAACTACATCCGGTGTCATGTTGGCTCCTGTGCGGACAGACCTAGGGCCTCCGAGCGGCGACCCTTCGAGCCCATCGGCACCGCCGATGAAGTGATGCCCGGTACCTCAGCAATCTGGAAGTCCTCCGTCCGCACTGCCGCGGTTGAGGCGAAGGACATGGGTACCTGTTCGCACCGTTCCGTTTGCTGGAGCTGGGCCAGCATCTCCACCGCACGCCCCACCAGTTGGGATAAGCCCGATCCCGTCACGGCAGAGATCAGGATTACCTCCTTACCCAGGGCCTCTTGTAACCGCTGGCGAACCTGATCGGCCTGCGGCAACTCTCCCTTGCTGACGCAAACAATCTCGGGTTTGTTCTCCAAAGATGACGCATATTCCCGCAATTCCTTTCGGATGATCTGATAATTCCGGAGGGGTTCCGAACCATCCGGGGGAAACGGTTCCACCAGATGGATCAAAAGCCGGGTCCGCTCGACATGCCGGAGAAACTCATGCCCCAGACCGGCTCCTCGGGCAGCCCCTTCGATGAGTCCGGGCAAATCCGCCAGTACAAAGCTGCTCCCAGACCAGTGGACCACGCCCAAGTGGGGATGACGTGTGGTGAACGGATAAGGAGCAATGGCTGGGTTGGCCCGACTCAACCGTGACAACAGGGTCGATTTGCCGGCATTGGGCAGACCGATCAAACCGGCATCGGCGATCAATTTCAGCTCCAAAACGATCCACCGTTCCTCACCTGCTTCACCAGGTTCGTACTGCCGAGGAGTGCGATTGGTGGGACTTTTGAAGTGGGCGTTGCCCCGTCCACCCCGTCCCCCCCGAGCCACTACCACCTCATCACCGACATGGATCAGGTCCTTGAGGATATGGCCTCGCTCTCGATCCCGCACCACTGTCCCCGGTGGGACTAATAGCACAATATCCTCAGCGCTTCGACCATGACGGTTGTTTCCCCCGCCTGCCTGGCCGTTGCCGGCCCGCCAGTGCTTGCGCGTTGCCAGGTCCGCTAAAGTATTGGCATTCGCATCCGCCCGCACGATGATAGAGCCACCATGGCCACCATCACCGCCATCCGGCCCTCCCCGCGGAACGTATTTCTCCCGTCGGAACGAAACCGCTCCCCGTCCTCCATCCCCACCCTTCACATACAACTCCAGTCGATCGACAAACATGGACCCAATCGCTCCTGCCGCAAAGATCCGCAAACAGCGGGATCCGCTTCGGATTCATCCTCAGTCTGATTCTATCCCCCCATCACGTTGTTTGCACCTACCACGGCATGTGCACCGCCCGATTCTCTTCCTCTGTCCCCCACACGCAGCCTTGGGTGTTCGGTTCCTATCGTTGCGTGTCCGAGACAGGCCGCTTGCCCAGACGATGCTACTTGCTCAGATACCTACCCTAAGTGCATACATGGACCCTTACTAGCATCCCGTTGCTGGAACATCCGCATAGCGATAGCAGCGGGTAATACCATGCATAAAAAATATTGTGGAAATAAAAGAGCACAGGACGGCGGCCTTGAGGGAGGTACACCGCCCTTGGGAATCTGGAGCGAAGATGTTCGGTTGGGTTTTGGGGTGAAAAAGAGGAAAACCTCGCTTGGGAAGACATCCGGCTTGTCGTCCGGACAAACCTCTTCGGGAACGCACTCAGGCTGACGAAACAGCTTTGATGTTGCCCCTATTCGAGGAGCAGGTTAGGCTCCCACCCGACACGTTCTGCGTTGGCCCGCAACTTTTCCAGGGCACGGTTCTGGATTTGTCGGACCCGCTCCTTGGAAATGCGGAGCATGTGGCCGATCTGCCGCAGGCTGTGGGTGCCGTTGCCGGTCAAACCGAAGCGCAGATCCAGGACCTTGCGTTCGCGGGGCCGCAGGCTTTCCATCAGATAGTTCAAGGCTTCCTGACGTTCGTTGTTTTCCTGGGCTGTCTGGGCGCTGGTATCAGGCATGGCTTCGGTCAGTTTGAAGTCGCTGTCATCGTCGAGCACAGCATTGAGGCTAACCGGTGTGCGGGTAGCCGTCTGCAGGTGGGTCAGGTGTTCAAGGGAACTGCCTGTCCGGCTGGCCAGTTCCTGAGGACTGGGGAGGTGCTTACCGCCGTGTGCCAACGCTTCGCTTTCCTGCTGCAACTGTCCCAGTTCTTGCAGGTGGTGGGGGCTGAGGCTTACCAGGTGGGACTGGCGGGCTACCGCGATTTGCAACGTCTGGCGGATCCACCAGGTGGCGTAAGTGGCCAGACGGGTCCCGTGCGATACATCGAAGCGGTCGATGGCCTGCATCAAGCCACAGACGGCTTCCTGAAGCAAATCGGAATAGGCCAGACTATGATGGCGGAACCGCTTGGCGACATGCGCCGCCAGACGAATATTGGCGCTGGCCAGACGGTGCTTGTAATGGACATACCGTTCATACAGTCGTCGGATCGCCACCTCTTGACGCAACTCAGGGGTGCAATGTTCGCGGATGAATTGGGCCATCGGCCACGGTTCCATCGCCGGCCAGGAAGCCTTGTCCACATACCGCTTCAGGACCCGCACCAGGTCGCTTTTGCATTCCCAGAAATTCGTCAATAAATCCCGCTCTTCTTCGGGAGTGAGCAGGTCGGAGGAGAAGGTGGTCTGCGTGATCTCTTCCGCTTCTTTCAACACAGCAATCTGGCTGGTCCGTCTATGCCGCGAGATTTTTATCCTGCTTTTGCCGCTTTGGGTGTGCATTTCCAATTCCTGCTCCTCCAGGAGGGTGAGGATTTCTGAGGAATAGGGTCTCTCTTCCGCTTCTTTTTTCACCACAGCGGTCTGGCTGGTCCGTTTGCTCCGGGAGGTTTTCATCTTGCCTGTGCGGCTCTGGGCGTGCGTCGCCCAGACCTGCTCTCCTTCTCCATCCGGAGTGGACAATTCTGAAGAGAGAGGCGTTTGCAGCTTCTCTTTCGCTTCTTTCTTCATGACAGCTGTCTGGCTTGCCCGCTTACTCCGAGAGGTTTTCATGGTAATTGTTCCCTTGTTCCCTGAACCCTAAATTCCTCTTGAATCGGTTCCCAAACGATCGTTAAACATCTACACCATTCGGTGACTACGGGATTTCCCCAACCACATGGTTGGATACCGCTTGATTCCCGGTTCCTTACGGAGATTTCATTTTCACCGGGCTGGTTCGTCTTCCGGAACCTCTTGAGCGTCCCGGAAAATACACCGTTGGCCCGTTTGGTTTGAGGCAAAAAAAGACCCGACTCCTTGAAGAGTCTGACCTTCGGCGGGCCTGACGTCGGAACACCCGAGCTATATTCTCCCTCCTGCAGCCACCGCTTGACCGAGAGGGGGGTACGTGCCTTTCAGGCGTTCGGCGGGGTCCGTCGAGCGATCTTCTCCGTTGAGTCGGGCGTATTACTCGAACGCTCGCTCGCTAAGCGGGATGGCACCCCGTAGTGCATCCGATTGTAACCGATGCCTGACCCATTATCAAGCACCTATCACACAATTTTTACTTTTTTTCCAAACTCCCTGCAACGAAAATACCTACGGCGCAATTGCCGCTTGCTTCCCCAATCCCGGTTTCCTCCGGCAATTTTGTATGATAACGTATTACCAAACTCCGCTACCCCATCGGCTTCTCAATCCGATCTCTAACCTGATTTTGATCCTCGAGCTGATGAATCGCTCGAGCTGATGGGGCGTGGTATTTGTTCAGATTTTTTACCGGCCATCTCCGTCATGTGGGGGACTATTTTTTCACCTATGTTTAACCTTGCCTCTCTACAGGTTGAAATTCCACTGCAACGGACTAGCCGCTTGTATTGGTTGAGCTGAATATGTGGACCCGATGATAATGTGGGAAGAGCTGAGTATCATAGCAACTGGTAGGAAAAGGGTGAAAATTCGGTGATGTTGTCCCGGCAGGGAGGCAAAAAGTGATGTAAAGTGGAGACGGTGGGCGTTTCGTATTACTGAGCGGAACGAAAGGACGGTGGACGTTTCGTATCCCCTGGCGGAACCAAAGGTGTGATATTCCCTTCGGTAGTGCTGGGGGAAGCTCTATAGTCAGGCAAGGGAAACAGCTCCGACCAGGCTGGAGAAACAGTAACATGCTGTGGGGATTGGGTTTACCCCAGACCAAGCTCTGAGGCACAATGGTAACGGGAATTGGCGGAGCGAACTAGACCCATGGTCAACAGTTCATGAGCACAAGGGTAAATGAAATGGGAAGTGGCGGAGCGAACTAGACCCAGGTCAACAAGGTCGGTGACGCGAGGTTGATGGAACCCCCCGAGGGGTCGAGGAAAGGGAGTTTCTGGAAACGCGTGAGGGAAAAGAGAGGTCTGTCAGGCGGAGGACTAGGAGGACGAAGGAACGCCCTGGGACAGGAAAGGGTGCTGAGGACGAGTTGGAAACGACTCGGGTGCAGGCCGCAGCAGGTGCGGAAATCTCGATAGCCCCAGTTTGCCGCGGAAGGAGCCGCCGGCATGGTGTGGATACGACGACGGAGTCGTCAACGCGGAGTGATCATGAACGTCACACGCTATAAAAGCGTGGTGCTGGTAGTTGATGACGACCCCCATGTCTTGGAGCTATTGCGAGTCCAATTGCAGGGGGAGTTTGAAGTTTTGACGGCTGAGACGTCGGATCAGGCCCGTGAGGTGCTCGCCACTCGCACCGTGGATATGGTGCTGGCTGACCTGCAACTGCCGGGCGAGACCGGCTTGTCGCTGCTGGAGTGGGTGCGTCGCAGTGCCCCCCGCACCAGCCGGCTGTTGATTACCGGAACAGCCCGGCTGGAAGATGCTATTGATGCGATCAATCAGGCCCAGGTTCACCGTCTGATCCTTAAGCCGTGGCGACGGGATGACCTGCTCCAAGCTCTGCGAGCCGTAGCCCGCAACTTGATGATGGAGCGCAGCCACGAACAACTCCTCGACCAACTCCGCCAGCTCAATCAGGAACTGGAGCGACGCGTCGAGGAACGGACCCAGCAACTCCAGGCGGTGCTGGAAGAGTTGAAAAGGAAGAATCACTTCCTGGAAAAAGTAGCCATCACCGATCCGCTCACAGGCCTGCCCAACCGGCGTGGCCTGGATATGATCATCCGCAACGAATTGTATCGCCGCCAGCGCCAACCCCAGCCCCTTGCCCTGCTCCTGGTCGATATCGATCACTTCAAGCAGATCAACAGCGATTATTTGCACCCGGGCGGGGACCATGTTCTGGTCTGGCTCAGCGGTGTCATGCAGCAGTCGATCCGCGGTTCCGATTCCATCGCACGACTGGGAGGGGAAGAATTCCTGGTCGTTGCTCCCGGAACCGATTTGTTTGGGGCGGAGGTCCTGGCAGAGCGTTTACGCACCAGTGTCGCCAGTAGTGAGACCCACTACAACGGCAAGCCGATCCGGATCACGATCAGTGTAGGCGCTGCAGTAGCCGATGCCGAAACTCCTGTCACGTACAACGAACTTCAGGAGCTGGCCGCAGCCGCCTTGCGCGAAGCCAAACAGAAGGGACGCAATTGCTCGATCGTACGCTACTTCCAACCGCCGATCACCGTATAACCCGTACCACGGTCGGATATTCTTCTCCTTCTTGGCTTTCCGACAACCTATACCATCGATAGTGTGGTCACCCCCGGGATGTCCAAGCGATAAGACGTAGAAAAGCGTGCCTCTGCACAGACAACGCAGCACATCTGCACACCTTGCAAGCAAGGAAATTTGCACACCCTTCAAGGGTGCCGCAAGGTGCTTATAGTATCGAATGATTCTTGCGGGTAGAGCCGGATGATTCTTTCACAGGGGTGAGGGTGGCTTGAAGGATTACTTTTTCCCGTTGTTGTCTTTCTGCATTGGGACCGGA
>Ga0209017_10000276_pt1 | contig 52877 bp, 31 predicted proteins | sample YNPBryunderm2012_FD_185812 | JGI IMG/M metagenome (GOLD analysis project Ga0209017, IMG submission 185812) | Anoxygenic and chlorotrophic microbial mat microbial communities from Yellowstone National Park, USA - YNP Bryant MS undermat 2012... ... | reverse complement strand
CGCATCTGGACGCCGGTCGTCACCTGCGCCCAACAGGGTGGCGAGGTCTTTCCGTTCTTGCTCGACTCGGTGCAAGCTCATCTGGGCAGTGCAAGCTCATCTGGTCGGCACCATCGCGGCCGCTACGGTGGCGAGGTCTTTCCGTTGTTGCTCGACTCGGTGCACGCTCATCTGGGCAGTACAAGCTCATCTGGACGGTGCAAGCTCATTTGGTCGGTACAAGCTCATCTGGGCGGTACTCCACCGCGGTCGCTGTTGCCGTCCGGCCCCTAACGGCATCCCACGCTCCCTGCCTTTCGGTTGTCCTCCGTGCTTCCCCCGGCGCCCCCGTGAACGGTTACCTAAAATGTTACCCGAAAAGTATTCCTCGTAGAGAGCAATTTCTTTCCCATGCCTCTCAGCCTGCCCCATGCCCAATGTTTGGAATCAACCCTTCCCCTTCACTAAAGGACTATTATCCGCCTTCTAGAGCGAACGAACAAGATCGAATCCTTATCTAGCCGAGGATTGCCGGGCGAACTCCTGGCTGGCTTCCACCAGCACGGTCAGGTTTTCCGGCGGCACCCGGGGCGAAACGGAACAGGCGCTGCTAAGGATATAGCCGCCCCCGGGGCTGCCGACCGAAAGTCGCCAAAGGGCGTCGGCCTTGACTTCCTCCCGGCTCTTTTTCAGCAGGGTGTTCACGGGGTCGATATTGCCTTTGAAAAACAGCCGATCGCCCACCCGGCGCTTGGCGTCCGGTAAATCGACGTTGCCCAAAGGCGGCGGGTCCAGCGTGTCGATCCCGTCGATGCCGGACTGGGCCATCAGCTCTAGCCGATCGCCGATCCGGCCGCAGGTGTGCACATACACCGGAAGGCCTTCCTGGTGGACTGCTTCGACCACCTTGGCCTCATACGGAAGCACAAACTCCGCATATTGCCGGGGTGAGATGAATCCGCCGCCCGCAAAGGCCGACGAGATCAAAATCGCATCCACGCCCCGTCGGGCAAACCGTCGGGCCAGGTCGGCTGTGCCCTCCGCATACGCCGCCAAAATCGCATGGCACCGATCCGGCTCGTCCAATAGATACACCAGCGCCTGCTCATACCCGAAAAGCTCCATCAGTTGGGTAAACGGCGAAAACACCTCCGCATGGACCGATACCTGCCCGGCCGTTTCCCCAAGGACCAAATCCACCGTCCGCCAGATGTAGTCCGGCCAATAGTGGTTTTTGTCAGGCCGGTACGGTTCCATACCGAAGTAGAAAGGATATTTCAGGCCGCCCGGCCCATGGGGATCGTCGTAGTAGATCAGGTCCGGATCGACCTCGTGGAGGGTCGGCCGACGCCGGCCGCCGGCAGGAAAATGCTGTACATTATCATCCGCCGGACAGCGGGCCATGTCCCCGTTTTTCCAATAAACGGTTTGGCTCCCGTCCGGATGTCGCTCGATCCGCTCGACCCACCGAAGCCAATCCGGGTCGGTCCCCAGCAGGTTAATCAAAATGCCGTCGAACCCGTAGCGACGCTGCAAGGTTACCAGCGCCCGGGCAAAACCTTCACTGGTAAACCAAAGATCCACCGGGCTGACATCGGTATTGAGCAGATAATGGCCGATGGCCAACTGACACATGACCGGCGTGCGATCGACCGGCCTGTGTCGCATGGCCGCCGCCACCCGCTCCCGCCCAGTCATCGGCACACAAGACATCCCACATCCCCTTTCTGGTTGGAACGAAGCCTTGTTTTTCTCCGGGAGGCATTCCTACTCTGCCGGGCCGATCCGTTACAGCCAGCCCATGTGGTCCATCCATTGGTAGAGCCAGGGATGGGTCCAGGGGTTCCAGGTGGGGTAGGCGGCCGAGGCGATGGAGATGGCCAACAGCACCAGGGCCAGGCAGCGGCCCCAGCGGCGCTGGGCCAGCCAATCCACCGCCGGAATCATCCCCACCAACCAAAGCGGCGCCATCCAAAACGCCCATCGGAATCCACAGGCTTGCCCGCCGTAATTCAGTTCCTTGACGATCCCAATGTAAAAGACCAAACAGGCCACCGAGACCAAAAGTACACTGGCAGCCCAAGCCTGGAAACCTTTCTGCACCGGCCGGACCAGCCCCATGATCAAACCGGCTACCGTCAATAGCCAAATCGGCGTGAGCGAAAAGACCCCATGATGGCCGATCAGGGCGTGCAGGGCGTATTTGGCCCGGCTTGGTTCGCCCCGGTCGATCCCCTGGGGATTGCGCCAGTAGCTTTCCCGGACGATGACCTTGTCGCCCCGGCGGACCGTGTATTCATAGTCGTACCAGTTTTCTTCCTTTACGGTTGCATGACGGCGGGCGTAGGGAGGAATCGGCGTGCCGTGGGCGATCCAATTGGTTCCGAGCATGGCGGCTCCCACCACCACAGCCGGCGGCAACGCCCCAAGAAGCGCCCGGCCCAGCGATTTCCACAACAGCCCTAAAAACAGCAACACAAAAAACGCCAAAGCGGGCAACTCGTTGGCCACGGCAAAGGCCCCGAAAAGCCCTGCCAGAACAAAAAGCCGCCAGCGCCGATCGTCGTCGAACCAGATCGGCGCAGCGGCGGCCAGGGCAATCATCGCACTGACCGCCCCCACCAGATGATTATTCAGCACCACGGCAAAGGTAGTCAAAAAGGTGCCGAAGACACCGGCCGTGAGCACAAACAGTTTGCTCCAGGTGAAAGCGGCCAATCGGTCGGCCAGCCGGGCCAGCAGCCAAAAGTACACCCCAAGCGGAATCACATTCACCAGCACCAACAGCGTTCGGCCTACGAGATAGGGATGTTCGGCCATCTTCCAGCCGAGCAGATGATAGAGGATCCAATACGGCCCGGCCAGGAGCGTGGGTAGGAGCGGCGGCTTGCTGGAGTACAGATGTCCTTCATTGGGCCCCAGGCCGCCCCGCCCCTCGGCGTCGTGCTTGATCATGTCGATCGTATCCCAGCCGGGCTCCTGGATCACCTTGTCGATGGCATACGGGACCCAACGTTTTTCCTTCCGGCCATTGACTTCCCGTTCGTCATAGACCCAAAGGTCCGGTTCCACCAAGGCCCGGACGGTGCACCAGCGGCTTCGGTCATTGCTGCTGAGAAACGGGCGCATCACTGAGAGCCGATCCCGCCGGTAGCTGGTTTCCCACGCCTGAAGGGCCTTTTCCAGTTCCGGGCCGGCCAACCCTTGGGCGATCAGCTCTTGCCGTTGGGCGGCCTTCGCCTTTTCCAACTCTTTGAGCCGCTCCGTATAAACATGAAGCATGTTGACCGAATCGACCGCCATGAGCCGACCCAACACCACCGCCACACCGGCGGTAATCACTACCCAGGCCACCGCCCGAAATGTCCGGGGCGAGGTTTTTTCTGCCGCAGCGGCTTCCGAAACGCTCATGCTGGATTCTCCCAAGGGGAAAAAGGTCCGTGACATTGAAGCCGAATGCAGGGCAGGGATGTCTCATTCCTGCGGAAGCAGGAATCCAGGTGCCTTGTGCCACCCAAATCTCCCTCACCCGGCGGTGCCTTTGGAACCGCCGGCCTCTCCCGCCAGAGGAGAGGCGATTTGCTTCATTCGGCTAACGTGTTGCAAATGTTACGGTTCTGTTTTTGGCGCTGGTTTCGGGCTGGGCATGGCCTGGGCAGCCGAGGCGTCAGCGGTCAAGCTCGGCCCGGCAGACATCGGCCAAGAGGCGTCGGACGGCACGCATTCGGCAACTGTATAAGGCTTGGGGCCTGCGCCGTAGAGGGCGATCATTCCCTCGGCCACCAGGCCCAGGGCGATCCACTGGCCGCCCAGCACCAAAAGCCCTACCCCGGCAACGGCCAACGGTTGCAAGGGGAATCGGGCCGCCAGCCACGTCGGCCACCATGCCGCCCAACTGCCCAGACAGTACACGAGCACCACCAGGCCCAACAACATCATCAGCAGACCTGTTACACCCAACAGGTGCTGCGGTCGGAACCCATAGGTGGTCAAGAACTTCACGGTCAGCAGGTCCAACACGCCTTTGACCGCCCGAGTGGGGCCGTATTTCGATCGGCCAAATTGCCGGGGCCGATGATGGACCGGCACTTCGGTCACCCGAAAGCCCCGTGCTGCCGCCAAAACCGGCACCAGCCGATGCATCTCCCCGTAAAGCCGAACCTCCCGCACCACCTCCCGTCGATACGCCTTCATGCCGCAGTTATGGTCGTGCAGACGCACGCCGGTTAGCCGACGCACCACATAGTTGAAAATCCGAGACCCGATCACCTTGCCCCAAGGGTCCTGCCGATGCTGTTTCCAGCCGCTGACCAGATCAAAGCCTTCCTCTAGTTTGGCCAGCAGCTTGGGGATTTCGTGGGGATCGTCTTGCAGATCGGCGTCCAGGGTGATGATATGTTCCCCTTGGGCGGCGGCAAAACCGGCCTCCAAAGCCGCCGCCTTGCCAAAATTCCGCCGAAACCGGATGCCCCGGACCCGGCTGTCCTGCTCGGCCAGACGCCGAATCACCTGCCAGGAACCGTCCGTCGAACCGTCATCGACGAAAATGATCTCCATCGAATATCCCTGGGCCGAGGATACCTCCACCAATTCCTGATGAAGCTTTTCCAGACTCGGCTCTTCGTTATACAGAGGGATCACCACCGAAAGCATCTGCCGAGGTTCCTTTTCCTGTTCCGTAACATTTTAGCCGAATGAAGCAAATCGCCTCTCCCCCGGCGGGAGAGGCCGGCCTGGCCTTTGGCCAGGCCGGGTGAGGGGGAGAAAAGAAGGCGACTGGCCCCTTATTTTCCCCCTCACCCTACCCTCTCCCGGCAGGGGAGAGGGGAAAAACAGCGTCTATCCATTCGGCTAAAATGTTACTCTGTTCCTACCTTTGGCTAAGGGGTCAACGCTGGCTCCGGGGAGCACTCTACCCGGGAGACCTTTTGGAAATGCTCCAATAACTTCCGTATAGGATAGCCGATATTGCCAATTCTGCCACTAGCCAGACCAATCGCAAGAGCACCGCACTGGCCAGAGCGACGGCATTGCCCACCTGCGGGGCCAATAGACTCAATAGCACCGCTTCCCGGACCATCAGCCCGCCGGGGACCAGGGAGACAAACCCGGCCACCACGGCCAAGGCCGCTGTGGCGGTCCAGAGAGCCCACTGGTCCATATTAGCCCAATGGACCTGCACCCCCATCCCGGCCAGACAACAGCCTAAACTCAGCCCTAAAACCAACCAACACACCGCCATATAAGCCCATCCCAGGAGCATGGTGGGTAGGCGGTATCGGTCGGCGGTTTCCAAGATCGTGCCTCCATTTTCCGGCCAGCGGAGCCAGCGCAGAGCCAGTCGCACCACCGAAGGCAAGGTGGGCAGTCCAGAAACCACCATCAGCCCTAGCGACAAAAGCATCAGCCAGGGATGGTCGCGAAACTGGGCCAACAAAATGGCCACCGCGATAAACGCCCCCACGGCCATCATGGTGAGGGTTTCGATAAAGGTGCTGACCGCGGCCAGTCCTAAATGGACCTGCTGGCTGGAAATCAGACCGGCCCGCAGCACAATGACCATCGCTTTGCCCGGTACATATTTGCCCAGATGGCTGATATAGTAGGCCCGGAGGCTATCGGCAAGGCGGGGTTTTTGGCCCAAGCGGTGGAGCACGTGGTGCCAGAAAAAAGCCGGGCCAATCAAACCCGCTAGATATACCCCACCTGAGAGGACAAGCCAACCCCACTCCAATCGCCAATGGCCCTGTTGGAGTTCTCGCCAACCTTCCTGCAAGGTTTTTCGGACAAACCATACCACCAGGAGGATTACCAGGACTTTGCCCAGGGCCAGGAACCATTTCCCTTTCCCTCGGATTGGCTGGGGGGGTTTCGACTGGGTAATATACATAAGCAGGAAAAAATGGATAAAATTAAACAGAACTTGCAAAGACCGCTGCCTTGCCGGAACCTAAAGCTCCCAAGATGGGGGGAACAGCACTCCCATATCCTTATCTAACCCCCTCCCCAGAGGGTCTCGCCCGAGCCTCAAAAACTCATTTTACTGAATGGCGTTTTTCAAAACGAGGGTACCAACAATTTCCAAGCTCCAGAGAAAGGCGGCCGAGAGCAACCCGGCGGTGGAGACCAGAAAGCCTTTTTGAGGAGCAAAACCTGCAGACCCCGGAGAAACTACGCTCCCAAAAGGCCCATATCCTCTCCGAGAGTGCAACCGAGCGGGGGAAAGGAAACTTCCTGTTTGTCCCCCATCCGGGGGATTAATCGAAGCAGAAACAGTCTGTTTCCGGGCAATGGTGCACGGGACAGATTTTCGGCACATCGGCTCTGTGCGGCCCTCCGTCTTTCGAAGGCCAGCTCTCTTTTTCAGAAGAATCGGTATTGAAATTTCCAGAAGAGCCGGTATTGGGAGAAGGATCGGGTTTTGGCCAATGCGGGGCAGGCAAAGCCGTTTGCGCCCTTTCCACAGCAATCCGCTGACTGACCAAGAGGTTTTGCAGCGCCTCAGGTCCTTGGTGCCGCACTAACTCGGCTGGGGAAAAGTAAGAACCCATCCTATCAGGCGGCAATAGCCAAAGCCGAAATTTCCACCCGCCCTTTTGGTAATCCGCTCGGAGTTGAGCCAGTCGGGTAGGGAAATCCTCGGTTTGGTTGAGCAGCACGGTCAGGCTAGGGACTTGCAGACGAGCGAACTGGGCCAGTCGTTTTGGCAGGATCGGCTGGCCCGATTCCCCCAGGGCTACCGTTCGGAAAAACCCATGCATTTGAAGTAGCAGGGCCTCCCAAATATCTTCCACCACTAGGAGGCCTTTTTTGCGGCCCCCACGCAGCAGAGCCGTGGGAAGCCAAACGGCCGGAACCTTTGTCTTCCAATCCGGGCGCCAATAAAGATACAACGGCGTTTCCGCCGGGGAGCCGATCTGCCTGGCCCAAAAACTGACAATCCGTCCGGAAGGAGTTTGAATTGGGCCGATCAAACGCCCGGCCAATCGACGGTCCGCGAAAAGGTGGGACTTCCGGAGGATTTCCGCGGAAAACCCCTGTTGGGCCACACGGTCCCCCATCCGCTGAGGGTGATCTATCCACCCGACCCCAAAGCGCTCTAATCGTTCCAGGCGCACTCCCTGGGTGTTCAGGAATTGCCAGAGCCGGTCCTGCTGTTCGGGTCCGATCGGGGGCAGCTCCGGCAAAGAACCCAGGGAGGTGGGGTCGGCTGGTGGGGTTGGGTGGGATTTGCTTTCCACCAGGGAGCGGAGGAGTGTTTTCGCGGTGCGCAGAAAAGCTGCCGAAACTTTTTCCAAATCCTCTATTTCCTCCATTTTCCGCACCCTCTGGATGCCATTTCTATCTTTGGGTTATCCCCTTCTGGGGAGTCGAAGGAATCATACCAACCGGGCCGGAAGCCCCCAAGCCCGATTTCGGCACCTGGGCTCCGCATTGCCTGCTGAAGGGGATGGGATTCGTCAAAATGCGTTCTTCACCCAGGGAAGAGGAAACTTTTTCCCACAATGGCGAAAAGAGAAAGCCATGGAGTAACATTTTCGCCGAATGGAGGGGTGCAATGTGTCACTGCTCCGTAAGCAGCAGTCCAGGCAATTAAGGACTTCTTTTACTTTCTGGATTCCCGCTTTCGCGCCAGCGACACGCTGGCTTTAGGCCGTCGGACGGGGGGTTGCTTCATTCCGCTAAAGTGTTACCTTTCCGGATTCCCACCTGGGCGGCAGGACATCCTTCAGCCAACTTCGCTTTGCTCTGGACCCGCATCTGCAGCGGCGGGAAAGACAGGTTGCTTCATTCGGCGAAAGTCTTCTGCAATTGGTATTCCCAACTTTTTCGAAACCGAGTAAAAATGATCGGGCCGGGTCCCCAAATGGCTGGATTCCGCCTTGTTGCCCCACCGGCAGGTGGCGCGGCCACCTACCTGGGAGGACTCAGAATCCGGATGTATCTTGTTTATTTCTTTTATTTTCACCAAACCATCTAGATTAACTAGTTTTTCTGTTTTCTCTATCTTGACCAAGGAGGTGCTAAAATGCTGCGTAAGAGTGCCGGGAACTATGGGGTAGGAATTGGACTGGCTGGATGGATGCTCTTCTGGGCAGTAGGCCAACTGATGGCAGCCACTCCTTCGGTAGAACAAGCCTTACGATTAGTACCAGTGCAAAAGGGCGTGGAATACGATCGGCCTACCCCGGAGGAAGCAGCCAAGTGTGTCATTAGCCCCATTAAGGATGGGAAAATCAGCGGCTGGATGGTGCAAGATTCCAATGGCACCATTCTCCGGCGGTTTATTGATACCAACGGCGACAATCTGGTTGATATCTGGGCCTATTACAAAGACGGTCTGGAGGTCTATCGGGACATCGACGCCAATTACAACGGCAAAGCGGATCAATATCGGTGGTTCCACACGGCGGGCACCCGCTGGGGATTGGACCTGAACGAAGACGGCCAGATTGACCTGTGGAAGATGATTTCGCCGGAGGAGGTTTCGGCCGAGGTGGTGGCGGCCATTGCTCAGCGGGACGTCACACGGTTTTTGCGGGTGGTGCTCAGTCCGGAAGAGCTTCGCAGTTTGGGCCTTGGGCCTGCCCAGGAAAAGGCCTTGGCCGAACGTCTGAACACGCTGAAAGAGCGGTTTGAGAAGCTGGCGGCTGAGCAGAAGCTGTTGGACAGCACGGCCCGTTGGCTCCAGTTCACCGGGCATCAACCGGGCGTGGTCCCCGCCGGTACCCAAGGGAGCAGCAAAGACCTTCGGGTATATGAAAACGCCATGGCTATTGCCGAAAGCGGCGGGAAAAATGTACAAATTATTATTGGTACATTAGTCGAAGTGGGCCAAGGGTGGCGGATCATCGACTTGCCGTCGTTAGGCGGCGAGGAACCGAGCGAGCTGGCTGCCGGAGGGTTTTTCTTCCGGCCTGTGACCGCACCGGCAGCCCAGGCCCTCATGCCCGGCGGCAGCGAACAGTTCCAACAACTTCTTTCCCAACTAGAAAAAATCGACCAAGCCATCGCCCAGGCCCAACGTCCCGAAGAAAAAGCCCCCCTCCATGCCCAACGGGCCACTCTGTTGGAGCAGATCGCCCAACAGGCCGCCAGCCCCCAGGATCGCCAACTGTGGTACAAACAATTGGCCGATACCGTCGGCGCCGCCGTGCAGACCGGCGAATATCCCCAAGGCGCCGAACGCCTGGCCCAGTTGTACGAAAAACTCAAAAAAGCCCAGGATGTGGACATCGCCGCCTATGTCCGGTTCCGGCAACTGACAGCCGAATACGGCTTGGCCCTGCAAAACCCCAAAGCCGACTTCGCCAAACTCCAAGCCGAATGGCTCAAAATCCTGGAAGAGTTTATCAGTCAATATCCCACCAGTCCTGACACCTCCGAGGCGATGCTCCAGTTGGCTATGGGGTATGAATTTGCCGGCCAAGAGACCGATGCCTTGAAATGGTACAGGGAGTTGGCGGGCAAATTTCCTCAGACCCATGCGGGCAAAAAGGCCGCCGGTGCACAGCGCCGGTTGCAATCCGTCGGCAAGGTGCTCGAACTAGCGGGCAAAGGGCTTTCCGGCGGCCAGGTGGATCTGGCCCAATATCGCGGCCGAATCGTCCTGGTTCACTTCTGGGCCACCTGGTGCGAACCCTGTAAAGCCGACTTGCCCACCCTGAAAGACCTCCTGGAACGTTACGGAAAGGCCGGGTTTACCATCGTCGGCGTCAACCTGGACAATAGCCCCGAAGAAGCCGTTCAGTTTGTGCAAGAGAATCGGCTCCAGTGGGCCCATATCCACGAACCGGGCGGACTGGAAAACCGACCTGCCACCGAACTAGGCATCCTCACCCTACCGACCATGTTCCTCATTGGCGCTGACGGAAAAGTCATCCACCGGGACATCCGTGCATCTCAACTGGACAAAGAACTTCGGCAACTGACGGCCGACAAAATCCCCGCCGCCCTGAAACCGTAGCCCTTTCGCCAAACAGAGAGATTTAGCGGTTTCCTATGTAGTAGCAGTCCAGTTCCTCTTATCCCACCGGTGCGGGGTCCAATTCTTCGATCCGGATGGGGCGAATGTCGAATTTGGGATTTTGGCCCAGAAAGCGGGCGGGATTATTGTGGAAAATCTCGATCGCCTCTTGGTCCGAGTGTCCCCGCCGGCGGAACTCGAAGATACACTCGTGCAAGGTGGCCGGGTCGCTCGGCCCCCAATCGGCCGATGAATTGACCAAGGTCCGTTCCCAGCCGTAGCGTTCGATCATATCTACCGCCCGGCTTGGGGAACATTTGGTGATCGGATACAAAGTAAACCCCACCCAATAACCGGCGTCTTTGCAAGCCCGGATCGTGTGCTCCTCCACATGGTCGATCCAGACCCGGTCGGGCGAAATCGGCATCCGTCGCAGGATTTCCAAAATCCGTTTGGTCCCCCGGAGTTTATCCTGCAAGTGCGGCGTATGGACCAGCAGGAGCTGATCGTACTTGATGGCCAATTCGATCTGGGCCTCGAAGATTTCACACTCGTTGGGTGTGGATTTGTGCAGTCCTGTTTCGCCCACGCCTAGCACCGTTGGCTTTTGGAAAAACTCCGGCATATGCCGAAGTACCTCCCGGCTGAGGGCGGGATTTTCTGCCTCTTTGGGATTGACGGCCACCCAGCAGTAGTGGCGGATGCCGTACTGGGCCGCCCGTGTCGGCTCAAACTCGCTGATCTGCCGAAAATAGTCTAAAAATGTTTCCGGGTACTTTCGATCAAACCCGGCCCAAAACGCCGGTTCGGCCACCGCCACTACCCCGGCATACGCCATCCGTTGGTAGTCTTGGGTGGTGCGGGCAATTCCGTGATAATGCGGCTGGATGATTCGCATCGGAAGATTCCTTCGTAAAAGTTTGTCTCTTTTCGATGGGCCTTTCTCTTTCGGCGGATAGATATGCTGCTGGCGGTCAATCGGCCGGGTCGGAGAACATCACCAGCAGGCGTTCCACCCGGTCTGGGGTAGTTTGCCGATCGGCCAGCAGGGCCAGCGCCTGATACAAAAGTTCCATTCTGGAGTCTTTCGGCGGCACCTCGGGCGCCTGGGCGCAAGCCCGGTCATACCGGTCCAACAGGGCCGCCAACTCCAAAAGCATCGCCCGAGCGTCCAGAAAGTACTTCTCCACCACTTCCGAAGCGGTTAACATAACCTTCCTCTCGTAAGAAACCAGTGCGATCCGATTCTCCGCATGAATCAACTCACCCGGCGGGGTTCTCGCAGGGGCAGGGGCTTTTCAGTGCTCCTGCAATCCTCATACCAAAGCAGACCCGCCCCCAACATATTCTTTCCATTCTAATTTTTCCCCTCTGGTTTTGCAAAAGTCCCGGTTGATTCTGGGAGGAGAAACGGCCTAGTCCACGGAGGGATGGCGGCTTTTTCGACAGCCCTGTCGATTTTATAATCACAGAACACCTTGGCCGTTGGAAATAGCGGGATTCGGAACATTTTAGCCGAAAGAAGTAACTCGCCTCTCCTCTGGCCGGCGAGAGGCCCTGTGTGTCATTCCTGCGCAAGCAGGAACCCAGTATTTCGCCTCTCCCCTAGCGGGAGAGGCCGGCCTGAACGGCCAGAGCTCTCTCCCGCTGCGGGCAGAGGGGAAAAGCTCCTCCATTAGGTTAAAATGGGTACGATTTTCGAGAAGGGCGTGCTTGTGGAAAACCTCGCTTATAAACCGAATCTTTCTGCGGTGATTGAGCGATTACGGCTGCTTTACCAGGGCCAGGCCGAAGACCAAATCTTTGCCGAGTTTGAAATCCCCTCGCCGGTTCTTCGGGAGTTTGCCCAGCAGTATCCGGAAGGTTTTTGCGAGTATCCGGACCCGGAGGAGCGGATTGGGTTTTGGGATCGGCTGTTGGCCGAGCGGGCTGGCGTGGAAGACGATTCCATCCCCGCAGCCTATCTGAGCGAGATGGACCAAGGGCTTTACGGCGGGCTGTTTGGCGGCCGGGTGCAGTTCCTAGCCCATCCGGAAACCGGCTGGATTTCTTCCATGTGCGCCCCGATCCTGAGAGATTGGGAGGAATTGGATCGGCTTCGGCTGGATCGGCAACATCCGTGGTTCCAGCGGTACCGTCGGCAACTGGAAGTGTTTGTCCGTCATGCGGCGGGCAAGTTCGCCATAAGCCATTTTATCCTGATCGACGGCCTGAATTTCTGTTTCGAGTTGGTTGGCGCCACCAATACCTACCTGGCCTTGGAGGAGCGCCCGCAGTGGGTGCAGCAGGCCGTGGAACTGGCTTTCCAGACCAATGTAGCGGTGCAGGAGACTTTTTTTGAACATGTGCCGCTCTTGGCCGGGGGGACGGCCAGCAACATGGTCGGCTGGGCGCCAGGCCGGGTGGTTTCGGAAAGTGTTGATCCGTTCCATATGACATCTGTTCCCTATTTCGAGCGATGGGGCCGTGGGCCGGTCCAACGCATCTTCGACCATTTCGACGGCGGCGTGTTGCACCTGCATGCCAACGGCCGACACCTGCTGGAAGCCGTCTGCACCCTGCGGGGGCTGCGGGCGATTTTTATGGGCGACGACCGCGGCTGGCCGAACGCCTTTGATATCATTGCGGAGCTAAAACGCCGGGCCGGGGCTGTGCCGTTGGTGGTGCAGGCGGATTTCGAGCCGTTTGTCCGGCGTCTGAAAGAGCACAGCCTGCCCGGCGGCGTGATCTACAAAGTGCGTGGCGCCCCGGATGCGGATACCGTAAACCGCCTGATGGAACAGGTCCGGGCCTACCGGGCCTGATCACCGCCTGGCTGCCGCCGACAACGAAGGACATCTTCCGAACCATGCCGATGCAAAGTTCTTCCATGCCCTCTCCTGCGGAGCACGGTGAAAAAAGTGCGGCGGCAGCGCCTGGTGGGGGGACTGTTTTCCGGGCCGATCCGGCCGCCGGCAAGGGGAGGCCCGCGGGTTGGCCTCCAGCGGGTCGGTGGGGATGGACGGTGGGGATGCTCCTGGCGGGGTTGGTGGGCGGGGCTTTGCGTCTGGTGGATTTGGGCAATCGGCCCATGCACGCCGACGAAGCGGTCCAGGCTGTCCGGTTCGGCCGACTCTTGGAACAAGGCCATTACCGATACGATCCCCAGGAATATCATGGTCCCGGTTTGCCGTATCTGAGTTGGCCGGTGGTTCGGGCGTTTGGGCTTCGGCAGTGGAAGGACTTGGAAGCCTGGCAGTTACGCTTGGTACCGGCTGCGGTGGGGACCCTGTTGGTCTTGGGGCCTTGGTGTTTGCGTCGGTCTCTGGGCCGACCGGCAACGCTTTTGGCCGCCTGGCTGACTGCCCTGAGTCCCGCCCTGGTTTTTTATAGCCGGTATTATATTGCCGAGATGCTTTTAGTCGGTTTCAGTTGGGGGGCGATGGTTGGTTGGTGGGGGGTGCGAAATTGGCTGGTCCGGCTGAAGGCCCAGCCCAAGGAGAAGATACCGGTAGGCCCATGGCTGCTGCTGGGTATTTGTTTAGGTCTGATGTATGCCGCCAAAGAGACCTGGGTGATTGCGTTGGCGTCGATGGCGGGGGCCGCTGGGCTGACCATGCCCCGGCTCCGGGCAGTACCGAAAGGCAGGCTGCTGGTGGGCATCGCGGTGACGGTGGCAGCCGCGGTCATCGTCTGGGCGGCGCTGTTTTCGTCGTTTGGGCAAAATCCGGCCGGGCTGCTGGATTCCGTGAAAACCTACGCCCATTATGTTCGGCAGGCGGGCGGCCAGGGCCGGGGCGGCCAACATGTCTATCCGTTCTGGTACTATTTTCAGGTGCTTTTTGCCTGGAAGCAGCCCGGCGGCAGTTGCTGGACCGAGGCGGCGGTGCTCCTGCTTGCTCTGGCAGGCGGTTGGGCAGCGGCCACCGGCCACCGATTCCGAGTGCTCAAACCCCGGCCAATTGCCCTGGCCCGATTCCTGGGGATATATATTTTAGTACAAGCATTCCTCTATTCCGTCATTCCGTATAAAACGCCGTGGTGTGCTCTGGGATTCTATCATGGGATGGTGGTTTTGGCCGGGCTGGGTGGAGCGGCCTTGTGGCAATGGGCAACCCATCGGCCTAGCCGGGCAATCCTCTTGAAAAAGACGTTAGTCTTGGCCCTTTTGCTAGGGAGCAGTGGCCATTTGGCCTGGCAGGCTTATCGGGCCAGTTTCGTCGCCTTGGCCGATCCGGGCCAACCGTATCTTTATGCTCCGACCACGTTGGAGGTGGATCGGCTTGTAGGCGCTCTGGAGCGGATCGCCCGTTGCCATCCGGACGGCCATGCCATGCCCATCCAGGTGTTTTTCCCGGACCATCAGTATTGGCCTTTGCCGTGGTATTTGCGCTCCTTTAGCCGAGTGGGCTGGTTCGGTTCGTTTGCGGAGGCCGAGGGATCGGCCCCGGCGCCGGTCATCCTGGCCCATCCGGACATGGAAGGGGGGTTGTTGGAGTATTGCTATTTCCGCCAGCCGCCCGGACAGCGACGCTTGTATATAAGCGCTCCGGGTTCCCAGAACGATCCGAACTCCTCTCCCACCCAGGCGGCCGATCAGAGGACCGGTCTGGAACAGGAAGCTTGGCAGTGGCAAATCCGGCCGCATACCCCCATTCGGCTCTATGTGCGATGGGACCTGTGGGAAGCGTGCCGTGAAGCACTCTCTGGACAACAGCTTCCGACGGAGTGAAACGATCGAGAAACCGGAGAGAACCGATAGAGGAAGCCGTCGGAGGGTCAGAAAAGGCATTGGCCGACAGCGGCGGGCGTTCTTACTGCAACCTGTCCCGGCCAACAGCGGCGCGAAAGGTCAGAAAAGGCATTGGCCGACAGCGGCGGCGCTCAGTGGGCGGCGGATTCGGACTTTGGCGTGATGCCGGCCAGGGAGGCTATGTGGGAGGCTTCTGGGTAGGTTCGGCGTGCCATCTCGCGCGCAGCCCGGACAATGCCGGTCGAATCCAGGCCCAGTTCGGCCAGCAACTCGGCCCGTTCGCCGTGTTCGATGAATTGGTCGGGGATACCCAGGCGGCGGATTTGCCGGGTGTCGATGCCGGCGTCGTTGGCCGCCTCCAGCACAGCACTACCGAACCCGCCCGCCAAACAGCCCTCTTCCACCGTCAGCACAAACCCGCTTTCCCGGACCGCCCGGAGGATCGTCTCCGTATCGAGCGGTTTGACAAAACGGGCATTGATTACCCCCACCGAAAGCCCTTCTTCTCGGAGCCGACGGGCCGCCCGCACACACTCCGGCAGTAGCGCCCCACAGACAATGATCGTGCCATCGGTCCCGCAGGAAAGCACCTCTGCTTTGCCGTACTCCATCGGAGCGGGCGTGCGCTGGACCATTTCGGCGGTCGTTTTCGGATACCGAATCGCTGTCGGAGCGTCCAACCGGAGGGCCAGGTCCAGCATCGGCGCCATATCCAGCTCGTCTCCCGGGGCCATGATGACCAGGTTGGGAAGATGCCGCAGATACGCCAGGTCGAAGCAGCCGTGATGCGTTGGCCCGTCCGGCCCCACCAGCCCGGCCCGATCCAAGGTCATGACAACCGGCAGGTTCTGCAGGGCCAATTCCTGGAATATCTGGTCGTAGCTCCGCTGGAGGAAGGTGCTATAGATATCGACGATGGGCCGCATTCCGGCCCTGGCCAATCCGGCGGCAAAAGCCACCGCATGGGATTCACAAATGCCCACATCGAAAAACCGATCCGGAAACGTTTCTCGGACCGGTTCGAGCATATTGCCCTGGCACATGGCCGCCACAATGGCGACCACCCGGGGATTTCGCCGCATCTGATCCAAAATGGCGTCCCGCATGACTTCGGTATAAGAACAGGCCGACACTTTGCAGAAGCGGACTTCTGTGCCGTTTTCCCGTCGGAACGGGGCCGGGGTGTGGAACGAGGTGGGATCCTGCTCTGCCGGCTGAAACCCATGCCCCTTCTCGGTAACCACATGGAGCAGGACCGGACGATCCTGATCGCGGCTCATGGCCAGGTATTTTTGCAGTTGGCGGATGTTATGCCCATCGACGGGTCCCAGATAATGGAAGCCGAGTTCTTCAAAAAACATGCCGCCTAGCAAGCCGGCTTTGATGGCTTCTTTGATCTGGTTGACCAGCCGCTCCGCCGGCACTCCGATCAGGGGCAAGCGATGGAGAAACCGGAACAGTTCCCGTTTAAAATGGGCGTAGGAGCGGGTCATCCGGAGTCGATCCAGATACTCCGCCAGACCGCCGGTCCGAGGGCAGATGGACATTTTATTATCATTCAAGATGACGATCAGTTTCTTTTTCAACCCCCCGGCATTATTCAGGGCTTCATAGATGATGCCGCAGCTTAACGCTCCATCGCCCACGACAGCCACATGGTGTCGGCCTTCTTCCGGACGCAAAAGGTCATCCCCGCATTTCAGCCCCAGCAGGGTGGAAACGCTGGTGCCGGCATGACCGGTCATAAAAAGATCAAAGATACTCTCGGCCGGGTTGGGGTAGCCCATCAGGCCCCCTTTGGTCCGGATGGTGAAAAAGCGATGATATCGACCCGTAACCAGTTTATGAGGATAGATCTGATGGCCGGTGTCCCAGACAAGCCGGTCTTGCCGGAAGTCAAACGTCGTGTGCAAGGCCAGGGTCAGTTCCACCACCCCCAAATTGGAGGCGAAATGGGTGGTGCGGGTGGTTGCCAGCCGACAAAGCACCTCCCGAATCTCAGCCGCCAACTGCATCAATTGTTGGTGCGAGAGCCGCCGAAGATCTTCTGGAGACCGAATTCTGGGCAATAGTTCCTCCATCGCTTACCGACTCCTTTCCAGCACGTATCGGGCCAGGGCCTGCAATCGGCCGGCCCGTTGGCCCATCGGCGCCACGGCCTGGCATGCCTCGGCAACCAGCGCTTCCGCCCGCCGAAGGCTTTCCTCCAGGCCCAAAAGCCCCGGAAAGGTCAGTTTGCCCTGGGCGGCGTCTTTGCGCAGCCGTTTGCCCACCTGGCCCTCATCCCCCCGCACATCCAAAAGGTCATCGACAATCTGGAAGGCCAGCCCGATCGCTTCTCCGTACCGGGCTAACATGTGGTGTTGGGTAGCCGAAGCTCCAGCCACCACCCCCCCCAACCGGAGGGATGCCAAAATCAATGCCCCTGTTTTCCGGCGATGAATGGATTCCAGATAGGCTAGGAGGTTAGTGGGGGGTACATGCCCCCTATCGGAGCGGTTTTGGGGCGACTCCGTAGAAAGGTTACGGTCAGAGATACCCACACCGATGGGGGGAATGTCCTCATAAGATGGAGGGGATGACGGGAAGGACCCTCTAAAAGAGCTGTTTTCCTCCACTACCTTCGGGGGGAGCGATGGGTGTTTTTGGGCGATTAGATCGTCCACCTGCCCGCCTACAAGGCCGGAGCGACCTACTGCCTCGGCCAAAACAGCACAGGAGGAAGCCGCCCTTTCGGGGGGGGTAACCCCCTTCGCCAACGTCTCAAACGCCAACGTCAACAAAGCATCCCCGGCCAAAATGGCCATGGCATCCCCAAAGACCCTATGGCAGGTAGGCCGACCCCGACGTAGATCATCGTTATCCATGGCCGGCAGGTCATCATGCACCAGGGAATAGGTATGGACCATTTCCACGGCACAGGCGGCCGGGAGGGCCTCTTCTACAGATGCCCCACAGGCTTCGGCCGCTAAAAGCACCAGCATCGGCCGGACCCGTTTGCCAGGCCCTAACAGGGCATATTCCATCGCCTCTTGCAGGATGGCCGGGCAGCCCGGCACCCCGGCTACCGCCTCTTGGAGGGCTCGTTCAATCACAGGACCCACCTGCCGGGCATAATCCTCAAAACTTTCGCTCATCCGGCCAAACCTCTGGAGACCGGGCCAACTCTTTTTCCATTCGTAACACTATAGCCGAATGAAGGGGCGCACTTGGCAGGCCCGCCAACGCAGCGATCCAGGGTAGATACCCTCCCAGCCGGGAATTGGAGGCGGCCATTATCGAACGGGCTATTCCCGCCAATGCGGCCATCCAAGGGGGATACGTCCCAGGGATCGGATTTCCGAAGGAGGTGCCTCCAAGGGGCTTTTGCTTCGGCTAACCTGTTATTTCCATTCTAAAACAACCCTCCGGAACCGGAAAGAGAATCGGTTGCTCCTTCCGAAGGGGGGCTGCTGGGGGGGCTGGGCGGCATCTGGCCGGTCCGTCGCAGGTACCGGCTCTGCGCTTTCTCTTCCAGCGTCATCGGCCGATCATCAAACGGCTGGAGCACCGGATTGCCTTGGGCGTCCACCCCGGCCAGCAGTTCGATTCGCCGCTCTGCCTTCTCCAGCAGTTGGTAGCAGTGGCGTAGAAGCCGAACCCCTTCTTCATACTGCGCCAACGACTCATCTAAGCTCGGCTGGCCTTCTTCCAATCGGCGCACAATGGCCTCCAACCGGCTCAATGCTTCCTCCAAGCTCAACTGGGAAACTTCCGAGGGAGAAGCAGATGCCTCGGCAGGATCTTTGGACTGCTGGGAAGAAAGGGGACGGGCTTCCTGGGGCAACGGGGGAGGCAATTCGTTAGAAGAATTATTCATCGGAGGTGGCCCTTTCGGAAATCCTGGAACATTTTATCCGAACGAAGGGATGTACTTGGAACGCCTGCTAGCGGGTATCCAAGGCAAATCCTCCCAAGGAGTCGGACCCGGCAAGCTGGTCCCTCCAAAGGCATTTTCAGTCGGCGAAAATGGTACGATTATTCCCATTCAATGGTAGCAGGTGGCTTGGAGCTGATGTCATAGACCACCCGGTTGATCCGGGGCACTTCGTTGATAATGCGGGTGGAGATGCGGGCCAGCAGATCATAGGGCAATCGGCACCAATCGGCGGTCATGAAGTCTTCGGTCTGGATGGCCCGGATGGCCAGCACATGTTCATAGGTTCGGGCATCGCCCATCACACCAACGCTTCGGACCGGCAGCAGCACGGCAAATGCCTGGGAGATTTGCCGATACAGACCGGCCGCCTTGATCTCTTCGATCAGGATGGCGTCGGCGGCCCGGAGGATTTCGAGCCGCTGTTTGGTTACTTCGCCCACACAGCGTACCGCCAATCCCGGACCGGGAAACGGATGACGCCAGACGATCTCTTCGGGCAGGCCCAACTGGAGTCCGAGTTTGCGGACTTCGTCTTTGAAAAGGTTTCGGAGCGGCTCGACGAGCTCGAAGCATAGGTCTTCGGGTAGGCCGCCCACGTTATGGTGGAGTTTGATTGTCGCGGCCGGTCCGTCGGGCGAGCCGCCGCTTTCAATCACATCCGGATAGAGGGTTCCTTGGGCGAGGAATCGGGCGCCGGGGATTTTAGCGGCCTCGTCGGCGAAGCATTCGATGAACGTATGTCCAATTCGGCGGCGTTTTTCCTGCGGATCGGTTACCCCGGCCAAGGCGGCCAAAAACCGCTCCTCCGCCTGCACCACATGCAAATCCGTATGGAAGTGCGCGGTAAACTCCCGGATGACCGATTCGGCCTCGTTTTTCCGCAGCAGCCCGTTATCCACCAGAATACAGGAGACCTGCGGGCCGACGGCCTGTACCAGAAGGGCTGCCACCACCGACGAATCCACCCCGCCGGAAAGCCCACAGATCACCCGGTCGTTGCCGATCCGCTGCCGAAGCTCTTCGATGGTCTGCTGGGCGAAATCGCCCATCTGCCAGGTGCCCTGGCAACCGCAGATTTTTTTCAGGAAGTTCCCCAAGATCACCGCCCCGGCCGGGGTATGGGTAACCTCCGGATGGAACTGGAGTCCAAACAGCGGCAACTGCCGATGCCGAACCGCCGCCACCGGACAGGTCTCCGTAGCCGCCAGGGCGATAAAATCCTCCGAAACACTCTGGACCTGATCGCCGTGGCTCATCCACACCTGCATGGGGTTGGGCACATCGAGCCACAGTTCCGAAGGGGCGGTTTGTCGGCACAGGGCGGGGCCGTACTCCCGGGACGGAGCGCTTTCCACCCGACCGCCTAACAACTTACACATCAACTGCATCCCATAGCAAATGCCCAGCACCGGGATGCCCAAGTGCAACAGTTCCGGATCGCACTGCGGGGCGCCTGGTTCATAGACGCTTTTGGGGCCGCCCGACAGGATCAAGCCCTTCGGCCGGAGCTGCCGAACCCGCTGGGGCGAAATGTCATACCGAACAATTTCACAATAGACCTGATGTTCACGTACCCGCCGGGCGATCAGCTGCGCATATTGCGACCCAAAATCCAGTACCAGGACTTTTTCTTCGGCTGCACGAATCATGGTACCGTGCCAAACACTTCCACTTCGGTGTAATGGTTTTTCTCGTCGATGTGGTTGCCGCGGCTCCAGAGGCGTACATACCGCCCCTGGACCCCTCGGGCATCAATCAGCTTCCCTTCGGAGGTCTCCACATAGCCCTTATCTGGGCCAGGACCAAATCCCGAAGTGTTATCATGATCATTGTTGAAGATCGTTTCATATACCAGAAAATCTGGATCGTCGCTCACCTGCACGATCACATCCCGATAGACGCGGGCCTCGGCGTGATTGTGCCAGATCAGGATGGCATAGAGAGTGGCGCGTTGGCCCAAGTCGATCTGCACCCACTGGCTACCGGGCCGAAGCTCCAGCAAGGCGAAATCGGAGGCCTCTTTTTGGCCGTCGGTTACGTAGTCCAATTCGCCGGCCAGAGGGGCGGGATCGCTGGCCCGCACCGGCCTGCCCAACGCCAGATTCCGGGTTCCCTCCGGCGCCAAAAACGGCGGCCGGGGTTTGCCCAACGGTTTTTCCACGTTGGGCTCTTTCAGCGGCACCGGAGTGCCCCGAAACGCCGGCGCAGGCAGCAGAATCTCAATCGGCACGAGTTTGGCCGGTTTTCGAGCCTCCGTAGAACCCTCCGGCGTTTGACCGGCAGCAGTTTGCATTTGTCGGGCCTTTTGTTCCAACGCCAAAAGTCGATCCGCCTTTTTGCCAGTCAGTCGGACCAAGGCCCGTTCTGCCAGGATTTGATGCCGCAGCGAACCGCTTTGGGATAGCCGCTCTAGATGCGGCACCGCCGCCTTATCTTCCAGCGCACAGAGAAGCCGAACCGCCTCGTCCCGCACTGCTTCCGACGGGTCTTCCAGGTGGGCAGCCAAGGTGTCGATGGTTTTGGCCCCGCCGGCTCGGGCCAGGACCCGCAGCAGGGACTGTCGGCTTTCGGGGTCGGCTTTGGGCAGGCCAGCTAGGACCGCCGGGGTGCATTGCTGGCGGAGTCGGCTTGCCAGGCTGAGCAGGGCCAACTCCGCCTGCCATCGTTCCGCCGGGTCTCGGGCCTGGCAAAGAGCATGAACTAATGCTTCGGTATGGGATTGGTCGGCCAATTGGCGCAAGGCACCCAGCGCCGCACACCGAACCGTGCGATCTTCATCCTGGGCGAAGGGCAATATCTTCGGCACGGCCTCTCGGGCATTCCGAGCGGCCAACACCCCCAACAGCACCGCCCGCATAGCGGGGCTCCCCTCTTGAAGCAACTTCAAAAGGCTCTGGTTGACTTCTTCGCCGCGCAGCCGACGCAGGGCGAGCAGAGCGGCTTGCTTTTCCCGGGGGGTGCCGGAGGTGGCTTTTTCGGCCAACACGGCCACGTCGTCCTGAGTGCCCAGACTGCCCAGGGCTTTCAGGGCAGCCGCCCGAACCGCTTCGTCTTTGCTGGCCAGCATGTTTCGCACGGCGGGCCGAGCTGCCGGATCGCCCCGGTCGCCCAACGCCTCCAAAAGCCCCGCCTGCACCTCCGGCGGGAGAGCGGGCAACATGGCGGCAAACCGCTCCGTGGCCTTCCGGCCCGGTATCTCTTCCCGAATCTGTTGGAATCCCAAGGCACGCATGTCCCGGTCCGAATCCTCCAACAGCCCACGAATCGTCTGGATGACCGCTTCATCCACTTCGGCTTCTGCACCCCGTAGGCTACCGGTCCAGAGGCCTGTCCCCAGGCAAAGGACCGCCATCCCGACTTTCCAGCCCCTTGCCGACCAGTACCATGCCCTCTTTCGGATCGTTCCGAACATGATATGCCCTTTCTCTCAAGGAAGAACATGTTGAAAATTGAAGAAAGAAACTATTTATTATATTTTCTTAAAATGCACTTGCCTAGAGGTTATAGCCGATTTGTGTTTCGGTGGGCACTCTTGCCCCGGGGTGTGATGCCCATGAGCCAGTTACCACGCTGAACCACTCCAGATACAAAGCGAGCGATCCCCGTGGTCCTATTAACAGCAGAAAACTTACGAAAACATTACGGCGATCAGACGGTGCTGGACGGCGTCAGCCTGGAGGTGCGGCCCGGGGAAAGGATCGGGCTGTTGGGGCCAAATGGCAGCGGCAAAACGACGCTGTTAAAACTGTTGGCCGGTCTGGAAGAACCCGACGGCGGCTCGATCAACCGCCGATCGGACATGCAGATCGGCTATCTGGAACAACAGCCCTGTTTTAACCCGGAACAAACCGTCTGGCAGGAGGCCTTCCGAGCGGTGGAACATTGGGCCGCCCTGGGCCAAGAGGCCGTCCGGATTGCCCATCAACTCAGCCAATGCACCGACCCGCAGCAGCATCGCCGACTTGCCGCCCGTTTCGACCAAATCCACCAACTCCTCCAGCACCACCAGGCCTACCACCTGGACCGGAAAGTGGAACAGGTGCTCACTGGCCTGGGATTTGGCAAAGATCAATGGCAGCAGCCGATAGGACGGCTTTCGGGCGGGGAGCAAAGTCGCCTGCTCCTGGCCAGAGTGCTTCTGGCGCAGCATGACCTCTTGCTTCTGGACGAACCGTCCAATCACCTGGATTTGGAGATGACCCTATGGCTGGAAGAATATCTAATCAATTGTCCATCATCGCTCATCCTGGTCACCCATGACCGGTACTTCCTGGACCGAGTCTGTACCTGCATTTGGGAGCTTTTCGAGGGGAAATTAGAATCCTATCCAGGCAATTTTTCTGCCTACTGCCGACTGAAGGCCGAACGGGTCCTGGTGCAGCGACGGACCTACGAAAAACAACAAGCCGCCATCGCTAAGGCCGAGGAATTCATCCGTCGGTACTTTTACGGTCAGCGACATGCCCAGGCGGAAGACCGGCGGAAGAAACTGGCCCGGATGCATCGGGTCGAGCCGCCTAGAGAAATCCTCGGCCCACCCATGACCTTCGGCACTCCCAGCCGATCCGGCGATATTGTGCTTCGGGTGGAAGGTCTGTCGAAGGGCTTCGGCCGAGTGCTCTTCCGGGACCTTACGTTCCAGATTCTTCGGGGGCAGCGGTGGGGGATTTTAGGGCCGAACGGCTCCGGGAAGACAACACTGCTCAAATGTATCCTAGGCGAATTACCGCCCGATAGCGGGCAGGTGGAACTGGGCCACGGCGTGCGGATCGGCTATTTCGACCAACACGGCGCTCAATTGTCTGAAGAAGAAACGGTGGTGGATGCGATCCGGCCGGCTGCCGGCCACTTGGAGGCCCAGGAGCGTCGGGACCTTTTGGCCCGGTTCGGCATTACCGGCGATCGGGCCTTGCAACCGGTCCGCTTGCTCAGCGGCGGGGAACGGAACCGGGCGAATCTGGCCCGGCTGGCTGCCTTGGGCGCCAATTTCCTCCTCCTGGACGAACCCACCAACCATCTGGACCTCTGGGCCAGAGAGTCTTTGGAAAAAGCACTCCAACAGTTCCCCGGTACCGTCCTTTTTGTATCGCATGATCGATATTTCATCAACCAGGTGGCCGACCATCTCATCGTCCTGGAGTCGAACCACGTCCGGATCGTCGAGGGCAATTATGACACCTATCGGCATCTGAAGGAGACGCTGTGGGCGGAAGCGCCGTCGGCCGGCACTGCGCCCCAGCAGCCGGAAAAACCCCCTGTCAAACAGAAATCCGAGGGCCGTTCGGCCGACCAAAAACCCCGGCGCAAACGAAAGTTTCCCTACCGGAAATTGGAGGATTTGGAGGCGGAGATTTTCCAGCGGGAAGCCCGGCTGGAGGAACTCTACCAGATGCTAGCCAGTCCGGAAGTCTATCGCAGCGGCCAGCGGGTCCGGGAAGTCCAACAAGAGATTCAGGAGCAAAAAGAGGCCCTGGCCCGACTGTATGAACATTGGGAAGAGGCGGTGGAATTGGACCGGTAAAACGGTGGGAAAAGGTTACATTTTAGCCGGATAAAGAGGCCCTTGGGGGTATCTGCTTTGGAGGTCGGAGGCTTTTGAAGGTCTGGTATCTGCGTTAGATCACCGCTGGGCGGGCAGGAAAAGCGTCTCCCTCCGGCGGGCTAACATGGTACGGGAAAAGAAAATACCACCAAACGGAGCGGTTTTGAGGGGAGGAGGGGAAAACGCCACGAAAGGGGGGTGTGCTCAGCCATAGGTAGACGGTATTTTATCTACATTTACTATTTTTCCTATATTTCTTAAAATTGCTAAAATATTCATCTTTCCTAAAGCGTTTATATTGCCCATTTCCCGGTTGCCCTGACCTAAAATTGCTAAGAAGAGATTAATAACCGGGTAGGAATCGGGGCGCAAAAGGACCTAGTTTGACTGTATCTACTCGGCCGGGCCCTTACCAGATGGAGGGGCTAAAAATCGGATCGAACACTACAGATTGTGGTCCTAGTTCCCGGCAGATACAGTCAAGCTAGTCGGAAATCAGAAGTGACCGGGGAGCAGCCACATTGGTCTTTTGGGTGATTCTGGGCATCGTCATTGGAAACCTGCTATTGGGTTTTGCGCTGGCGGTGTTTTTGAATCGAAGGTATCAGACGTTGGTCCTTGGAAAGCTGGGCTTACCTTCCGAGTGCTCCACAGAGACACTTTCTCCAGGCCAAACCCCCCGGTCGGTTTCCCCTGAGCCTTCCTCCGAAGACCTGCCGGAACAGCCCGCTGGCGCTTTCGGAAAAGAAGCGGCTCCGGTCAGTCCGGAAAGACCCCCCCAAGAACTGGGGGAATACGGGGCCGGAACCACCGAAGAGGCATTTTCACCGGAAGTCTCCGGGGAGTTGCTGGAAGAGCACTTGGTCGCCCAGGAACCATCGGGAGCTCTCCCCGAAGAGCTTTCCCAGCCCTCCGCAAAGAGCGAAACGGCGGGCCAAGTCGAACCAGCGAATGAACCGGGCGATTCCCTAGGAGGAAAGCCACCCCCCTCCGTTGCCGATTGGCAATCTTCGGAGGGATCCGGTCCGGAACAAAATCTTTCCCAACCGGCTGCATCGCCTTCCGAAGAAGAACCCCTCCTCCTGGCCGACCAAAAGAAAACCGAGCCTCTGCCGCCAAAAGAGACATCCGTGTCTATACCAGAAGCGGATGCGAATTCCCGGCGGGGCGGGGAATCTTCTTCGGATGGAACGCAATCGGAGCCGATGGGCCATCAGAAGCCGGGGGGCATCTCCGCCTCGGTTCCGGAAGCACATACCGAGGTTGCCCCATCTGGGGAAAAAGGCCCCATGCTGGCTGCTCGGCATCCGGAGGAGAGCCAGACGGCAGCACAGAATTCCGGGTTGGCGGAGGATCTTCGGAGAGCAGTTCCCCCATCGGGCCAGAGCCCAAAGGCTTTAGGGGCGATACCGGAGACAGCGGAACCGGAAATACGCTCGGGCACGGAGGGATCGGAAAAACGGAGTGGATCGCACAAGCCGGCACAGACCAGCCCCTCTCCATCTCCCCCTGCGAGTCCCTCCCCGCCGGAAGAATCGGCGCCTGCTGGCCCCGCAGGAGGAAGACAGGCCGAAGAGTCTTCCTCCCGCTCGGAAACGTTCTCTTTCCAGCAAAGTGGGCCGGAGGCTTCTTTGGAACGGGCGTTGGCCCAGTGGCAGGCAGAGGCCGCCCGATATTTTGCGGAGCTTAGCAGGACCCGCACAAAAGTCCATCATTTCTCCGGCGCCCCCCAGATGGAGGAAATTCGCACCTCTTGGCAAGAAATCCATCGGGCCGGTCAGGACTATCTGGCCACGGCTCGACCGGTGCGGGAGGCATTTGGCCAGTTGGCCAATCTAACTTCCTCCATGGCCTCCGTACGCGATCATCTGAATACATTATCCGCAAAAGAAGAAGCCCTCATCGAACTCACCCAAGAGCTGATCCCCACCGCAGCGGAAGCATCCGACAGCCATCTGCTTTGTCAGCAATTGCTCCAGCATACGGATCGGCTCATGGAGGCCAATCGGAAGGTGCAGACGGCCTTGGAGGCGGCGCGGCGTGGCCCAACCGACCAAACGCCTCCTGCAGAAGTTTCCGGCCGGTTCGGGCCTGGCAGTGGCTTCCTTCTGGACGAGTCGATCCGGGAAAAGGTCGCTGCCTGGTGGGAGGAGCACCGGACGCACATGCATCGGCTTAGCGTGATCATGCTGGAGGTGGACGATTTCGCGGAGATTCAGGAAGAGTTCGGTCCTTCGTTCACCGAAGGATTGCTTCGAGCCATCGAGCGCCTGCTTGCATTGGAAAGCGGAGAGGGAGGGTTTTTGGCCCCCCTGAGTGGTCCCCGATTTGGGCTGTTTTGTGCCAACCGCTCTCTGGATCAAGCGGTGGCCGTGGCGGAGCATCTTCGGCAAACCCTTATGGCTACCCGGTTCTATCGGAAAAAGGCAGAATTGCGGATTTCCCTCAGTTGTGGGGTAACCGAGGCCACCCGGGATGACACTCCCGAGACGGTCTTGGAACGGGCCGAAGTGGCCCTTCTGCAGGCTCGACGCTACGGCAAAGGGCGCACCTTCTCCCACGACGGCTATTTCCCCATGCCGGTGCCTGCCCATCCATTGGCGATCTCGCCGAAACAGATGGAAATTTGATTCTAGTAGCAGGCGGCACGCCGGCCTCTTCTGCTTAGTTTGACTGTATCTCCCCGCCCGGCTCCTACCAGTTGTAGGGGGTAAGAATCGGATTGAACACCACAGATGGTGCTCAGCGTTCCGGGTGGATACAGTCAAGCTAGGGATCTTCGGAAATGGCAGAGGCGATAAACTCCCTGGTGTTCACCCACGTCGGTGCCCCTTGGCCCTGAAGCCTGCTAGAAATGGGGTTTCGCCAGCAGCCTCTAGCTCGTTTGGGCAGGGATGATGATTATATTTTCATGGCAAGCGGACCACCAGCACATCGTCGAACCAGGCGGCATCTTCTACGCTTTTTTGCCCCTGGGCGGACAAAAGGACCAGCAATTTGCCTACCCCTTCAGGCACTTCCACCACAGTAAACAGTTCGCTCCAGGCAGCCCCGGGCCGGTCCTCCGGGTAGGCCAGGACATCGTGGCTTTCTTGGGTCCATCGGCTTTCGGGCGTTTGCCAGCGGATGCGGAGATGGACTTGACCTTGACCGGTGCGGCGGCAGCGGGCCTGCACGGCGTACCGTTGACCAGGCTGGACCGGAATGGCTTGCAACAGGCAGCCGTTGGCAACCCCGGCCAGTTTGGCCGAGCCGGCACTCCCGGACTCCCCCTTGCCGGCTTCGGTTTGCCGATCCCACACCATGACACCTTTGGACTCTTCGGCCTGCCAGGCGGACCAGCCGACCGGCGGTCGGCCTTCCTGCCAGACCACCTGGCGACCTTCCAGGGTGAGCTTTTCGGCCCCGAAATCGCCGTTTTGCAGGAGGTTGGCGATCTGCCCGGCCGATTGCAGCCTGCTTAATTCCCTCCGGGCAAAGCAGATCGGGTCTCGGGCAAACGCCAGGGCGGCGTCACAGCCGGGCAGGGCCTCCGGCCAAGTTTGGGCTTGGACCCTGGAATGGGGCGTCGGCCACCAACGGAACTTCTCTCCATAAATCCACACATATTCATCGGCTATTTCCAGGGCGTCCCGAACATTGGCCCGGAGGCGATCCACCCGGCTGCCGCCCAGGCCGTCGATATACCAGGGCGAACTGGGCGGATTCCAATAGGCGTCCAAATAGATGCCAAAACCCACCTGCACCTGGGCGCGGTACTTGGCCCGGTTCTCCGGCGAAATGAGTTCCTGGCACCGGCCCCGGATAGCCACGGCCGCTTCGAGAAACTCGCTTCGGCTATTGTATCGGTAGGCCGACTCGCAGCCATCGACAAAAGTCATGCTCGCCGGAGCCGCATCCAACCACCCATCCAAAAACGCTGGCAAAAGCCCATAACCGCTTCCGGCCAGCGCTGGCCTGGGATCCCCATGCGCGGCGGCGTGCATATGGACGCTCAGCAGGAAATAGCAGAACAGGGTCATCTCCGGATATTCAGCGGCCAGGACTTCCATAACTTGTCGGCCTCGTTGACGGGCCTTGGCCCAATACTGATCGAACGAATGCTTTGCCGACTCCGCTTGCTGGCTGTACTGAAACTGGGCATACGGTGGCGTGTAAGGCTCCGGATCAAAGAGCAGGCCTCGGCAACCGGCCTGCTTGGCTACCCAGGCCGCTATCCGCCAATGTTCCACAATCGCCTGCCAACCCGCATCGTCGAACCAATCCACGTTGCCCGGATTGGCGCCGACGAGGATGAAATTGTCCTTTAGCCGTTCTGGCCGGCAGGCCCGTAGCTGCTCGACGGCCGACGCAAACCACTGAGGTTTCCACGGCTCGGCGTGAAACAGGGCCCGCATGGGACAGGGTTTGCCGTCGTCCCGCTGGCCGACCAGCTCCAACACGGCGCCGTCAAAAGGCCAGCGCTCCATCTGAGCTAGATGTTGGCGGAAACGTTGGGCGTCCGGATGGTCCCAGCCGGTAGCTACCAGCTTCTTGGGCCGACGCCAATCCAGCCGTTGGACCTCCGCCGTCCAACCCGCCTGGATCAACGCTGCTGCCAGGGCTGCCCAGCATACCACCCTACCAAAGACCGAATAGAAGTGTGTTTTCATGGGGAAGCCTCCTCCACCAAAGAAGTACCATGCCAGGGAGTGAGGGATCACTTACGCTGTGCGATGTTTTCATCTGGGGCCACATGGGGTCAGTATCAGTTCCCGTCTCTCCCATCGGGCCGTGGGGGAGGGACTGTGCCTTCCCCTCCTTCATCCCTCGGGCGAGAAAAGGAGCGCACCCACTCGGTTATGTGAACTTATAAGCATATTCCCCGCCGAGGGAAAGGGGAAACTCTCCGTGTGGCGGAAATCGTACCAGAAACCAGATGGAATTTCTCTTTCCGTCCGGCAGACGCAACTATGACAGGCTACCTCATTTTGTTTATAATGGGAAGCATCCTGGCGGAAAAGGGATCCCGAAATGGGCAGGCGGTTCCGATGGTTTTCCCCACCGTTCTCGCTCACCAAAATGCCGTTTTATAAGGGGTTGGGGAGGCTTGGGACGCCGGTTGTTCGTGCATCTGGCTAACTTGAGTGTATCTATCGAAAGGAATTACCACCATCTGTGGGGTTCGAGCCAATTTTACCCCCTACCAGTTGTAGGGACCTGGCCGGTGGATACAGTCACACTTAAAAATGGCTTCCAGGACAGCCTCGGAAAGCAGGTGAAAAGCCTGTCGCAAGTGACTGTCCTGGAACGTCCTTTTTCGCCGGGCTGCACAGGTATCCGGCAGGCGGATTCGGGAGAGCCTTTCGCCCACAGGAGAGGATGCTTATGTGGCAAAGAGTGTTGGCCATAGTCGGACTGCTTTTGGGTGTCGGAGCTCTTCTGGGAGCAGAATCGGCCAGATCGGCCGGGGGGCTGGAAATCGGTCCCGCTCAGGTACGCATCGACGGCCAACCGGCAGAAACCTCCAGCAGTTCGGAGTTTGGATTTTTGGTTTTGTATCGGCCGGGCGGTTCGCAAGCGGCTTTGATGCGGGGTGCGAATCGATGCGTGGTCAGTTGTACCGCTGGCCAAGCCGTGGAAATCGTTCTGCCCCTTACGTCTCATTCCCGGGAAAGCGGGAATCCATATTCCCTATCGGCTCCACGAGTTCGATTCACCTGCCGGGCTCTGGGCCTGGGCCCTGGACCGGTGGAGGTGGCTTTTGTGGGGCGGCCATCAGCCAACCAAACTCCGCCCGCCCAGTCCGAGAAACCTTCCGCCTCCGAATGGGACCCCAATAGCTTCCGGTGGCAGACCATCCAGCCGGGCCAATCCGTGGATTTGGAAGCATCTATGTCGGCTTCGGATCGCCAAGGGGAGATCGTTTTGATTGTGCGAACCCCGGGTGGCAACGAGCTGGGAGGGCTTCGCTGGGAGGACCTTCGATGGACAGTCGGAGGTGGCAGCGCCGGGGCCAGCCTGGCGGCTCCCACACCAACCCAGGTCCGCTCCATGCCGATTCCCATTTGGGCCCGGCCGGCCGATCCGAACCGGTTTCCCCCGCCGGAATTGCCCACCCCGCACCCGGCCATTCAGGAGGCCATGATCGAATGGGATTGGCGGATGCAGGACGGTCTGGACACGCCCCGATGTCCGAGCACCCTGGCCGAGGCCATCCAACGCTGTCTGGATCGGGGGGATCTATTGGTTGCCGAGCTGCAAGCGGCTGGAGAGCTTCCGTTGGAACTGGCCGAGCAGTGGAAACCACTTCGCCCCCGGTTGGCCGAGCTTCGGCAAACCGGCCGGGTGGAAGGCCCGGAAGGCCAGTCCCTCTGGCTCCAGGCCCATCGGGTCCGGCGGCAGATCGCCCAGGCCAATCCCCTGTTTCCCCGGGGGCCGATTGTCTTCGTCAAACATCCGCACAGCATCTTCAGCCATCAACTGACCCAATACACCGGCAACTGCGCCCGGCCGGGCGGCGGCCTCTTTGTGTTGGAAAAACCGGGCCAGTCTATGGACTGCCGATCGGTGACGACCGGGAAACTGCCCGTCGGAAGCTATCAGTTTGCCGATGTCTCCTACGACGGCCGCCGGATTCTGTTTTCCTATTGCCCGGTGGATCGGGCGCCGCCGAACCGAGAGGTTCATTTGGATAAACATTTCCATCTATATGAAATTCAATCGGATGGCACCGGCCTTCGGCAACTCACCAGCGGTCCCTACGACGACTTTGCCGGCCGGTACCTGCCCGACGGCCGGATCGTGTTTGTTTCCACCCGGCGGGGTGGGTTCCATCGCTGCGGACAGGGACCTTGTCCGGTGCATACGTTGGCCCTGTGCGAGGCGGACGGCTCTAACCCGCGGATTATCTCCTATCATGAGACCCATGAATGGGACCCAGCCGTGCTTGGCGATGGACGTCTGATTTACACCCGGTGGGACTACGTGGACCGAAACGCCGTGTTTTATCAGCAACTGTGGACGGTTCGGCCGGATGGCACCGATGTACGTATTTTCTATGGGAATAATACGTTCAATCCGGTAGGGATTTGGGAGGCACAAGCGGTGCCGGGTTCCCATCGGGTGATGGCCACCGCGGCGGCCCATCATGCCATGACTGCCGGTTCGGTGATTTTGGTGGATGTGCGCCGTGGGGTGGACGGCCCGGGACCGATCGAGCGGCTCACGCCGGACGCCCTGTTTCCTGAAAGCGAAATGCCGGTCATACGGGGCGACGGCCGGCCGATCTGGCATAATCCGGTCGGCGTTATTTCCCCGCCGCCCGCTATGGAAGACCACCGACGCTGGCCGGGCGCCTGTTACAAAAGTCCCTGGCCGATCTCGGAAACGTATTTTCTGGCGGCATACAGTTTCGATCGGCTCATAGGGGAACCGGACCCATGCCCGGCGAACATGTTCGGGCTGTACTGGGTGGATCGGTTTGGGAATAAGGAACTTTTGTATCGTGATCTAAATATCAGCAGTCTTTGGCCTGTGCCGCTCCGGCCCCGCCCCCGGCCGCCGGTTATTCCCTCCCAGGTCGCCTCGGGGACTACTTCCTCATCCGGCTTATCCGGCGAAGTGGGCGGGCGGGGCTCTTCCACGCTGAGGAGAGGCGACGGGGCGACTTCGGCGGACCGGTTGCCCATTTCCCTTTCTGACGCCCCTTCCGGTCCCCAGGCGACGTGGAATAATCCGGCGGAGTTGGCTCATTTGGCGGCCCGGCGGGAAGGCCTCTTTTTCCTTCAGGATGTCTATCGCAGTTGGCCGGCGCTGCCGGCCGGAGTGAAAATCAGCAGGCTTCGGGTGGTGCAGGTGCTGCCGAAAAGTACTTGGCATATCAACCAACCGACCGTGGGGCTGCCGAATGCCTCGCCAGGTCGACAGGTGCTGGGCACCGTGCCGGTGGAATCAGATGGGTCGGCCCTGTTTTGCGCTCCGGCCGGATTACCCCTAGCGTTCCAGGCCCTGGACGAACTGGGCCAGGCTGTGCAAACCATGCGCAGTATCACCTATCTGCAGCCGGGCGAAGTGGTCTCCTGTGTGGGTTGCCATGAACCTCGGGATCGGGCGCCGGAAGCTGCGTCGGCCAGAATGCCGTTGGCCCTCCGCCGGGAACCTTCTCGAATTCAGCCTGGGCCGGACGGCTCCAAACCGTTCTCCTACCCCCTGCTGGTGCAGCCGGTGCTGGATAAACACTGCCTGCGCTGCCACAACCCGGAGAAAAAAGACGGCGGCATTGTGCTCAGCGGTCAGCCTGAAGGCCGATACACGGTCTCCTACAATGTGCTGGCCCCGCGGGTACCGTATTCGGCCTGGGGCGGCAAACCGGGCGATTTCCGCCAGGTGAACAGTGAGCCGATGACCCGCCCCGATTTCTTCGGCGCTCGGGCCAGTGCCCTGGTGCAACTTTTACGCCGGGGACACTATGAGGTGAAACTTTCGGCGGAAGAATGGGACCGGCTCATTACCTGGATGGACACGAACGCCCTGTTTTACGGCACGTTTGACCCAGCCGACCAGGCACGCCAACAGCAAGGCCAGCGGATTCCCGGCCCTGCCCTCCAGTAACCCTGTTTTCTCGCCGCTTTCTCTTTATCCCCTTTGGCTCCGGGTCAAGAGAATCCGGATGAGACTTCCTGCCCCCCCTCATTGTGTCCGGCTTTTTGGGTTGTTAGAATGTTACTCGTTTGGCAGATGGAAAGAGCTTATTCTGGGAGCGCCTTGCTAGGGTTTCGTAGGAGTTTTTAAGCTATGGGAGCCGGCAAGAATCTGGTGGTGGCCCAAAGCGGCGGGCCTACCTGTGTGATCAATAACACGTTGCGCGGGATTATCGAAGCGGCCAGGGATTTCGAAGCCATCGGCACGGTCTATGGCGCCCGGCACGGCATTGAAGGGGTGCTCAAAGAAGAGCTATTGAACCTGTCGGCCCAGCCGGTCCAGGAAATTGCCCTGCTGCGCACCACGCCGGTGGCCGGTTCCATTGGCACCTGCCGGTACAAACTCAGAGAAACCCAACAGGAGGATTTCGAGCGGGTCATCGAGGTCTTCAAGGCCCACCAGGTGGGCTATTTCCTTTACATCGGCGGCAACGACTCGATGGACACGGCCAACAAGATCGCCCAGTTGGCCCATAAGCGGGGCCTGGACCTTGTGGCCGTCGGTGTGCCGAAAACCATCGACAACGACGTGGGTGATTCGGAGTTTCGGCTGATCGACCATACGCCCGGCTACGGGTCGGCGGCCAAATACTGGATGCACATGGTGCAATCGGCCAACGAGGAGAACGCCGGTTCTTGCCCGGCCGATCCGGTCCTGGTCATGCAGGCGATGGGGCGGAAAATTGGGTTTATTCCGGCGGCGGCCCGGCTGGCCGATCCCGACCGGGAAATGCCCCTGCTGATCTATCTGGCCGAAAGCCAGGTGCCCGCCGAGCAGATCGCCGATCAGACAAGCGACCTGCTCCGTCGGCACGGCCGATGCATGATCGTCGTCTGCGAGGGGTTCGACGTGAGTTCGCTGCCGGAGGCCAAGGTGTTCGATCTCCCGGAAGTCAAGGCCTTTGTCCAGACGGCGGATGTACGGGATGCGTTTGGGCATAAGTCCTACGGATCGGCCACGCAATCGGTAGCCCAGGTCCTGGTGAACTACTTGAACCGGGTGGGTTTGCCGGTCAAAGGGGCAGCCCGTGGCAATGTGCCCGGCACCGATCAGCGCCATTCGATGGCCTACGCCTCGGTGGTCGATCTGGAAGAAGCGTACCAGGTGGGGCGAAAGGCGGTGGAATTGGCCGCCCGCGGGGAAAGCGGCTACATGGCCACCATCCTCCGGGAACCCGGCGCCGCCTATCAAGTCCGGTACGACAAAGTGCCGTTGGCTGAGGTGGCCAATAGTGAACGATGTTTCCCGAAAGCCTGGATCGCTCCCGGCGGCACCGATGTTACGGATGATTTCGTCCGGTATGCCCGGCCGCTGGTGGGCGACGATATGGTCACGTTGCCGCTGGTCGGCGGCCGACACCGCATGACCCGCTTTGAGCCGATCTACGCCGAGCAAAAACTGCCGCCTTACATCCCCCAGGCAGATCGGAAAAAATAACTTCCTCCGTAGGGTACCGCAGAAAGGTAGATCAAAATCTGTAACATTTTAGCCGAATGGAGGAGCAGGAATGACACATTACCCCTTCCATTCGGCTAAAGTGTGCCCCAAACCTTTTGGGAAACTTCGACGTATCGTTGGTTGCTATGCTTGTGTGGAGGAGCCATGTTCGACCTGACGCCAAAGCATGAGTTTTTTGTCGGCATCGACTCCGACGGATGCGCCTTTGACACGATGGAATTGAAGCATAAAGAATGCTTCATCCCGAACACGATCAACTATTGGAACCTGCAGGGCGTGAGCAAATACGCCCGGGAGGCGGCTGAGTTCGTCAACCTGTATTCGAAAAGCCGAGGAATCAATCGGTTTCCGGCCCTGATCGAAACGCTGGAGTGGCTTCGGCGTCGGCCAGAAGTGAAGGCCCGGGGAGTCAAAATCGAGATTCCCGAATCCTTGCGGGCCTGGGTCCGGGAAGAAACCAAACTGGGCAATCCCGCCCTGGAAAAGAAGGTCCAGGAGACGGGCGACCCCGGACTTCGCCGAACCCTGGAATGGTCTAAGGCGGTTAATGCAGCCGTGGCCGCCATGGTGCGCGGCGTGCCGCCGTTCCCTTATGTCCGGGAAAGTCTGGAAAAGCTGCGGGACAAGGCGGATATTATTGTCGTGTCGGCCACCCCACATGAAGCCCTCCAGCGGGAATGGGAGGAACATAACCTGACGCAATATGTGGCGGCCATCTGCGGCCAAGAGATCGGCACGAAAAAGGAGTGCTTGGCCGTGGCCCGAAAATATCCGCCCCGCCACAGCCTAATGATCGGCGATGCACCGGGCGATTACGAGGCGGCCAAGGCGAACGGCACCCTGTTTTTCCCCATCAATCCGGGCCGGGAAGAAGAAAGTTGGCGACGCTTCTACCAGGAGGGGCTGGATCGGTTCCTCAGCGGCACTTTCGACGACGCCTATCAACAAGAACTGTTGGACGAGTTCGAGCGGTGCCTGCCGAATCGGCCTCCTTGGCCGGTGGATCCGGAACCGTAACGTTTGGAACACGTTATCCGAGTGGAGAGGACTCTTTTCCCTCTCCCCGGCCGTCGAGAGGGTCAGGGTAAGGGGCGGATTCCCTCTCCCTCGGCGGGAGAGGGTCAGGGTAAGGGGCGGATTCCCTCTCCCTCGGCGGGAGAGGGTCAGGGTGAGGGGGACACAAAAATGGCCAGTCGGCTTCTCTTTTTCCCCTCACCCGGTCAGGCTGACCCCTGGCCGGCCTCTCCCGCAAGGGGAGAGGCAAGTATCGGACCTGACAAGCAGGCCCCTCCAACGGCATCTTCATTCGGGTAAAATGTTAACAAAATATCTCTGGAAAATCTCGAAGGAGAGGAACCCATGATGGCTGAGCTGTGCGATTTTGGGTTGATCGGTTTGGCAGTGATGGGGGAGAACCTGGCGCTGAACGTGGAAAGCCGGGGCTACCGGGTGGCCGTCTTTAACCGGACGGTCAGCAAGGTGGATGATTTTTTGGCCGGGCGGGCCAAGGGGAAGAACATCGTCGGCTGCCATAGTCTGGAGGAGTTTGTGCAGGCGCTCCGGCGGCCACGGCGGGTGATGCTAATGGTCAAGGCCGGCCCGGCCGTCGATGAGTTCATCGAAAAGTTGATTCCCCTTCTGGAGCCGGGCGATGTGATCATCGACGGCGGCAACACCCACTTTGCCGACACCGAACGCCGGACCCAATACGTGGAGTCTAAAGGACTTTTGTACATTGGTACAGGAGTCTCCGGTGGCGAAGAAGGCGCCCTGCGAGGCCCTAGCATCATGCCCGGCGGCAGCGAAAAGGCCTGGCCCCTGGTCGAACCCATCTTCAAAGCCATTGCCGCCAAAGTCGGCCCGAACAAGGACATCCCTTGCTGCGAATGGATCGGCCCGCGCGGCGCCGGCCACTACGTCAAAATGGTCCATAACGGCATCGAATACGGCGATATGCAACTGATTGCCGAGGCCTACTGGATGCTCAAGCACGCCCTGGGCCTCTCGAACGCCGAACTCTACGACGTCTTCGATCAGTGGAATCGGGGAGAACTCAATAGTTATCTGATCGAAATTACACGGGATATTTTTAGCGTCCGGGACGACGAGACCGGCCAAGACCTGGTGGATGTAATCCTGGATACCGCCGGGGCCAAAGGGACCGGCAAATGGATGAGTCAGTTGGCCCTGGACCTGGGCGTACCGAGCACGCTGGTCACCACGGCCGTCTATGCCCGGAGTCTCTCGGCCAGGAAGGAGGAGCGGGTGCGGGCCAGCCAACTGCTTCAGGGGCCATCGGGCCAGTATCCGGGTGATAAACAAAAGTTTATCGAAGACATCCGCCAGGCTCTGTACGCCTCGAAAATCTGTAGCTACGCCCAAGGCTTCGTCCAACTCCGCGAAGCGGCCAAAGAATATCAGTGGCCCCTTAACTACGGCCAAATCGCTCTCCTGTGGCGTGGCGGCTGCATCATCCGGGCTGTGTTCCTCGAACGGATCAAAGAGGCCTTCGACGCCGAGCCCGACCTGGAAAATCTCCTCTTTGCCCCCTATTTCCGGGAGGCGGTCCAGCGGGCGCAGCCAGCCTGGCGCCATGTAGTCGTCACGGCCACGGAGCTGGGTATCCCGATACCGGCTTTCATGACCGCCCTGAGTTATTACGACAGCCTGCGGAGCGAGCGTCTGCCGGCCAACCTCCTGCAGGCCCAACGGGATTACTTCGGCGCCCATACCTACGAACGGGTGGATAAACCCCGAGGGCAATTTTTCCACACCGAATGGCTGGAAAAACGTCGGCCGCCGAAGCCATAACCCCCGAAGTCCTAAGCGTTCCGAAATCGTACCATGTTAGCCGAATCGAGGGGCGTGCTAGCCAGGCCTGATGGATGCCCCATTGGAGGTTACTGCCACGGAAGGGGGAATCCGGTTATTTGAGGGTGTCCGCAAATTCGCTTTATCTAACTCTTTGCAGCATGAATAGATATAGCAAACTCCCATGTTTAAATTGGGGGCGGACGGGTGGGAGTCGGTTCTAAGGCGGAACTGCCCGGCTTGGGGCAAGCAGTACCCTTCGAATTTCCGGACACCCTCGGTGTTTTCCTGGATTCCTGCTTTTGCAGGGATGAGACGGCCGAGCCGTCCACTCGGCTAAAGTGCTACCTTTTTCTTCTGGTCAGGCGATAGGTTTTCCCCTGGCAGAGCACCGGATTTCGGTCCCCCTTGTTGGCTCTAAGTGCGTAAAGGAACATAAGATAGGATATCCCGGATCGGATCGCTTAGAAAACGGGAGAACTCCTATGGTGTACGGTGCTTTGGACAATCCAGGGCCGGATCGGGGGATAGCTGGCGACGATTGGACCGGCAGAGTGCTGGGGTTGCTTCGGGAGATCTGGGAGCAGGGCGGTCGGGGAGAGCAACCAGAGGAGTATTTGGCGCGGCTTTTGCCTCGATTGGCCGGAGCAACCGGCGCCGAGATGGTGGCTCTGGTGGTGGGTGTGGAAGGGCGGTGGGAGATGGCGGGTCAGACCGGCCCGGTTCGGCCCTTACCGGACGTCTTGCTAGGAACCGCTTTAGACCAGGAACAGGCGCAAACCGATGGGCAGCACTGGCTGGTTATTCCGTTGGCCACCCGGCAGACGCCGCCGGCTGCATTGGCAGTATACTTTGCTCAGGCAGTGCCCGGCTGGGCGCAGGGGGTTCTGCAGCAGGCCGGGCCTCCGTTGTATCAGGCATGGCAACGTCTGTGCACATTTCAGCAGGCTCTCCAACGGGTGGACCGGTTACAAACGCTTTTGCAGATTGCCACCCGATGGAATCAGACCCAGGAATTGGAGACCTTGTTGGTTCAGATGGCCGAGGCAGCGACCCGGTTGATGGAGTGCGATCGGGCCAGCATTTTCCTATGGGATCGGGCCACCCGGAGTTTGGTAGGTCGGCCTGCGCTGGGGATGCCCGGCGGAGAACTGCGCATTCCGGATGACCGTGGGGTGGTCGGCCAGGTGCTTCGGACGGGTCAACCTCTGCGAGCGGACGCCCAATGGCATCCCGATTGGATCGACCATCAGGTGGATGCGGCGACTGGGTACCGGACCCGCAGTGTGTTGGCCGTCCCGCTGCGAAGCCGAACCGGAGAAATCTTCGGCGCGTTTGAATTACTGAACAAGCATTCTGGCCGATTCACTGCCGACGACGAGTCGGCGCTGGAGGAACTGGCGGCCCAGGCGGCTGTGGCTCTGGAAAATGTGCGGGATCGGCAGCAGCTGATTTCTGCCCAACGGCGGTTGGCCGAGGCCGCTCGGGAAGGAGCGGAACTATTGGGCCAAAGCCCGGCCATTCAGGCCATCCGGGCCAGTATCCAGCGGATCGCCCAGACCGATTTGCCGGTGCTTATTCTGGGGGAAAACGGCACGGGCAAAGAGGTGGTCGCCCGGGCCATCCATCTCCACAGCCCCCGGCACGACAAACCCTTCCTGGCCGTCAACTGCGCCGCCATTCCGGACACGTTGGCCGAGAGCGAACTATTCGGCCATGAAAAGGGCGCCTTTACCGATGCCCATCAGAGTCGGCCGGGCAAATTTGAACTGGCCGCCGATGGCACCCTGTTTCTGGATGAAATCGGCGATCTGAGTCTGGCCATCCAGGCCAAACTCCTCCGGGTCCTGGAGGAAAAGGTGATTGTGCGGGTAGGCGGCAGTCGGCCGATTGCCACCGGCGCCCGGGTCATTGCCGCCACCAATCAGGACCTGGCCGACTTGGTTCGGCGTCGGCAGTTCCGGGAGGATTTGTTTTATCGGTTGAATGTGGTCAGTTTGCAGTTGCCGCCGCTGCGGGATCGGCCGGGCGACGTCATGCTTTTGGCCGAACACTTTTTGCAGGAGTTTTGTCGGCGGGCAGGCCGTCCGGTGCCTCGGTTTTCGCCGGAAGCCCGTGCTCGGCTGGAAAGCCACTCATGGCCCGGCAATGTACGGGAACTGCGGAACCTGATGGAGCGGTTGGCCTACCTAGGCCCCAGTGATGTGATCGAAGCCGGTGATCTTAGTTTTATGCTTTTGCCCAGTCCGAGGGACACTCTGGCCGTCGAAGCCAATCTGCCGCTGGCCGAGGCCACCGCCCGGTTCCAGACCGCCTATATCCGCCGATGCATTGAGCGGGTCGGCGGCAACATGACCCTGGCCGCCCAACAGCTCGGACTGCATCGATCCAATCTTTACCGCAAAATGCGCCAATTGGGCATGTTGGACCAGCTAACAGAACAATAGCCCCCAGGTAGGAGAAGACTAGCCCCCTAGCCGGAGTGCGAAAGCCCCCTATGGACAACAAAGGACCTTCCGCTGCAGGTCGGCTTGTGGTGGCCGGGGTGCCGGTTCGCTTACCCCCGCTGCAGGAGTATTGGGACTGCCACCAATGCGCCCAGTGCTGCTACGGGACCGAGATTCTCCTGGACGAGGAGGACCTGGCCAAGCTCCAACGCCAGGGCTGGGACCGCCATCCGGACTACCGGGGCATCCGGCTGATCCGGCGGGTTGGGCTCTTCGGAGGGCGGTATCGGCTAGCCCATCGGCCGGATGGAACCTGTGTCTTTTTGTTACCGGATGGGCTGTGCCGGATTCATCGGGATTTCGGCCTGGAAGCCAAACCGAAGCTGTGTCAGGCGTTTCCGTTTCAAACCGTTCCGGAGCCGGACGGCGCGATGGTGGTGGTTCGGCGGAGTTGTCCCTCGGCTGCTGCGGGCCTAGGGCGACCGGTCCTGTTGGATCGGGCCGATCTGCAGCAGGCCCTTCAGGCCAGGCCGCCTGCTCCGCCGCTTCGCCAGCCGCCAGAAATCGTGCCGGGGCATCGGCTCGCTTGGCCGGACACCCTTCGGGTAACCGATTGGGTGGAACGGTTGTTTCGGGATGAACATTACCCCTTGGTACGCCGGGCGGTGCATGGGACTATATTTGCCGAGCTTTTGGGGCAATGTCGGCCTGCCCGGCTCAACAGAGCGGATCTGGCCGAACTGCTCGATCTGTTGGCCCAGGAGGCCATTCGGGAAGCAGGCCGGTACTTCCAGGAGCGTCGGGCGCCGGATCGGCCCGCCCAGATGCTCTTTCGCCGGATTGCCGCGGATTATGTACGCCTGCACCCACGGATTCGGCTCCGGCGGTGTTGGCGGCATCGGTGGTGGTGGATTCGGACGGCATGGCGGTTGGGCCGGGGCCATGGCCAACTGCCTCCTTTGGAGGAACAATGGCCAGGGGCTTCCCTGGAGGCTTTGGATCGGGCACTGGGACCGCTCAGCCCGGAGGTGCTTCGGCCCTTGGAGAAGTACTTTACGGCGGCTGCCTGTTGCCGGGCGTACAGTTTGCTCACCCGGCCCGGTTGGACGCTGGTAGAAGCGATTCGGGCTTTGGTGATGGAGTATCCGGTGGGGATGTGGCTGGTGCGGTTTTCGGCGCCGGATCAGCCGCCTACCGTCCAGGATGTCATCGAAGCCGTGGTGGCTTTAGACCGGGGGGAACGGTTGGCAGCGCTGGCCGGGGGGGCCCATCGCCAACGGATTGGGCTTTTGGCCCGGCTGGGCGAAATACCCCGATTGATCGCCTGGTACGGACGGTAAGCGACGAACGCTCGCCGAATTCCGTCCCCTAAACCCGTATGACTATCGGTATGACTGAACCCCATCCGATACCACCCGGTGGAGAGGACCAAAAAATCTACCGGGTTCCCTCCACCGCTGGCACCATGGGGACCCCCTGCTCCAACAAAGGGGGACACCCCCGAAAAATCTGCCGGATTCCCTCCAAAAGGGCAGCCGGGCGGCGCCCCGAACCGGGTGGACACCCCCGAAAAATCTGCCGGATTCCCTTCCCCAAACCGGAATGACTGGAATCCACTTAAGATGCATACAGCGTGCCCCGAAAGGGGGCATAAGAACTTCCCGCTTGGTTTGGGGTTTAACAATATAGAAAGGCCAGGGCCCAGGCCTAAGGATGGTTTTTTCTTTTGCTCTTTTTCAGCGGAAAGGAGAACAATTATGCTGCGCCTGCGAGGGGAAAAAATTGTGCTCCTAGTAGGGTTGGTGCTGGGTTTGATCGGCTGGGGGAGGGGGCTGCAAGGGGCCGAAGAGAAAAAAGAAGGCCCTCCCGGGGCGCCGGGAATGGCCCTCCCAAAAGCTCCGGAGGGCATGTACTATTTTCCCGCCCCCTATTGGAACCTGGGCCGCCCGGATGTCCAAAAAGAGCTCGAACTCCTGCCCGATCAGATCGAAAAACTCAAACAGCTCAGCAAGCGATACTGGGAACAACAACAGGAGTTTTATAAAGGGGGGATCGACTGGAGCAAGTTGACGCCCGAACAGCGCACCGCCAAATGGAAAGAGGTCTCCGACCGGATGAAACAATCGCAAGACGAGATCCGCAAAGAGATCGAAAAGATTTTGATGCCTGCCCAGATTGCCACGCTTCAAGACCTTCAGTTTCGCCAAATGGCTACAGGATATCTTTGGTCTCCCCAGATCGCCGAGAAAATCGGTCTGACAGAACAGCAAAAGTCCCAACTCAACCAGCTCCGACAAGAATATCAAGAAAAACAAGCCCAACTCATGCGAGAATTGGCAGAAAAACAACTGAATATCCTGACTCCCGAACAAAAGGAAAAACTCAAACAAGAAGTCCCAAAATGGATGAGGTACTAAAAGAAAAGAAAGGAAAACGGCCATGGGCGGGAAGGGCAGTTGGTGGGCTGGTGGGCTGCTGATCGCAACGGCGGTCCTCTGGGCAGGGCATCCGGCCCGAGGTGCGGAAAATCCACCTCCTCAGCAGCAACCCGGTTCGGGGTTTCGGATCAACATCCTCCGAGCCGAGGGCCGAGTCTTCTCCGGCGAGCAAAATCAACCTCAGGAACTCCAGCCAAGACACGGTTTTCGGGTGGCCCAGCCGGAATTGCTGCCCCTTCCCGGTTTCTACATGCTCCGGATGGAAAACGTGCAAAAGGAATTGAACCTGACGCCGGAGCAATTGGCCCAGCTTACTGAGCTCAGCAAAACCTACTCCGAGCAAGTTCGGGCCGATCAGGAACTCTGGAAAGACTGGCAGAAGATGAGTCCGGAAGAGCGGTCGGCCAAAGCCGCCGAACAACGCCAACGCCACGCCCAACGGGTTCAACAGGTGCGGGAACAAGTCGAAAAAATCCTCCAACCCCAGCAACTCCAGACCCTCCAGCAGATCATGCTCCGGACGCATGGTTTCTGGGTGCTGTATCATCCCCAGGCCCAGGAAAACCTCGGTCTTACGCCAGAGCAAAAACAACAGCTTGCCGAAATCCGCCAAAAAATGTTCGACGAAATCCAGGAGGTCCAAAGAAAAGCCTTTGAAAAGGCCTATGCCGTTCTGCAAAAGGAGCAACAAGAAAAGCTCCTCCAGGAGGTTCAAAAGCGGACCCATTAAAAACCGGGGGCCGAGGTGGTAGGTCTCCCGCCGCCAAATCCTCTACAGGAAATAAGGAAAGGCCGACATCCCGTCGGCCGTTTTCTTTTGGGTAACAGTGGCGCCGAATGGGGGGTTTCTCAGAGGCTGTCCCGAAAATCTATTTTGAGCCGGGATGTACGGACCAATGGGCGGCCTCAGACTGCCAAAAACACTAATTTGACTGTATCTACCCGGCCAAGCCCCCACTTGTAGGGGGTAAAAATCGGCTCAAACCCAACAGATTGTGGTCATTACTTCCGGTAGATACAGGCAAGCTAAAAAGTTACCTTTTTTCTGCTCTCCTCTGGACAACGGCAGCAAAGGGTGTTAAGCTTTGCTTTATTCGGCATTAAATTGCCGATTATTCTTTCGGAAAGTGCCTGTTTTTCCGGCGCCAAAAATACCTAAAATCGGCAAAAATACCGAAATTTTACCTATTTTAGGATATTTTTGGAGAAAAAAAGCCTTCAACTTCGGCAAAATTGCCAATTCTTCGTAGTCCTTTTTCCTTTCCCTGTATTCTAGCGAGGAGTCCTATGAAAACCCTTTCCATCGAGGCCAAATTGAACCAGTTTATGGAGGAAATTGTCCGTAAAAACCCCCATGAGCCGGAGTTCCATCAGGCCGTCCGGGAAGTCGCCGAAAGCCTCTTCCCCTACCTGGAAGCCCACCCCATCTACCAGGCCGAGCGAATCCTCCAGCGGATCGCCGAACCGGAACGGGTCGTCATGTTCCGGGTGGCCTGGGTCGATGACCGCGGCGAGATTCAGATCAACCGCGGGTATCGTGTCCAAATGAATAGCGCCCTAGGGCCTTACAAAGGCGGCCTGCGGTTCCACCCCACCGTGAATCTCAGCATCCTGAAGTTTTTAGCATTTGAACAGGTGTTTAAAAATAGCCTCACCACCCTCCCCATGGGCGGCGCCAAAGGCGGAAGCGACTTCGACCCCAAAGGCAAAAGCGACCGCGAAGTCATGAGCTTCTGCCAAAGCTTCATGAATGAACTCTATCGCCATATCGGCCCCTTGACCGACGTGCCCGCCGGCGACATCGGCGTCGGCGTCCGGGAAATCGGTTATCTTTTCGGCCAATACAAGCGGCTTACCGGCGAGTTCAGCGGTGTTCTTACCGGCAAAGGCTATGGCTGGGGCGGCTCGCTCATCCGGCCCGAAGCCACCGGTTATGGCAACGTCTATTTCGTTCAAGAGATGTTAGCTACCCGCGGGGAGTCCGTCAAAGGCAAAATCGCCGTCGTCTCCGGCGCCGGCAATGTCGCCCAATACACCGTGGAAAAACTCATCGAACTCGGCGCTAAGTGCGTTACCCTATCCGATTCCGGCGGCTTCATCTACGACAAGGACGGCATCGACCAGGAAAAGCTGGAGTTTGTCCAATGGCTGAAAAACGAAAAACGAGGCCGGATCAGCGAGTACGCCGAAAAATACCGCTGCGAGTACTATCCCGGCCAAAAGCCCTGGGGCGTGCCGTGCCAGATCGCCCTGCCCAGCGCCACCCAAAACGAATTGGACGAAGAGGATGCCAAAACGCTCGTGAAAAACGGCTGTATCTGTGTGTCGGAAGGCGCCAACATGCCTTCCACTCCAGGAGCCATCGAGGTCTTCCGGCAGGCAAAGATTCTGTTTGCCCCTGGCAAGGCGGCCAATGCCGGCGGCGTGGCCGTCTCAGGTCTGGAAATGGCCCAAAACGCCATGCATCTTTCCTGGACACGCCAAGAAGTCGATCAACGCCTTCAACAGATTATGCATAAAATCCACGAAACCTGCTGCCGATATGGCCGAAAAGACGATGGCCATGTCGATTACGTCGATGGCGCCAATATCGGCGGTTTTGTGCGGGTGGCTAACGCCATGCTCGCCCAAGGCGTCGTGTAACCGGATGCCTGGTCATCCATCCAGTCCCGTTGTGGAAAAAAACATGCAAAAAATCGAAAACCCAAAGACGCCCGTTGTATAACCGACTCGTTATCTGGGTATCCGTCGAAAAGCACACGCAAAGAGATCGAAAGCAACCGGAGGGCCTCGTCTAACTGGCCCGCTGGAGAATTCGGCGGCTGCCGAAAACCTATCCCGCCCCCGGGAAACATACCCCGCAAGGGGCTTCCAGGACGTCCCTCGGACGTCCTTTTTTATTGCGCCGGCGGCCTAGTGGTTAAGCCCCACCTACTCGGACGTGGCTTTTTATTGGGCCCTTCTTCCGTCGGCAGGGTGTCGGAAGGTACTCTGCCGGCCCATTGGGAAATAGGGAAAAACTTTGGTATAATCGTAGAAAACCTCCTTCCTCTGGATGACTGCTGTTTTGCCCCTGCGTGGCCTGCCCATGGGATTCCCGCTGAAAATGATTTTCCTGTGATCTTGGTTTCTCGAAAGGAGATTTCCCAATGCGATGTCAGCTATGGGTGAGAGTGGTGCTAGTCGGTGGTCTTGGTGTGGTGGGGGCCATTTCGGCCTGCCGGGTGCTCGGTGCGGAACCGAAAGCTGAGCCGCCGGCCCAAATGGCCAAGCCGCGGGCTTTAGTCGGGGCGTATTATTTTGACGGGTGGGCCGGTCGCCACCGAATGGCCGACGATCCTAAGGAGCCCTGGGCCAAAGACGCCCCCACACATCTAACCCGCCGAATGGTCGAAGAGTTTGCCGACCGAAAGCCCTTGTGGGGCTGGCGGGACGACACCCTGCCGATCATGGAGCGGCAAATCGACCTGGCCGCCGATCATGGCGTCGGCTTCTTCGCCTTCTGTTGGTACTGGCATCCCAAGCAGGAAGACATCGACAACGATCCCAAGCACACCGGTCTGCGACTGTTTCTGGAGGCCAAAAACAACCATCGGATGCAGTTTTGTCTGCTGGTCGCCAATCATGCGGGTTTTTTGATCACTACGCCGGAAAACTGGCGAAAAGCCGCCCAGGTCTGGCTACCGTATCTAAAACATCCCCGGCATCTGCGGGTGGGCGGCCGACCGCTGCTGATCATTTTCAACCCTGCCGACGGTTGCAAAGAAGGCCTTCAGGCGGTGCAAGAAGTGGCCAAGCAGGCCGGTCTGCCCGGGGTGGCTATTGCCGCCTGCGGCTCCGGCGATCCGAAAATCGGGTACACCCATCGGACGTACTACAACATTGTTCCCGGCTATGCGGCCGGCAGCCAGGCCCGCAAATACCAGGAACTGGTCGAAGCCCACCAAAGGGCCTGGCACGGGACCACGGAACAGCCGTTTATCCCCCAGGTTACCGTGGGCTGGGACAAACGGCCCTGGGAAGAAAAGGGCACCCAAGCCCCGCAGGCCGGTTACTACTATCCCGACCACACCCCCGAAGCTTTTGCCCAATTTTTAGAATCCGCCATCCGGTGGATGGACCAAAACCCGGATAAAACCACGGCGGAACGGCTCCTTCTGATCTACGCCTGGAATGAACTGGGCGAAGGCGGCTACTTGGTCCCAACCGCCGGCGACCCCACGGCCAAATACCTCCAGGCAATCCGCTCCGTGGTCTTCCAAACCCGCCAAGGCCAATGAGCTTTCGCCGAATCCCGGCAAAATTCCGATTTATCAACCGGAGCGTCTCGGAGGACTCAAAAGATGGCCAAACGCACTGATCTGGCTTGTTTTGGCTGTTTTCGTAGGGAATGGGGCATTCTGAGGGCGCTGATCTTAGGGTGCTTGGGTGCCGGGAGTTTTTTAGCACAGGCATGGGCTGATTCGCCCGCGGAGCCACCCGCCGCTCCGAAGAAACCCCACCCCGCTTTGGGCATGAATCTGGCCGGGCCGGCCGACTGGAATACGGAACTCCCGTTTGTGGACGTGTTTCGGATGTCCAGGCCCTGGGTCAGCCAGCAAAAGGGACAACCCTGGGGCAAAGGCCCGCCGTTGGAACTGGACCAGTACGGCTGGGTCAAACGCCTGGCGCCGGACTGCTGGGCAGAAACGCCGTTTTGCACTATCCAAGGCGGCCATTATCCCTCCGGCCAATACACCGTCTTCTACGAAGGCCGGGGAAAACTCGATTTTTGGGGCGCCGCCCACATGGTAGACCAACAGCCCGGACGCATCCGGATTCAGGTCGATTCCCAAAAAGGCGGCTTCTTTCTCCGTCTGCTGGAAACCGATCCGAACGATTACGTCCGCAATATCCGGGTGATCATGCCGGGGTTTGAAAAGACGTATGAGAAAGAACCTTTTCATCCGGAGTTTTTGCGGCGTTGGCGGGGCATTCGCTGTTTCCGGTTCATGGACTGGATGCACACGAACGGCTCCGAGATTCGACGGTGGGAGGATCGGCCCACGCCGCAGCATGCCACCTTCTCCGCCAAAGGCGTGGCCCTGGAGTGGATGATTGAGCTTTGCAACCGCCAGCAGGCCGACGCCTGGTTCTGTATGCCCCATCTGGCCGACGACGATTATGTACGCCGCTTTGCCCAGATGGTCAAAGATCGGCTCGATCCGAAACTGCGGGTCTATATCGAATATTCCAATGAGGTGTGGAACGCACAGTTTCCGCAAACCCGCTACAGTTGGGAAAAGGCCAAGGAACTGGGCTTGGGGCCCAAAGAGCGCCCCTGGGAAGGCGGCGCTATGTTCTACGCCCGAAGAAGCGTTCAGATCTTCAAAATCTGGCAGGAGGTCTTCGGCGGCACAGACCGATTGGTCCGGGTCATCGCCTGGCAAGCCGGCAACCAGCATTGGATGGAAAAGATCGTGCTTCCGTTTGAAGACGCCTGGCGGCATGCGGACGCCTTGGCCATTGCCCCCTACGTCTGGATGAACATCCCCAAACAAGGAAAAGAACCTACCGCCGACCAGGTGGCCCAGTGGACGGTGGAGCAAACCCTGGATTACCTGGAAAAAGTTTCCCTGCCACGGGCCATCGACGCTATCCGGCGATCCAAAAAGGTAGCCGACAAATTCGGGCTTCTGCTGGTGGCTTACGAAGGCGGCCAGCACATGGTGGGCGTGGCCGGCGGCGAAAACAACGAAGCACTTACCCGATTGTTCCACGCCTGTAACGCCCATCCCCGCATGGCCGACATCTACCAAAAATACTACCAGGCCTGGACCGAAGCGGGCGGCGATCTGTTCTGCTATTTCAGCTCGGTAGGGCGATGGACCAAATGGGGCAGTTGGGGCATCCTCCAATGGTACGACGAAGACCCCCGCCAATCGCCCAAATTCATGGCCACCATGCGATGGGCACGCCAATTGGGCCAAAACGTCTTCCTGCCCGAGTGAACCGATCCGGGGACGCTGTCCCGAAACTCCTTTTTAGCCCGGATAGCCGGCCATCGGGCAGCCTCCCAACTTCGAGAACCCCGACCAAAAGATGGTTGGATAAAGCAGAAGGTGTTGGTAGCAATCAAGTGTGATCTTCCGGGAGTCGATCTCGGGACAGCTTCTGCACAGCGGCCGGTTTTCATCCCCTGCTGCGCCCGCAGAGAAGATGATCTTTTGTTCTGCAATAGGGTCCCAGAAGTTATTCCACCGGTGCCGGCGTGGGAGCAAGGCCGGGGCGTTTCGGTTTCGGCTCCCTGGGAGGCCCAAGCATATCTTTGTCCAGAAGCACCCGGCCTCGCAGACCGTCATCTCCCGGCAAGCGGAACCCCACTTCCACCGGATCGCCCATGTCGAAGCGGAACTTGAGCCGGCCCGACTCCTGACTTGCCCGCCGGGCGAGCTCCGCCTTCTGGATGGTTTTCTTCTGCGGCAGAGCAAACACAATCCGATTGCCCGAGCCCGGCACATCCAGGATATAAACCGTCTCGAACACATCCTGATAGGTGCGGATCATGGAGTCGTAGAGGGGATTGGAGGCCCGGCTCCAGATATTGCCTACGACCAAGCCGCCCGGCGTCAGCGCCCGCCGGCAGGCTTGCAGGAATTCCCGGGTGGTCAAAGGCGGTGGGACATTGTCGGCCCCAAAGGCGTCCAGAAAGATCACATCGTACCGGAGCTTCGTCTCTTCTATGTACTTTCGTCCATCCTGCACAAAAGCCCGCAGGTTCTGGTCCTCCTGAAACCCGAAGAACTTTTTGGCCGCCGTGACCACCTCCGGGTCCAGTTCTACCACATCGATTTTTAGCCGGGGATAGTAGTGGTGGAGGAAACGGGGAATGGTTCCGCCGCCCAGGCCGACGATCAGCACCCGCTCCGTCCGCTCGGCCAACAAAAGCCCCACCGGCATGGCCCGTGCATAGGGCAACTCCACATGCGCCGGATCGCCCGGTTTGACCACGCTCTGCCGAGCCCCCCACCGCTCGAACCACAACGTGCGCAGCCCCTGAGCATCCTCGGTCACCAAAATATAGTTGTAGGGCGACTTTTTTTCCCAGAGGACCTTCTGGTCCGGATACTCTTGCCCCCCCGCCAGCGATAAAAAGGTGTTTACAATTCCCAGCCAGAAAGCCCCTAAAAAAAATTGCCAACCGAATAACCCATATCCTCCAAGGTCTGGTTTGCCGGGCAACCGGCAATGGGATTGCCCGAGCTGCCGGTGAGAGGTCCCATCTGCTCTGCCTCTGGGGTTCATTCTTGAAGCAAAAATCGATGATAAGACGTGGCGGTGGTGTTTTCGGCTGGGCAGAAACATGCGTTCTATCCATGTGGGTTTTCCTTTCTCTACAGTCCTGAGAGAGTTTTGAAAAAGGCGGGCCATTCGGGCTACAACATAGCCCTCCTGTTGCTTTTTCCTAGAAAAACCTTGGGGGAAGGAGCTTTCGATCGTTACTTTTGGATTCTACCCCCGAGCTTCTCGTGTTCCAAGGGCTTAGGAAGGTGTCTCTGGAAAATCAGGAAGAGGTGAGATTTTAGCCCAATGAAGGGGGGATGTGTCACTGCAGCGTAAACAGGAATCCCGCCGACTTCTGCCACTCAAATCCCCCTTGTATGTCATTCCCGCGAAAGGGGGAATCCAGTTGTTTTTTTCTGGGTTCCTGCTTGCGCAGGAATGACACGGGGGCCCCTCACCCGGCTTCACTTCACTCCGCCGGCCTCTCCCGCAAAGGGGAGAGGCGGAATACGGGATTCCCACTTTCGTGGGAATGACACTAAAGGGGGCCTCTCACCCGGCGACGCCTTTGGCACCGCCGGCATCTCCCACGGCGGGCAGCGGCGGGTTGCTTCATTCGGCTAACTTGACTGTATCTACCGGGAACAACGACCACAATCTGTGGTGTTCGATCCGATTTTTAGTCCCTCCATCTGTAGGGGGCCGGGCGGGTAGATACCATCAAACTGGTGGGTAGATACTTATCAAACTGGGGGGTAGATACCATGCGGGTAGATACCAGCAAACTAACGTGGTACGAAAGGGGATGCCCTTCGGGCCTAAAGGAAATGGGAGGGTAATCGGGCAAAGGGGCAATTTAGCGTTGAGCGGTGGATTTGCTTTGGGCGGCTAGTTCGGCAAAACGCCGGGCTTCGGCGGACCGGCCCAGGGCCTGGTGCATGACGGCCAGGTTGCCGTAGGGCACGGCCAGAATGGAGCGATCGGCCAGGCCACTGCGCACGGCTTGTTCCATCAGGGCCAAGCCGCGCTGCGTCAAGTCCAAGGCCCGTTCCCGTTGGCCCACTTCCCAGTAGGAAACTCCCATACTCACAAAGGTTTCCCCATGCCGGGCCAATTCCGAAAAGCCCTCCTCCGGCACCGGCAACGAAAGCAGCGGTACCGCCTTCTCGTACCAACGGATGGCCGCCTGGTGATCCTGTCGGCCTACCGCATGGATGGCCCCCAGTCGAAAATACACCCGTCCCAGCAGATAGTTATAGGCAAAGCTTTGCTGGCGTTGGGGGCTGCATTGCTGGAGGGTCTGGCGGGCGAGCTCCCCGTACTGCAAAGCTTTGCTGCTTTCCCCCCGAAATTGATACACCTGCAGGGCGTCGTACAGGGCCGTGCCAAGTTTCCAGGCAATCTGGTCTTTCAGTTGGGCATCTTCGGCGGTGCGGAGGCCTTGTTGGCCGGATTGGAGAGCCTTTTCCGCCCAGTCGCTTGGGTCTAATTTTCCTTGCAAGCCCACATAGGCGCTCAGCGCCCGAGCGGCCACATGAAACCGATAAGCTTCCGAGCCGCCTTCGTTGGCGATGATCTCCTCGGCAAAGGCGGAAGCCCGGTCCAACCATTTGGGGACGGCCACCTCTTTTTGTTTGAATAGTCCCCAGGCAATCGTGTGGGCAGCGCCCAGATGGGCTTCGACCAAGGTGTTTTTCGCTGCCAGACGCACGGCCGGATGGGGGGAACTGCCCAACGGCTCGGCCGTCTTGATGGCCTCGGCATAATAATCCAAGGCTTGTTTCCAATCCGGTTTCGGCCCCGCAGAAGCCAGATCCCCTAAGAGACAGAGGGCCTGGGCTTTGACGTGGGGCCGGCGTTGGCTGAGTTCGATGGCCTGGTGAGCCTCACGGCGAGCTTCCTCCCATCGGCCCAATTCGCCGAGCAGTTGGGCGTAGGTGAGCCGATATTGCCCATCGTTCGTATCCAACCGCACTGCCTTGGCGCCGGACTCCAACGCCTTGCCGATTTGGCCGACGGCGCCCAGCGCCTTGGCTTGGAGCCAATAGGCCCGCGCATGGTTGGGCGCCAGCCGAACCACTTGTTCCAGGTCGGCCAAAGACAGGCTGGGATGGGTGTCCAGATAGGTTTCGGCCCGGAGGAGAAACAGTTCCGGTCCGATCGGTTCGAGGATGATTTGGATTACCTTTTGGGTCGTTTTTCCCGGCTGTTGGGCAGGTTCAAACCCGAAGATGACGCCTCGTTCCGGATACCCTTGGCCGAGGATTTCGCCCAACTCATTCGAGATGAAGACGGGCCGGATGCGGGCCAGGCCGAGCTGCTGGGCTACTTGATGGGCCGGGAACGCCTCTTGCAGCCAGATGATCATGGAGGCGACTTTTTGGTCGGCCAAGGCGACTTCAATCCGTTGGAAGGGTTCGATGCTATACAAATGAATCTCTATCTCCCCCTGCCGCCGCACCTCTTTGGGCTGTCCCCACAACGACTGGAGCTTTTGCCGGGTGCTCTGACCAGGAGTGATCCCGTTGAAACTGGCCGGCTCGATCGAGACGTGATCCTCGGGCTCCGGCTCCGGCACCGGTTCGAGAGGACTTTCTTTGGACGTCTGGCCGGATACGGAAGGGGAGGGATTTTCCGAACCGGAGGTTGCCGGGGTGGGTTGTGCCCGCTCGGAGCTGCCCTCGGCTTTGGCGGTCTGGTCCGCCCGATCCGGGCCGGAAGAAACTTTCTCCCTGGAGTTTGGGCTACCCTGTTCCGGAACCGGCACGCCCGGTTCCGATGTCTCTGTTTGAGAAGACCCCCCGGCGGACGGCTGAGCTGCCTGGACCGATTTCCCACTACTCCCTTCCGATGCAAAAGCCGGATATCTTCCTGCCCCCCAATCGATCCAGCCGGTCCAGACTAGGACTATGCATTGCCCAACCAGCCAAAGCCTCCTGACGGACATGCCGATCCCTCCTTGAAAAGGCAGATTGTCCAATGGGTTCCGGAGCACCGCTTCCTCCAAGCGCACCGTACCCGTTGACCCCGGCCATTTCCCCGGAAAAGAAATCGCACAAATTTAGTTAAAAGAAAGCGTTCCGTCCAGAGGAATTCCGCTAGGAAAAGGGCAGAGTTCCCCAAAAGAGGCCCTGCCGAAATCGGCTCTCAAAAGGATGCCCATTCCAAAAAGTTCTGCCTTACCAAGTGCCGTTTTGTGGGGGGTTGCCCAGTGGTAGGGTGCTGCCGGAGGGGGGCCAACTCGGGTTAAAAGACGGAGTTTCGGGGGAGTTTGGGGACATTTTCTATGGCCCTCAGGCTCTCCAGGCAGCGGTCTCCGCCTGGCCGAGGCATTTTCCAGAAATTAAGCCGGCTCGCTGAGGAATATAGAGAAATTGGATAAAATGGGCAATGAATCTGGGGCATCTGGAACCCCTTGCAAATTACAGTAAAGGGTCCCAATTCCCCCTACTTTTCCCAGGCTGAGCTATTGGCCGAAAAAGTTTACCTCTCCAGAGGATCGTCCGAATTCCCAACACATGTATCCGCCCAGAGACCAAGATCCCCTTGATGGTCTTCGCAAAGAGCATGGACATGCAGCCCGACCAATTGCCCAATCCAACTCATGGAACCCCGAAAATAAACCGGCAGGTATCGTTC